>Ga0181566_10000058_pt1 | contig 67650 bp, 38 predicted proteins | sample 101ome_15_FD_133762 | JGI IMG/M metagenome (GOLD analysis project Ga0181566, IMG submission 133762) | Coastal salt marsh microbial communities from the Groves Creek Marsh, Skidaway Island, Georgia - 101402AT metaG (megahit assembly) | ecosystem: Environmental > Aquatic > Marine > Intertidal...
CGACGACGACGACGACCGCGGCGGCGATCGAACGAGAAGATACAGAAGACGAACCCTCGGCGCAGCACGCGGACTTTTTCTCCGCCGCGCTCGCGTCCAAGTCGACGGACAGACGAGAAGACGGTCGAGGCGCCGCCGCGGAGCGAAAGAGACGGGAGGACGAGGCGCGCGCCGCGAAAATCGTCGCGTCGAGAGAATTGAATCCGGAGATGCGCGGTGGTGACGGCGGCGGTGCGACGAACGCGGTGGCGTCGACCTCTGCGCACGTCGTCGGCGACGGCGGCGCGAGTTGGCGATTAAAGGCGCTTCGACGCGCGCAAGAGAGAGCCGTCGCGGAGGGTCGACGCGTCGACGAAGTCGTGAGCGAACACTGGGGATCCGTCGGCGAGTTGGTGGCTGGAATCGGTGACGGCGCGGCGCATTCTAAGGCGCATTTACGCGCCCGTCGAGGGGGGAGACACGGCGGGGGTGGTGGTGCGGATTCTCGCATGCAGAAGCCAGACGACGGTTTCGGTCGACGACGGCGCGAGCGTCTCGACGACGAGGATAAGAAACTCATCGACGGCGCGTTGATGATGGGTGCGAACAAGTTCGCGTCGGATGGTTCGTTCATGTCCCAGTTCGAGGCGCGAGCCGAGCCGGTCGAGGACGTCTCTCTGACGTCGGCGCAGCCGTCGGACGTCGCTCGAGAACGCGACGCGCCGCCGACGTCGAGAGCCGTTCCAGAGGGAAGGAATCTCGCCGCCGGCGGTTCGACGAACATGTCGGCGGCCGCGGCGCTGAAGGCTCGACTTTTTGGTGGTAACAAGGCACCCGCGACGGCGGCAGGACCGACGGAGGCGCTCCCCATGGTGACGGCGGACGGCAGAGCCGCGCCTGGCGCGTTTGGACGAAACACCACAGTCAAGGGTGGAGTCAACGCGGCGCACGGCGACGTTCGTAAAGCGCCGAAGACGACGCAGCGATTCGACAACGGTGAACGCTCGCGTTACTACGCCGATGATAACGGCAAGTCTTTACAGGATCTCGTCGCTGAACAAAAGTATTCTGGAACCGAAGATTACGACGGCAACTTGGCTGATAACATCGCTCGGCACAAGCGCTATCGCGGTAAGGAACTCGACGTCGACGACGAGTACGATCACGACGGCGGCTTGGAAATGTACGAAAATCGCGAAAAGAAAATGTCCGGCGCGAAGCAGCAGGCGCGCGCGAAAGAAAAAGCCGTTCGCGATTTCAAGCGCATGCAAGCGCAGCAGAACAAATGCCCGTACTGCATGGACGCTCCGGACAAGCCGAAGCATTTACACGTGGCGTACGGAAACAGCGCGTACCTCATGCTCCCGCCGACTGGACGTCTTGTCCCCGGCCACTGCATCATCGCGCCCATCGCGCACACGCAGTCTTCCCGACAGGTTGACGAGGACGTGTGGGAAGAGATGCGCAACTTCAAAAAGTGTCTCGTGCGCATGTTCGCGCAGCAGGGCAAGGACTGTTGTTTCATCGAGACGGCGATGAAATTCGGTCACGGCGGTCGCCACGGAATCGTCGAATGCATCCCCATCCCTCAAGAAATCGCCGTCAACGCGCCCATGTATTTCAAAAAGGCGATCGATGAGGCGGAGAGCGAATGGAGCACGCACGACGCGAAAAAGTGTCTCTCGACCGCACCACCGAAGGGTTTAAGAGGCACCATTCCCGAAAAATTTCCGTACTTTCACGTCGAGTTCAACATGAGAGGTGGATTCGTGCACGTCATCGACGACGAGACGAAGTGGAAGTCCAACTTTGGTCGAAATATTCTGATTGGTTTGTTGGACTTGCCCGAACACTTGACCGACGCGAGACAACGAGCCCTGGCGCCTGCTTTGTTACGCGAAGAAATGGACGCCTTCTTGAAACTGTACGATCCGGTGGATTGGACTAAGCAACTCGAATAGCCCGATGGTGAGCGTACGTAGGTGCTGTATATTTTTTAAAATTCTATAGATGTCTAGTCGTTCGAGCCGAATTTGTTGGACACGTACTCCATCGCGCGTTGCTTGACGTGTTTAATGCGTTCATCGTCTCCTTCGGATCGCTCGAAATCCAAAAAGCGTTTGAAGAGGAACTTCATGCTCTTTGCGTTGAGATCGAGATGCGTCGCTCTCTCGAACAGCGCACGAATGCGTTGCGTATCGCCTTGTTTGATTTCTTGATCGATGTATACAGACCAGATGTCGGTTCGCCGCGGGTAATTGCGGAGTATGCTCTCAAACATCGTCCTCGCGCGCTCCGCGCCTGCGCTTCCGCCCTCTTTCATTTCAATCAGCGCGGTTTGCACCATCACTTTGATGTGCTTATGCTTCGGGAGGGATTGCGTCGCTCTGTCCAAAAGCTTACGTGTCAATTCAGAGTCACCCTTCAACACGGCGATGCGAATGTATGCCAACCACACCTTGCAAGAATAAGAGAATTTCTTCACCGCCTTCTTCAAAATCTCGTCGAGTTGTTTGTGCTGGTCGTTTCTCTCGTACATCGCGATGAGGGTGAGGTGCATGTGCTTGGCGTCGGCAATTTGCACCGCACGCGAAAAGAGCTTTTTCACCGCTTCTTCGGGTGTCGGCTTGCCATGCTTATTCTCGAGATTGAGATATGCAGTCCAGATGTTCATGCGCTCATCCTCCTCAGTCGCCGGGATGGCACCGATCGCTCTGTCGGCGACTTGTCTCGCATCATCGAACGCGCCGCAACTCACGTGAAACGCCATGTATTTGACCCAAAGGTACGATGATCGCGGCGACGCGACGAGAAGTTTTTCAAACTCCATGGCAGACTCGGGCGCCTGATTCTCATCCTTGAGCGCCTGCTCCTTGCGAAGAATTTCGAGCTCTCGTGCCTCCTTGAGACGTTTCTTTTCTCGTTTTGACAGCGTCATTCCGTCCTCCCTCGCATCCGCGTCGTCTTGCGCGTTTTTCGCGTCGGCACTTTGTTTTTCAGCGTCCCAATCGAAATCCAACTCTTTTCCAATCGGTTCTTCCTCGGAGTCTTCTCCTTCGGAATCAGAAGAATCGTCATCGTGTCCATCGTCATTTTTCTCGTCATCGTCATCATCGTCGTCGTCGTCGTCGTGGTCGTCGTCCTCGTCCTTGTCGTCGTCATCGTCGTCGTCGTCGTCGTCGTCGTCAGCATCCATGTCCTCAGACGATTCTGATTCTTCTCCACTATCTTCGCTGTTTTCCTCGCCGCCGTCGTCGTCCTCGTCGTCTTCAGCGTCATCGTCATCGTCGTCCGAATCCTCATCATCATCGCTTTCCTCGTCGTCCTCGTCGTCGTCATTCGCCATGAGAGGATCCATCTCCTTCGCCACATCCATGGCGTCATCCTCGTTGTCGTCGTCGTCGTCGTCGTCGTCGTCGTCGTCGAAAAGAGAGGCTTTGACGCCGAGAGATATTTTGTTCGTCGACGCGTCCACCTTGAGCACCTTGGTGCGAACTCTCTCTCCCGGTTGCACGTGCGCGGCCAAGTCGCCGGAGATGCGCGCATCCGCGAACATCGAGATGTGACAGAGACCCGAAAGTTTCGTTCCGTCAAGTCCGATGAAGACGCCGTAAGGTTGAACCCGGCGAACGGTGCCCATCAAAACGTCTCCCTCGCTCACTCCGGAAACGTCCGCGTTACCCTGCGCGGCGTCGTTTTCACGGAATGAAATTTCAACTCGTCCCTTTGCGGCATCTGCGCTCACGATGCGACCTTCGACCAACTTTCCGGGTGGAAATTCCTTAGCCGGGTCGGCGACGAACCCATCCGCAAGATTTGAGAGTTTGCACATGGCATCGACGCGACGCGAAAGGGAGATGAAACATCCCTTGTTCGACGTGGACTTGACGTACCCCTTGACGCGTTCGCCCGGAACGAGCGTCGATATGTCTTCAATCTCGGCATCCATCGTTTTTTTGCGCTTGTTTGCGAGTCGGGACTCGCGAAGAGATAAGTCAACCTCTCCATTCGATGACACGTGCAACACACGCACTTGAATCGCTTGACCGACGTCGTACGACGAGCACGGATCGTCTTTCAATTCATCCGCCATGTCCGTCAAGTGCACGCGACCGGCAGAGTGAGATCCGAGCTGCACCATCAAACCGACGTTTTTAGCGACTCGAGTGACGATGCCCTGCACCTTGGCGCCGACGCACACGCGAGACGAACCGGCGGCATCCGTGCGAAGACTTAAATCGATGCGCTTTTTGCTCGCTTTGACGCCGACGACCGTCGCGCGCACGCGAGCGCCGACGGAAAACCGAGAGTTGAGCGCTCGCTCGAGTTCCGCTACTTTGCTCGACGTCTCAATCGTTGGGATGAACGCCGTGACGCCCGGGGCGACGGTGACTTTTAATCCGTCGTGCGCGACGGCGACGACGTACGCGTCGATTTCGTCCCCGATGGACACGTGATCCAGACTGAACGCCTCTCGTCGACGCATGGACAAGTCTAATAATCCTCCACGATCACCCGCGAGACCGAGCACGGTGGCTTCAACCTTTGAACCCACGGATAGGGATTCGAGCGGGGCGTCTTCGTCGGGACTAAACTCGCTAATGTAAAGACGACCGCGAGCGTTGTTCGGAAGCGCGACCAACGCTTGAAGAGGTTGTACCTCTGACACGACGCCGTTCACCACCGTGCCGGCCGCTATTCGTCCGCCAGATTTGGTGGACGTCGTCACGGGCACCGTCAACAAAAGCCGTCCGCCGTCCCCGGCGGGAAGTTGCGCGACGACAGCCTTGACGCGCTGCGTCGGCTGGAAACGCTCGGATGGATCCTCGTAGGCGAGATTAAAGTGGTTCACGGGCGCGAAACCAATCAGACCGTGATGGTTCGGAAGGGACAAGGCGACGTATTCAGCCTTGATGAGTTCGACGTCCGCGTCGACGCGATCGCCAACCTTGAGCTTTTTCAGACTCTTCGTTGATGACGTCTTGTTTCGCTTGAAGGCGTCCAAGCCCGAACGCATGCCGATGTCTACGACGCCCTCTCTTCTGCTCACGTCTAAGACGTATCCACTCACCTCAGCGCCGGATTCAACGTTCGCGTCGTCGGGGAGCTGATGAGGCGTGACGAGACCGACGACATTCGAGTCAAACGGAATGTCCACGAGCACTCCGTAGTCCTTCGTCTCGTTAACGGACACGTCCAACCAAGAACCGGGTTTGAGCTTTCCAGCAGTCTCCGGGGAGATGCCCACGCCTTCGGTGTCCACGTCTCGCTCGTCTAAGAAGTCCAAATCGTTGAAAAACGAACGAATCAACGGTGCGTCGCTCAGCGGAGATGACGTCGCCGACAATTTGAGGGAGAGCGACAATCGAGGCGTCGGAGACGACGTGTCCACGGAGAGCACCAACGCGTTCACCGTCTTGCCGACCGGGTACGCGTCGTGTATGTCGACGGCGGCGCCATCCGTCAGCTGCGAAGGCGGCGCTAGACCGGTGAGCCTATCCAAAAATCGAACAAAGACGCCGGCCGAGTTGGCCGACGCCACGTATCCCGGGAAGACGGATCCCGGTGTCGCCGATTCCGCAGTCGAAGGAATCTTTGACTGTCGCGCGCTTTCGACGAGAGAGATTTTACGCGACATGACGGCTCGAGTCGGTTTACTCTCGAGAACCACGAGCGGACCGATCTCGTCCCCTGGATTGAGCACGGCGCTCAAGCCTTGCGCCGTCAACGGATGATCCGACAAGTGCGCGAGAGACACGACTCCGGGCGCGTTGCCCTTTTCAGTCTTAAACACCACCTCGACGTTGCCCGAGTTCGCGACAACGTGCATGACGACCGCTTTTTCCACGATGGTTCCCGGAATCACGTCCAAAGCCGACGCCGTGACGGCCACCGACGCGCTGGCACCGTCGACGGCGTCGGACGCGAGCGACAGTCGTAAACGACCGGTTCCGTCCACGGACACCACGGTGACGCGCACAACCTGGCCGACGCCGAACGCGTCCGTCGGTTTTTGATCTCTGAGTAAACCTAAATCGCTCGTCCCGGCCAATCCTTTTAAATCTCCGTACAAGGAGACAAAGACGCCGTATTCGTTGACGCCCGTCACGACGCCGTGCGTCACCGATCCCGGAATGGCGTCTTCGACGGTGGCGATGACGGCGAGGTCAGACTTGATGAGCGTTCTCTTGTGAGACACCGTCGCGCGACGGCTATTTCTGTCGACGTTGAGCACTCTAAACTTTAATTTCGCCCCGGGAACCACCTTGGACGACGTCGTTCGACCGACGATGTCCGAGACGTGCAAGGGAGGACAGAGCGCCTTGATACCCTCGGCGAGCTTGACGATGGCGCCGTAGTGCTCGACGGCGACCACTTCACCGTTGACGAGCATGCCCGGAATGAGTTCATCGAGAGAAAAGAAGGGTTGCGCCATGACGGAGGATTTGAGACTCACGCTCACTACTCCGTCCAACAGACGATGACCGATGACGCGCACGTTGACGGTTCTCCCAACCTTGAATTTCTTCTCAACCTTGTCCACGCGCTCATCCGACAGCTGCGAGACGTGCGCGTAACCCACGACGTCGCGATCGCCGTCCGGGATGTTGAGCGATACGCCTTGTCCCGCGTCCACTCTTTCGATTTTAGCCGTCTGAAACGTCTTTCCGAGCTTGGGCAGCTCAACGGCAGAGTGTTCGAGAAGATGAGGTAAAAGCGTCAAGCAGATGCGCTTCGCCGCGGAATCGACAAAAATGATTCGTGCGCGCATGCGTTGACCGACTTTAAACGCCGGGGACACGCCTGTCGGGGCGTTGACGTGAAAGCAATCCACCGTACCGGAAAAGTACGTCATAAAGGAAACCGACAACCCGTCGGATAGGATTTGCTTCACTCTTGAATTCACGAGCATGCCCGGAAGCAGCGTCGACACGTTCATCGCCGAGGTTTCGTGCGCCACCGTGCTCGAGATTCGTTTCTGGTCGCTCGTGACGGTGAAGTATCCCTTGTTACCTTTGGGCGCCGACGCGATGACGACGTCAAGAATTTTCCCTTTGCGCACATTGACGTCGCTCGCGACGTTCTTCTTCGGCAAGAATCCGCTCGTGCCCTCTATGCCAAAGCTCAGGATGTATCCGTGATCTTCGACGCTCTGCACGACCGCGGGCGCGACCGATCCCTCGGTGAGACTATCCGCGCGAATGCCCGCGCACACGCGCTCCAAGCGGAGAGACAATTCGATGCGCTTACCACCCGTCTTCCCCTTCTCCAGGCTCAACACCGCGCATCTGAGCACGTCGCCGGGCGCGTAGAGCGACTCTATGCTCACGGAATCGTCCTCATCCTCATCCTCGTCGTCGCTATGCTCGGCGTCGTCCGAAGACTCGGACTCGGAGTCGGACGCCGCCTCGCTGCCGCCGCTCGATTTTCGCCTTCCGAACGCATCGCTCACCTCATCGCGCGCCACCGTGCCGCGCAAACCATCCGGAAGACTCATCACTAATCCTCGCGGCGTCACCTCGGAAACGACGCCCAAAATCTTTGCCCCGGGTCGCAGCGACTTGTACTTCAGCGTCTCGACAAACTTGGCCCCTCCGACCGATGCGCGCGTGCTCGCCCCCTTGGCCGCGCGCGCGATCGCCGCGAACGGATCATCGCCGTCATCATCGTCGTCATCACCGCCTCCCGACCCCCCTCGTCGTCGCGTGCGTCGCGCGCGGTCGTCGTTCTCATCATCGCTCGCTCCGCCGCCGCCGCCGCCGCGAGGAAACGCATCCTCGTCGCCGCCTCGCGGGAACGCGTCCGCGTCGACGTCGTCGTCATCGACGTCACGACCGACCGCGCGTGCGTCATCGCCGTCGTCGTCGCCGCGCGATCTCGATCCGCGCGCGCGCGCGCCCATCGCGCCGTCGAGTGTCGCGCCGTCGTCTCGCGCGCGCAGCTCAAGTTTGGAGAAAAAGTGAAAAGCACACCGTCTGACTGTTTACACATAGGAAGAAGGAAGAGAATGACATGTCCCTCTGTACGCTCTCTTCGCGCGCCGCGCGCTTTCCATCTAAAACGGCACGAATTTACGAGCGATGTCGACGAGTACTTTCGGCACGAGCGGACGCTCGTCGACGAAGGATGGGAGTTTTCGACCGAAGATGGAGTCGGTGATGTCGTCGAGGAGGACGTCGCGGCCGAGAATCGGGTCGGTGACGAAGGGATCGGTATGCGTCTTGTCCGGATAGTAGCGCTCGTCGACGGAGACGCCGATGGAGCGCAACGCGCGCGCGAACATTCTCGATTGTTCGGGAGGCGCCGACGTGTCAGCCTCGCCGTGACAGAGCATGACGGGTGGAATGATGCGCACGTTTTCTCGCACGTCGCGTTCGCGCGTGATGGACACGGGCGACGCGCGAGGGAGAGCCTCGGCGGCGCGCGCGCCGGTGAAACCAGCCTCCATGATTGACCAAAAGACGTTCTTGTACAGACCCTGCCGATGGACGTGCTCGATGAGCGCGGCGTCGTCCGGCGCGTACACGCCGGATATGCCTATAAATCTCGAAACGGCGGCGGGCGACCACGCGTTCGGCACCGCTCGCTGATCTCGTCGTTCCGCTCTCGCCACCCACTCAATCTGTCTAAGTAGACACGTCGCCGCGATGTGCGCGCCCGCGGATTGACCCACGACGACGACTCGCCGTTTATCGCCGCCGAGCGCGTCCAACCGCTCGAGCACCCATCCCACGCCCTTCCCGACGTCTGCGATCATATCCCCCACCGTCCCCTGCGGAAAATTTCTATAATCTAAAGACGCCACGATGACGCCTCGTCTCGCCAAACGTTGCGCCAAGAGCGCGCCCCACGCCTTGTATCCGATGATCCACATCCCGCCGGTGACGAAAATCACCACCGGTCGTCTCTCGTCGTCGTCTGCGTCTGCGGCGGAGTCATCCTCGTCGCGCGCACCGCTCATCGACGCCTCACCGCGACCGCGACCACCATCGTCGTCGTCGTCGCGTCTCCCCTCGCCCCTGGCACCCGCGGTGACGCGTCGTCGTCGCGCTCGTCTCGCCGCGCTCGCCCCGGGCGGAAAATATAAATCTAAAAAGTTTCTCCCGCACCCGCCGTAACACACCCCTCGCGCGCCGTCCTCGTCCGTCGCGTACGTCCACGCGACGCGTAAAAACGCCGGCGATAACACGATCGAGTACACGACCAATCCCGCGAGCTTGAAGACCCAGGACACGGTGGAGTAGCGCGCCAACCGAATCGTCAAACGCGCGACCGTCACCAATCGTCTCGCGGACGCGCGCGGCCGTCTCGCCAAAGAGGCGAGGACGAGGACGAGGACCGCCGCGGAGAGACGATGCGGCATGTCGCGACGTCGCTCTTCGCGTCGTTCAGACGACGATGACGACGACGGTGTGCGCGTGAGTCAAAGATTGACGACGAAGAGATGACGCGCCTAAAGGTCGTCATACCGCGACGCGCGTCGACGACGACGACGACGCGCGATGGACGCGGAAACGCGCGTGGAGACGACGAGCGTCGTCGCGCGCGCGATCGAGCGCGTTGCGGACGCGCTAGGCGCGTCTCCGCGATCGGTGGTGGTGGTTTTCGCGACGTGCGCGGTGGGCGCGGTGATGGCGCGAATGATGATGATGACGACGACGACGACGACGCGCGCGATGGACGACGACGACGCGCCGACGGGTTCTAAGGATAGACACAGAGACGCCCGCATGCGCGCGCTCGAATTGCGCGAGGAGGCGCTTCGAGAGGCGTCGGTGTCGTCGAGACGATTGAATCGAGACGAACGCGACGAGGCGGCGGTGGCCAAGCGACTGGCGGAGATCGACGCGAAAGCTGCGCGTTTAGGCGTCGTCGCGCGAGGGAAAGGACGGAAATTGGGCGGTGGGACCGATGGGTCGAGTTCGGGACGTCCGGAGTGGAATCCTCTCATGGGAGGGTCGGCGTCTCGAGGGTATCGGCCGACTCCGCGCGCCCGACCGGGCGGCGGCGGCTGAGCCCGGTAGAGTCGCGAGCGAAAAAGATAAAGAAGGTCTTTTCGTTCGCGGCGCTACGCGTTCACGTCATTCGTGTGCGGTGGTTTTAGCGGGGAAAACGACGTGACGTCGACGAGCGAACGATTCATTCTCAGAGTCTGTTCGTCGACCGATTCCGTTTCCCGATTCTCGTCCTTCGAGACGCCGCCGAGACGAAACTTGTAAAAATTGTACACTCCATCTTCACACACCGTCACGCGCGAAGATTTATGTCATGTCGCGAACGCCAAGCAAACGCGTCGTCGTTCGACTCTTTCTCGCGGGTGACTGTATGCCCGCGCGCGGGCTCGATTGCGTGTTGCCGTATCCGCTCGACGACGCGCGCGCCGTCTTGAGAGAGACGTGTTGCCGACACGCCAGAGACTACGTACGACTCGCCCTCGACGCGTCGACACTGTCGTCGGCGCCGCAACACACGTTTACGAGCCTTCTCGGAGATTTGTTGGACGAGAAACAGCGACGAGCACCGTGTTTCTCACTGGTGAACCTCGAGACGGCGCTCACGTCGACATCGGATGATTTTTGGCTCGGGAAACCGGTGTGTTATCGAGCGAGCGAACGAAATGGAATCGGTCTTCTCGAGACGCTTGGCGTCGACTGCGTGACGATTGCGAATAATCACGCCCTCGATTTTTCTTTGCGAGGGTTTGAAGACACGGTGCGCGCGCTCGAGGCGTCGGGGACGTTGGATTTCGTCGGCGGCGGCGTGAACGCCGACGAGGCGTTTCGATGGAGACGATTTGAGAGCGGTGGGGTCTCCGCGCTCGGCGTGTGTTTTGAAAATTCGGGCGTCCCACGCGAGTGGAGAGCGACGTCGAGCGCGCCGGGTCTTGCGCTCATGACCGCCGACGACGACGTGCACAGACTCCTGTCGACGGTGCGCGAAGAAAAGCGTCGCCATCCGTCGTCCACGATCATCGTCAGTTGTCACTGGGGCTCAAACTGGGGATGGGACGTCTCGTCGACGATTGAACACATTGCGAGACGTTTGGTCGAGTCGGGATGCGACATCGTGCATGGCCACTCGTCGCATCACCCTCGACGTTGCGAGCTGTACGAGGACAAGTTGATCGTGTACGGCTGCGGCGAACTCCTCAACGACTACGAAGGCATCGGCGACCACGCAAGATTTCCAGCCTCGACGTTCGCCGGCGATTTGAGATTTGCATACTTTCCAGAATACGACGTTCTCGACGCGTCGGCGCGCCGAGTGTTCGCGCACATGGATATCGTCGTGTTTCGACAAGCGAACTGTTTCGCGCTCGAACGCGCCGACGCGGACGCCGTCGAACGGGTCCGTCGCGCGCTCGCGCCGCAATACGCGCTCGGGGGATTACGTTTGGAGCGCGACACGCGCGCGGCGACGCTCGTCGCGACGCCCACACGCGTGGTGAAACGATGATGATAGATTTACATCGCGTCGCGCGTCTACGCGATGATCCCGCACGGCACCGGCACGCGACCCAGGAGGTGCGGAACGATTATCGAAAGCCGTCGCATGACCGACCGAGGTGACGCATGAAAATACTATCTTCGATACCTGTTACACTAACTTAACTGTCTACGAATACATGGTGGGCGCGACGACTCGATTCGACTTGCGACGACTCGACTCGATGCGAGCGACGTCACTCACGGATGCGTCTCGCGGTCGGGCTGCGCGATGGCTAAATTTTCAAAGTCGACGTCGGAGGCGCGCGGGTGCTCGACGAGAAAGAGGTGAAAACAGCCGACGCCATCGTCAGCGAGGGGGGCGTCTCCGTCCTCTCGGACGTCGATGACGGCGTCACCACCACCACTTTCATTTTCACGCTCGCCGTCGTCTTCGTCGTCGCGCGAGACACCCGACTGCGCGCGAGAACGCACACGCGCGACGTAAAAGTCGGGTCGTGGGACTTCGTTTTGGTTCAAACCGAGCGACGCGATTCTGCCGGCGATTGAGTTAGTGATGCCCTCGAACATAGCTTCCCAATCGCGCACGAAGTGCGTGTTGAACGGATTGAGATCCGTTCGAGGTCGAAGCGACGCAGTGAGTCCGAGTATGATGCAGAAATCTAAAATTTCTCCAAACAGGTATCGCGCCCATCGGCGGTTGGGCGTGAGCGCCTCGCCGAGACCGGTGATGATTTTCCCAGAGATGAACCAAAACACGAGCGCTTGCGTGCGTCTAAAGATGCTCCCCTTGGCGGCCAAGAGCGCACCCGCCATCGCGCCTTCTCCAGTGTTCTGCGCGTGCTGCACCATCAACGCCTGAAGCCGCAACGACTTGAGATTTTGCGTCGCGTTGGCGATGATGGTGGCAAGCGTGCTTGGATAGGCGAGATAAAACCCAATCAAAACGAAAGACTGCGACAAAAACCGAGCCATCACGTTCATGGCGAACGTGCCAAAGTAAAACGAGCCCGTGACGAATATCTCCCATCGCTCCATTCTCCGTTTCGTGATGAGCCAGCCGAACGAAATCACCAACCACGTGCATAAAAAGGTTGACTGGTTGAGCGAGAGAAAGACGACGAATAACGCGCTCTCAATGTTCGACCCGTTCGGGGCGTTGAAACGCTCCTTAAGCAGCGGCAATCCCTCCGACGTCTTCGACGCGTTCACCCAGAACCGATTCGCGGCGAACAACCACGCCAATCGAGTCAACATTTGTAATAAAAGCAATCCGTGGAGCCACGTCACACGCTCCCTGTGCCTCCACAGCAGAGCGGACGTCGCGACGACGCCGATGATCCACACAATGATAAATCCCATGAAGACACGTGCCGAGAATCTATACTCTGAACTCACGTGATCACCTCCCGGATTCGTCTGCACCACCGTCGCCACCACCGTCACCTCGGCGTTTTGGTCGCACGCCATCACCGAAAACGTCGTGCGCGTCGTCGTCGAAATAACTCGCGTCGTCTCGGTCCCCGACGTCATTCGCACCGCCACGCACCCCTCCGCACCGACGTATTCGGTCGCAATCGTGCGTTCACACGCCTCCGCGCCCGTTCCCGCCGCCTCGATCGGACGATCTATGACGCCTCGCGGACACGACAACGCCCAGACGTCGGCGCTCGGAGGGTCGACGTCGAGCGTTCGCACGACGAGTTCGCCGCCGCTCAAAAATCCAAAGAGCGCCGCGTCCACGTACGACGTCGCCGGTACGCCCGTGTTCAACGTCGCGCGAACGTTCGTCACCAATCCCTCGCACAGCGTCGCGAACGAAACGACGACACAGAGCGCGAGAACCGAAGAATATACTAGTACACCAAGCCGCCGCCGTCGCCGCCGACGACGACACGCCGCCGCCGCGTCTCTCTCCCCACCCCTCCGCCCGATGTCTCCCCACCGACGCGTCGACGACGACGACGACGACGACGACGACGACGACGACGACGACGACGACGCGACCGCATCGACGCGCGTCGTTTCGCGCGTCATCTCGCGCGTTCGAACGCACGACGAACGAATACAGTGCGTGAATCAATCAATACGCCACGTCGACCCCGACGACGTGTCGACGCCCCTCGCCGGTCGTTCCTTCGCGCGCGGACGCGTTCGCGCGCGCGATGGACAGCGACTCGCGCGCGCGCTCGATCGATCGATCGATCGATCGACGCACCGATCGCGCGGCTCGACGCGTCGTCGAGTGTCGTCGCGTCGTGTTTTTTCACTTCTGCGCGGTGAAAATTCAATTCATTCATTCGTGTCGCCGCACACGCGCGCGCGCGACTGGACGCTCGACTCGACGCATCCTCGAGCGCGGCGATGGCGTCCTCGTCGTCCTCGTCGTCTTCGTCCTTCGCGCGCGCGCTCGAGGATGCGCGCGCGTTGGCGAGAGAAACGCGGCAACTCTTGGATTCGCGAGACGACGAGAGGGACGACGTGGCGCGCGCGAAAAAGGGTCTCGAGGCGCGACGACGGGCGAACGGGTTACGGGCGAAAGTGCGTGCGCTGTCGCTCCTCGTCGCGAGGGAGGAGGAGGGTGAGAATCGCGCGACGACGAGCGAACGAGAACGACGACGAGACGCCGTCGAGACGCTCGAGGCGGAGGCGGAACGCGCGGCGAGACGGTGCGCGGAGAGGAGGACGACGGCGCGCGATCGGACCGCGCGGACGCCCGCTCGCACCGACACCACCACCGGCACGAGCGATGATGCGTCGCACCGCGCCGTCGGCGACGGCGGCGGCGCGCGCCGAAACGACGAAGACGGAGACGACGACGTCGAGGACCCGCGTATTCTGTTGCGTCGCCAACGCGAGACGATGGACGTACAAGACGACGCGTTGGATGAATTATCCATCGTCGCCTCTCGCACGAGGGACATCTCGCTCGCGGTGAACGAGGAATTGGATTTACACGCGAAATTATTAGACGGCATGGACGACGAGGTGGAGGACACGAGGGAGAGATTGCTGGCGGCGACGAGGGCGGCGAGGCACATGATGCGCCGCGGGTCGAATTGTCGCTCGGCGTGCATCGCGACGGTGGTCGTCGCGTTGTGCTTTCTCATTCTTCTCTTGATCATTAAATTACAGAGATGACGTTTCGTTATGACGTCGCGGGTCGATGAAACGCGGGTCGCGATGGTCGACGGTTTCGGAGGGACGACGACAAAATGTACAAACTAGTAGCGAATAGTATGTGCGCCGCTCGCGCGTGTAAAACGTACACAGAAAAGGCCAAACACAGCACACCAGAGCGAACGAACGCACGCGTTCGTCCGCGGCGTCGGCGTCCCAAGACATCGAGTCAATCATTCTTTCGCTCGAGTCGTTCGCGTCACACCGCGACGCCGCCGCGACGCGATCGTCTCGAATCCTCGCGGCGACGACGGACGGCCGAACGGACGCGTCGCGCATCACGCGTCGAGTCTCGAGCGATGCGCGTCGCCCCGAGGACGGCGCGCGCGCGCGCGACGCACCGCTCCGTCACCGCGCATGACAAAGTTTTAAAAAATAAAAGTGGCGTCGCGCGTGCGCCGTCGCGCGCGCACCGTCGCGCGGTGACGACGGCGGCATCGGCGTCGTCGTCGTCTTTAGTCGTGGACGAGAGCGACGACGAACGATCGACGGTGGCGCGAGGGACGGATCCGGAGCGATTGGAGGCGCTTCTGGACAAGGCGGCGACGGCGCCGGTGTCGGTGCAAGACATCGAAGAGTTTTATCCGTACAGATTGGATGAGTTTCAGGTGGTGGCGACAGAATTATTAGTGCGCGGATCCTCCGTCGTCGTGTCCGCGCCCACGGGGAGTGGGAAGACGTTGGTGGGCGAGACGGCGATTTTAACGGCGTTGGCGAGGGGCGAAAAGGCTATTTACACGACGCCGTTAAAGGCGTTGTCGAATCAAAAGTTACGAGAGTTTCAGAAAATATTCGGGAAGAGGCGGTGTGGTTTGAAGACGGGAGACGTCGACATCAACGGTGATGCGGACGTGATGATCATGACGACGGAAATTTTGAGGAATATGCTGTATTCGAGCGCCGCGGGAGGGAGAGACGACGAGAGGTTGGCAGACGTGAGCATCATCGTTCTCGATGAAGTTCATTACCTCGCCGATCGATCGAGAGGCACGGTGTGGGAAGAGACGATCATTTATTGTCCGTCTCGCATACAGCTCTTGTGTCTTTCCGCCACGGTGGGTAACCCGGAAGACTTGTCTGGATGGATTGAAGAAGTGCACGGTCCGTGCGAGACGGTGGTGTCCAGCTATCGCCCGGTGCCTCTGACGTGGCAGTACAGCATGAAACCATCGCGAATGTATCCCGGAATCGGTCCGTTGATGAATTATAAAGGCACGAGACTGCATCACGATCTGTATCCTTTCACCAGGGAAGGTCTTTTACAACGAAACAACAACGACTGGGGGCAACAGGACGACTACGGACGAGGACAAAACGGACGAGAATCGGAGCGCGTTCTTCGAAGACGATTCGTTCCGCACGTGGAAACGACGGTGCAACAACTCATCGCTAGCGATATGATTCCCGCCGTGTGGTTCATTTTTAGTCGGAAAGGCTGCGATCAGGCTGTCAATTATCTCGTACAGGCTGGCGGAAATCTCGTCACTCGAGCGGAACAACAAGAAATTGACGACGCCCTGAAAGAGTTTTCTCAGGATAACAAGGCGGCGATTCGATCGGACATGGTCGAACCTCTTCGTCGAGGGATCGCCTCTCACCACGCCGGTCTACTTCCCGCGTGGAAAGGTTTGGTGGAGACGTTGTTTCAACGCGGCTTGATCAAAGTCGTCTTTGCCACCGAAACGCTCGCCGCAGGAGTGAATATGCCGGCGAGATGTTCCGTTCTCAGCGCACTGTCGAAGCGTGACGATCAGGGCCCTCGACTTTTGACGTCCAACGAATTTATGCAAATGGCTGGACGCGCAGGGCGACGCGGATTTGACACTGTGGGTCACGTCGTCTGTTGCCAGTCACCCTTTGAGGGACCGGATGAAGCCTTTGAGCTCGTGTTAGCGCCGCCAGAAAATCTCAAGTCGCGGTTTTCTATATCGTACGGTATGGTTTTGAATTTGTTACAAGGTCGGTCTCTCGAACAGGTGAAAGGCATCGTTGAGAGAAGTTTCGGCAACTATCTCGGAGGGAAGGCACGCTCAGTTCGCGAACGCGAACTCCAACGCGCAAACGACCAGATCAAAACTCTTACGGCTCAAATCGAAGAAACAAACAGCGATGAAGAAGCTGGTGAATGGAGACGTTTCGTAAAATTGGATGAGCGGTTGAAGGAGGAGAAACGATTACTCAAAATTTTGTTGCGACAAGCCGCCGAAGCGCACGCGGACGAGATTCGCGAAACTCTTCGATACGAGCTCGAAACAAGACCGGGTCCCGTCTTGGTTGCGATCGATATCGGATATAACGCTGTTCGACGTCGGAAAGAGCGCAAATCGGCGACCATCGCGTTGTTTGAAGACGACTCCGTGAAGGTTGAGGGAGAGGATTTCGCCGGCGAATGGAGACTGCAAGATATTGACGACGACGCCTCGGTCGATTTGGACCGCCTCATGGGCGATTTCGAGGATGAATCCTCTGACGACGAATTTTTGCAGTCTTTTGATGAGAGCGATGGGTTACCTCGAGGCGTCATCGCCGCAGCTGTCGTCGAAGCGGTTCCGGCGGCTAAAATTGCGCCGACGGCAAGCGCGGTTGGCAAACCGTATCCCATGGGTGAATTCACAGCTCTTGGGAGTGATGGCTGTTGGTACCGTTTTTATTCGGATAGAGTCAAGTATATTTGCGACGATACTTTGCATTTGGCCGACTTTGAGCTCGCCGGGTCCCCACCCGCGTCGAGCAGCCTGCGTTGGATACGAGCAAGCGGCGGCGGCGTGTGGAAGGCGGACACATCGAAGAAGACGAAGCCCGTCGCGGAGCGCATTCCGACTGATCCAAGCAACTTTACTATGCTTGATCAGGCGGTTGAATCGGCAGAATTTATCGAAGCACAAAAGTTGCAGATCCAACAAACTCGAGAGGAGATTAGTCAGCTTTCGCACATCGCTGATTTGCGCAAAACTGCAAAACAGCAAAAGAAGCGTGAAACCAAGCTGAAAAAACTCAAAGAGAGACGAGACAACATTGAGCAGAGGATTAAAGAGTATTCCGCCGCCGGTTGGGACGAGTTTCTGAGAGTGGTTGATATTCTCGTCGAGTGCGGGGCGCTCGAACGAGAGTCCCTCAGTTTACTTGAGTTTGGTGAAGTTTGCGCAAACTTGAGAGGCGAAAACGAACTCTGGCTCGGCATGACGATGTCTTCAGATGCCCTTGCGCATCTTGACGCGCCCACTTTGGCCGGCTTTGCGGGCGCTCTATGCATGGATAATCGTCCAGCCACGTGCTTCTACGGCGCCTCGGAAGAGCTCGTTCGAGTTCTCGAGGATCTCGAACCAGCAATGGGTGACCTCTTGTATCTTCAATTGTCTTCCAGAATCGATATGCCCGTCAGTTTAAGTTATGAGGTTGCGGCGTTGGTCGAGTCTTGGGCGTCCGGTACGTCGTGGGATCAAATTCGCCGAGACACAACGTTGGACGAGGGAGACATCGCGCGCTTATTCCGTCGCACCGCCGAACTTCTCGCACAAATTCCACGCATTCCTCACCTTCCCGAGAGTCTCAAGGCGACCGCGAAAAAAGCGAACGATGTCGTCAATAGGCCTCCGATTAGTGATTTATCGTAGAAAGTAGATTTCATTAGATTTGTGTTATAAACTACAGTAGCTGCGTTTCTTTGCCTTTGTCTTTGTCGCCGCTTTCGGTTTCGCCGTCAACGTACACGAAACCGCCCCATCCCACTTTCCCCTGAAAGTACGTATTCTCGATCACCCCGCGCATCTTCAACGCCTCGTTCGTGCGCTCCTTCCCCACACGCAGCATGACGTTCCCTCCCTTGGCGTCCGAGCACACGCCGCCCACCATGTTCCCGTTCACCAGCACGCACTCGCCGCCCATCATCAACTTTGTCGTCACGCGCATGGCGTCCGCGCGCTCGTCCTCGCGCTCGCGCGCTTCGTCCACGATCGACGCACACGCGCGAACCGAGGTGAGGAATCTCGACGCCGCGAGCGCGTTAAACGGCATCGCGCGTCGTCGTATGGCGGTTCGGTTGACGCGATTCGATGGTTGGTGGCAACTAACCGTCTCTTTAGATGATATTTTACAACTACTAGGATTGCTGCTGCGTTTACTAAAACGCCCGTCTGGATCCTTTAGAAACGCGTCGCTTGTTTTTGACGATCTGCCCGCCTTGACCTCCAGACTTGAAATCAGCCTCTTGTTTCTCCAAGAAGGATAAGAGATCTTTCTGGCGCGCGCCGCGCTCGTCAGCCGCCTCGGCTTGTTCTTTAGATCGAGCATCCGCCATGAACCGATTATCCTTGCGCAATTCGCGCATGGCGCCTCTGCTTTCTTGTTTAAGCTGCTTCTTGAGCTTTCTTGCCTCGGCTCTTTCGCGGTTCGGATCGTAGTCACGACCTTTCTGGTATCCATCCTCTTCGTACATCGGATTGTACGTCTTGATGGCTTCGGCAGCCTTCTTGTGATAGGCGAGAGGAGATTTGACGGCACCCGCGAGCCCATCGTCCAATTCCTTGACAAAGGCGTTGCACGACTCGGCCAATTCCTTGTTCGTCTTCTTCAGAGCTTTTCGAAGGTTCACGATTGATCCACGGATGGGTGAGAGCATTTCCGACGCCGACGGCGTTTTCACGGCTGCGCGTGACAACTGGCGGAGGCACGCGACTGCGCCGTGTAACGCGGTCGACGAGAGTTTCTTCTCCTCGAGAGTTTGCCCAAAAATTCCATCTAATGCCTCAGGCAAGGAAAGTCGCTCAGCTTTCGTTCCTAGCGCCGCACTCAACCACGGACCGCCGATTTGTTCGGCGAGATGCGTGGGCAATCCGACGGCCCAATCCTTTGACGATTTCGAGGCGGTGTGAACCAGAGCGTTCATCAGTGCCAGCGCTTCGGGAAAGATTCTTTCAGCGCGCGTCGAGTACACGCTAGCCATGGTTGAGAGAATGACCGCCAAGCACGCGTCTCTGACTGATCTGATGGCGCAGTGCGCGAGTAAGTTGCCTATGTAGAGCGACACTGGCGTCATGACGGGATGCGACTTGTCCGTCGTGGGGAAGATGGCGGCGAACAGCGACAGTAGTAAAATAGTTCGAGATGGTGGCCATCCCGTTTCACCTTGACGAAGAGCTTGACGAAGTCGAGCGCTCATTTTCTCGATGCGGGCCTTGACGGCGGTGGCCGCGAAAAACGGTACTCGGGCGCTGACATCGACGATGTGGCTAGAGAGAACATCCAGATGATCCATGGGTAAAGGGCTTTGTCCGGCTAAGATTTCGAATCTTTGTAAAAGCAAACCAAATAATATTTGCGTTCGCTTTCTGTTTTCAGCCGCCAATGTGGGAGCATTGCAAGCTCGAATTCTAGTGATAATCGTCGACGCGTCTTCGGCGTTGTGATCGCCAATCATCGAGTCGAGGTCATCCGCGCTTTGGGGCATCGGAAACGTGAAAGGTATATCCGTTCGTGTCGGAACAGACTTTTTCTTCTCTTTGGCGCTCGTCACGAGTTTCTGAGAAGGCTGCGCCTCTCGCGCTTCGCTCGAGGTGGGGACGTCGTCCTCTTCTGCCTCTTCAATCTCTCGCAAAACTTTGGTGCGCTCGTCATCTTCTTCCTCGTCCTCGTCTTCGTCTTCCTCGTCATCTTCTTCCTCGTCCTCGTCATCTTCGTCATCACCGCTATCGCCTTCCTCCTCGTCACCACTTGCGTCGTCTTCATCGTCCTCGTCGTCTTCGGGCTCGATGCCGTCTTGGAGGATTCCCAACTTTCGAAGTCGATTCTTTCCTTGATCTAAACCTTTGTCGACGTTTTTCAGCTCCGATTTCAGAGACTTCCGGAGACGCGCCGCATCATCTAACTCTTCGTCGTCGTCGTCTTCTTCAGACGAGTCCGCCTCGGATGAATCCTCCTCGTCGCTTCCGCTTTCCTCTTCGTCCTCGTCGCTCTCGAGCGTGAAATTTTCCTCCAAGTCTTCGGCTCCACCGCGAGACTTGCGAGAGTCACCGTGTAAAGCCTCGTCCACTTCGTCATCTTGGTCGGATTTCTTCGCCCTGCGTCTTCGCGCGGCGTAGCCACCCTGAGGACCGTCGTCATCGGAACTCTCGTCGTCCGACGTCACTCCGCGCATGCGCTTCAATCTCTTCCGTTCAGCCTGCTCCAACGCGAGCTTTTCTTGCGCCTCCAACTCTTCCTGCGTTTTCGCTCTGTCCCCCGCTTGGCCTCGTCTCTCGAACGCCAGCGTTCGCGCCCACGTGTCGTATTCATCCTTCTCCTCGGGCGCCTTGACCTCGGCTCTCTTGGTCGGTTTCATGTGTCCGACGGCTTTTCGAAGCGCTCCCGCCAACAAGCCTCCCTGACTAATCTCTTTAAACTCGGCGTCGAGCTGTGTGAGCGTGTCATCGTCATCCTCGCGTTGTTTTTGCTTCTCCGCTTTGTGGAATTTACTCTTCGCTATGAGCTCGTCCATGACATCCTTTTTGGACTTTCTTCGCTCGGGCACGGCGTCGTCTTTGCCACGCTTGAGAGTGGGTTCAAAATCGCCACCACCAAAGTGTAAGCTGCGCGTCATCTCCTTGTCTAAGTTTTCATCGTCGTCGTCGTCGCCGTGCGTCGGTTTCGCCGTCATATCTCGCTCCGCGAGCGGCTGTCCGAGGTGCGTCAGCGTCTTGAAGCCGTCGTCGGCGTCGCCCTCGTCGGCGAGGGAAAAATTCTTCGACTTTTTCAATTGACGCAGACGCGCTTTCGCCAACCTCCCGATGCTCTTCTCTTCTTTGCTCAATCCATCGTCGTGCTCACCGAACCGTCGATCGACGAACGCGTTCGCCTTTCCGCTCGCCTCGTGTTCCCGCAATAGCGTTCGCCGTCTCTTTTCAATGGCTTCGGTGCGCGCCTTGAGCACGTTCCCTCGCTCTCCCTTCACCTTGCGTCCCAAGATGTCAAACTTTCTCCGATGACTCACGCTCTCGAACGCGCTCTTCACCCCTCCAGATCCACCATCCCTCGCCCCCGACGCGCCACCGCCGACGAAAAACTTTCGTTTGCCGCCGCTTCCCGGATTCGCCTTGCCCGCCTTTCGCTTCTTCGCCATGACGCGACGAGAACGGGCCGACGGACGACAAAGGACGACCGACGGGTCTCTCCCACCGCGTCCGCGTCCGCGTCGACTCGCACGCTCGCGACGACGACGCGCTCTGACGACGCCGACGAGCGCGGCGACGTGGTGGCGGCTGGGCGTACGTGTTCTCAACCCTAGATCTAAACCCTAAGCCATCTCGAACCGGTCGCGTCGTTTTCTCGGTCGAGGGCCGTTTCGCATGGCGACCAGGTCGCGGAGAGGGCGCGGAGGGCGCGTCGACGGTCGACGGGGATCGAGGAGAGGAGAGGAGACGCGTCGAGAGGTCAAAAACGATGCGAATGGATGATTGGAGTGGTGTGTGTGCTTTGGGGATGAATGGATCGATGGACTAGGAGGCACGGCGCGAGCGCGCGAACGAACGCGCGCGTGACGAATCAATAATCAATCACGGCGCGTCGACGACGGGCACCGGACGCCAGGGCACGGTGGAACCATCCATGAGGCCGATACCGCGAGCAGAGAGTTCGTCGCGCACGCGATCGGACTCGGCAAAGTCTTTGGCGTCGCGAGCTATCTTGCGTTGCTCGATTTTGGCGAGGAGTTCGTCCTCGGTTAAGCCGGCGCGGCGCAGCGCGCGCGCGCGGAGCTCGTCTAAAAGGACGTTTTCCTCATCCTTGGGCATGCCCACGGCCTCCATCAAGCCTTCCACCGTGTGGAGCAAAGATTTGAGCGCGCCGACGCGACCGACAGCCTTCTTTCCGGCTTTGGTGGTCATGAAATCATTCATCGATTTCAAAGGCGCGGAGAGCGCCGCCATTACGGCGGGCGTGTTCAAGTCATCGTTCAGTGCCTCGACAACTTGTTTCTCAGCCTCAACCGCGAGCTTCAACGCATCGGCAACGAGAGGAACGGGTTTTTTGTTCGTCTGTTCCTCTGCATCGGCGTCCCGAAGGATGGCGCGCACGTCGTGAACTGTCTGGTACAGGTAGAACACTCTGTCGGACGCCTCCTCGAGCGCGCGCTGCGTGTAGTTGATCGGCGCGCGATAGTGCGCGCCGAGAAGCATGAAGCGAAGCGCGAACGGGTGGTATTTATCCAGCACCTCTCGAATGGTGAAAAAGTTTCCGAGCGATTTGGACATTTTTTCAGAGTCAACCTTGACGAAACCGTTGTGCACCCAGTAACGAACAAACGGATCTTCATCCGCGCGCGCGCCGCAGTCGCACGCGGCGCACGACTGCGCGAGTTCGTTTTCGTGGTGCGGGAACACCAAATCCTGACCCCCGCCGTGAATATCGATTCTAGATCCCAACATTTTTTCAATCATGGCGCTGCACTCGATGTGCCACCCCGGTCGACCCTCGCCCCAAGGACTCGTCCACGTCGGCTCTCCGGGTTTCGCCGACTTCCACAGCGCGAAATCGGCGGGATTCTTTTTACGCTCATCGACGGCCACGCGTTCGCCCGCGCGGTTGTCTTCTTGGTTTCTTCCTGATAACACGCCGTACGCTGGAAGCGTGTCCACCGCGAAATACACGTCCCCATCCGCCTCGTACGCATTCCCCTTGGTGATCAATCGCTCGATGAAAGCGATGATATCATCCACACACTCCGTCGCGCGCGGTTCCACCGTCGGACGAAGGCACCCGAGCGCCGTCATGTCCTCATGGAACGCCTCGATGAATTTGTCCGTGAGCGCTTCGCACGTCTCCCCGCTCTCGTTCGACCTCTTAATAATCTTATCGTCAATGTCGGTAAAATTCCTACAGTACGTCACATCGTACCCGAGACGCATGAGTTGTCGATACAACACGTCAAAGGCGACGTACACGCGAGCGTGACCGATGTGCGAGTAATCGTACACGGTGACTCCGCACACGTACATTTGCACCCTCTTCCCAGCCGGGTCTCTCGGAACGAATAGTTCCTTCTTACGACTCATCGTGTTCAAGAGCCAGAGCTTGGATAAATCACGAGTCGTGTCCGAGACCGTCTCACTCGTCCCCACCGATTCGCTCGCCGCCGCGCTTCCGTACACACCTCTCGCGTTTCTCAGCAGCGTCGGCGCGTCGGCGCGAATGAGCGGCGACGCGCCCGCGCGTCTGTTCATCCACCCCGACGATGACGACGCCGAAGACGAGGACGACGAAGACGAGGACGACGACGCCACGATCAATCCTCTCCTCGCCGTCGTCGATCCTCCGCACGCCACCGCCCTCGTCGTCGTGGATGCACGCCGCGCGCTCACGCCCATGCGAAGCGTTCGCCCCCCTCCGTGCGCCAGCATCAACAATCCACTGTTCACGTGCGCCATCGCGGACGACGACGCCGTCATCACTCTCTCTCCTCGCGCGTTCGCGCGCGTCGTCGTCTGCCGCACCACGCCCGCGTCGCGTCCCCGTCGAGGGCGCGCGTCTCTCGAATTTCTCTCTTTTCAGGAGAAGGGGGACTCCATGGCGAGTCCTGACCCTCCAAACGTGTGCCTTCGTCCACCCCAGAAAACCTTGGGTCCCGAGCCCGCGTCGACACACGCGCGCGCGCGAGCGAGAGCGCGAACGTAGAGAACGCGAGCGAGCGAGCGAGGCGCGAGTGTGATCGCGAGCGCGACCGACCGACCGAGGCGTCGCGCGAGGGCGCGAGCGTGCGCGAGCGTGCGTTTCGAAGAGTGACTCGAACGATGCACGCGTCGGCGCGAGCCTCGGTGATGACGCGCGGTGTGCGCGCGTGCTCGTCGTCGCGCGCGTCCGGCTCGACGACGACGACGACGGTGACGATGATGATGCGAGGGGGTGGACGACCGCGGTCGCGCGCGGCGGCGGCGTCCTCGGACGGGACGCTGGAGACGCTCGAGCTCACCGCGGATAATATCGAACTCGTTCTCGACGAGGTGCGTCCGTACCTCATCGCCGACGGTGGGGACGTCGAACTCGTCGAGATTGATGGTTTAAGCGTGAAACTCAAGCTCAAGGGCGCGTGTGGGTCGTGTCCGTCGAGCACGGTGACCATGCGCATGGGGATCGAGAAGCGGCTGTTGGAAAAAATTCCCGACATTATGGAGGTGATTCAGGTCGAGGACGAGCTCGAGGGATTGGCGCTGACCGAGGAAAACGTGGAGGCGACTTTAGACGAAATCAGACCGTACCTCGCGGGCACCGGCGGGGGGGAATTAGCGCTCATCGATATCGAAGAACCCATCGTAAAGGTGAAGCTCACCGGTCCGGCGGCCAAGGTGATGACGGTGCGCGTGGCGGTGACGCAAAAATTACGAGAGAAGATACCCTCCATCGCCGCGGTGCAGCTGATGGACTGAGTTGAGTCTTCGTCGGTGGTGTCGATATTTTTATGCGCGAGCGAGCGAGCGAACGAACGAACGAACCTTTTAGAGTTGTCTATACAGCAACGCGAAAAATAAAGAACAAAAGAACGTGTCGCCGAGCTCTCCAATTTGACGTCACAACGCGCGCGCGAGCGTCCTCGGCGACGATCCGAGCGCGAAGCGTGCGCGCGTCGGAACCTGCGGCGGTCGTGTCGCGCCGCTCGGCGCTGCTCGGCGCGTTCGGTGCGATCGCGAACAGCCACACCGGGACGTCGCGATGAATAATCATCACGATCGAAGTGGGTTGACGCGGCGGCACGTGGACGCGCAGCGAGCGCCCGAATCCTCACCCGCGCGGCGATCGGTGACGTCGATGTTCAAGGCGTTGGACGCGAACCCGAAGCTCAAAGAGGATTACGTCAGCGAGTCGACGTCGGGGAAGATTACGACTCTGGTCTGCGCGCTGTTGTGCGTGTTGTTATTCTTCGGGGAGTTTTTCTCCTACAGAACGAGCCGAGTGGTGAGTGAATTGCGAGTCAATCCTTTGGGCGTTCACGAAGTCATTCCTAACGCCGAGCGATTGAAGATCGACATCGACATCACCTTTCACAGCTTGGCCTGTAATCTCATCACGCTGGACACCGCCGATAAAGCTGGCGAAGAACACTACGACGTGCACGATGGGCACATCGAAAAGAGGCGATTGGATAAACACGGGAAAGTGATCGATACGAAAGTCACTTCTGAGAAACCGAATAAGCGCAAGGAGATGACTGAAGCGCTCAAGGAACTCAACGAAAATAGCACAGAACTGCAAGAGGTGGGGCACCCAGAGGCGTTTGCGGGTGCCCTTGGAGTGCAAAAGTTATTGCGCGAAGAATTTCCAGAGGGTGTTGAAAAGGCGTTCATGAATGAAGCCGAGGAAGGATGCGAAGTGAAAGGTTATCTAGAGGTGAACCGCGTGCCGGGCCGATTTTCTATTTCCCCGGGTCGGTCGCTCATGATGGGGATGCAACAGATTAGGGTCAACGTGCAGACATCGCTGAATTTATCGCACACCATACACCGGTTATCGTTTGGAGAACGTTTTCCCGGTCTCGTGAGCCCTCTGGATGGGACGCGCCGCTCGCTCCCACCAAACGCGGTGCAACAATACTTCCTGAACGTCGTATCTACGTCATTCGAACCCCTAGCAGCGACTCAAAATATCAGTACACATCAGTACAGCGTCACAGAAACGTTTAGTACGACTCAACGCTCTGTCATGGGTATGAATGGGCAAGAACCGGGAGTATACTTCACGTACGAAATAGCTCCGATTCGCGTCGATTTCAAAGAAACGCGAAAAACGTTTGGCTCGTTCGTCATCGGAATCTGCTCAATCATTGGTGGCGTCGTCACCATGGCGGGAGTAGTCCAAGGTACGGTTGAATACGCTTTAGCGCACAAGAACACGCTGTTCACGTCTTAGATGATTATTATTACTATTTCTAGGCAAACGCATAAACCTGTCACATCAAACTAGACATCGTAAGCAACAAGCAACCGCCGTTTCCCGCAGTTCGAGTCGCTCATTTCCTCAGTCCTCGCCGTTTACCGAATGCAATGAATGTAAGGTATCCTCTGCTTGACGTCAATCATCTCTTATCGTCGCATGCCACGCTTCGATCAAGTCAGTGTGCTGCTAATTCTCATTCTGTCTCTCGTGACTGATGTCCACTCCAACGACGGACTATGTTCCAACTTTAGCGGAGCCGCACTTCACGACGCCGTACGTAATTTCAGCGATACAATCGTCACCGGCGATGATGACTCTCCGAATGAAAGCAGCTTCCGCTTCTTTAATCAGCTCTTGGATATTGGGTTGGAATCATCTCACTGTAACGCGACACTCAGAAACTTGGGCTCTTCTTCGATCGTGAAGACTCTGGTGCTCATCTCAGATGGCGCGTTCGAGAGAGCGTCTACTAAATTCAATTTGAGCTTGGAAGCGATGTCCGAGAATCCGCGTTTCGTATGTGATGTTTTAGAGTCGTCTGTCATTTACGGTTCGCTCGACTTGCGCAGTCGAAGCGACGGCGACGAACTCGAGACGGCGTCGACGAGTATGAAAACCATCAGAGTTGAAATTACGCAGAACGTAAACATACGCAAAATGGGAATTTTTAGTGATTTTTCCACAATTTTTGCGGACGTGTATGCAACCGGTATGGTGCTCTGTTCTCAGCTGCGTGGTGCGTTCATCTCCGAGCTGCTGATACCGCTCTCTCAGACGTTTATTTTTCCGAGCGTCCTGGCCATAGCTCAGACGTTACCTGCGTTAAGCATCAGTGCAGAAGCTTTTCTTGCGACCGAAACTCTGAGAAATACGTTTGAGGCGAACGAGTACGGTTTACAAAATTCTGGAGTCTCGAGTGTGCGCGACTGTACTTTCAACGAGACTCATCACGGATTTCGAGGTTACTTCATTCCGTCCAATCAGGCTTGGAAGCGATTCTTTCTCAAAACGCACCTGACGAAAAAGGAAGTTTTTGCTGATGAATTTTTTCTCCTCAGCGTGCTACTGTATGGTGAAACACAACTTGTCGACGCACAGGCACCAGTCAGTTTGGCTTCGTACCTTTCAACGAGCTTCACGCAGGACGAACTATTGAGACCGACGGGCGCATCTTCGATCTTGAGTACTTTTCCTGGACAAATTGAAGTCGGTGCTTTGCGATTGGACGTGGATATCGCAGCAATCCGTTCACGTTACGTCAAGGTGATCGGAACACGCACGGCAAGCCGACGATTTGAAAACGCAGCAGTCGTGATTGTCTCTGATGTTCTATCATGCACTGGAGTGGTGCACGTTACGGATGATGTGCTCATTCCACCGACACTCACAGCTTTCCGCCAGCTTTCATTGCGAAATGAGCTTTCAATTTTTACAGAGATGCTCCGAGCACCCATCAATAGTGAAATTCTCCTAGAGTTGGATACCCCCACAGAGAGCAATATTTTCGTTGACAGCGTCGTATTCGCTCCCACCGATTATGCCATACGCCTCATGCTGAATTATGTGGGATGGACGCTAGAAGATGTATTCCAGCCACGTCGAGCCAACCTCCTGCAACAATTTGTGACTTACCACATCGTGAGTACTCGCACTGCACAGGGAACACCAGAAAGAATTGACTTTCGCGTGGGCCTCGGTCCTGAAGTCCATCGAATCGCGACACGACTCAATTATCCAATACTTTCAAAGCCGAACGCGAATAGATTCACGGGAACATCCATACCGAAGTCTATAACCGTGCTGTCTCGCAGGCATTCACCGACAAAGTTCAAGCTATTTCAGTCACGAGTGACGCTGCAAGGGCGATTAAATTCGGCCAAGTTCATAGAAAACGATGTGCTATCCACGAACGGAGTGTTTGGAATCGTTGATTCAGCGTTGATTCCGCCGACTGATGAATTCAGAATGAGTTTATACGACAGAGTGTTGCGCACGACGACGCTACGCGTCTTCAGGGAGATAACGAGCATTCTTGGTTTAGAGCGCGAGCTACTCGTGCAAGGATTCGGCGAAGGGGACTCCACCGTGTTTGCGCCGAATGATAAAGCTTGGTTTCTCGCACTAGCCGAACTGATGATGACCAGTGAAGAAGCCGTAAACCACGCAACGGCGGTATTGTACGATATAATTATGCTCACCATCTCCTCGAGGCAAATGGTAATGAACAACGTGGAAAACGAGTTTTACGACCCGTGGCAATCGAAAGACGCACGGCACGGCGACGTGCTAACTAGCGTACTCTCGACGTACACAACGGTACGATGATTGTAGCGCATCGGATACCTTTCAAATAATTAATTAATTTTATTCACGTGCAGGATGAAAACCATCTAACCATCGCAGTATTCGAGGGCTGCATCGGCTCATTCTGCAGTGCACAGAGCGGAGTCATAGCCGCGCCTCGAATCCTGGGTCCTGACATTACCGAAGGGCCGATAACACGGTGAGCGAATACCTCCCTCTATTAATGCTACAATTTATTTCACAAGATTCAGGAGGGAAAATAATTTTGCGCGCATTGTTTCACCGGTACGTTGAAATGCGTCGTGTGCACGAATGAAGATCCGTAACATTGCGATTAGGATATGGCTACTGGACAGCACGCCCTGAATGGCGAGCTCTACGTGGTAAATAAATTATTTCAAATTAAAAAAATAATTATTTCAAATTTTTTCGCTTGCGTCTTCTAGATCGACAAGGTGATCTTACCTCGATTTGGAGCACGTTGCAGAACAGCAGATTTTACTTACCGCCACGGTCACGCGTTTGAGCTGACTGGGAGCCTTATTCGTCGATTCAATCAATGTTCAGCCCTTCCTTGCTCCTACGATTTTCCAGGTGCGAATTAAATGCGATAATTATTTTTGAAATTATTTTGCCCGTGATGCGCCTTGCAGGAATCGAGACTTACGAGTGAATGCATCGCGGGCGCAGGCTTATTCAATCGCATTGGTCGTCGGGTTTCCCTGGAAGTCGTCGTCACGTACAACGCGCTTCCAATTTGTGATCCCTGGTGTTTATTTATTTCTTGGTGGTGGTGTGTTCCGTGCACTGGTACCGTGGCTCAAACAATCATCACCATTGGAGGATGTGCGCCGTATCAGCCTTTATGTGGAGGTTCTCTCGTGGTCGTCGTCACGGATGCGGGTGAAGTCCGTTTCGGTGCGCAGACGTATTTCGATTCCTTTAGCAACTTGCCACTCAGCGGTGGCGGCGGACTCAGAGTCATCGACGTCACGGTGCCTGGTAGAGGATTCGTAGCTCGTGATGGAGCGCGGTTTAAAATTCTTTGCACGTACGACGGTGCTTCGAACACCACAAAAATATACATAAACGACAAACTTCGAGGCATTGCAGATCCCTACGTCATGGGACAGTTCAATTTTCAACCGTTTTATAACGTCTCGGGCAACTTGCACGAGAAGATCACCCTCGGCGATTGCGTACACAACCAAGTTCTTAGATACGGGGAGACCATGAGCGATATTCAACAGATGTATGGGCTATACCAAAACACTCCAATCACGCGAGATGGTACACTCCCGGCCGCGGGGCAGTACGCCACATATGACGCATCACGGGTATTGGGAGGTTCCCGGCCACTCCAATTTTTTCTCAGATGGACGGGAACGATTGACGAGGTTTACGTGTATTTCGACAACGGACTACAACAAGGAATACGATACCCGTCGACATGTGCGCACGCTGCCCCTTTAGAACCTGAATCCGACGACGACGTAAATCCATGAAGTTGGTGCTCAGATGAATCGAATCGGCTGCTAGAGCGCCACTTTGTACAGACGGACAACCTACTGTAATCACATTTCCAAAACTACGTAGCTAATAGATTTCTAAAGTATTTAAGAGTGATGTTGCCAACTTGATAGATCCATCGCCCTCTTGTGAAGCTCCACACTCGGGGAGTATATCGGAGAGAGGAGGAAGACTGAACTGTTCAGTGTACTTTGGTTCCTTCGTGCACCAACAAGGAGTCGGCACTTCCATCGGGACGCGAGCCTGAGCCTTCATTTTGACTGAATATAACCAGACCTCATCGCTATTAACCTTTGCCAGGGCAAGCATGGTTTTTGCCGCCGCGAGACGCAATGCCGTCGTCCCTTGCGCTGAGAGGTTTCCGACAACCGGCACCGCTGACGCCACGACGTCTTGCAGCGCTCGCTGAGCATCAGCGGAGTCAGCGATCGATTCTAGCGTCTCGCAAATCATGATGCGAATAATGTTCGTCAATTCTATAGAAATATCCCAATCGGAACTGAATTCAACATCATTGGAGTCCTTCACAGTGAGCAAGTCGAGCGGACGATTCTTCTTCTCAATGTGACCAACTCCTTGCGTCAACACGCGCATTAAAATGGGCCACAAGTCTGAGTTTAAGCGTTTGGAGATGAACTCACCACCGCTGCACCGCGCCATGGTGAGTAAAAGTTTCAAGCTTGCCTCGAACGCTTCGGCTTCGATGGAAATCTGAAAGCGAGTACTCAGAGATAGTACCAAATGAGGCCAAAGGTTATGAATGTGCGGTAGAACGCGCGCATCCTTGTACAGCGAAGCGATATCAAAAGGCATTGATCCTCTGCTACCGTAAGCCTTGAGTACCTTTAAAATGAACTTTTCGTGTGTCAGCGTCGACTCTGCTGAGCTCAGACACTCTATGGCGAGCCCACAAGCTGAGGCGGACAAGGTTCGAACGCCTCCGTGAGGCGTCTCTAAGAACGTGCTCATGGATCGTAAAACGTCCACTGCACAAGAAACCATGGACTGTATGGAACGAACCCGTTCAAGAGAGTTGAACTTTGTCGTTTCGATGTCTTCGGGTAGAATTTCGGTCAATTCCTCCGTAAACACTTCCGTCAATTCGTCGTCGCTATCCGGCTCCGTCGGGTGCGCACTTTTTACGCGCTCTGCGACAGTTTTTGACTGCTTCCGAATGACTTGAAGCTCGAGAAACACCGCTGAGCAGTACTCTTTTGTCACGAGTAGAAACTTTTCTGTGTGCGCGTGATTCTTCTCTCGATTCATGATCAAGAATGTACGCAGTGCCAGACGAACGGGTTCGGCGAGTAGCTTCACCATGTGCTTCGCAGCTCCCGTTCGTCTTAAAATTGCCTCAAAGAGTTGCGGGGATCTTGAATGTTTTTCGAGATGGCGGATTTGTCGAGACAACATGTCAATCACATAGTCCGCATTTGCTGTGACGAGTTCTCCGATGGGAGAATCAGTCTCACCATGTGCCGTGTATTCGCCGCTCTCGGCGATTGTTTTCAAAACGACACCCGCAGTTTCTCGGACGTCGACTGAGAGATCACCCAACTTATCCAGCAATGGGCAGAGCACAGAGGTTAAGAAAGCACTATTCCGAATGTAATCAGCGCCGAGACTTTCTCCGATGATACCGAGCCCCTCCATCAACACCTGGAGTAAGAGAGCCGTGTCGGGGTCCCTCGTATCCATCTCCCAAGCGCTGCTGCACACGTACTCCTCGACGACTAAACCTGCGAGGCGAAGTAGGAAGCTTTTATCCACTCGTGAATCATTCATGGCACCATAGACGAGCTCGTTGAGAGCAATGATGTGAGCGGTTGCATTTCTTTGCCACGCTCCAGGCGTAGCCAAACCGCTAAACTCGTCGGTGTCTCGCAGAGTGCTCAAGAAAAATTGAGCCATCGGAACGAGGTAAGACTCCATAGATGCTTCGTTCGTCATCGATGCCGCTTTCCCGAAGAATCTCAGTATTTTTGCAAAGGTTTCATACATCGAAGATTCGGGAAAGTACCGCAACCGCTGTACCTTTCGAGGTAACTTTTTCACCGTCGTCGCGCCAACTTTTTCCAAGTCGATCAAGCTTATCGCCGGCGCGGATCGATATCTCTGATTTCTGGTTGAATCGTGAGATTCAATCAAAAGGCATTGAACGATCGTAGAGCACACGGAGTTTCTCACGCTTGGACTGGACAACAGTGCATCTTTGAAACACATTTCACCTGAGAATTCAAGCGCGAGCAGTAGACGCTGAAGTTGAGGGCCAGTCTCGTCGTTCGATAGGCGAAGGTTTTCCGCGACGGAAGACAGATCATTTTTTATGATTGCGTTCAGGCTATGCTCGTTCAGATGACCGAGACGTCTGAGAGACGTTAACTCATCGACCGCGAGGGACGACACATCCGTCCAGTTGTCGCCCGCTAGCGTCAACAAGACTCCGAACATTGAACGAGTTCCCGAGTCTAGAACGTTTGAACATTCACGTATCAGACTGCTGGCGGATTTGACAATCTGCTTTCGCACGCTCGCGCGATGATTTTTTACCAAATGTGGGATCGTCCCCTCCAAGGCTTGCGTCACCCGCGGAGTCGTAAACTCCAACCACTCGTCGTCTCGGACGACCTCGGGGATTTCCCTCCCGTCGCCGCAGGGAGGAGATTTTTTAACAGGATCCCGCGTCTCATTCGCACCGTCGTCGCTCGCCATGCCGTTCACAATTTTATCCAAGGCCGCTCGCCACTCGTCGCCGTCGATCGGTGGAGCGTCCCGTCTCGCGGATGGATACAAACCGTCGTTGAGAACGCACGTGACGAGCGACGTCATGGCGCTGAGCGCGTACTCAACCCCGTCAGAACCAGTGCCACTGGGTCCAGCACCCACGTTCGGGCGAACACCACTCGCAGCCGCCAGCGCGTTCGTCAATCCGCTCACGACGCCCGGTAGGAAAAACGCGAGCGCGTCGGCGTCGGCGACGCACCGAAGCAATTCGTCGAGTGTTTGCAGCGCGCTCGACCGCAAATGTTTGCTTCCCAGAGACCCCGCGGCGGCTTCGTCGTTCGCGATCGTCAAGAGCACCGAAATCATGTACCCCACCATGGACGCCGTGTCCCTTCTCTTCAGCGCCGCATGCGCGTGGGTTGATCTTAAGAGCGCTCTCGTCGTCGATAAAAATTCGGCGCACGTCGTCTCGTACTCTCCCCGTCGAGGCGACACCACGCACCGCAAGAGATGCGTAAACGTGCGAAACACCAAATACTCATCACACGCATCTCCACACACCGATATCACTCGTCCCATCGTCCGCGCGACGCTCTCCAACGCACGCTTTATCCTCGCCGCGTCCTTGGGCGCCGCGCTCCCACCCGCGTCTTCACCCTCTCCGAGCCAGTCCCCGTACGCCATCAACACCTCCAAACACGGCATCAACACCCGTTTAAACGTCTTCACATCGCTCGGGTCCACTCCCGGCGCGTCCACGAGCGCTCCCAATCGCTCCACCGCGCGTTGAACGTCCTCCGCGCCGTCTGTTCGTCCCTCGCGCGTCGCCAGTCGCAGAGACACCGCGCGAGACGCGTACGCGAGCGCGTCGTTTCCATCCACCTCGAGCGTCCCACGCGCGCTCGTCGACGCCTCGTCATCACCCGTGATGCCTCGCGACGAAACGTCGTCGTCGTCGTCGTCGCGCGTCATCGGTCGTTCGCGACGAGTGCAGATTACAATCGACGACACGACGCGACGACCGATCGATACCGCGTCGACGCGCGCGCGAGGAGACCGAGAGAGAGAGAGAGAGACGAGCCCGGGTCGTCCGCGCCCCCCTCTCGACGCGCGTCCTCGGCCGACCGCGTGTGACGACGACGACGCGGACGCGACGGAGGACGGATGCGCGGGCATCGCGTAACATCTCTGTTACTTTTAAAACGCACACGATACAGTTCAAAACATCTTATATTGTTGCTTGTAGTCCGAACATCGTGATCATCGTGAAGGCGTCCCGGCGGCGGCGCGGCGCGGCGTCGTCGCCATCGCGCGGCGCGGACGGCCGCCATGGGCGAGAAGAAGGCGAAGAAGGAGAAAAAAGAGAAGAAGGAGAAGAAGGAGAAGAAGGAGAAGAAGCGGTCGCGCGAGGAGCGGGAGAGTGGGCGAGACGGTGGTGAGGATGATGGACGCGCGGGCAAGTCTGTGAAAAAAGAGACGGGGGGCGGCGGCGGTGGGAAAACGTTCGGCATGGCGAACGTGGGCGATCGCGCGCTCGCGTCGAGCGGAACAAAGTTTCAGAGAGTGTTTTACGACGCTCCGGAACACTTGCGCGCGATGTCGGCGAGTGATTTGGCGGCGGCGAGAGAAAAGTTGGCTGTGACGCAAGTCGACGGGTTGGAGACGGATTTAGCGCCCGTGTCGACGTTCGCGGATGCTGGATTCTCCAAAGAGTTGTTGAGAGTCACCGCGCAGTTTCAAAAGCCTTCACCGATTCAGGCGCAATCGTGGCCGATCATCATGAGCGGTCACGACATGGTCGGCATCGCGGCGACAGGTTCGGGAAAGACGCTCGCCTTTGGCATGCCGGCGCTGACGCAAATTCGATCTCAACCGGCGTGTAAACCGGGCGAACCGATTTGTCTGGTTCTCGCGCCGACGCGTGAGTTGGCGCAACAGACGGCAAAAGTTTTCGACGACGCTGGTGAGGCTTCGGGAGTTCGTTGCGTGTGCGTGTACGGAGGTTCGCCCAAGCACGAGCAAAAGGCGGCGATGAAAGCCGGCGGCGGCGCCGCGGTCATCGTCGCGACTCCCGGTCGACTTCGCGACTTTATGGAAGAGGGTGTGATCAAACTTCACCGAGTGACCATGCTCGTCCTCGACGAGGCGGATCGAATGCTCGACCTGGGCTTTGAACCCGAAATTCGCGCCATCGCTGGCGCCACAAGAGCCGATCGACAAACCGTCATGTTTTCCGCCACGTGGCCTCAGAGCGTGCAAAGTCTCGCGGCTGAGTTCATGCACGAACCCGTCAGGGTGAGAATCGGCGCTGAGGGCTTAAAGGCTTCCCAGAGCATCACGCAGATCGTCGAAGTGGTCGAGCCGCAAGACAAGGACAGACATTTGGCGCGCGTCATGAAGCAGTATTTGGGCAAGGGCAAGGATGTTCCGAGAACGCTCGTCTTTTGCCTGTACAAGAAGGAATGCGCCAACCTACACATGCGCCTCGCGCGCGAGTGGCCGGCGGTGTGCATTCACGGCGACATGTCTCAGTTCGATCGCGAAAAGTCGGTAGATGCGTTCAAAAAGGGCACGTCGAGAATCTTAATCGCTACCGACGTCGCGGCGCGCGGTCTTGATATCAAGGAGGTTGAGTACGTCATCAACTACACGTTTCCCCTCACCACGGAAGATTACGTTCACAGAATTGGTCGTACCGGACGTGCGGGAGCGACCGGCTTGGCGCACACCTTCTTCACGGTGCACGACAAGGCGCGCGCCGGCGAACTCGTCAACGTGCTGCGAAAAGCCGGCGCGGAAGTCCCCGACGATCTCACAAAGTTCGGTACGCACGTGAAGAAGAAGGAGAGCAAACTGTACGGAGCACACTTCAAGGACGTTGACATGTCCGTCAAGGCTAAAAAGATTACATTTGATTAGACTAACTATACTCCCCCCGGAAAGATTCTTTTGTTGTAGTTTAATTGCCCATTCGTGGCCGAAAGCCGCCCCCGACTTCGACTAAAGAATCTCGTCCTAACACCCCTCTCACTAACGTTTCTGGATGTCGTGATCCACCGTACTTTAATAATTTGTCGCGAAGATGTTCTGCCGCGCCCGGAGCCAAGCTGTCACCCGCAAAGTATCGCGCCCACATGTCTTTTGCCAAGACGTCGGCGTAGAGATACGAATAGTACGTCGCTCCGTACCCGACGAAATGTCCAAACCTGAGCTCCCAATTCGTGCCCGGGACTGGAGCAAAAGAACTGTGTTCGCGCTGTATCGAAGCGGCGAGCTCAGCGATCGCCGTGGATGAAAGCTCGGACGTTTGATTGTGCAATTCGAGATCCGCGAGTGCGAAAACCAGCTGTTGCTGCGTCTCCATCGACTTAAATATGTCTCTCGACTTGCGCAACGTGGCGATCATCCCGTCGGGTATCGGCTCGTTCGTGAGATGATGTCTCCCTAAAAGTTTGAGAGCGTCCGCGTCCCAGGCGAAGTGCTCGAATAAATGACTTGGAATTTCGACAATGTCCATCGGCGCCCTGGTGCCGGACAGGTGTTGGAACTCGGTGTCGGAGAGGACGGAATGCATGGCGTGCCCGAGCTCGTGAAGCAGCGTTTCGACCTCTCCGTGACTGAGTAAAGCTCGTCCACTCGCGGTGTTCGGTGGAAAGTTACAGACGAGCGCGACCGACGGGTGTTGTCGTTCCCGCTCGGACACCATCCGACTGCACTGAATCACAAAGTGCGCGGCGTGATTAAATTTTCCCGATCTCGGCAGTAAATCCAAGTATACCGTCCCGCGCATGTCGCCATCTTTCGTCTTCACCACCAGTTTTTTTAAATCGTCCGTCCATCCCTCACCCGGCGCTAAATCTTCGAGCTCTATTCTCAACCCGAGGACGCGCGCGAGAAGCTCGCCGATTCCCGAAATCACGCCTTTGAGTGGAAAATACTCCGAAATCGCGGACGAATCGAACTCGCACTCGTGCCCGCGAGCTTTGGCCATGAGGTGAGATTTATCAGCCGAGGTGAACACCCTCTCGGTGCTGTATTTACGAAGGATTTTGAGCTCCTCGTTCGCGCGTTCGCGAAGATCGCTCGACAGACTCACGAGGAAATCGCGAACGGCGTCCGGCGTTCGCGCCAACAACGGTGCCGTGGCGAAGCTCGCGTACGTCTCAAACCCGAGCGCCTGGGCGACGCCCGCGCGAGAGGATATCAAATTCGCCAACACATCCTTGTTTCGTTCCGGACCCGCGTTTGCCGCCACGTAGACGTCTCGACGCGCCCCAGCGTCCCCCAGGTGACGCAAAAGCGTCGTCGCGTTCGACGCATCCACGGACCCGGTCCACGTCTTCCCTTCATCGCCGCTTCGAAACCGTTTTCGCGTCGCGCGCGGGAGCGACGCCACCGCCTCGGCGTCTAATTCGACGCTCCTGACGAAATCTGGACGCACCAAGTTTCGTTGAAACTCCATCCCGAGCTCTAAACTTCTCGACAAGACGGCGTCGAATCCTCGCCTCGCGTCCGCTTCGAGATGAATTCCACCTCGTTCAAAATCTTCTTGAAGCGTCAGCGCCACTCTCGCCCCCTCTTCGCTCAGATTCGCGCCGTCCGCCTCGCGAGCGCGCCGCAACGTCTCGTACAAGTCGACATCCGCGTTCAGAGACGCGACGTACTCCTGCAACTCCACGTACGCCCGCTCCGCCGCCGCCACCACTCGCCTCGACGGATGCGTATGTCTACACACCTCCGCCACGTCCACCACTCGACACACCTCGTCCGATATATCGTCCAACGCGCGCACGCTCGCCGCGCTCGGCGTCGCCCGCTTGAGCGCTCGCGCCATGGATTCGCACTTTCGCACCGTCTCCCGCGCCAACCGTTCGAAATCCTCCGCCCGACGCAATCCTCGCAATCCATACATCCCCACTCCCTCTCGCGCACCGTCGCACACGGCCGCGCGCGTCGACCCCCCCCCCCGCATCATCCCGTCGTCTTTCGCGCCAACCGTCTCCCCATCGCCGTCCGAGCGCGCGCCCACACCTCTCATCCCGCGCGACGTCACCGTCGTCCCCGCCTCGACGACCGCTCGACCGCGACGGAGCATCGACACCACGATCATCACCCCGCACACGACGACGACGACGAGATCTCGCACCGACGCCGTCGAATCGTGTCCGCGTCGCTCCCTCTTCACCCATCCATCCATCCATCCATCCGTCCACGTCCATCCGTCCGTCCATCATCACTCGCGCCCCGTTCATACCGTCCATACACACGTACGTACGTACATACATACATACATTCACACGCCTTGTCCAATCACCAACCGCGATCTCGATGCGCTCGACCGCGTCCACGTCCCCGTCGACTCGCGACTCGCGACTCGCGACAGACGTAGACGTAGAAACACTTAGAAGTATTGTGTTACCGGTAGAAATACCTGTACTCAAGAAGAAATAGAACTAATTAATATCCATTCCATGCCATTAGGGTTGAAGACACACCCCTCGGCCCTGTGACGTCGAGGCGACGCCGCATCGTCGTTTCATCGTGGTCGGTGTCGTTTCTTGAGTCATGACTCGCCGATTTCGCGATTGTGTCCCTCCGGCGACGCGAGTCGTGGAGACGGGCGTCGTCGCGTCGGGAGATGTCATTTTGATTTCATTTCGTTTCTCGCGCTCGAAGGCGGGCGCGCGCGCGCGTTCGCGCGTTCGTTCTCGCGCGAGTCATGACGCAGGCGCCGCGGAGTCCGCGATCGGCGAGTTCGCCGCGCGGTGTGCGAACGCGCGTCGGGAAGCGAGGGGACGGTGGACGTCGGCGGGAGCGCGAGCGAGCGGTGCGCGCGCTCGTCGTCGGTCGAACGTGGCGCGCGCGCGTGGTGCGGATGTGCGCGCTGTGCGCGCTTTGGGTGAACGCGCGCGCGTATCGAAAGGGTGATGGAGGGTCGAAGGCGTCGTGCGACGCGCGAACGAGGCACCGCGCGGCGAGCGCGTCCGAATCGCCTTCGACTGGGAAACCCGAGGCGGACGCCGGCGTGACGTTGGGCACGGTGATCCGGGGAACGGAGTGGAGCGGACGCACGGCGAACGACCGCGCGGTTTTGAACGCGTTCGACGGTCTGAAACGAGTCGTTGGGGTTGCAAATATCGTAGTTTTTGTGGATCGAGGCGAGATGTGCGACCAAGTTCCGTCGACGCACGCCGGCGTGCGCTGTTTCGGGCTCGCGCCGTGCGTCGACCCGATTTATCGCGCCCCGACCATGAAGTGCATATTTCAAACGTTACTCGATGCGACGCAGACGAAACACGTCGGTTACATTAATGGTGATATACTGATATTCAGTGACTTTTTGGATACTCTGGCGGCGATAGAACGCGAACACGACCGATTTTTTATGGTGGGAAGGCGAAGAAACGTCCCGGCGCCGGGAGGAGAGGTTTCTCGCATGCAGGGAGAGCTCGACTGGGAAGAATTAGAAACAAAGGTGTGCGAATTTCCGGTAGACGGTGGGGGGGCCATCGATTATTTCGTTCTACCTTCGCGTGATGCAGAGTATTTACGCAATATTCCTCCATTCATCGTTGGAAATTGGAGATGGGACAACGTCGTGTTGTCGCTCGCGTCCATTTTCATGGACTTGCACGTCATAGATGCCACGAAGACGGTGACCGCTTTGCATCAGGGGCAGGAAAAAGTGGCGCAGCGAGAGGACCGGCCGGCAAGCGCGCACAATCACGGGTTGGCTATTCACCTCATGAGGAAAGCGTACAGACGCGGCAGCATCAACTGCGCCAAGTATGAGTCTCACTATGGAACGAGACAACAGAGCAATCGTGTGTTATTACGCGCAAAGAGAACGCTCGCGTCGTGGGTGTGCAATCATAGAGAATCTAGGGCTGTGTCCTACATGCGACACAACATGGCTACATAGAAAGTTCTAGTCATGTATCGGCCGCGGTACACGCGCAGGGAGCGACTCTGTCAACCCCATCCTAGATGAGGGAAAGTGAATCGCGTCGATTCCTCCTCAAATGTGAGAGGTGGTAAATTGTAACGATACGCCAGCGCATCATTGATGTTTGCAAAATCGTCCATTCTTGATTTCCGCCGATTCGACGCCATCGTCGCAAAGATGTCTCGCCACACGCCTTGAATTCTGTAAAACTCATTCATGTTGTGTCGATTCATGTTTGCGGAAACCTCTTTGAAGTCGGTCGTCTTGGCGAGTTCTATAGCATGTTTCCAATCGTCAAAGTATAATATGTGCGGGAAAATATCTGTCTGATACACGTCGTAGAATTCCATCCATTTTTCTCTGCTCTCCGCGTCAAAGTTGTTTGGGTTTGGTAGGTTGGGATGCATCGAGTCGTTCAAACGCTCGGGATCACCATACGATACCTCCCACAATAGACGGTGCTCTTTGACCCATTTCACCAATAGTTGCTTTGACGGCACGAACATGGGCACGCCCGCCCGGTACAGCTGGAAGAAGAACATCGTCGACGCTTGGTACGGAATCAGCACGACAGCTCGAAAGTTTCGAAAGTCGTGCACGCTTTTAAACTTTCCGTTTCGCGGGAACGCGCTTTTCATGTCGATAATTTTGAAATTATCATCACCCTTCGTACGAGTGAGCGCGTGTAAGTCGTCAAAAAGTTTGTGTCTCAACGGACTCTCGCGGGACTTGTGGCGATGACTCGGCCAACCCTTCTCGGGAACGTCCTCGCGCGAGAACTCCAAGTTGAGTCTGTAAGGTGTGAGTACGATTTCCAATCTTTGTGGTTCATAACGAAGCTGGTGACTCATGAAGTCGGAATCTTCCCCGCACCAGGACGGAATGTACTTCGTCTCGACGCCCGTAAAGTATTCCGTATACTTGACGTCGTACAAGTTATTCGCCGCGATCAAGTTTGACTTTGAGCGCGCGATCGTTTGTACATCACGCACCCAGTCTCTCCAACGGTCGCGCGCGTCTGGTCGCATCAACGGACGACGCCACCACACGTACTCGTCGTGCCTTCCGAATTCAAGCCGCGTCGACAGATAGACCAAAATCGACTTGTCAAAGGGCAGGTAGATTTCACAGTTCGCGGCTGGATGCGAGCAAAACACGACATCTGACGCCGCGAAGCGCGCGTCTTCGCCGTAGTGTTCGTACAATCGCTTCCGCGTGTTGTTTGGACGGGGATCGAGAGAGTACCCCAAATCGCCGTCGCGTCGAAGTCCGCCCGCGTCTTTCCACCTCGACGCGCACAAGTCGGCGCCATCTCGCGTGTGAAAGTGTTTGCAATTCTCAAAATCAACCTTCGCCTCGACGTCAACCCCAAGACTCGAAAACATGGAGACTTCACACCCGACGGGTCCGGCGTGAAGATCCGTCGTCCACACGAGCGTCGTCGCGTTCCCGCGCCCCCACCGTCTCGCCGTCGTCCGCGCCGCCGTCCGCCCTCGCAACGCACCGCGCGCGCGGTGCGCGACGACCACCAACACGACCACCAACACGCACGCGAGCGCTCTCCGCACGCCTCGCCCCCTCCTTCGATCGGACGCTCTCCCGCGTCCCGCGAGCATGGCGCACGATGACGACGGTCGACGACGATGATCGCCCGCGCGCGCGCCCCGTGCCCCCGCTCACGCGCTCGCGCGGTCGAGCGCCACCACCGCGCGCATCGAATCGGGACCCGCGCGCGCGCGCCGCGTTCTCACCCGCCACCGCGCGCGCGCCGTCGTCGTCGTCGCGCGCGATGGGCACGCGCGGGTGCACGACTCATACGAGTCACATACACACACTATGGCAACGAGTACCGTATGGTGATCATGAATACCCTATCGGTGACCGTAAATCGACGATACAGAATCGTCGTCCGTCCCGCGCGCGCGCGACGCGCTCGACGACGACCGCGCTCGAGACGACGACGGTCGAGACGACGACGGTGTCGACGACGACGATTCGCTCGACGACGACGACGAGTGATTCGACGCGCGCGCCTCGTCGTCGTCGCGCGGTCGCGTCCCTCGGAGACGCGACGCGAGCGTTACTTTTGCGATGAATGGCGCGCGAGCGTTACGACGCGACGACGACGACGACGACGACGACGAGTCGGCGGCGACGCGCGCGACGGCGTCGACGGGTGGACGATTCGGACGAGGGGTCGTGCGCGAGCGACGGCGACGAGCGACGGTGGCGGAGGATGGAGGCGCGATGATGACGACGACGAGGACGTCGAGTCTTCGAGACGTGTTTCGCGTCGACGCGCGAGACGACGACGACGACGAGGAGGAGGATCCGCCGGCGCGGTTTCCGACGTCGATGGCGACGATGGCGATGGAGGGTGATGCGGTGCGAGAGTGTCGAACGATGTCGGCGCGGGAGTGGCAAGAGACGGCGAAGAGGATGATGCGAAATGAGCCGACGGCGTTGCGAGGCGCGCGGGCGACGGGGGACGACGAGACGACGAGGACGAGGACGACGAGACGCGCGGATAGATTCGAGGGATTGACGACGATGTGGAGCGATTTCGAACGAACGGGGTCGAGGTTGGGGACGAAGGAGTGGGAGTGTTTGATGTGTCCGTCGAGGGAACATAAATTCGTGCGGTGCGACGACGACAAAAACGTGAGTGATTCATACTTTCGCATTCGAGAACCCGAGACGGAAAAGATGCGGTGCTCGTTCAAGGATTTCGCGCGATGCGCGAAGAGTTGGCGCGAGAAATCAATCTTATTCGATGCGGAGATTTATTCGGTGAGATGCGACGAGGAGGAAGAGACGGCGGGAGAGGAGGCGGATGACGCGCGTTTCGTCCCGAATACTCGACGGTTCGACGCGAGATTTCCGCGCGAAGCGGTCGAGGACGTTCAAAAGGGCGTCGATTGGACGTGGTTCGACTCGATCTTGCGCGCGCAACGGTTCGGTGAGATGACGTCGATGCGACTCGTCGCCGGTCAGCGCGATAGTCTCGCGCCGGCGAGGTATGTCTTGGAAGATTGCATGCACCTGCAAGTGCGCGGACGCCGACGCGTCTTGTTGATTTCTCCCGAGCACGCGTTCAGTGGTATGTATCCGTATCCGGTGGCGCACCCGTACGATGGATACAGCATGGTGGATCTCGACGACGTCAATTACGGGCAAACACCCGCGTTTTCGTCGGTGCGAGGACTGTGTTTCGTCCTCGAGCCCGGCGACGTCCTCTACGTCCCGCGGGGATGGTGGAGACATGAACAAGGATTATCCAAGGAACACGTCACGATGGAACTGTATCTGTCGCAAGGAAAACATCCGAGAGATGGTCACGCCACCGCGCTCGTCGTCTCGCGAAGTATCGAGGAACGGTTGGCGATTTCGGAGGGCGTCGGTCACATCAAGCACTGGCTGAAGATTATCGCCGAAGCCGACGAGGCGAACTGGATCGATTTGAGCACGGTCAAGGGGCACAAGCGAATAGTGATGACGCAAATGGTTCGAGATGAAATCGATCTGACCCTCGGTCGTGGATCGTGGCAGGCGTTCCTGCGCGCGATGATTGATGGAAGACTCGATCCGACGCCGTGGTTGAACATTTCGTTTCGCGACCCGCTCTACTTGTCGGACAAACCCGTGCAAGTTCCGGACACGAGGACGGATCTCGAGTCTGAATTCCCCGAATTCTACGTCGCAAAGTTGAAAAAGGAAGGGTACAACGTCGATTTCACGCCAGTTTCCGTGTTCAATCCGAACCATCCCGAGACGATTGCCTCCCGTCCGCCGCCGGCGTGACGCTCGTCGGCGTTTTTCGTCTTCTTTGTGCTCTTTAAACGTACACATCTGTACAGCTTTTATACTACAAACTATTGTATCAAATTATTTCCGTGGTGGGGAGCACAGCGTGCTGTCGCCGTTCGTCTCGACGTGATCGCGCATGCGCTCCTCAGAAAAGTAATCGTGCAACAAATGAAATCTTGGACAGGATCGATGATGTCTGACGAGACCAGTCTCATCTTCCAGTCGTTTGTACACGTCGTCGACTTCCTCAGCCGCCGGTTTCCAATCCATGTAAGCAAAATTGACGGCGGCTTTCCAGCCATCGCCCAAATTCACGCCCCAGTGCACCGAACCGTAATCCGTCACGACGTAATCCCCCGGTCCTTGGACGTGTTTGTACACGTGAATCCTCGGCTCTCCCGGTTTCCTCTTGGCGTTCCACTCCTCGATTCGCGCCGGGTTGAGCCATAATTTGCGCATCTCGAGAATGTCCAGCGAGTACTTGTCGCCGAGCAACTCTTGGAGGTACTTGTGCAAGACGTACAAATCGGAACGCGGAATGCTGTACCACACGACGGCAGATTGCGAATCCGGTCGCGTCAAGATGACGTTGGCGGAGGCGAACGCGTAGTCTTCGAAGTGCATTGGGAAGATGGATCCGATGCTCATGTAATACAGCCACGGAGTGGTGATGCCGACTCCCCACAACACCTTTTCGCTCGCCTTTTCCACCGCCTTGAGCGTGGCGGCTTCGATGACGATGCCCGCCGACGTGTGTCGAGACCCCTTCTTCTTTTCCTCGCGTCGCGCCATTCGGCGCTTCATCTTCGCCTTGGAGTCTCGAGTCGCCTCACCTCCCGTGCGATTGCGCTCTTCCGCTCTCGCCTGCGCCGTCGTCTGCGGAATGACGTTGTCGACGACGTCTTTGTGCGGATCGGAATCCGCCGTCACCAGCGCCGCCGGTGGCGCGGGCGCCGTGGTGAAATTCGCCGCCTCGCACAGTTGAAGACACTTTTTCAAAACGCTCGGTTTGCGCATCCCCAGCGTGCGAGGATCCCACGGGTGCGTGTCCATTTCCTCCGTCTGATTGACTTGCCTGACGTTTTTCATGAGCGCCTCCAGGGCGATGCCCTGCAGGTACGGAAACTGAATCGGAAATCCGGCGTGAATTTGTTGCAAAAACCAACCCTCTCTCGCGTGCACGTCCATCAAACGAAACTGATCGGCGTGCGCGCGCGCGCTCTCTTGAAAATCCTCCACGAACGCGCCGACCTCGGTGTCCGGATGGATGCCCTCCATGGCGCGAAACGGTTCGAGCATGCCCGTCTCGTTATCCGGCAAATTTTGACGGAGAAATTGATAATCCGGTCCGAGCGTTCGAAGCTTGAGCTTTTTCGACCCGATCCACGATAGATCACACAGCGCGCTCGTATCGTCCAAGAAATCCCACCCATCTTGCAGACGAATCACCATCGCGCCCTGCGTTTCAAACGCGCGCCACCACGCGACGTCTTCCCCTTGCAACAACTCCTCCGGCGTGACGCCCTGATTGAGCACGCAATACATCGTCTTGGACGTCGACGTATCGTTTTTCCTCCCGCGTCTCGTGACGAAGAGTTCGGTCAATTTCCGTCCACCACCACCACCCGGACTCGTCTCCTTTTTCGCACCGTTCCTCTTCTTCGCCGTCTCCGTCTCCGTCGTCTCGGAATCCGCCTCGCTCACCGCGCCGCCCGGTCCGGCTCGTCGGCGTAAGTCAACCTTTGTCTCTTCGCTCGCGTCCCCGCCCGAACTCGACTCGCGACGTCGCGCGTATCGCGGTGGTGATCTTACGCCCCCTCGCCCACCGTCGTCGTCTCTCCCGTCGAACTCGTCGAACGCGTCGTCCTCTTCGCCCCGTCGTCGTCGCGCCAACGCCTCCGCCTCGTCGTCGCTTCGATCCCGGTGCGCCTCGTGGTCACCGTACGCGTACCTCGGCGTCTCACACCACGCGTCCCCTCGAAACTTTCGATCAAATTTCACCCTTTTCCTCGCCGATTCCTCTCTCAACGCCGCCATCCTCGCCCGTTCCTCCGCGCTCGCCCCGCGTTCGCGGTCGCGGTCGCCGCCCTCGTCCTCCTCCTCCTCCCTCGCCCCTCCTCCGTTCCCCAACGCGCGTTCACGACGCACCGCCGCGTACCGCGCGTGCACGCGACGCATCTCTCCACGACGATCCCTCATCGTCGTCTTCTGTCTCATCATCCGCCGCCTCGTCCCTCCCTCCGCCTCCGCCGCCTCGTCCCGGGATCCCGCGCCTCCTCCTCCCCCGTCTCCTCCTCCACCACCACCGTCGCGCGCCCCATCCCCCCGACGAGTCGTCGTCATCGTCGTCGTCACCGTCGTCGTCATCCGCGTCGTCGTCTCCGCGAGACGCGCGCGCGCCTCCTCGTCGTCCGCGTCGTCGTCCACCGCCACCATCGAACTTCTCCGACGACTCGACGACTCGACGACGATGATTCGACGACTCGACTCGACGACTCGACGACTCGACGACTCGACTCGACGACGACTCGACGACTCGACGACTCGACGACGACGCGCGCCGATCGCTCCCGTCGTCGACGACGGGGCGATTCGCGCGCGGACGACGTCTCGTCGGAGGGCGATGGAACGGCGCTCGTACGGAGACGACGAGTACTCGTTAGGGTTTATGAAAATAAAGTACGACACGCACTTCCGAACCGGTACGTACAAACACAGTGTATACGTACTACGTACTACTACTTAGTACAATTGTACTTAGAGTAAGTACTTACACTCCCTATTCGAGCCATCAGTATCCCCGTGAACCGTGAATTTCCGTAGAGTTTAAATGTCCCCTTCACGATTTCAGAGGGTGGCACGGGCGTTCTAGTAGAACCCTAACCGTTTATATTCAGAGCGAATTTCTGAGGCAGTGTGGAATTAGTACATATATTAAGTACTATAGTGCTATATAGTGATATAATAGACAGTATACCGAATTAGATAGACGTTCGTGATATTAAATATGTACATTGTATATACAACGTCCACTCCAACTTTCCCCGTCGTACACACAACGGACGACCACACCGATGACGTCGTCTATGCCAATCTCGTAAAATACTGCGTCATCATCCGTGCCAGTAGACACTCTATACGGCGTACAATATAGTATACTACTACTTGTAGTACGATCTATCGTACCATCGACCACCACCCTCGAAGCACCACGCGCGCGCGGTCGTCGAGTCGAGTCGCGGCACATCGAGTCGAGTCGATTCGTCTACGATCGGCGCTACGATGGGTGGACGCGTGCGACGCCACGCCGGGACGATGACCATGGACCGCTCGCCCACGGCGTCGACGTCGACGACGACGGAGGAGCGAAGCGGTGAAGGTGCGAGCGACGCGCTCGTCGATCGATTCGTCGACGATTGAATGATTGATTTCTTTCCGTCGGTGGGCACGACGGTGGGTGTGTGGGGGGGGGACACACGACCAATCGTGACTCAAAAAAATACCTTTCACCTCGATGCGTTGACTGACCGAATCGCCCGATGCGCCCACGTCGGTCGTGTCGTGTGCGCGCGCGCAGACGATCAGTGTTGGATATGTCTCGACGGCGATACCGAGGGACGAGAGGTACGTCCGTCGTCGCGTCTTCGCGCGCGCGAAGCGACGACGCGATGCGCCGAACGCGACGCGCGACGACGGAGATCATATCATCACCACACGCATCGCGCGACACCGCTCGAAAACGCGCGAACGCGCGAACGGAACGTATCTCTCGATCGACACCCATTCGACTCGCGATTAGGGACAATCGGGGGTGGAGTATGGGGTGGAAAAAGTCGTTTTTGTGGGAAATATCTCGCGGGAGATTTGAGTGTGTTATCCATGGGTGTTAGAGTGTTTACGCATATGGGTGATTCGATGGAGTCAGTATGCGGTGGGATTGGCTTTTTTTGACTTTTTTGTGTGATTTTTTTGAGTGACTGACGATGATGCGCGCGTGTATCGCGGCTTCGTACGTATCTAGTTGTACCACCCGTGCGCGTGTCCGAGGTGGGCGCACGCCAAGTGCGTGGCGAGATGGCAGTTGCAGTGCTCGGGGAAACCGGAGGAGGTGACGTGTAAGTTTTGTCACCAAGAGTTGCCGAATTGGCGGTCGACGTTGTTTCGAGACGTCGTGCGGGCGGGGAGCGAGGACGGAGGCGCGCGGACGATGGGTGGGAAGCCGGGAACGCCGTGGACGAAGAAACGGAGCAGTATGGATGAGATACGACGACCGTCGTCTTTCGACGAGGACGATGAGGAAGGGGTTAGGAATACTAGAGACGAGGACGACGGCGGCGGGTCGGGGGACATCGGGGAGATTCAAGGGGACATCATCGTCAAGTTTAACAATATTTCGTTTCGATGTCAGGTGCGCACGGGTCCGGATGGGTTGGCAGATTTCATGCGACAAATCAGAGAGCGGTGTGGGATTCCCGAGGAGAAGATGAAATCGCTCAATCTCACGTATCGGTGTAAAGATCCGAGCAACGGGTTGCCGATGACACTCGAAGGGCTGAACGAGAGCGCCTTCGACGCCGCGGTGTTGTGCTCCGCCGTACAAGACAGAATGAAACACCAAGCGCGCGCGGAATCGGGAGCAAAGTCTCCGAGAACGTCGGAAATCACGTCCAGAAACAAAGGGAGACGCTCGAACGACACCAAAACCTTTGAAGACGGTCGAAGAGACGAAGTCTCGGCGTTTCACAGGTATTAATTAACATATCGCCGCGCACATCCTTCTTCCGAATGCGTGTTGTTTGTATCATCGCAACCTAATAAGCAAGAAACGCACCATCACCTGAGGCACCACCACTCGTGTAAAATGATCAAACTTTTCCCGTGATATAATAATTAAAACAGTTCCGCCACCATGCTCGCGGCGTCGTTTTGTCCCTCGAAACCGCTGAGTTCGGCGAGCTTTTCGAGCGTTTGTTCGCCCTCTAATTTCTTTCCGTTGATCACCCACGTCGGGAAACCGTCCACCTTGGCCGCTTCACAGGCCCCAGAGAGAGGCGTGCCTCGCTCCCATCCATCCGGGAAACACTCGACGTACGGGATCTCCGCGCCGGCGCCAAAGGTTTCCTTTTGCTCGATGCAGTGCGAGCACCAAAAGGCGCCGTACATCTTCGCCCCGGTCTCCGCGAGATGCTTGGCCAGGGCGCGAGAGTACGCCGTGGAGCTCTGTTCTAATTGCGGGGGCGCGTATTCCAGTCTTAAACCTTGCGAAGAGCTCGCCTCTGGGCTCTCGGTGAGGACGATGCTCATCGTCAGCACGGTGACGACGTACAGGGCGATGGCGGCGGGGAGCGTGTTACCGCTCTCCTTTGAGCTCAGACCGGCGAAACCGATGCCGAAGAGCGTCAATGAGAGCGTCGCCGACGTTAAGCAATACACGCACTCCACACCACCGAGCTTCACCGCCAAGACGTAGAGTAAATACGAAGACACGCCCGCCAAACCGGTCGAGGCGAAGAAGAGCAACAGACGAGACCGCGCGTACGACGCCTCCAGAGTCTCGTCCCGGTTCGCGTCTCCCTGCGCCACCAATTCCGCTTGCATGTTCGATCCCCAAAACGACAGAGCGGCGACTAATCCGTACGCCACGGCGCCGTACGCGGACAGAGGAGCGCCGAATAATTCGGCGTATCCGCTATTCAGCGCCGTCTGACACCCACCCACCGGGCACGCCACCTCGCCTCCCGTGAGCTTTTGAACCGCTAAATACGTCGACTCAAGCGCACCGAACGCGGCCAACCCCGCAGCGACGCGCAGAGGCGGTCGAGGAAGCGGTGCCGGTGGCAATTTCACTCCCCGCGGCGTCGGCGTCGGCGTCGTCCCCGTCGTCGTCTCCTCGACGTCATCCGTCAACGCCGGCGCGCGCACCGGCTCGTTCGCGTCTCCTGACGCCGCGACGACGACGACCGACGATCGACCCACGCGCCGCGTCCCTCTCGCGACGCCCGCGACGCTCGCTCGCGCCGCGCGCCCGCCCGGGACGCTCGCTCGCCCATCCCCGCGTCTCGAGACCGCGCGCGCGCGCACCGCTGTCGCCGACGCGCGCGAGACGGAGGCGATGGACATGACGACGGGCACACGAACGCGCGTTCGCTCGATCGGACGCTCGCGTCCTTCGCTCGGCGCGACGTCGACGACGCGCGTCGACGTGTGAGCATGTTTCGGATAACGAGACGCATCGTCGTCGACCCGCACACGCGCGCGCGCGCCGAGCGTCGATCGAACGCTCGAGCGGTCGAGACATGCGGGGAGAGTGGTGCGCGTCGTGTCGCGCGCACGTCGCGTCGACGACGCGCGGGTCGACGGACACGCGCGCGAATCATCATCGTCAGCCTCGGTCGAGAGAAAAGACGCGCGCGCGCGCGTCCAATCCGTTCGGGGACGTCGGCGCGCGATCGATCGATCCGTTCGCGTCCTCGCGCGCGTCGTCGTCGACGACGTCCCAGAGCGGATTCGCGGCGACGACGAGGCCGAGAGGGCCGAGGGAGGCGCCGACGCCGGCGTATCGAGCGTGGGACGACGTCGACGTGTACGAGGTTCCCGAGCGACTCAGACGTCCGAATGGGGAGCGAAACGTCGATTTCGTCGAATATAAATCATTAGAGGCGTTGTTTCCGGGAACGGGACTGGCGGATCGGTTTCACGAGGATGCCGAGTTTAGGACGGATATCAGACGCGCGATGCGAGACGATTTATTCGTTCCGGACGAAGGGTTGAGTCCAGAGCGAAACGCGGCGATGCGGTCGCTGTCGAGCTCCGTGCACGTGAATTGGTTTGAATCGCGCACGGGGTACGCCGCGTTGAGCGAATTATTCGCGCGACACGGCGTGGATGTGACGGGCGAGCGTTTCATAAAAACGCTCGGGTCATTGTGCGGAGAACCGTGTCACGGAACCCTGATCGACATCGCGAGCATAGGCAAACAAAAAATTCGACACAGTTGGCACCAAGATTCCGGGTTCGATCGGTTCACCGTCATGCTCGGATTCCCCGCGTCGACGCCGAGCGAGGAGGTTGGATTACCGCCGGGCGTCGGGGTCTTCACGCACGCCGTCAAACTCTCCCACCCGCTCGAACAATTAAACGCGCAGGGCACGGTGATTCAGTGGGAAGATTTCGAACCGTACGAGGGTGATTTCGATACTCGCTACATCGCTCGACCGGTGTTCCGACGTGGGCAAGAGATCATGGTGTATCGCGACTCGGCGCACGTGCACTCTGCGCCCGACGTCTCGCATCGAGAAGCTGTCTGGAGATTCATGTAATCACGCATTCGCGCCGCGACCTCGACGCGCGCGCGTCTCTCTCACCCCAAACACTCCTCGATCGCTCGTTCGTCTCCTCTGAGCGTCCACCGATCGTTCGCTCGCTCGTTCGTTCGCTCGCTGGTTCGCGCCTGAAAGCTCGAGCCAAAAAACATTCGCCCCACCCTCAGATTCCGGCGCATCTTCTCGACGTCCGCCCGACCGTCTCGTCGCCCATCGCCCGCACGAGATGGTGAAACTATCGCCTCTGTGTCACAAGGCGAGCGTGCACGACGCCGAGGTCTGGGCGGCGTGCTTCGCGGGCGATAAAACCTTGGTGACTGGATCATTGGATGAGAGCGTCAAGCTGTGGGCGAATGAGGAGGAGGACGCGGCGTCGTTGGAGAATCTGCACGAGAAACACGCGTACACCGGTCACACGCTCGGTGTTTGTTCGCTCGATGCGAACGCGGCGGGACTCATCGCGGCGTCGGCGCTGGACGGCGTCGTCAGAGCGTGGGATTCGGCGAGCGGGGAGACGAAAATGGTGCTCGAGAGCGCTCCGGGAGAGTCTTGGGGAGTGAAATTCGATCCCACGTCCGGATCGAGTCTCGTCGCGATCGGCGGAGGTGTGTCGCGGGCGGTGCACGTGTACGACGTGAACAAAGGGGAGAAGAAGAAGTCTTTAGAATTGCCAGAGACGACGGCGGACGCGGCGAAAAACGGGCGCTTTGCGCAGAGCGTGGCCTACTCTCCGGACGGTAAGCGCATCGCGTGCGGGGTCACGGACGGTACCGTGGCGATATTTGATGTGAAATCTGGAAAGTGCGTGCACACGCTCACCGGTCACGTCGCGCCCGTGAGAGACGTGACGTTTTCCCCCGACGGGAAGACGCTCTACACGGCGTGCGACGACGGATACGTCCACGTCTACGACGCCCACAATAAATCCCTCATCGACGCCTTCGGCGGTCACAAGAGTTGGGTCTTATCCCTCACCGCCTCACCCGACGGCGCCGCCCTCGTCACCGCCTCCTCGGACTCCACCATCAAGCTCTGGGACCTCTCCTCGCGCGCGTGCGCGCAAACCATGACGAACCACTCCGACGCCGTCTGGTGCGTTCGTTTCAGCCCCGACGGCGCCAAACTCGCCGCCGTCTCCGCCGACAGATCAATCTCCCTCTTCAACGTCGCCTGATCGTCCACGGTGTAACACTCACGTCACGCATTCTAGCCTCACGCTAGTCCGTCGCCTCGCGCCAAGACGAGAGGTTTTTCCATTCTTCTTTCCCTCCTTCCTCAGCCTTCCTCGACCGGGGCGCCAGGAGGGACTCCACGACGAGTCACAAACCCTGAAACAAAGAATGACGTCGAACGACGACGACGCGCCCATCTCGAGACCTCGCGCACACTCTCGCGCGAGGACCGAACGCGAGGTAGGTTGTCGTCGCGACGGCGATCCCTCGGCGCGCGTTCTCCTCGTCGTTCCCACCGTCCGCGCGCGCGCGTCGCGTCCCGCGCGCGACGCACGACGGACGCGAACGACGATTATCCATCCCCGCCGCCATCGTCTCGTCTCTCGCGCCGCGCGTCGACGACGACGGTCGCGACGCGTCGTGGGCGCGCGCGCGCGTTCGATCGACTGACAAATACGCGCGCGTGTGTTTTACCGTCGCAGGAAGGATGTCGTGCGCGAGCGCGTGCGCGCGGTGCGCGAATCATTTGAGCTCGAGGGGCGGCGCGCGGGCGACGCTGGGCGCGCGGAGACCCGCGACGACGACGACGACGACGACGAGGCGACGCGTGGTGACGCGAGCCGGAAGAGATTATTACGAAGTGCTCGGGGTGTCTCGATCGGCGGATGGGAAGGAATTGAAGCGCGCGTACAGACAGTTGGCTCGTAAGTATCACCCGGATGTGAACAAGGAGCCGGACGCCGAACAAAAGTTTAAGGAAATTTCCAACGCGTACGAGGTGCTGAGCGACGATCAAAAGAAACAAATTTACGATCGATTCGGTGAGGATGGTTTGAAGGGTGGCATGGGTGGCATGGGTGGCATGGGCGGTGATCCGTTCAGTAACCCTTTCGATTTGTTTGAATCCTTCTTCGGCGGCGGCATGGGCGGCATGGGCGGCATGGGCGGCATGGGCGGCCAGCGACAGGCTCGCAACCGTCCGACGCAGGGCGACGACGAACGCTTCGATCTCGAGATTGATTTCCTCGAGGCTGTGTTCGGCGTCGAGAAGGAGCTGAACACGATGCGTCTCGAAAACTGCGACAAGTGCTCGGGAAGCGGCGTCAAGGCTGGCACCAAGCCGACGACGTGCGGGACGTGCGGCGGTCAAGGACAAGTCGTCGCCACCGTGCGCACGCCGCTCGGTAACTTCCAACAAGTCACCGGATGTCAAGCGTGCGGTGGCACCGGACAATCGTCCACGCCGTGCCCGTCGTGCGGCGGCGACGGTCGCGTGAGACGCGGGAAGAAGATTCAACTTCGCATCCCGCCGGGCGTGGATAAGGGATCTCGTCTGCGCGTCCGAGGCGAGGGTAACGCCGGTCGCAGAGGCGGTCCCCCGGGCGATCTCTACGTCTTCATTAACGTCAGGGACGATCCCGAGTTGAAGCGTTTCGAAAACGTCAACATCAGTTCGACGACGACGATTCCGTACACCAAAGCCATCCTCGGCTGCACGGTGCAGGTTCGCACCGTCGACGGCCCGGTCGATCTCAAGATCCCGCCGGGCGTGCAACCGCAGAGCAAACTCCTCATGGCCAAGCGCGGGGTTCCGAGACTCGGCAACGAGTCCATTCGAGGCGATCACTACGTCACCGTCAAGGTTACCATTCCCGACAAAATTTCCGAAGAGGACCGCGCGCTGTTGGAAAAATTGGACGCCAACCAAAAGTGAGCGCGCGAGACGAGACGAGACGAGACGAGACGAGACGAGCGAGCGCACGCGGTCACGGAGTTCGGCGACGCAGTAATTTAGGCATTAAACACACACACACACACACACACAATCAATCACCCGCGTCCCGACTCGCTACTCGAATCTATCTGTTCCCCATCTCTCTCTCGCTACGACACGTACGACACCACGCGCTTGATCACCGCCATCGCGAACGCCAACACCACGCTCACCGCGACGTACCTTCGCGCGAGTCTCCCGTACTCCCACGACCGCGTCGCCGTCGCCGTCGTCGTCGTCATCGACGGCGGCGCGCGCACCGAGTCGTGTGCATCTTCTTCATCCACCCGCGCCGCGCGCGCTCGCCGCGCGCGACGCCGACGCGGGAGCTCGCTTCCCGCGAGTCCTATGCCCACCGATTCCCCGTCCTCGATCTCCGTGAGCTTGGCCATGGCGACGGCGACGACTGCGGGACGACGCGAGCGACACTGCGCGTCGTCCCGAGCGATGATGATGACGACGCTTCGTCGACGCGTTCGAGAGCTCGCGCGCGCCGTCGCGCGCGTCGCGGCGTCGACGTCGACGTCGGCGGAGACTCTTTCGTCCCCGACGCGCGCGGGATGGGGCGCGACGACGACGACGACGGTGGGTCGAGCGTCCACGTGGACGCGCGCGACGATGGCGTGGACGCGCGCGTACGCGCAGACGCACGAGACGGCGCGTCCGAGGGTGAACGATGAGGTGCGTGGACGACGGTGAGGCGCGCGCGAGGCGCGGGGCGCGTCGTGTGTGCGTGCGTGCGTGCGTGCATTGATTTGATTCATTTCATTCGCGCCTTTGACGACGACGGGACTGACGGACGGCGCGGACTCGCGACGCAGATCACGGTGGAGACGGTGCGATTGGTGCGAGAGAGCGATTCGGGAGAGTCTACGCACGAGATTATGCCGCTGGGGGAGGCGATCGAGGCGGCGAGGGCGATGGGATTGGATTTAGTCGAGGTGAACGGAAAGGCGTCGCCACCCGTGTGTCGAGCGATGGATTACGAACGCGTTCGATACGATCAAAAGAAACGGTTCAAGGAGCAAAAGAAGGCGTCGGCGGCGGCGAAGAGACGAGACGTGATCAAAGAGTTGAGACTCACGGCCAAGATCGACGCGCACGATTTGAACGTTAAGATTAACGGCGCGAGGAAATTCCTCGACGCGGGACACAGGGTGACTTTTAGAATTTTGTTTAAAAACTCGGACGGTATCGCGCTCGAGAAGCGTCCACAGCGAGGCGCGGAGATTATGGACAGCGTCATGGGAATGTTAGACGACGTCGAGATCGTGGTGAAACCGAAAATGGTGGGTCCGAGTCACATGACGGCGTCCGTCAAGAGACCGAGCGGGAAGAAAAAGTGAAGGAGACTCGATTGATTAGTTTTTTTGGCAGCCGTGCGCGTATTAGTCTTACATGTGTTAATAGTCAATAAAATTAGACGACACGACACGACACCACGTCGTCATCCGTCTTCATCGCGTGAGCGCGATGTTCGCCCCCTTCTTTCGCCAAATAGCGTAGTCTTGTCCCGACAAGACGCACTCCCAGTTTCCGTCGGTGTGAAACTCGCCCGGACCAATCTTCATGAGCAACACGTCGTCGATGACGGCGGCGTACACGCTCTGTTCGCATTTGACTATTTTAACCTCGCTTCGACAGTGTATTCCACACTGTTTCCGCACGCGTATCATGTCCTGAATCGGTTGTTGCAGGTATCCCCAGTCGTTATCAAAGAGGTGATCCCAAAACACGGTGGGAGTGCCCGGATGCGTTAGAATGTACGCGTATCCTTGCAATTCTTTCCCTCGAGGAAATCTCCAGTGTCCTTGCGTCGAGCCGGTGTCGTGATTCTCGATGAAGGTGACCGCGCGACTCGGCCACCATCCCATGACGCCCGGAGGTTTCCCGGATTGATCGGAGAGACGCCAATACTCTTGACGCTCAAAGACGGCGTGGAGGATACCCTTGGTGGTGACGTCGAAGGCGCCGGCGAGACCACCCGCGGCGTTCATCCAATTGACGATGCGCTGCCGATGGGCGTCTTGATTGTAATCGGGGGCGTCCATGTTGTACGCCAACGCGTCCCAGTACTCGCCGACGGCGAATTGCGGGTTGGTCGCCTCCATGTAATCCTTGACGTGACCACCCCAAAAGCCGCGAACGTAATCGAGACGCCATCCGTCGTATCCCACTTCGCGCATGAGCCAACTCATCCAATCCTCGAGATCAGCCTTGACGAAGGGTTGACTGTGATCGATGTTGGGCGCGGCGTGGAAGAAATCGCCGTCCGAGTGATGACCGCGACCGCCAAAATTTGGATCGTCGCAGACGATGGCGCGCGAGTCCCAATCCAATTTTCCACCGAATTTATTCCACAATCCGCGTTCGTCTTGAAAGTGCGCGCACCGGTGATTGAGCACGGCGTCGCCCAAGACGAGGATGCCGTTGTCATGAAGGGCAGAGATGACGCTCTTGAGTTCCTCCTTGTTGCCGTAACACGAATCCAAACTGTAATAATCTCGAGGCATGTATCCCTGTTGACTGACGCTATCCGTCGGCGGCGGTAACCAAATGACGCTAAAACCGTACTCTGCGATCGTCGGCGCGAGTCTCTCGACGTATTGGTACCAATCCATCTTACACGATTCCCAATTGAAACCTTGGAGCAAGACTTCTCGTCCATTACCGACCGCCGATCGTTCGGCGCGTTTGCGTTCGATGCGGACGAAGCTCTCCTCGGTGATTTCCGTCGTTGCCTTCTCGGTCGTCGTCGTCGTCGTCATTGCGAAATCGACTTCGTCCTCGTTCGCCGAATCGACGAGAGGCTCTAGCGTGGAGGCGTCCAACTTCATCTCCGCCGCGCGAACCGCCGCCGCCGCCGCCACGCTCAGCGCTTCTTTTGATCGCTCACCCGTGAGATCGAGCGTCGACGTCGCGTACATCGCCTCAGGCATAGGAATGACGAAATCGTCACCGTTCAAATCGATCCATCGCGAGCCTCCGTCCTCTTTCAACACAAAACGAATCGCTGTCGGCGCGTTCCCAAGCTCGAGTTCGGCGAAACTGATAGACTTCGCAGGATCGAGCGGGTTTTCCGCTCGAATCATGCGTGTCTCGCACGCCTTGTCCTTGTACACGACGGACCCGTCGGGTCGCCACATCTCCGGCGGTAACGCCCAGACGTCTGTACGAGCGCCTCGAGGAACGATGCCCCAGTGTAACACGAGATTCCACGGAACTTCGGCCTCTATTCGCAGGCGCACGCCGCCGCCTTCGGGATCTTTCTCGACCAAGGCGCCGATTTGAAACTGTACCTCGCGTTCGCTCGCCACCGTCTCGTGCGTCGTGTTGGTGACGAGCCAAGGACCCTCGACGAGCTTCACGGGGAGCGGTTCCTCCACGAAATCTGTCACCGAACGGGTGCGCGTGATGGATCTCTTCACCATACGCGTGCGTCGTTCCATCTTCTTGGGCGGGGTTTCGTCGACTGCCCGAACAATTGCGTCTTCTTTGTCTCTGTCATCGTCGTCTGGGCCGCTCTCCGCGCTCGTCGCCGGTTTTTCATCCGTCGAACCCCGACGGTCAGCCATGAGCGACTGCATGAGACTATTGATGTCATCACTGAACGGTTTGGGATCGACGGGAGGTGTCAATAAACGTCGCCACGCGTTCGACGGCGTCGTCGCCGGCTTTGACGAAAAAGAAATCGCCTCTTCCTTTGCCGGAGCGTTGACGGATGTCTGCGCGTTCAAGTCGAGATTCACCGTCGGCGTCGACGCAGTCTCCTCCTCGACTTCTTCCTCGTACTCCTCCTCCTCTTCGATCTCGTCCTCGTATTCCTCCGTTCTCGTCACCGTGCGCGTGACCGTTTCCGGTTTCGGCGGCTGCGGCAAGTGCACGTGCCAAAATCCACCCTGTTTATTATGGATCCACTGGTCGAGCTTTTTATCGTACAACACGAAATTGATCGCGTAAAATCCATCGATGACGTCCCCTTCGATGGTTGTCTGGAGCTTGGACGTACCGAATCGTTGCGCCGGACCGCTCGTAAACTTTGTCTGACACACGCCGACGATTTCTCGCGTGAGTTTCGGCCTTATCTTCTCTGGTGGATTTTTCCACTCGTCCCAGTGCTCCTTGGTCTCCGCCACGCCCCAGTGCAAGAGCAAATTGTTCGACGAGAGACTCGTCTCTACGCTCACCCTGTATCGCACGCCGTTCGTCTCGACGCTGATTCGAACGTCGTCCTCCACGCGCGCTCTCTGCGCAACCGTAAACGACTCTGCGTAAAATTCCTCCTTGGCCGGTCCATCCGCGACGTTCAACTCGAGCGTCGTCGCGCTAGCCTCCGATCCGCTCAACGCTCGCGTCGCTGTCGTCGTCGTCGTCGTCGTCGTCGCCGATCTCGTCGTCCAGACGAGCTCGCCCGCGAAACTCTTCGTTCGCCTCGTCGCCGCGGCTCTCGCGCGCGTCCCCGTCTCCGCCGCGCGTTCGCGCTCGCGCGACGCACCCACCGCCCGTCTCGGCAGACTCATCGATCGAACGCATCGATCGACGCATCGCCCACCGCTCGCCCGCGCGTCTCGCCGCCCAACCACCGCGCGAGGCGTTCGCCGCGCGCCGCCGCCGCCGCCGCCGCGCGCCGGTCTCCCCGACGCCGCAATCACCCCCCCACACCCACCCGTTCCTCCGCGCATCGCGAGCGTGGACTCAAACGCGATCTCCATCGTCCACGCCTCGCGCGTCTCGACGCGACGCTCGCCTCTCGCACCTCGCGCGACGACGAACCGACGATCGCAATCGCAATCGCGCCACCCCTGGCCGATCGAGAAATGCGCGCGTCCGCCTCGCCGCACGCGCGATCACCGTCCCGACACCGCGACGAAACGATGGAATAAATTGTTTCTCGCGCGCTTTCGCGACGCGCGTGCGTTCGTCGGACTCGCGCGCGCGCGTGTGACGCGACCGCGGGTTCGATCGCGCTCGCCCATCGGTCGCGCGGGAAATTGATTTCATGGGCGACGCGAGATTTTTATACGAGCGCGGCGGTCGGACGGTCGAGACGGTCGACGCGGCGCGAGGGCGAGCGAGAGACGGCGGAGACGGACGAGGAGGCGCGCGTGTGAATATTACCGCGCGCGCGCGATACAGCGAGTATGGGTACATGCGGTGCGCGCGGTGTCGGGACGACGGGACGCGGCGGCGCGCCCGGCGTCCGTCGGCGGCGCGTCTCCGTCCGTCAAACTCCTCGACGCGAGTGAGAGCGTCTCTCTCTCACATGGTTGGGACATCGAAGAGCACGTCGTCGTCGTCGTCGTCGTCGTCGCCGATGACGCCGATGCGGTGGGACGGTGGATGGAGCGGCGTCTCGGCGCGCGCGTCGTCGTCGAAGACGCGCGCCGTCGCCGCGGAGACGGAGGATTGGTCGTTCCCGAAACCGGGCGCCAGCCCCGTCGTCGCGTCGATCACCTTGGTTTGTTTCGTCGTTGACGACGGCGTTTTGAATGATCCATCGCACAGACGCTGTAATTCAACCACTTGGCTTTGATGCGTCTTTTGGAGCGCGTGAATCTGACGTTCGAGCGCGGCGCGTTCTCGAAGACGCGCGGCGCGCTGAGCGTCGGATGATTGCGACGACGTGGCCAAACTGGACAACTGAAGCTTGATCGTGCGCTCGTGTAACTGCGCGGCGGTTGAAGCGATGTTTCGACGGAGTTTGGCGACGCGAACGGCGACGTTGGGGGCGTCGACGCTCGGCGCGGACAAGTCGTCGCCAAAGCGCGCCATGCGCGCGCTCTGCACAGACGCGAGACGCAACTGTTCGTTGGCGAGGTGTAACGTGCTGTCGAGACTCACGTGCGGACGATTCGTCAACCACGAATGATTGTTCTGATTGAGGAGTTGGGAGATGAAATTATCCGGATCGTTTTCGTCGAAAACGCGTCCGAAATCGTTCCCCGGCGGCGGCGGCGGCGGCGCGCGTCTCGCGGCGACGTTCGCCGTCTCGGCGACTTTGCGCTTGGCGGCGTCTGACCGTTTACGCGGCGCCGTCTTCGGCGGCATCGGTTTCAACTTACTCACTCGCTCGCGAATCTGCGCCTGTCTCTCCTCGGATTGATTCTCCGGACGCGCCAGACACGATTTCGGCGACGTCTCCGTGCCGCACTTGCCCTTTTTGCTTCGTTTGCACACGTCGCACTTGAAGGACACCGCTCTCCCTCCAGACTTGGTCGTCACCGGTCTCACGACGTCCTTGGTCGTCAACGCGAGTCGAGACCCTTTCGCCGAACTCTCCGTTCCGGCGTCCGTAACGGACGTGGAATCGTCCCCCGAGGGTGAGTGATACCGATCCAATCCCTCGGCGCGCCACAAGCCGGTGAACATCAACTCTGCGCGATCGCACGCTCCGTGCACCCTACTTCCCGCCGGCTGCATCAGACGGTGCGTGTGCCAAATCATGCCGCACGCGCGCCACACGTCTCGAGGCGTCGCGAGTTCGCCGCTCTCAATTTGTTTCAACACCGATGAGAGATTGGTCGTCGTCGTCGTCGTCGTCGTCGTCGTCGTCGTCGTCGTCGTCGTCGTCTCGTCGCCGCCCGCCGTCGGCTGGCCGATGAAATACATCGCCTCGGGTTGATTCATAAAGTTTCGAATCACGTATTTACACCTCTCGAGTACGATGGTGTTCTGCGCGTAATCACACGTCCGCGCCGCGTCCGCGCCGCGTAATAAATTCCCACTCTCGCGTCCTCCTCCGCGTCCTCCGGCGGCGTACGCGTCGAGCGAAAACGCGCTCGACGACTTTTGCATCCCTATCGCCTCCCTCGACACCCCGATGCTCGGCACGCACACCGATCCACCGCCACACGCACCCACCACTCTCGACGCCCACTTGGACTCGAAACACGCCCGCACGACGCGCGCGGCGTCCCGTCGATCCTCTCGTCCCTCGCGCGTCCACGTCGCCTCTACGAAATCCCACGTCGCGTCCGCGTCTCGCTTAAAATCATCAATCGTCTGATGTTTCCGATCCAACGCCCGTTCAATCACCCACTCCAACCGTCCATTCGGCGTCTCCTCGCGCGACGCCGTCGTCTCCCGTCCACTCGTCGACGGACACTCGCCTCGTCTCGTCTCGTCCCCGCGCGCGTCTCGCGCGAGAAACGCGTCCCCCGCGCGCGCGTGTTTCGCGCACTCCCTCGCGCACTGCATCCGTTCACCGCGCGTTCACCGCGCACACATCCGTCAGTCTTCGCGTTCACGCGCTCGTTCGCGCACACACCCCTCCGTCCGCGTCGCGCCGTCCGTCCGTCTTTCGCCGCCCTCTCGAAATATCTCGTCGTTATCCTCTCTATCCATCATCCTTTCCCCATCATCGATCATCCCTCGCGCGTCTCCGACTCGATCGACCACGCTCTCGATCGACGCCGTCACGCAAACGCGCGCGCGACGTCCTTCTCCCCCATCCATCGCGCGCGTCCGTCGTTTGCGCGTCCGGTGCGTCTCACCGTCGATCCTCCCACCGATCCCGACCGAGACGACGCGGTGAATGAATCACCGGATTCTCGCGCGAACGACCGACTCTCTCGCGTCTCACGAACGAACGCGTCACGAAGACGCGCGCACCTCTATCGCGGCGCGAATCGCCCCACCTCGCGCGAGGGCGTCCGCGTCCGCGCGCATGGCCGTCGCGCGGTGCGGGACGATCGTCAATAATCATCCGACGGGCGCGCGCACGGCGTCGATTGAGGGTGTTCTTCGCTCTTTCATATACCTTTGTATGGTACATGAGAAAGTACAGTAGATACACGAGTCCTATCTTCTCTCTCACAGAGAGGTCCGGGGGAGACGATCGATCGATCGGATGGGCGTGCGTGCGTTTATCTATGGAGAGGACGACGGAGGACACACCACCACGAGTCATGACTCGTGGAGTGGTCGGCGCGCGCGACCACGTGGTGGTGGATGGTCGATCGTCTCGACGACGCGCGAGTGGTCGACGCGCGCGATGTCGACGCGCGCGATGTCGACGTCGACGTCGACGTTGAAGTGCGCGTGCGTCGGTCGCGCGCGACGCGCGTCGTCGACGTCGACGCGCGCGCGACGAGGAGGATTTCTCTCGGAAACGCGCGTCGGGGACGACGACGACGGGGCGAACGACGAACGCGCGCGACCGATCGACGACGACGCGCGCGCGTGCGCGTGTGGATCCGGTGAGACGTACGCGACGTGTTGTCGAGTGATGCATCGCGGTGGAGGGGTGGATCGCGCGCCCGAGGCGACGATGCGCGCGCGGTTCGCCGCGTACGTCGTCGGGGACGCGGCGTACGTCGCCGCGAGCGCGCACGCGTCGTCGCCGGATCGCGCGCGCGCGTCCCTGCTCGCCGACGCGAAACGAACAATAAAGAATATTACGTTTCACACGTTTACGCTGAAACGGTCGACGCCGGGGAGAGAGAGTGGGGAGTATTTCGTCGCGTACGAGGCGACGTTTACCAAGGGGAGGCGAGGGAGGAGGCAAACCTTGGCGGAACGCGCGCGATTGCGTCGAGACGAGGAGACCGGGGGATGGAAATTCGTCGACGCGGTGGCGTTAAACGCAAACACGCTCGATGACGTCGGCGGTGATGTCGCGGGCGGCGCTCGGCGATAGTTTTTGTAGTTTTGTAGTGCCTCCGCGCGCTCGAGCGCGCCATTGTTTCATCGATTCCACCGCGCGCGTCACTCGGCGTCGGTGCGTCTGGCGTCATCATGAGCGCCCTCGCGAGACGCGCGCGTGAACTCACGTTCCTCGCGCGCGCCTTGTCGTCCGGTCTCGCCACGCCCTCGGGCGTGCGCGCCGTGTCCCCGATCGTCGTCCTCGGCGTCCCGAGCGCGCGCGTCGTCGCGTCGCGCGTCGACGACCGCGGTGCGATGCGCGCGCCGTTCGCCGTGCGCGCGTACGCGAGCAAGGGGAAGAAGCAGTCGAAATCGAAATCGTCGCAGGGGAAGCGAGGGAAGGCGCGCGGTGGGATGCAAGCGCCGCCGTTAAGCGCGAGGGTTGAACACACCACCAAGGGTAACCGCGACGTGTACTTGGACGCGATTTCGCCTCCGGAGACGTACGACGTGGACGAATTGACGCCGGAGGAGCTCGAGGAGTACGAGGCGAAGGCGAAAGCGTATTCGAGGGCGAAGATGGCGGCGTCTCGAGCGTTTCAGGCGGATATAAACGAAAAGATTAGGATTAAAAAAGCCGCCGTGGAGGCGCTGCCGGAGGGCGCGGTGCGAGACGCGGCGAGGGTGGAGGATTTGTCTCTGTTTCCTCTGAAACGGAAGACGCCGACGCTCACGCCGCCGATCGCTGGGTTTTACGAGGAGAAACAGCGGTTGGCCGAGGAGGCGGTGAGCGGTGGGGCGGCGTTGAAAAAGTGAGCGAGCGACGGGGGACGTTTGTAACTCGACGGGAAAAATTTGAAACTCGAATATTGCATACTAGTCGTCGTCTTCATCCTCCGTTCGCATCGCATTCAACTCAATTCATTTTTCTTTATCGGCTACGTGACGCGACGTGAATGCTTAGATATTTTCGCGGAGCACCTTGACGACCGACTTGAAGGCGAACCACTCGGGAATGTCCTCGCCGCCGCGCAACATTTGGCGGAACTTGGTACCGCTGAGCTTCTTGATGTTGAGACCCTTTTCCTTGGCGACGTCGGCGGTGACGTATCCCTCCTCTTCGGTGTACACGACGTTCAAGCTCGGGACGGTTTGCATGCCGAGCTCGGCGGCGTTCGCCTTGGCCATGTCTTGGGCGTCGTACGCGCCGTAAAAGTCTTCGCCGTCGAGGGACGACTTGGAACCAGCCATGTCGCGACCGATGATGAAGTGCGTGCATCCGTAGTTTTTACGGATGATCATGTGCTGGATCGCCTCGCGCGGACCGGCCATGTGCATGGAATACGGAAGGTACGCCCAACGAATCTGCGGGTTCTTCACCTCCTCGGCGAGCGTCACGTACGTCTTGTAGCGCACCAAACCGGAGATGTCGTCGTCTTGCGTCGGACCCATGGTCGGGTGCACGAGGCACACGGCCTCCTTACCCACGTTTTCGGCGTCCAAAGCGCGCGTGAAGAGCTCGTAGTGCGCTCTGTGCACCGGGTTACGGCACTGGAACGCCACGACATCCTTACCCGCCGGAAGGTCGGCGCGCACTTGCTCGGGTGTCGGGCACGGAAACGGTCGCTGCGGCAAGTTCAAACCCTCAATCTTACCACCGATGTAATACTTACGTCGCTCCATGGAGATCATCGCCACCCCGGGGTGTTCGATCGAGCTCGTGCCGTAGCACATCTTCGCCTCCTTGGGCTTATTCGGCTTCCACTTGGACTCCACCGTCAACACGCCGACGTCTTTACCCTGATACTTGAGCAACACGCGATCGCCCACCTTGGTGTCCTCACACGCCGTGTCCAACACGATGGGCAATCCAAACAACAGATTACTCCCCTTCAATCGCATCGTCTCCACGCAGTGTTCGTACTCATCCTCGTTCATGAATCCTCTCAACGGCGAAAACCCGCCCACGCTCAGCAACTCGACGTCGCACGCGTTTCGATCGCTCAACTCCAACGCCCGATCACAACTCGCGATCGCCTTCGCCTTCTCCTTCTCGTCGACGATCATGAGATCGATCAATTCACCACCGTGCGGTTCGATCAATCCCTTCACCGCGGCGTACGCGCGCGTTCCAGCAGGGGACGCCTCGCGCATCGTCGACACGAGCTCTCGAACGCCCCGCATCGTCATCGTCGTCGTCATCGTCGGCACCGTCACCGTGGACGCACCGACGACACGGTCGACGACGATCGTCGACGATCGCGTCATCGTCGCCCGTCGCGCCAATTCTCGCACCGCGCGCGCTCGCATCGCGACGATTATCGCCTCGATCGACGCCGCGCGCTGTGGATTGAAAACGAAAACCTCGACGAGGGCAAAACGGGCGTCGAGAAGAAGTGTGTTAAAATATAGGTTTAAAGAGCGCGTGTGTACGGTACTGTGTATCGTATACCGTACGTGTTTCGGAAGATGTGTGTGATACGATCGGCGATCGTGGTCATACATGACCGTGTATCTGGTTTTTGTGAGGGTTTTTGTACGTGGTTTGTACACGTATACGAGTAGATTTTCGTTCTATATTACGTATACGAGTGAACATACACGGCGACGCCCGCGACGGCGCGCGAGACGACAGACGACGGACGACGACCGACGGACGATTCTAACGACGGACGACGATGCGCGCGGCGACAGGGGCGATGCGACGACGATCGACCGTGGACGCGTTGATGCGGTGCGTCGAGAGCGACGACGAGACGACGTGACGCGACGAAACGATGCGTGATTGGCGTGAAAAGAAGGATGTTTCTTCGCGCACACATCATCATCCACGACATCCACGACGACGACGACGACGAGGAGATTCGCGCGGTGACTGACCGACCGAGTCGCGCGCGCGCTCTTTCTCTCTCGCAGTGTGTTTCGCGACGCGACGGTGCCGACGACGATGACGACGCCGACGCTCGGACGCGTCTCGAAGCGAGGGTACGCCAAGGACGTGCGCTTCGGCGTCGAGGCGCGCGCGTTGATGTTGCAAGGGTGCGATGCGCTCGCGGACGCGGTGCAAGTGACGCTCGGGCCAAAGGGAAGAAACGTCGTGATCGAACAGCAGTACGGACCGCCGAAGATTACGAAGGATGGGGTGACGGTGGCGAAGAATATCGAGTTTAAGGACCGCATGGTGAACCTGGGCGCCAACCTGGTGAAACAGGTGAGCGTGAGCACGAACGACGTCGCCGGGGACGGGACGACGACGGCGACGGTGTTGGCGAGAGCGATTTTTAGCGAGGGGTGTAAGAGCGTGGCGGCGGGGATGAACCCGATGGATCTTCGACGAGGGATCAACGCCGCGGTGGAACACGTGGTGGCGGAGTTGAAGCGAAACCGGAAGATGATCTCCACGACGGAGGAGATTGCGCAAGTGGGCACCATCTCGGCGAATGGTGAGAGAGAGATCGGTGACTTGATCGCGCGGGCGATGGAAAAGGTTGGCAAGGAGGGTGTCATCACGGTCGGGGTGCGTGTATCAACGCGAGACGCGAAACTACTTTTTCGACGCGGCGAGAGTGACGATAACAAAAACACGCTTAAAGCCTGTGAGACATTCGTGTCTATCACTTCGCGCTGGTGTGGGCATTATGTCATAGTTACACTGACTCGACGACGCCGATGGAGACGTTTACTACGTTTTTACTATTTTTTTTAAATTTCGCGACGCGGCGCGAGACGACGCGCGCCGACCGAGACTGACGAAGCGTTCGCTTCACTGTTTTTCAATCGCGTCATCGCAGGAAGGTAAAACCCTCGAAAACGAATTAGAAGTAGTGGAGGGCATGAAGTTCGATCGCGGGTACATCTCGCCGTACTTTGTCACCAACCCGAAGACGCAAAAGTGTGAGCTCGAAAATCCGTACATTCTCATCGTTGAGAAGAAGATTTCTGGTCTCACCCCGCTCTTGCCCGTCCTCGAAAACGTACTCAAGACGCAGAGACCGTTGCTCATCATCGCTGAAGACGTCGAGTCCGAGGCTTTGGCCACGCTCATCGTCAACAAGCTTCGCGGCGGCGTGAAGATTTGCGCCGTCAAGGCGCCGGGTTTCGGCGATAACCGTCGCGCCAACCTGCAAGACATCGCCATCCTGACGGGGGGCACCGTCGTGAGCGAAGATCTCGGACACAAGCTTGAAAACGTCGATCTCGAGATGTTGGGCGCGGCGAAGAAGGTGACGGTGAGCAAGGACGACACCATCATGTTGGACGGCTCCGGCGAATCGAGCGCCATCGAAGAGCGCTGCGAACAACTTCGCGAGGCGATGACGGAGACGACGAGCGATTACGATCGCGAAAAGATGCAAGAGCGTCTCGCCAAGCTTAGCGGTGGCGTCGCCGTTCTCAAAGTTGGCGGCGCGTCCGAAGTCGAGGTTGGCGAAAAGAAGGATCGCGTCGTCGACGCGCTCAACGCCACCAAGGCGGCCGTCGACGAGGGCATCGTTCCGGGCGGCGGTTCCGCGCTCTTGCACGCGAGCAAGACGCTCCACGCGCTCGAAGAATCCATGGAAATCTTTGATCAAAAGATTGGCGTGCAGATCATTCGCGAGGCGATCAAGCGTCCGCTTCGCACCATCGCCATGAGCGCCGGCGTGGAGGGCTCAGTCGTCGTCGAAAAGGTTTTGGCTGAAAAGGATAGCGGTATCGGCTACAACGCGGCGACGGGCGAATACACCGACATGGTCAAGGCTGGCGTCATCGATCCGCTCAAGGTTGTGCGCACCGCGCTCACGGATGCGGCGTCCGTCGCGTCTTTGATGATGACGTCCGAGTGCATGATCACGGACATCAAGGAAGATAAGCCGGCGTTCCTGCCGGGTGACGGCGGCATGGGCGGCATGGGCGGCGGCATGGGCTTTTAAATCGATCGACTAAACCAACGAACGACGCGATGCAGAAAGATTACTTAATTTAATGCACATTTCAAATACAAATGCAA
>Ga0181566_10000060_pt1 | contig 67201 bp, 44 predicted proteins | sample 101ome_15_FD_133762 | JGI IMG/M metagenome (GOLD analysis project Ga0181566, IMG submission 133762) | Coastal salt marsh microbial communities from the Groves Creek Marsh, Skidaway Island, Georgia - 101402AT metaG (megahit assembly) | ecosystem: Environmental > Aquatic > Marine > Intertidal...
ATTCATGACGCGCAAAGATCGTTTCCATCGCATAAATTCCTACGAGACAATAAAACTCTTCGCCTTGCGCGGCCCTCCGTACGCTGGCGCGCACATGACACTTCGTGCCGGCCCGGGTCGCCGATCATACATCACGCTTCCGGGCGCGCTGGGAGGATGAAAAGATGACACGCTTTCGTTTAAAAAAAGAAATCAATTGAGTTTGAATACAACAAGAAAAAAATTGCTATCGTTACATATTCTACGCCGGACGCGGACGAAGCACACGCGCACAGCCGAGCACCGTCGCCAGATACGCGTTCATGACGAACCACGCCGTCGACGCGCTCGCGCGCGTCGTGTCCATGGCGAGATTCACGCCTCCCGTCAAGATGTTGGACAAAAGGAAGACGAATAATTGATTCCTACTCACCGACGTCACCACGCGAGACGCCGTCGTTTGTCGACCGTCCAAACGACGCAACACCGTGAAGGCGACGATGACTTGCATGTTGTACGCCAAGATCCACGCGATGTAGGACGCGTTCGCGGCTCGCCGCGACGCGCGCTCGACGTTGTCGTGCAAACACACCGTCAAAGCCCAGAGCGCTCCCGTCATCGACACCGCGTCGCGAACCCAATGTCCGAACGACTCTACACCATCCTTGCGAGAATACAAAAACACCTTTCCGAGACTCGCGGCTCCAAGGTAGACGCACAAATACCCGATTGAACTAAAAATCCCCTCTCGGTTCACGGAGAAAAACCATCGCGCTAGGCGACGAACCGGCGGGTGCGCTCTCTCGCTCGGATCCTGTAAAATCCACTCGCCGAGCGCGCCGCCATTCATCAACAGAGCGCACTGATACATCGCCGCGATCGCCGTCGACGTCGAGGCGATGGCGCCGCGCGGCGCCGCCGGAGCGAGAAGTTTGACGAGGGCCAACGTGAAGAAAAAATTCCAATACCGACCGTACTCGCTCTCCACGGCGTGATACCCCACGGCCGTCGTCGCCACCAGACGCGCGCATCCCAGAGCCACGAGTGCGAGAAATCCTCCTCGCTTTTGTTGAAAGTTTTTCCTCCCGCCCTGCCCCTCGTTTTCTTTGCCGACGCGCGCGAGCGAAGAGACGAAACCACTCGAAAACACGTACGACCCTCCGCCGATGTCCATGAGACTGAGTCCGTAGGTTTCCGTTTTGCCTAGCCGACGGGGAAACAACTCGAAATCGATCGCCAAGATCGCCGTGATCGTCAGCGTCGTCAACACGAATCGGTACGTCGTCACGCCTTCGCGCAACGTCGCCGTCGTCTCGCCGAGAGAAGCTCGCGTCGACGCGTCGCTCGATCGGCGCACGAGCGACCACGTCGCGAGACACCCCGCGAACGCGACGCCCGCGACCGAACGCGCGAGTTCGGGCGCGAACATCGCCGCCAACCCGGCGTACGCGAGCGCGACACCGGCGACATCTTCATCGATGCGCACCAACCGACACGCACACTCCGCCGCGAAGACGACGAAGACGATCGCGTTCACCTCACCGAACGTCGTGCCCTCGTTACCACTGACGAACGCCACCTTGGCCTCGTTCGACGCCCGCATCGCATCCGTCGCCGAGTGAAGGAGTCACGAGAGTGAGTGAATGCATGAATGAATGCGTCACGACGAACGAATCCACGAGACATCTCGGCGCGCGGGACGGGACGGGACGACGGACGATGCGAGGACCGGAGCAGTTCTTTCTCGCGTGCGCGTTCAGAACGTGCGTGAGCGCGAGATCGACGACGACACCGTCGACGTCCCCGCTCGAGGCGGCGATGCGGACGATGGGACGCGAGGCGATGATGCGCGCGAGCGGCGAGGACGTTGACGTTGGCTCGAAGACGATGATGGTGAAATCTTCGTCGTTTGATGAGGATAAAATTCTACTCTTAGACGCGCTGGAACAGCAGGCGTCGAACGGACCGTGCGTGGGCGCGCGGCCGTGGGAGTTCTGGGATCCCGCGGGTGCGTTGGCGCACGACGCGTGGGCGATGCTCGGAGAGCTCGAGGGACGCCGCGCCATGGCCATGTACGTGGAAATAGTCGCGTCGGCGTATCCGGACTGGTTTCATCTCTTGACGAAGGATATGAGCGAGAAACAAAAGAGGAAACTCATCGCGACGGCAAAGGAGTGCGCGCTCGAATACTACAGAGCTCTCGCGAACGGTTCGCTCGGAACGAGAGAAGAAGCGGCGTCGACGTCGAAGCAAACGCCGACGGACGCGAGCGCGAGCTCTTCGGCGTCTTTTTTGGACGCGTGTTTCGAGACATCGACGACGGCGGCGGATACGTTTATTCAACTTCCGAATCGAGGTGATGAAATTCCACGCGCTCGTTCGGGTCACGTGTGCGCTTTGCTTCACGACGACGCGCTCTTCGTCTCGCACGGGAGAAGCGCGCGCGGCAAGCTCATCGCCGACTTTTGGAAGCTCGATTTGACCACGGGCGTGTGGAACGAACAAGCGCTGCATTGGCCCGGGTCCACGTGCGCGGGTCTCGCGTCCGCCACTGTCGGTGCGCACATGTACGTCTTCAGAGGAAAAGGACCGCTCGACAAAGACGACAACGCGCTCTACGACGTTACGGTGAGCGCGATGAATTTAGACGCACACTTTGGTTCGAGTGAATTCAAGTGGACGCACGTGAGGTGTAAAGTCGACGGCGACGGTAGTTTTCCTCGCGCGAGATCGATGCACACCGCTACTACGTGCGGTGATCGCGTGCTCGTTTTCGGCGGCGTAGACGCGTCTGGCGACGACTTGGATGAATTGTGGGAATTCGTCCCCTCGACGTCGTCGTGGCGTCAGCTCGCGAGCGCGGGACGCGCGCGAAGCGGTCACACGGCGACATCCGTCGATGATAGGTACTTGTTAGTGTGTGGCGGTTCGATCGGAAATGAATTGCACGATTGCTCGTCGGTCGACGTGTACGACGCCGCGCGAGACGTTTGGAAAGCCGTCGCGTGCGTCGCCGGTCGAGTCGAAGACGCACCGCGTCGGCGCGCCATGCACGCCGCCGCAAAATTCGGGAATAAATGGATCATCGTCGGCGGTGGAGACAACGAAAAACCGGTGTGCGACGCGTATTGGCTCGACGTGAGGAAATGCGTCGACGAAGACGAGTGCGCGTGGGAAAAGATGTGCGACGACGCCAAGCTCGTCGGTCGAGAAGGGATGTCCGCGACGATCGTCGCGTCCGCCGCGACAAAGAATAGCTATTTGCTCTTACACGGCGGCTTGAACGAGACCGGCGCGTCCAACGCCACGGTCGCCTGTAAGTTAGACATGGAATGAATAGAGCCAGACGACTTGACAACGACAAGACCTGGGAAAAAACGCTCGAGACGAAAAACGGCCGATGCGCGACCGACTCGACACTGCGCGACGCGCGTCTCCCGATCGCGACGCGCGCGCCGCGTCTCGAACGCACCCGAGACGAACGTCGCGCATCCGCCGCGCCCGCGACGCGTCGCGCGATGACGACGCCCCCGACGACGACGATAGTCATCCCCGTTGACGAAGGAGAGACGAAGAGAACGCTCGACGAGAAGGTTGAGACGAGAGACGCGCGAGAGAGAGGGTCGACGGATGACGACGGAGGCGACTCGGCGTCGGAGTCGGAATCGGAATCGGAGTTCGAGGACGAGGACGACGGCGTCGACGCCGTTCGGGCGACGCTGGATCGTCAGGACGGGGACGGCGACGCCGCCGGCGTGGACGAGCGCGACACGCGCGTTCGACTCTTACTCATCAGGGAGCGAGACGCCGAATTCGCCGCGGACAGATCGTTCAAAGCGCGTTCATTGAGTGATTTGAATAATGAAGCGGTTCGACACCTGAAGAATGGTGACGACGTGCGGTGCATCGTGTCGTACGCCAAGTTGTTTCGAAAAATCGCCGACAACAACGTGACGCATCCGACGTTGTTCGTCTGTCACGCCAATCGCGCCGTCGCTTACTTGAATTTAGGTCTCTTCGAAGAAGCTTTATGGGACGGTCATCGCGCGCAGACGCTCGCGAACGAACGTTTCACGCGAACGCAAAGCGACGACGGCACGAAAGTGAAGACGTTCGTCAAGGGATATGCGAGAAAGGGATTCGCGCTGATTGGATTGAAGGAGCCGAGACTGGCGAAAATGGAGTTTGAGCGAGGCCTCTCCATGTCGCCGAACGACGTTGAGTTGAAGCGAGGTCTAGAGGAATCGGCGCAGGCGATCATTCGTGACTTGTACCACGGGCGCGGGAAAGAACGACAACACGCTCTACCGAGCTCGGGAACGACGAGCGAGCGCATCTCGCAGCTGCCCTTCTCGGCGCCTCTGCATCGCGTCCATCCTCGCGACATGTTACCGAACAAACTCCTCACGCCGTTTCAAGCGGAAAACGATTATCATTTGAAGGATACGTACAATTACATGACGATTCAATCCGATATTCGCATTCCAAAACGTCATTTCAAGGTGCTCGAAGACGACGTTCGTCGATCGAAATTCGCATCGGCGATACAGAGAGCCGTCGACAAATTACACGCCGACGTCAAAGACGCCAGAGTTTTAAACATCGGATGCGGCGCTGGACTCAACGCCATGCATGCTTTGAAGTGTGGCGCGCATCACGTCACGGCGACGGAGCGTTGGTTGTATCTCGCGATGGCGTGTAAAGAAAACTTGTTGAGTAACGCCTATAGCGACGATCAAGTCAAGGTTGTGTACAAGAGGCCGACCGATCTCGCTTTGCTTCGAGACGTCCCGATATCGTGCAATCTGTGCATTTGCGACGTATTCGATGATGGACTCCTGAGCTCGGGAATCGTTCCGGCGATGCGTCACGCGTTGGACAACTTACTTCTTCCGGACGCGATCGTCGTGCCGTCGAGCGCGACGATGTACGCGCAAGCCGTGGAGATGCGAACGCCCGCGTTCGATGGTTTGAGTCTCGACGCGATCGATGGTTATCGTTGGCATCCGACGTATTTATCCGGGGTGGACCTCTGCGACGATGCCTTCGTCCCGCTGAGCGAGCCTCTGCAAGTGTTTCAGTTTGATTTCTTGATTCCTCCCGATTCGAGCGAAAAATGCACGGTTGATTTGACGTTCACGAGGAGAGGCAAGTTTAACGCCATCGTGTTTTGGTACGACATGACGCTGATCGATGACATACGGATATCAACGAGACCCGGCGCGCGCGATTCGCCGTCTTCGATGCGCGCCGCCGTTCAGTTTATGCCGGGCAAGATTCAAGTTGAAAACAATCTGGTTCTTCCGCTCACGTGCGCGCACAACACCGTGGGCGTTCAATTCAGTGTGGAGGATGCTGAATACGACGATTTATCCAAGAGAGATGCGAGCTTTCCAAAGTACCATTTCCACATGTTGCGCGACGACGGGCGCTTGCACGCGTACGCCGACGCCCTCGCGCGACAGATTGAGCGAATTCACGCTCGCGGAGAAACCGTTCGCGCTCTCGACGTCGGCACCGGGAGCGGCGTCCTCGCTATGCTCGCCGCCCGATCAGGCGCCGAGTCGGTCGTCGCGTGCGACACGCACCCTTCTCTCGTCACCGTCGCGCGACGTAACGTCGCGGCGAACGGTTTCGGCTCTCGAGTGACCGTGCTCAAGAAGGACGCGACTCTGCTCGAACGCGGCAAACACGCGCCGTACGAAGGCGTGAATTTGGTCACGTTAGACGTCTTCGATGCTGGTCTCACCGGAGATCAAGCGCTGTTTCTGCTTGAATCGGTCAAACGAAACGTCGCCGCGTCTTCGTGCGCTGTCGTTCCCGCGGCGGCGACGATTTACTGCGCCGGCGTCGAGGCGTACACGAGCGAGGTGGACGGTTTCGACATGAGCTCGTTCAACAAGTATAGATGGGATAGCTCGTACGAGGCGACGTACATGAAAGATCAATCGTATCGCGTGTTGACGAAACCGAAAAAGGTTTTCGAATTCTTCTTTGACGATTCGCAAAAGAGCAAATCGCGAGAAACGGTGCTCAAAGTCGAAACGATCGCGCACGGATACTTGAACGCGGTGTGTTTTTGGTTTGATTTGCACATGGACGAGGAGGAGACGATCACGACGGCGCCGCCCGGGATCGGTAAAGGCGGAGAGATTGAGAATGTCGATGCGATACTCGGAGATTTCGACGGTGCAAAGGCGAAAAAAAACATGGAAGACTCGATTCGACGAGTGCGAGAGAACATGGCGGCCAATCCGCGGAGCAAGGATTTCGTCGTCCCGACGATGCCGACCGTGTCCGACGCAGTCGCATCAGTGGACGACGACGACGAAGGGTGGAATGGTCGTCCAGGGGGTGAGGAAAATCAAGAACACTACTGGGGACAAGCGTTACAATATCTCGAGAGGGGCGTCCAGGTGCGCGCGGGGAAGAAGATTGCGCTCCTGGCTAAGCGCCAGAGCGACGGCGTGCATTTCAGCCTGAAGGAAGGGGTCGGAAATTGGGTGGGAAAGCCCCCGTGGAAGATTGAATGGGGCGGAGGAGCGTCCGTGGAGAGCCCACACTTTCAAAGAGTGCACTATTGTCAACTTCTCGTGAACGACTTTTTGATGCGCCTGCGGTGCAAACGTTTCGCGCCGATCGAGAAGGATATGAAAATGATTCTCGCACACTGCGGTAATCTGTTTCTCGAGCCTCGCAGTTTGACGGACGTATATCATCACTTGGTCATGCTCGAGGTATACTTCGATTGGGACGAATTCTCACCGGGCGCCAAGCTGGAAGCCATGACGAAGCCGCTTCTGCGGTTATGCTGAGACTACTCAACTAGCTATCGATTTACACGCGGAGCGTCAGTGTGCCCCGTTTTAATATCACGAACGCGTCGCCCGCGCGCGTCAATCAAAAGTTTAGATTCGAGACGCGCTCCTTCTCCGCTTGTCTGCGCGCCAATTCCGCTCTCCCAGCCTCGGTCTTTTGCAATTCGTGCACCGTTTTGGATTTCCCACCCTTCACGCCAGCCCCTTGCGTCGTCACGCCTCCCACCGCCGCGTGCGCGTCCGTCCAGTCCGAGAACACGAAAGGAAACTTCGAGTGCTTGGAATCCCAGTGCGCGATCGCCGACTTTTCGCTCGGCGCCGCCTGTCCGCACGTCGGGCACTTATATTTGGCGTGCCCGGCCGCGCCGCCCAATCGGTCTTGTTTCCCAGCCGCGCCCCCACCGCGGTTCGTGAGCGCCGCGTCCGCCTTGGCCGCGAGCGATTTCGCGGTGTGCTTCTTCGGTTTCGCCTTCCCCGCCATGACGACGAACGAGCCCGCGCCGAGCGTCGACGGGTCCGTCCAGAGCGCGTCCGTCGCCGGCGTCGACTGTCGCGGGGCCGCCGCCGTGGGAGCGTCTGTCTCGCGGGACGTGTCTTTCGTATTCAACGCTCGTTTCCTCTAATCGTCTCAAACGTGAGACCGACCATTCGTATGGTCAAACAGTCACCGCGTCTATTTCCTCGTCCCCTCGCCCCCATCGGGCGGGACGACCGCGTGCCTCCGTGTCGCCCGCGTCGTCATCCGCCTCTTTGCGACGCACTCGACATGGCGACCACGCAAGAAATCAAGCTCTTCGGCAAGTGGACGTTCGATGACGTCGAGGTGAGTCTCTCGAGAGCGCGTCGCTCGCGTCGCGACGTCGCGCGTCGAGCGCGTGACGTCGCGAGGACGATCGACCGGGACGCGGCGTATTAGGGTCAGACGCGCGATGGGGGCGCGCGCATCCGGAGGAGGAGCGGCGCGACGGAGGATGCGCGAACGCGATGCGAACGAATGACTGACGCGTGTGCTTTTTCTTTCGCAGATCAACGACATCTCGTTGGAGGTGGGTGCACGCGAACGCGGTCGGACCGAGGGCGCGCGCGGGACGATGCGATGCGCGCGAAAACCCTGACTGGTGGACGGATCGATTCGAAACGATGCGTCGGCGCGTCTCGCGTCGTGCGTGGGACCGCACGCGCGCGAAGAGACGACATGAAACTATTCTCGTCGCTCGATTGGACGTCGTCGAGACTCGTCGCACGCGCGAACGTCACACGCGCGGCGGCGCGCGCGCGTCTCGCCGAGGGCTCGAGGCGACGGACGCGACGGATCCCGCGAACGCGAGACTGACCTCGACTGCGCGTGGTGCTGTTTTTACATGTATAGGATTACATCGCGGTGAAGCCGAAGTATGCGGTGTACGTGCCGCACACCGCCGGCCGTTTCGCCGCCAAGCGCTTCCGCAAGGCGCAGTGCCCGATCGTCGAGCGCTTGGTCAACTCTCTCATGATGCACGGCCGCAACAACGGTAAGAAGTTGATGGCTGTGCGCATCGTCAAGCACGCCATGGAGATCATTCACTTGCTCACGGACCAAAACCCGGTCCAAGTGATCGTCGACGCCATCATCAACGCCGGTCCGCGTGAAGACGCGACGCGCATCGGTTCCGCGGGTGTGGTTCGCCGTCAAGCCGTCGATCTTTCCCCGCTTCGTCGCGTCAACCAAGCCATTTACTTGTTGACGACTGGTGCTCGCGAAGCCGCCTTCCGTAACGTGAAGACCATCGCGGAGTGCTTGGCGGATGAGTTGATCAACGCCGCGAAGGGTTCCTCCAACTCTTACGCCATCAAGAAGAAGGATGAGTTGGAGCGTGTCGCGAAGGCGAACCGATAAAGGGGGGTTGTGCGTGTCGGCGTCGAAATTATAGCATACACCGGTGTAAGACAGTGGTTCACGCCTAGCTTAAAAAGAAACACACAGCGTTCACATCGATCATCGTCACATTTATTTTTTCTTCTATAGTTCTGCTCGCGCGCGCGCTCGCGAGGCTACGCTACGTCTACTTTTTGCCGGTTGTGCCACGCGACGACGTCGTCGTACTTGAGCGCGCCACCGAAACAATCCAGCGCCGATCCGACGGTGATGTCGACCATGCCTTTACCCGCCGCCTTGACGAGTTCGAGATCCTCCAGACTTCGCGCCCCGCCCGCGTACGTCACGGGGATGGGACACGCCGCTCCGAGAAGCTCGACGAGCTTCAAGTCGATGCCGAGTTTCATCCCCTCCACGTCCACGCCGTGCACGAGGAACTCATCGCAGCACTTCGATAAGCGCTCCATCGTCGCCGCGTTCACCGCTAAATCCGTCCACTTTTGCCACCTATCCGTGACGACTTTGTAGACGCCGTCCTCCCCGTCCAGGCGACAACTCAGATCGAGGACGAGCTTATCGGCGCCGACGGCGCGAACCATCTCGTCCAGCGCGCGCTCGTCCAGAGCACCGTCTCTGAATACGTAACTCGTCACGATGACGTGCGAGGCACCGGCGTCGAGAAACTCCCCCGCGTTGCTCGGGTTCACGCCTCCGCCCACTTGTAACCCGCCCGGAAACGCCGCCGTCGCCTCTTTCGCCGCTCGCATCGTCGCCTCGTCCTTGCTCAACAGGATGGCGTGCCCACCGTAGATTCCATCGCGCTTGTACATCTCCGCGTACGCCGCGCTCGGAATCTCCGTCTCAAAATTCGTCGCCGGCGTCTCCGACGACGCATCCCCGGGCGCGGCCCCGTCCCGCAGCGTGCTCCCGACGATTTGTTTCACCTTGCCGTCGTGTATGTCGATGCACGGTCGAAACCGCACCGCGCGCGCCACCGTCGCCATCTCCCCCGTTCGTCGCGTCGCGCTCTCACGTCACGCACGACGACGCACGACGACGCACGTCGACGCACGTCACGCACGACGACGACGACGGGCGTTCGGACGGATGGACCGCCGGCGCGTTCCCCGTACCCTAGGCGCGACATTCCATGAGGTCGTTTGACCTTTATGTCGTTGTTCGTGTTCATTTCTTGAGTCATGACTCGCCGATGTCGCGATTGTGTCCCTCCGACGACGCGAGTCACGGCGAAAGGATTTCTCCACACAAAGATCTAAAGATCTTAAGTCCTGACGCGCTCGCCCTGCAGGATTCGGACATGTGGTATCCTCTTCGTTTCCGTACACTAGGTGGTACTTTATGTGTACGGTACCCTAAGTGCGCTGATATTTTTGCGGCCTCGAGCGCCATCTCTTGGAAATCTCCTGGAACCGCACACGCACCCACACCGACGAGTCAGGACCGGTGGATGAACGCGCGCGCGTGGATCCGTGGATCGTCGCCCCCGAACCGTCTCCGCCGCCGCGTGCCGAGAATTGGCGTTGGGGCGAGCGACCAAAGTCGTCCGCGGCGCTATCGCGCGTCGCGCGTCGGTGCGCGGCGCGCGTCGACGCGATCGTCCAAAGTTCATCGTCCACGATGACGCGCGCGCGAACGGGATCGAGATCGAGACGGGATGGAGGAGAAGGCGGTCATCATCATCGAAAACGACGACGATCGCCGGCGCACCGACGAATCGTGCACGGCGTCGATTGCGAGGAGGGGGCGGTGGCGATGCGGGAGACGACGGAGGCGTACGCGCGAGTGGCGACCGGTGATGGTGCGCGCGCGTTGACGATACACGTCGGAACGGTGGAGGTGCCGGGACCGGTGGCGCACAGGAGGGCGACGGCGCGAGAGATCGCGCTGAGTAAATTGGAGTGGATGTGCGACTGCGTCGCGCGCGCCGAAGGGACGCTGGACGCGTTGCGAGACGGATTGGGGGGGGAACCCGATTACGTCGTCGTGGATTTGGAATCGTTGGAGGTGAAGGCGTTGCGAGGATTTCCCGGACCGTGCGTCGGGTACATGTTGGGCGTCCTCGGACCGAACGGGGTGTGGGACGTCGTCTCGCATCACGCCGACCGCGCCGCGAGGCACCGGGTGATTCTCATGGCGAAGCGCTTGGAGACGGGGGACGTGGAGATTTTCGAGAGCGTGGTGCCGGGGGAGGTGGTGGCGCCGGAGAGCGATGCGAAGCGAAGCGACGGCGTGCGGACGATTTTTAAGCCGAATAATTGTCATCGACCCGTGGCGGCGTTTTCGAACGACGTGCGACTGGAATTGTCGCCGCGCCGAGACGCGCACGCGCAGTTTCTCGCCTTTCTCGACGAAGAAGCGAGACGACAACGACGCGCGAAGGACGCGGTGGACGATATCAGCGCGGATGAGGACGCACTCAAAGAGCCTGACGTAGATGTAGACACGGATAAGACCATTTTTGGCGTGGAGGCGCACGTGGGTGGTCGCCAGAAGTCTCGCGCGACGACGCTTCGAGGACGCGACAAGCGACGAGAGAGTCGCCCGACGGAGACGTGGGAAACCGGCAAAGAGGAGAGCACTGACACCAAATACGGCGGTAAATCAGTGCGCATCGCGGAGGGGCTGCATAGAAAGCTGTTAGCGGAGCGTGCCGCGTGGGCTAACGTTCTACGAGTGCTCAACAAAATACGTCACGAAGACTACTTGGACGAAGGAGCCCCGCTCCCTGGCGTCATCGCGTAGAGACGCGGCGCTTACTTATTTTGTATATGTAATAATGTATCCAGCACGACACTCATAAATCGTAACACACGCTCCAGCTCTTGTGGAAGTCCGTCTTAAAGGTCCAATTGTTTTCTCGAATGTTGGCGTACGGTTTTCTCGTCACCAAGTCGTACCCGAGGCGCAGACGCAAGTCTTGGTCCTCTTGAAAGTTGAACACCTTTTGCGTGAGCTCTACTTTACCCTCCACCTCAGGTTTGTGATGTCTCATCCCGTAAGAGACGCCCGCTTTCAATTCCAACGTGCTCATACCGTTTCTAGATGGAGACACGTCCAACGTTTTCCTCGCGCGCGCCCCGTAGCGAACGTCGTCTCTCGCCGTCTCGTACGTCAACCCGACGTCCGCTCTGTCGGGGAGGAGCGGCGTGGACTTGGCCGGCGCGAAGAGACGTTTACGAACGTGCGCTTTGCCCTCCATGCGTCCATCTCGAGTGTCTAAATTCCCACACACCTGCGCGGCGACGGCGGACGAGGGACGAGACCGGTGGTGAGTCTCGGGATGACGGACGATTCGCGCGCTGTTTCGAGTGAGACGAGGCGCGCGAGACGCGTCGAGGGCGAGCGAGCGAGCGAACGAACCGTGAGGATGACGTCGTCCGAGCTCGCGAATCGCTCTTTCGCGAACAGACACAGGGAGCGACGCGAGGGGTCGTAACGCAAGCTCGTCTCCATGGCTGCTCGAGGCGCGGTGTGAAGGACGCGACGGTCGCCCCCGGGAGTGCGAGCGGTCGAGGAGTGAGGCGACGACGCGTGTAGGGTGGTAAATGAGGATGAATGTTACAACGGTGCACGCACACCTGCGCGGCTACGTGCAGAGCTGAAATCTTCAGTCGACAAAAGGGCTAGCGGTCGCGCGTTCACAGCTTGACGTCTTCCTTGTACTTTTTCAAGAGCACCGCTTTGTACTCGTCGGGGGACGCCCAGAGCTGCGCGGCGGCGACGTTGAGCGGAGAGTCGTTGTTTGGCTCGCCCAGCAGGGACTGAATGCTCAGTAAAATTGTGCGCACATTGTACACGGGACTCCACTTTTCCTTCAAAATGTCGAGGCAAATGTTTCCGTACTGATCGACGTTGGGATGAAAACACGGCGTTTCGAATTTGACCGTCGGCGCCTTGAATGGGTAATCATTCGCAAACGTGAGGGAAAGTTTGTACCGCAAATTTTCGTAGCACGTGCCGACCGCACCCTCTATTGTACCGACCCACGAAAAAATATTATCTCCGTCGGGGAACGCGGAAATGCCGCTGTCCGCGCTCGTCATCAAGCTCATCAACTCACTCTGTAACCTTTTTCACGCAAACGGCGAACGAAATGATTAAAAACGTCAGTGTCACGCATCGGATCGCGCGTCCGCGCGTTCGACGCGTCGAATCAGTCGCGATTCGCCCCGCCCCGCGCCCCCGGGGCGGCGTCCGTCTCGCGCCTCGGCCAACCTTCTCGAATCCTCTCCACGATGGTCGCGCGTCGCGTCGTACCTTCTCGCCACGGCGGCGGAATCTGAACTAATACCATCTTGTGGGTTCGTCTTAGCGCTCGACGTGCCGGCTATGGCCGACGTCGCGTTCGTCGCGCTCATTCTCGATCGAGGGGAACGGCGCCGCTACCGAACGCGACGAGACCGAGTCAACAGCGCGGGGGGGCGACGACGGCGACGAGCGGACGATGAAACGAAGGGAATTCGCGTCTTCGTTCCTCGCGTCGACGTCTCGCGCGATCGACTCGCGCCGGTTCGCCCGCCTCGCAGTGCGTACGGCGTCAACCAACTCGGCCCGTCGCGTCGGTGAGAAACGAGACGAACCGAGACGCGCGGGCGGCGTTTCGAGCTCGGCGGCGGAGAAGAGTATCGACGAGGCACAGAACGTGAGGGACACCGGATGAGGCGCGCGATCGAGTGATGATGATGCTGATGGACAAATTACAAAGGCTGGAAAAATTGTTTTGCCGCGCTCGTGGGAGAGAGCGCGCGCACGCGGCGGACGCGAAGAGCGTGGCGCGGAACGACGCGCTTTATCGTTTCACGACTTTACTCGTCTTGAAGAAGTAGGAGTGCAGAAACTGCATGCCAAACATGAAAATGGCGAGGTATCCGCACGCGATCCAGCGTTCATTGAACTTGATTCTGTATTTCTGCTCGACGTACGACAATGTGTCGATGGTCTCGAAATACGTTCCGCGGAAGGCTTGAATCGTCGGACAGTTTCCGGTAGGATAAGGTCCGGTGCAACGCCGACGTTCAAACTGCGGAGCGACGACTGACTGAATCGCGTACGACACGGGATTGATGTAATACGCCCATTGCCAGTAAACCGGTATCTGCGGAAGCGGCAAATACAATCCCCCAAACAAGAAGGCGATCGGGATGAAAGCAGAGGTACCAGCTTGCGCCGTTTCAATCGTCGGGCACATGCATGCGATAGCTTGCCCGAAGCTTAAAAATGTGAATGAAACCATGAAATTGATGAGGATGTGGAAGAAGAGTCGCTCGGCGGTCGGAATCATACCGACGAGAAAGTACATCGGAATCACCGTCACGATGCTGATGATGACGATCCACGGAATTTCTATCATAGCCTGCGCCAGGGAGAAAGGAACGGCGTCGTACATGTACGAGCTTCGCTCGCGGAACGCCACGGCACGTTCGCGAACGCGAACTGGCATGACGCTGTTCATACAAATGATACCCGTGAAAATAGTCGTCATGAAGACGCACGCGACCATGGACTGCACTCCGGCTTCATCAGAGGTATCCAGATCGAGGTAAATGACGCCAAAAATGATGTACAAAACGGTCAAAATACCGATTCGTCCACAGTTGTATCCAATATCGCGCATTTGAGAGTTCTTGGCGCGAGCGAGCACGGTAACAAACTGTGTCTTGAGTGAGCTCGCATATGGCGATGCAAAGCTGACCATCGTCGAGTCTGCACCTCGTCTACTTATGGTATCGACTAACTTCATCGCTTCTTTACCTTGGGCACTTGCCGCAAAATTCTGATCGAGAACTAAACCGTCCAAGGCGATTCCACTACTGCTGCGCCTCATCGAGCTGTTACCCTTGACTGAATTCTTGCGTCCTTGCTTCATGCTCGCGCCTCCGCTCGAATCGCTACCGCCGAGAACATCGAGCATCCAGCTGGCTGGATTCATTCCAGTGGGAAGAGGGAACGACATATTGAGTGATTGCAGGTAATTCACCATGGTGGCTCCCCCGGGCCCGAGCTCACCAAAGTATACCTGGTAACCGCCTCTCTGGAGTAGAAGCATGTCGTCGAACATGACGAAGATCTCCATGGAAGGCTGGTGGATGGTGCTGATGACTGTGCGACCCAACTGAGCAACCTTCTTAACCTCCTTCATCACGATCAACGCGCTTCTCGCGTCCAAACCAGACGTGGGTTCGTCAAGGAAGAAGACGGGGGCGTTCGACACGAGTTCCACCGCGACGGTGAGTACTTTCCGCTGACCCGGAGCGAGACCAGTCTCACTCCCTGCGGTTCCGATCATTCTGCTCGCGATGGTGTCGAGCTCGAGAATTTCAAGCGCCTCGTCGACGAAAGCGTGACGAGTTTCATCGCCGATGGATGGATCTAAGCGAAGTTTTGCGCTAAATTCCAACGCTTCGCGCACCGTCGTAAACTCGTTGTGCATATCCATTTGCTCGCAGTACGCCGTCAAACGGGCAAACGTCTCCTGCTTGACGACGTGACCGTTGAGTTTTATCTCACCCGAGATGATGCCAGTATTCTTACGGCCCGCGATGACATCCAAAAGTGTCGTCTTTCCTGCGCCCGAGCTTCCCATGAGCGCCAACATGCGGCCCGGCTGCGCCGCTGACGAAATGTTGTGCAACAACTGCTTCTTCACAGTTTTCGAAGCATTCTCCATCTGCTGCGCATTGTTCGCGTCTTCACTTTTCGGCGTTGCTGCCGCTACCTCGACCGTGTAACACAAATCTTTCCAAGCGATGGCCATGGCGGTGAAATCCATCGCCCTTTGCGCTGCGGCGACGTCGATGACTTGAACGATTTCATCATCGTTATCTTCTTTCGCTTCATCTCGACTCGATCCAATGTTACGCTGAATTCGAAACGTGCTTAAAGTTCGTAAGCCGATCGCAAAAGTGAGCACGAAGAACCCAAGACAAAAGCCAGGACCAGCCCATTTGAACGACGTATCTTTGGAGATGCCGATCGTTTCGAGGATAATCTCTCCCATGTTTGAGCACGGCGTCACCAACCCCTGCTTACAAAGATCCACCGTCGATGTGGTGTTGTATTGCGGGTTGTTTGTCACGAACGTCGCCGCAGCCACGGGATCGTTAGGTACCAGCACTTCGTACTGGCTCGACAGAAATTCGTTTTGACACAGTGACCGCAAACAGTAAGCGAAAATCGATGCCCAATACATGAATTTTAAACCACCCATCTTTTCCGGACTGATTAAGAAGCCAGCGAAAAGTATCATGACCGCGATGAATGGACCAGGGTACGTTTGCGCCACCTCCATCGTCGGCGAAACAAGGGCGATGACACGGAAGAATGAAGCCATCGCGACGTTCACGAGGACGAGTTGCAAGTAGAAGAAAGCCCACTGTTTGAACACCAAGCTGAGACCCACCATGGGATAAAGCACGCAACTGAAGATGAGAGTCTCAATGATCGCTATCGGAAGGTGCACCAGAGCCCACGATAGGAGGTACGTCAGTTCAGGAAAAAGTTTTGAATCTAAATGCTTGAAGGCGACGTACTTTTGCTCGACGCTAAACGTCAACTCGGAAAAGTTGGAAAACGCAATGTGTAGGACACAGAACAGAAGCATACCGAGTTTCTCAAAGCCACGATCGAGCGACAAGTCAAACCAAACGGAGCCCAAAATTAGCGAGGTGACGCACGCGCCGAAAATTCTCGCTTGCAGGAACAATTTGTTCCTCACAGTCACCTGAGTCTGGCGCCTAAAGACGGATTTGAAGTGATCGGCAAAAGTACGTGGATAGCTGAGAGAGAATTGTCTCTTTGAGAACGGTGTGTTCAGCTCGATATCTGCGGGGCCGCACGTCGTTTTGATGCTCGCGCCATACGCTTCGGTATCACGCCACGCCTTGATTAAGTCATCGACGTCGGTAGGAATTTCCGACGTGAGTTTCGTACCGGCGTTGGCGAGCACCTCCTTGGGAGAGACGAGCAACGAGATGAGCCAATCCGCGAGATCAGCTCCAGAGTTGGCCGTGGGCGGGGTAAATCCCAGACTCTTAAAGTGCGATGCGACCGCATCCATCGGGCCGTGATAGACGGGAGCTCCTTCCTTCAAGAGGAGCACGTCGTCGAACAAGGACACAACCTCTGGCGTCGGCTGAAGAAGAGCGACAATACAGGTACCGTGAGTTCTCTGCGCCCACTCTCTCAGACCAGAAATGATGTTAAACGTCACCGAAGCGTCAAGACCTGTTGATATTTCATCCATGCACAGCACCTGTGCGTTCTTCACGAGAGCTTCCGCGATCGTCACCCGCTTCTTTTCCCCGCCGGACACGCCTCGGATGAGGTCGTTTCCGATGATGGTGTCTTTACATCCATCCAAATTAAGAAGCTCGATCACGTTTCTCACTTTGCTCTCGTACAACTCGCGCCCATCCTCACTCTCGGGCAAGTAGCACGCGTTTTCATGAGAGAATTTGACCGTTTCCTCAACCGTGAGGAACGGCAAGTGTTCGTCGAGCTGCGTGACGTATTCGCACAGTCGATTCAACGACGCGCCCTTCTCCTCCAATTCTTCCTTGGTGAGTCCAGAGTACGTGATTTTGCCATCGATCGGAATCGACGTGTTCACACCCGCGATGGACTTCAACAGCGACGATTTTCCGTGTCCCGGTGGCGCCAAGACCAACGTCAGCGTCCCCGGTCGAAAACTTCCTCGGACGTCTCTCAAAACCTTCAACTCTGTCTTTTGCTTTGACCCCTCACCGTCCTTCGTCGCCCCTCCACGCCGCGCGAGTTCCCCAATCGCACGAAACGGTGCCATCGCCGCGTTCGCAAACACCCCCGGCACCGTCTGTATCGCGCGCGACGCTTTATCCGCGTCGAGCGACAGCGTACAGGAAAAATCACACGACACCTCCACGCGCGGCAGCGCCCCTCGCGCCGCCCGCTCGGCATCGAGCGCGTCGACGAAGGATTCGACCCGATCGCTTCCGAACGCATCCTTCGCCGACGCGTCGCCGCCGTCGTCGCCCGCCTCGCGTCCCATGACCGACGAGCGTCGACGTGTGCGGGCGGCGACGTCACGCCGACCGTCACGCGATGGTCCGCCTGATAGGGTATGAGTACGTCTGTGTATGGGGTTTATTATGTTTTATGTGTGCGATGTCGGCAGCCGACCGCCCCGGGCGCGCGGTCGACGCGACGCGCCGGACGCGCGTCAGACCCGCGCGCGGGGTTCGAGGGCGAGACGCGCGCGATGGCGAGTAAGATTTCGCACATACCGGCCGTCGTGAGCTCGCCGGCGCTCGTCGCGGCGCTGTTGAGTTTCTCGATCGCGCAGATCGCGAAAGTGTTCACGCACTATCACGCCACGGGTAAGGTGGATTACACGCGCATCGTGGGAAGCGGAGGCATGCCGAGCTCGCACACGGCGCTCGTGGTGGGACTGTGCACGTCCATCGGATTGAAGGAGGGGATGCAGTCGAGCATATTCGCGCTGTGTCTGGTGTTTTCGCTGGTGGTCATGTACGACGCCACGGGCGTGCGTTTGCACGCGGGCAGGCAGGCGGAGGTGCTGAATCAATTGATAGTCGAGTTACCGAGAGATCATCCGTTGACGGATTCGAGACCGCTTCGCGATACGTTGGGACACACGCCGATACAAGTCGTCGTGGGGGCGATTTTAGGCATGTCGGTGGCGTACGTCCACTTCGTCTTCTGGATGGCCACTTATTCGTTGTGACGGACGAGACGAGACGACGCGACGCGAAACACTCGTCGTTCGTTCACTTCGTCCTTTGCGTAGCGTATTTATTCGTAGCCCGCCCGACGCGTGTATAATATTAATACTTAGACATTCGCGCCGCTCGTTCGCGCTGTTCGACGCGTTAGCCGTCGTCTTCATCCTCGAACACGCCACCGCGAGGCGCGCGCGCGTCGCGTCGTCACGCCCGTCGACGTCGATGGATGATTTCGACGCCATCTACGCCGAGCTCATGGACGATCGCGCGACGTCGGGACGCCCGACGTCCACGTCCTCGGCGAGCGCGGGAAAAGATTTGAGCTCGTTGGTGCGCGACGTTCGAGTTTTCCGTCCCCGGTCGTCGTCCGCGCGCGAGCGCACGCTCGAGATCGAGGAGGAGGAGAGCGAAGACGACGCGCTCGCGCGCGCGACGACGCCGATGGGATCGAAAAGGTGTGAGAGAGACGTCGAGTCGTCGAAATCACCGCGAATGGATTATTCAAGTCGCGACGTCTTGCGAGGCGAGACGCCGGAGAGTCTCCTGCGGTACCTGCGCGACGAGCAGCGAATGCGCGGCGAAGTTGAGCGTAAGGTGAACGCTTTAGAGTTAGAGATGGCGGATCGCGACGAAGAGGCGAGGGCGGCGCTCGAGGACGCGCGAGTGGAGACGGAGGAGTGGCGAGAGCGGTGTAAACAGTTGAGACGAGACGTCCCGGAGCGATGGTTGGGCGTGTTCGAGTCATACGACGCCGAGATAGATCGACTCGGACGAGAAAACTTTTCGTTGCGCGAGGACGCGCACCGGATGTTGGCCGAGGCGATGGAGAAGGACGCCAAGGCTCGCGAGAGAGCGTCCTCGGGAGTCGACGCGGCGTCCGGCGACGGCGAAGACGAATTCATCCATCTCCGTCGCGCGCTTCGCGCCGCGACCCTCGAGCGAGACGCCATGGCGGTAAAACTCGCCGACGTCGACCGTCGAGAGCGACAGATGAGCCTCGTGCGACGACACTCCGAGGGCGTCTCCAAACGTCTCGCCCGCGTCGAGCGCCTCCTCCTCTCCGAGCAGGCGCGCGTCGCATCCGCCACCGCCCGCGCCGCCCGCGCCGACGCCGCCACCGCCTCACTCATCACCGAGTACGAGTCTCAACTCACCTCGGCTCGCGCTCTGATCGAAGACCTCGCCCTTCGCTGCGACGCCTCCGACTTGCGCGCAGCCGCCGACGCGCACGACCGCAAGTTCCCGCCCAAATCCCCATTCCCCGCGCCCGCGCCTCGCCGCCGGTCCTGACCGACCGCGCGCGCGTGTAACGATCGCCCACCGTCCATCACCGTCGTCACCGCCCGACACCCCGCCTCGTCGTCGACCTCGTGTCCTCGTCCTCGCTCGCTTTCTCAACCTTTGACGACATGCACCAATCACGACTCAACAGCCCCCCCCCACGATCGATGACGTCGACCACTCGAGACTCGGCCGCGAGACGTCACTTCACGCGCGCACGTCCCATGTCCGTCGCGAGCGCACAGTTCTCTCGCGCGTGCGCCCCCGCGGCGACGCGCGCGTCCCGACGCGGACGACGATCCACCGTCGTCGTCCGCGCGGGCGTGTTCGGTGCGCGACGACGAGCGACGACGCGCGAACGATCGGGAAGGATAAAAGGGCACGCTCGAGGGTCGAGCGTCACGACGGGGCGACCGCGGTCGACGGCGCGCGCGCGGTCGACCGCGGTGGATGCGCGCGAGGAGGGGTGATGCGAAGGCGCGCGCGTGCGTCGCGAGCGAGCGAGAGATTGACGATGGATGATGCTTTTTCGCGCGCACAGACGTCACCGTGAGCGACACCAAGCAAAAGTTTTTGCAGGCGTACCCGTACCCGATCCCGTCGGTGTGGTCGACCATCACGCAGGAATTGCTCGTGCAAGGCCACTTTGCCAAGTATAACGTGAAGAGCGAGTACAACGCGCTCGCGTCGCTCGGATTCGTGAGCGTGTTCGATCAGTTGTACGAAGGGTTCCCGAGCGAGGAGGAGAAGGGGAAAATTTTCAGCGCGTTTTTGAGCGCCCTCGACGAGGACCCGGCGAAGACGCGCGCGGATGCGGAAGCGCTCGGAGCGTTCGCGTCGTCGGCGGATGGCGTTGAAGGATTGAAGACGAACCCGATCTTTGCGTCCATGAAGGAAAAGAGTGATGCGGGCAAGCTTCTGTACACGAGATACCTCGCCATCGGCATCTTCCGCATGTTGGAGCTCACCAAGGCGACGGACCCGAAGGCGCTCGAGGCTCTCGTGGAAGCCGGTGGATTGCAAATGACGAAGGTGAACGGTGATTTATCCATGTACAAGGGATTGCTCTCCAAGCTCGCCGCCGCAAAGGAGCTTCAAGAGGAGTTCTTGGAGCGCGAAAAGCGCAAGACGGCGGAGAGAATGGCCAAGAAGGAAGCCGCCGCCGCCGCCGCCGCGCAGTCCACGGAGTCCTCTGCGTAAAGAATTGATTTTATTAATACAACGAACTAGTGACCGCCATCGTCCACGGTCGTCATCGTCCCCGTCGTCACGCCTCGAACGCGCGCCGCCGCCCGCCCGCCGGGAGAAGAAAAAGATGCGCCGAGGAGAGACGCCATCGATCGTCTCACCGCGACGCGCGCGAGATCTACACTCGCCGAACGCGCGCGCGCCATGTCCTTCACGGAAGCCTTCAAGGCGATCCCGCAGGTGCGCGCCGAACCGATGCCGGAGATGCGAGGCGTCGACGACACTCGACGACACTCGGCCGACCGCGCAACTTCCCGACACCCACTGAACTGACTCTCTCGCTCGCCCTCTCCAGGATCTCGCCAGGTGCGCGACGCCGCGAGAAAAACTCACGCGATGCACGCAACTCGCCAAGCTCATCGCGGACGAGATCTCGGGACTCGTCGTCAAGGTTCCGTACGGATACAGGGCGTTGCGCACGCACAGCAAACTCCCGCGACGAACCGACGGCGCGCGAGAGCGCGCGGCGTCGGGGGTCACCATGTCGCGAGACGTTCGATACGACGTCGGTGAACGATGCGTGATGGATATTTACGCGCCGGATGGTGTGGAGGGGAACGAGGACGCGCCGGTGGCGCTGTTCGTGCACGGCGGCGTGTGGGCGAGCGGAGAAAAGTGGCAATTTTCGCCCATGGCGACGGCGCTCGCCAAGGAGGGCGTCGTGTGTTGCGTGGTGACGTACTCGCTCTTTCCGAGCGCGGACGCGATACAGATGTGGGACGAGGTCTCTCGAGCCATCTCTTGGACGATGGATAACATTAAGAGTTATGGAGGCGACGCGAATCGAGTGTCCCTCGTCGGACACTCGGCGGGCGCGCAGTTGTGCGCTCGAGCGCTGTTACAACGCGCGGGGGTCAAGAACGTGCGATCGAAAACGAACGCGCGAGAGTTTCACGCGGATTCGCGAATGCCGCGACGATTCGTGGGCATCGCGGGCGTGTACGACATCGGCTATCACTACGACTATGAAGACTCTCGAGGAGTCGCCATCGTCAGCACGATGGCGCGCGCCATGAACGGGGCCGAAAACTTTGACGTTTGCAGTCCGGCGAGACTCATGCCGCGACGAACCGTTGGAGAAGAGTTGGAAGTGCCGGGTCCGTCAGATTTGGTGGGAGATGCGATGTCTAAAATGGCTGGTTTTCACAGACGAAGCGCTCGGCCCGACGAGAGCGACGATTCGTCAACGGAGGAATTCACCTTCCCACCGACCATTCTGATGGCCGGTTGCGCCGACATAACCGTTCCGTGGCACGAGAGCGCTGATTTCTATTGGAAGCTTCAAGACGCGGCGGTGCCGTCAAGGTTACTACTGTATCTCAAGGAGGGACACGTCGATTTTGTCTTGAACTGGAACGAGAAGGGCGCCCCGAAAAAAACCACCAAAGGGCGGGACCATTTGGAGCCTTACACGCGCGATTTCCTTCGCGTGCTCAAGGAAGAGTAGTTAGTCAGTCTAGTTTATTATTATTCACACGCAGATAGTATTCTCTAAGCGGCGGCGCCGGCGTCTTCCATCGCGCCTTCGTCAAAGTCTTCCAACACTTCCTCGTCTTCGACGTCGTGGATGTCCACGTCCTCTTCGCGCTCTTCGTTTCTCATTCGCGCCTTGGCGCGACGTTCCACCGTCCCTTCGCGTCTCGAATGTATCACTTTGATCGCGTTCTCTACCCTCTCCATATTCGACGCGCGCCATCCTTCTAATCTTTCCGCGCTCGCCTTCGAAGCCTCCTCGTCTCCGGCTCGCGGTTTGTTCGGCTTGTATAAAATCATCGGCTCGGTCGCGGTCAACATCGCGCCTTCGAGCAGCTGCGCGTGCATATCTTTGTACTGCGCCTCTATGAATTCCCTCTCCGTCTCCTTGAATTTGATATCTAATTCAAATTTCATCTTTTCCTCGGCGTCGCGTTTTTCCACAAACGCCTTAAACTGCGACTCTCTCAACTCTCTACTAATCTCTTCGCTCTTCCCCGACACCGCCGCCTCGATCGTCTTCCGCTTCTCTAACACATCTCTCTCCTTCTCCTCCATGCTCGTTTTCCTCTTTTTCAGCGTTCCCAACAGTCCCGCGAACATGCGCCGCTCTCGCTGTCCCGCCTCCGACTTTGGTCTCGGCGCCGACACCGCCCCCTCCTCGGGCTCCTCCCACGTCTCGTCCTCCCTCGACGATCGTTGCGGTGGTTTCGTCTCGCGAGGGCCCACCGGTTTCCCTCGTCGGCTCGTCGCCAGCGCCTTCAACCGCTCGTTCGCCTGTCCCGAGGATGGATGGATGCATCTCGCGCGTCAGTCGTCGTCCCTCTCTCGCGTCGCGCGTCGTCGTCGTCTCTCTCGGTCGCGCGCTTACCTCGCGTCTCTCGCTCCCCAACGCGGTGAGCGCGCGTCGAAGCTCATCCGCCGTGGACATCGCGCGCGAGTGTGTCGTGTAGTCGGGCGGGATCGTTTTGCGTCGAGTCGAGTCGAGTGACGAACGACGAAGACGAATGACGGCGTTTCTATTACATTTTCGGTCGCGCGGCGTCACGTAAACATGCCCTCCGGCACACCCTCCTTCTTCTTGTACAGAACCTTTTCCTTCGCCTTGGAAAAGTCGGCGTGCGTCACCTGCATGCGTCGCTCGCGGAGCGCGAGTAAACCGGCTTCGGTGCAGAGCGCCTTGATGTCGGCGCCCGAGAGCTCATCCTTGGCCATGACGAATTCTTCCAATTGTACGTCGGACGAGAGGTTCATGCGGCCGGTGTGAATGTTGAAGATGTGACGCTTCGTCTTGACGTCCGGGAGCGGGAATTCAATCTTACGATCGATGCGACCGGGACGCAAGAGCGCGGGGTCGAGGGATTCGATTCTATTCGTCGCCATGATCACCTTGACGTCGCCGCGAGAGTCGAAACCATCCATTTGATTGAGGAGCTCTAACATCGTGCGCTGAATCTCGCGTTCACCGCCGGATTGTGAATCGTATCTTTTCGTACCGACGGCGTCAATTTCATCCATGAAGACGATCGAAGGGCTCATCTCATCCGCCACGCGGAAGAGCTCTCGCACGAGCTTTGGACCGTCGCCCAAATACTTTTGAATCAACTCAGAACCGACGATGCGCAAAAATGTGGCGCTCGTCGAGTTTGCTACCGCCTTTGCTAATAAAGTCTTACCCGTGCCCGGCGCACCGTACAAAATCACACCCTTCGGCGGCTTGATGCCAATGTCTTCGTACAACTCGGGGTGCGTCAGCGGCAACTCCACCGCCTCCTTAATCTCTTGAATCTGATCCTCCAATCCCCCCACATCGGCGTACGACTCCAACGGGGCTTTATCCACCTTCATCACGCTCACCATTGGATCCACGTCGTCCGCCAGCGTCCCCACGACGGCTGAATTCTTATGATGCAACAGCACCGCGCACCCCGGTTCGAGTTGACTCTTGTCCACAAAGGACAAAATGTTGACGTAATACTCGGGCCCAACGCTCGACGACACGATCCCGTGCGTGTCATCGATGATCTCCTCCAACGACCCCACGCTCATCGGCGCCCCTCGCATCTCATCAATCTTGCTCTCCTCGTCCTCCGCGCGCTCCTCCTTCGGCTTCAACCGCTCTTGGTTCCCCACGAATTCCTCCTCCATGAGCAAGTAATCCTTCACGCGCTCCAATTTTAACATTCGAAGCTTACACTTGCTCTGCGGGGCGACGTCCGGTAATCTCGACGACCCCTCGATGCCGGTTTTTTTCTTCTTCTTCCCCACGCGCATGGGCGGCGCCGGGGGCACGTACTTCTTTTTTTCCTTCTTTTGCCCGCGCCCGTCTCGACCGCCACCGTTGGCGCCGTCGCCGTCGAGAGATTGACCCTGCCCCATGACGACGGACGCACGGACGCGAGTCTTCGCGACGCGCTGTCACGTCGCGACGACCGACGATCGATCGACGGACGGTGCACCGTCGCGCTCTCACGTCGACGTCGAGATGAGATCGGATGTGGGAAAAGTTGGAGACGTTCTCGTGAGGGACTCTTTTCTGATTCATGACCCATCGTGACGGGTCACATACAGTCAAAGAGTCCCCCCCCCGAATAATCCGATCCCGCCCAACGGTGCGACGACACTTCGCGCGCGCGTCGCGCGATGCGCGGCGATGACGTCGTCGTCGATTTCGATACGAACGATGTGCCGTATTACGCGCTCGCCGGCGCGCTCGCGGACGCGCGGGCGACGTGGGTGGCGACGATCGTGTTTCGGCTCGCGTGCGCGTTTTGGTTCGCGTGCGGGTGCGCGGTGGGACGCGCGAGCGCGGGGTGGGGACCGTGGGCGAGCGGGGCGGTGAAAGGGACGCGCGAGAAAGACGTGGACGCGGTGAGGGTGACGCGAACGGCGAGCGGTGGGTACGGGGAGGTTGAGAGGAACAGCGGCGGCGCGCGCGGCGACGGTTACGCGAGGCGCGGGACGCGCGAGTCGAAGAAAAAGGAGTCGGAGACGGAGAGAACGTCGTCGTCGGTGAAGAGAGGGGATGAAAAACCGAGCGTGTCGTCGACGGGGACGACGGGGACGAGGACGACGACGAACGTGGCGCCGATGGAGGTGGAGACGAATGGGAACGTCGAGGCGGCGGTTGAGGAAGAGGCGGAGTCGGCGTTCACATGCGTGGACGACGAGATGGAGGACGCTTTCGTCGATGAATCTGAAGTTCTTGAGCCCACGAATGAGTTAACCACCGGATTCGGAAGCGCGCCGACGCGTTTTGAGACCAAGGAGGAGGTGGAGGAATCGACGCGCGAGAAGACGTTTGAGGCGTCGTCTCCGAGCGACGAACCCACGTCCGCAGAGGATGAGGAGGACGAGAGCGATTCCGTAGAAACGAAGGAAAAGATGCAGTTCGTCGCCGATCAAGTGTCCGAGGCGACGAGCGCGATGCATTCGGCGGATGACGAACGATCCAGAGCGCGAGCGGAGGCGAATAAGATTGAGTGGGAGCAACGCGCCGTGGAGCTGGCCAAGCAGCGCGAAGAGGCGCGGCGACTCAAGACTGCGGCGAGGAAAGAAAGACGCATGAAGGAACGCACAGAGGCACACAAGAAGGAGGCCGAAGATCGCGCGAAACAGGCGGATTCGCTCAATGAATATCGAACCGCGGCGCAGACGATGTTGAAATCCGAGGGGTTGTATTTCATCGCCGAAAACGGTGATCTTTCCAGCCTTTTGCTGCGTTTGGGAACGCACGAAGATGGTAAGAACATCGAGACTTCGTACAAGAAGGCTCTCTTAAAGTACCATCCCGATCGATCGGCGGCGCGCGGGGGATCGTTAGAAGACAACGCTCGGTGCGAGGAGACGTTCAAGCTCTTACAAGCGTGTCGCAAGCTGTGGGAAAATATGGGCAAACCGAGTGTGTCATTCACGCGCACGCAGTCCGCGCACACGAGAAGCTGGACTCGCGCGCCGGGAGCGAACACGACGAATTCGACGAATTCGTCATCGCCACCATCAAATAACGCAGCCTATAACGCGTACCAAGCCGGGCGACGCTCGGCGGAGGCTGAGGAGCGCTCCAAGCAGGCGCAGGCGAACGCTGAGTTCGTACAAAAGGCGAAACAAGAAGCCTCGGAAGCGGAAAGTAGAATGCGATCGGAAGCCGCTCGTCGCTGGCGAGAACTGCAAAAAATGCAACGCGACAAATTCACTCGAGAGTCGCAAGCGGAAATGACGCGAATGGACTCCCTCAACAAGGCTCGAGAACGGGAAGAGTTGCGTAAAAAGTTAGAAGAGATCAAGCGCTCCGTGACGTTTCCCACGCCAAGCACTGATTCACCATCGAGTGGAAAGTCCACTTCCAGTCCTACGTTCAATCGAACCGTCTCTGGTACCCGAGTGCACGTCAACGCCAAGCCGGTCACGTCGCCCGGTATCGATAGTCAGCAGTCGGGGTCGCCACAGAGTAAAGAACAAACGCTGCATAGGCTCTAAGCTGTACGTGTAAGTTATTGGTCATTGGTTAATGTTGTAATTATAATAAAGCTTCAAAGTCGGCGCGCGCCGTTTCGACCGATTTGATCTCCTCCGCTTGCTTGGCGAGCTTTTCGGTGTTTTCACCACGAATCTTCTCCGGAACCTTGTCCTCGTAACCGTCCTCTTGAGTCTTCTTCAGCAGAGCTTCGTTCGTCTTCTTGAGCGCGGCAAGCTTCTTGTCGAGTTTCGCGATCTCGGTCGCCGCATCCACGACTCCCTTGAGAAGAACGTACACCGTCACGGATTCGTTGACGATGCTCACCGCGCAGCCCGGCGGCGCGGATTCACCCTCGGCTAACTGCTTCATAGGTCCAACACCCGCGAGAGAAGTCAAACCTTCCGGATCGATCTTCATGGCTACATCACTTTCCTCAGTCTTCGTGCTGTAGAAGACTTCCGGTCTAGCTTTCGGATGGAGGTTGTAGTTGGACTTGAGCGAACGCAACGCCTTCACGGAGTCCATGATGGTTTGCATTTGGGATTCAACCTCCGCATTCGCCCACGAATCAATCTTCACCGGATAGTCGGCAATCATGATACTTTTGGGTGTGTTTTCATCACGCGTTCTCGGCAGTCTTTGCCAGAGTTCCTCGGTCACGAAAGGCATGAACGGATGGAGAAGTCGCAAACCGGTGTCGAGGCAAATCCAAAGGGCGTCTCTCGTCCCCTTCTTCGCCACTTCATCGTCACCGTTCATGACAGGCTTGATGATTTCGATGAACACATCGCAAACCTCATATTGCCAGAAGGCGTACACGGCGCTCGTCGCGATGGTGAAGTCGTAGGCCTCCATCGCCACGTTCGTCGCTCCGCACGCTTCGTTCAAGCGGCTGAGAACCCACTGCGCGGCGTGCGGCAGCTTCTTGAGATCAAACGAGGTGTTGACATCAGTCGGCGGCACGTATCCTTCGCCCAAGTTCATCATCGCGAACTTGATGGCGTTCCAGAGCTTGTTACACCAGTGTCTGTACGACACCACGCGAGAGACGTCGAGGTTGATGTCGCGGCCTTGGGCGGTGTAAGAAACGAGAGCGAAACGCATCGCATCGGTGCCGCACTCCGGGATACCGTCTGGGAAGTCCGCTTTCTGACCAGCCTGCGCCTTCTTACGCTCCTTTTCATCGAGGTTACCTCCGATGAGCGTCTGGTGCAAGGCTTCAAGATCGATGCCTTCGATGACGTGAAGAGGATCGATCACGTTGCCGAGAGACTTGGACATCTTACGGCCGTGCGCGTCGCGCACCATGGCGTGGAGGTAGACCTGCTTGAACGGAACTTTGCCGGTGAGCTTCATTCCCATCATCACCATGCGGGCGACCCAGAAGAATAAAATATCGTGACCGGTTTCAAGAAGCGACGTCGGGTAAAATTCAGCCAAATCGGGCGTATTATCGGGCCAGCCAAAGACGGAGAACGGAAAGAGACCGGAGGAGAACCAAGTATCGAGGACGTCTTCGTCTTGTTCAAGAGTGAATTCCTTGCCCGGAAACTTCTTTTCAGCCGCAACGCGGGCTTCTTCGGCGTTTCGTCCGATTACCCATCGATCCATCTTCTCGGAACTGCCACCCGGCATGCCGCAGTCATCGTCCGTCTCACCAGAGAAACGAACGTAGAAGGCGGGAATACGATGACCCCACCAAAGTTGACGAGAGATGCACCAATCTCGGATGTTTTCCAACCATCTAAACCAAGTCGGTTCCATGAAAGCCGGAAGAATTTCAAGGCGCTTGTCACGCGCGGCGTCGCACGCTTCCTTGGCCATGTCTTGGCAGTTGACCCACCATTGCGGCTTGAGCATGGGCTCGATGACATCCTTACTGCGGCTGCACAAACCCAAGCGCATCGGGTTGTTCGCCTTGCCACGATAAAGACCGAGCTTATCGAGCGCCTCCGTGATGGCGACGCGGCACTCAAAGCGCTTCATGCCCTGGAACTGCTCTCCCCCTTGTTCGTTCACCAAACCATCTTCGGTGAAGACGTTGATAAACTCCAGATCGTGACGCTTGCCGGTTTGGAAATCATTAGGATCGTGCGCCGGAGTGATCTTCACGCAACCGGTACCGAATTCCATGTCGACGAGTTCGGCGTCGCAAATAATCGGGATGCGGCGTCCGTTGAACGGGTGAACGACAAACTTGCCGTGAAGCTTCTTGTAGCGCTCGTCATCCGGGTGCACCGCGACCGCAGTATCGCCGAGCATAGTTTCAATACGCGTCGTTGCCACCACCACCTCGCCTTCACCGTCTTCAAACGGATAGGCGAAGGACGTGATGACGCCGAACTCCACCTTCTTGGTGTGTCCCGGCACCGACAGCATGGTCGGTCCCTCGAGTTCGATGTAGTCGACTTCGATGTCGCTGATCGCCGTCTTCAATTGGCAACTCCAGTTCACCAATCTGTTATCGCGATAAATCAAACCCTCGTCGAACATGCGAACGAAGGCTTCCTTGACCGCCTTGCTCAACTTTTCGTCCATGGTGAACGCCTCGCGAGTCCAATCCATGGAAGAACCGATTCTGCGAAGCTGATTAAAAATCTTACCGCCGTACTCTTCCTTCCATTCGAAAACGCGCTCGAGGAACTTTTCACGACCGAGATCGTGTCTCGTGACGCCCTCCTCGCGCGCCAACTTCTTCTCCACCACGGTTTGTGTGGCGATGCCGGCGTGATCCGTGCCCGGAACCCACAGCGCCTCGTACCCGCTCATTCTTCTCCAACGCACAACGGTGTCTTGAATGGAGTTTGTGAGCGCGTGTCCGATGTGCAACGCACCGGTGACGTTCGGCGGCGGAATCACGATGACAAACTTGGGTTTATTCGTTCCCATCTCTGGCGTAAACATCCCGCACTTTTCCCACCACTCGTACCACGCAGCCTCCACCGCCACCGGGTTATACGACTTGGCCATGGGCGTATTGACGAGATCTTTCTTCTCACCCTTCGGCGTTTTCAACGCGCTCTCCAACGCGAGCGTATCCTCCTCGCTCGGTCCGCTCGCCGTCTTGGCCTTTTTCTTCTTTTCGCCGCCGCCCTCGGCTTCCTTCTTCTTCTTTTCCTCCTCAGCCTTCGCCTTGGCCGCCGCCTTGGCCGCCGCCTTGGCCTTCTTCGCCTCCTTCTCCGCGAGTTTCGCAGCCTTCTTCGCAGCCTTCTCCGGATCGATCTCCGCCTTGCCCATCGCGTCCGTCGCCGCCGCGAGCGTTTCGCCCATCGCCTGTTTCATCTCATCCATCTTCCCGGACGCTCTCGCGCGTCGCTCTCGCGCGTTCGCGCGTTCGTGAGTCGACGATCGTCGAGCGCGACTCGGCGCGCGGCGGTTCGATCGTCGAGCGGCGTCGACGACGGACGACGGCGCGCGTCTCGGTGTGACGCCCGGTGGAGCCGATGTGTCGAGGTTTTGGGAATTCCGCACGTCGCGCGCGAGTGTCGCGCGCGCGATCGGACGTCGCGCGCGCGCGAGGCGACCGTCGAGCGCACGTGATGGACGATCGCGCGGCGGTCGTCGTGGCGAATCGCGGCGATGGAGGGGACGCTGAGGCGTCGACGCCCAAATTCGTGCGAGTGTGGGACTACGCGAGCGCGCGGGCGAGCGAGATTTACGCGACGACGGAGGCGATCGGGCGCGCGCGGGGACGCGGTGCGGGCGCGCACTCATTGGCGCGGCATTTGCGTCGGCGAGCGACGAGTCACGCGCCGAGGGTGGTGCGAAGACGACCGAACTTGAAGAGACGTCGAGGCGACGGCGGTGACGCGTTTCGGCGGTGTCGAAGAGCGGTGAGACGGCGAGGGAGGTTACACGACGCGCGCTTGGTGGGCGGTGATCAAAATGGAGGTGGGAATGAGGGCGCGCGAACGATGCGCACGCACACGTGGCACGCGAAGAGGTGAGCGCTTCGCTCGACGGCTCGACTCGCGCTCGACGCGCTCGAAGAGAGAATCATCGCCGGTGATGACGAAATCACGCACCCAGCCAATCCGAGAATGTTTCGGCGTTCGTTGGAGACAAGCGTTCATGAGTTACCAACCGGTACATCGACTGAGGCGATGATTGATGTGAACACGAGGTTCGCGCTCGCGCTCGGGAGGAGACTGACCGCCGTTTTTGTTCGACGCGCAGATTTAAGATGCACAAACCGCGAGGTTGGGGGTGCGTTTTACCGGACGTGAGGGTAGGCAAGGGTCGAGGATGGCGTTTCATGATGCGTTCAATCGCACAAAACGCGGTCGTACACGATTCTTCCTACAATGCGTGCTTCGTAGTCGCCGGGAAGGCGAGTCTGGTGCGTAAAGCTTTACAGAGTTGCTCGCTGGATGCGAAATCACTCAAGAGTAAGGGCTTTCTTTCGGGCGACAAGGCGTGCGCCGTGCACCTCGGAGATCGGGAGAATCGAGTCATCTGTCCGGCTTTGGTGTATCGCGTGACGGGGACGAAGGGTTCTGGCGTCTCGGTGGCGCACGTGTGGGTGCATCCGCGCGTCAAGGATAGCGCCATGGAGTGTCTCAAACGTAGCTGTTCAACCCATGATGTCGACATCACGTCATCGGACGCGTACGCTCGCGTCGAGATTGTGGGAGCGAAAGCGTTTGAGGTGGTGGAGAAGCTTGCCCCGTCGCTAGACTTTTACGGCGAGGAGCACGAACTCCGAGGGATTCGTCGGCTGGTATTGCCCGACCCGCGCGCGGCTGCGTGGAATTTGAAAATAGACTTAGAACGCATGGATGAGCCGACGGACGTCGCACCGTCTCAGGCTGAGTTCGACGCGAGTCGCCAGGCTTCGCGGGAGTTGGCGTTGGAACAACCGTGGGTGGAAAACTGCGCCGTCGGAGTGAAATCGTACGCCGCCACGCTCATCAATCGAGGTCCAGTCGCGATGGATGGCTACACTCTCATCGTCCCTACGTCGTGGATACGTCCCGTGTGGCTCGGCGTGAATCGAACCGGAGCCAGAGCGGCCGGGGTCACGGAGTGGTCGTGGTGCGCGCTGCGCTTCAAACGTCCCGTGTTTCCCGACGATTACTTGGACACAGTCGCGGGTGCTGATAGACGTCGTGAGTTAATCTCTGACGCAGAAATCCTCGCAGGTCTGGAATCAGACCCGAACGTGAAAGCAAAGCCAAAGGGGAAAATCTCTGCGTGTCTCAAAGCGTTGGCGACTCGGGAGAAGACGACGGATGTCAGAAGCGTTTTGCGAGACAAGGGCGAGCTCGCGTCGAGAACAAACGACGAAGACGCGATTCGCGTGACTATACGATGCCCGTGGTCTGGTCAACCCTCGTTTGGGTCGACAGTTCACGTTCCCACTCAGGTGCAGTACGACGCGTGGATCGGCGCAAAGGAAAAGGCGAGACCCCGTCGCGACGATCCGGCGCTCGCCGGTCAGCTCGGCGCGCCCATCGGGTACGTCACCTCCGCTTCTCCGCCGCCCGCGGTGGCTGGAGTGGCATCCGCCCTCGTGCGCGCGAGCGCCATCAGATCACTCGCTGATGCGTTCAAAAAGGGTAAAAGAAAGGTGTTCGTCATGCTCAATCCGCCGGGAAAACCACCCGTTCCCGCGGTGGCGACCGTCGTGTTGGATGAGAAAGTCTTCGACGATCCGTGGTGGTAGAATGAGCGTTGTACTAGTAGTAGTTGTTGTTGTGATTTTTTCACGATGTACATATAGTAGATTACATTACTTGTATCGCTAGTGTTCACCCTCGTTTGATCCTATCGATGCACTCGTCCTTTGTGATGTCGGGATTCTCCAACATCCATTCCGTGGCTTTATCGATCCACTTCTTCAGTTCCGGACCTCCCTTCGTCATGTTCAACGCCGTCATGACGTCTTGACCATTCACCGGCGGTTTCGAGTCCCAGCACCCGTCTAATCCCAATTCTAAAATGCGTCCCTCCACGGCGGCGAACGCTCTCGTCGCCTCCTCGAGACCGGCGTCGACTCGGTTTCGAACGTCTTGCGACGAATCCTCCGGATTGAAGGCGTAGTCGGACGCCCATGCGGGAACGCACGCCTCGTTCATGCCGGGAACCGAGTGGATCGTTTCGAGCAAGAGCGCGAGACGCCACGTGGCTCCCATTTTACGCAAGGCGAGCCCGCCTTCCAATCGAGAAAACTCCTTGTTTTCCAACAACGCCTTGGCGCTCATCATCGACTCGTGCACGTGCACAGCCATGTCGGCGTCCTTGGTGCGAAGCTTCAAGGCATTACTCACGATATCGCTCACCGCGGGAATCTGCTTGCCCTTTTTGCCCGTTGATTGCAGGTTGCGGTACGGCGACAACCACGCGGCGAGGAAGAGCCACACCTTGTTCTCCTCGTCCATCCAAGAGTCGACAGATTTCACGCGATCGAGCGATTCTTCCACGCATCGGGTGCAATACGTAGACATGGCGTCCGCCTCGGGAGTCACGGCGTCGACGACGCTCTGCGTAGACACTTGAAGAACGATGGGAGAAATCTTGAACGCCGCCGTCAGCGCCACCGCGTCCGCCGGAGAGCGTCCCTTGAGCATACCTAGCACCTCCTTGCCGAATCTCTCGCGGCTCACCTTGTGTTTGAGCGCTTCTTGCACGTCCGGATCGTTCGCGCTCGCGCCGATCTCTTCGTCCACGTCGAAACCGAATCGCGCGGCGAACCGAATCGCTCGCAGTATCCGCAAAGGATCGTCCAGAAACGTCGTGCGAGGAGGAAGCGGCGTGCGCACCACGCCTCTCTCCAAATCTGGAATCCCGCGCTCGGTGAAATCTTCGACCTCGTTCGCGTTGATGTTATAAAACAGCGCGTTAATGGTCAAATCGCGTCGGAACGCGTCATCCTTCGCCGTTCCAAACTCCATCTCCGGGATGCGACTGTCCTCTGAATAATTTTCCGAACGCAAATTCACCAAATCCAACCACACGTCCCGCACGCGCATCGTCGCCGTCTCCAGATGTTTACTCTGCTCGGGATTGCTCTGAATCACCCCGATCCCCTTCGTCTCCATCCCTTTCTCTCGCATGTACTCGTTCACCTTTTCCGCGAACTCCTTCCCCAACATGGTGTCCAACGCGACGTCGATGTCGTCGCTCTCTCTCCCGATGAGTTTGTCCCGCACCCATCCTCCAGCCACGCGAAGCGTCACGTCCAATTTAAAGTGTTCCACCACCTCCATCAGCGTGTCGAACACCTCTCGCTCCTTCTCCGTGCACCGCACCTCGCGCGAGACGCGCGTCTTCGCTTCTCCGCCTTCGCCTTCGCCTTCGCCTCCGCTCGCGAAGAATCGCATCCCACCGCCGCGTCGTCCACGCTTCCCACGCCTCGCGTCCACGTCCACGAAAACACCGCGCGCACGCTCGACGGAGGACTCCTCGCGCGCTCTCCCCCGCGCGCTCACCGCCCGCATGCACCGCCCGCGCCTTTCCGCGATCGGCGGTCGTCCCGCGCGCGCCACCACCACACCCGCACCCGACGTCGACACCGCCGACGCACCCGACGCCGACGTCGACGTCGACGACGACGAAAACGCCCTCGCGAGCGCGCGCGCGCGCGACGCGGTCGACGACGACGACGACGACGACGACACGCGAACCAATCGCGCCGCCATTGTGCCGCACTCCGCGCTCGCATCGTCGTCGTCCGTCGTCCGTCGCCCCGCGCCCGTTCTATCCATACATACATACATACATACCGTACACCACCCCTCGAGTACGTACCCACGAGTCATACATACTTACCAAAAACCACCATCGATCGACCACGACGAACGGAAAGTCCACGTCGACCCCCCCCACCCCCTTCACGCTTAAAGCCACCCCCTCGCGCGGACACACGGTAAAAAGAGATAGATATATAGATAGACTTAAATGTTCTACAATAGTATACTATGTCCATACGTGTGTACGCACGAAAAAAGGCACACAGAAAAACACGGAACGTCGACCGTGTTATCCGGGACGACGATGAAAAGTCTCCCCGAGGGCGTGCCGTTCATCGACCTTTGACCTACCCATTGACGAGTCATGACCGACGGATCGACCGACCAGCACGCGCACCCGCCTTCGACTCGTGCCGTGTCGTCGCGGTCGACGAGTCGAGGGGGGTGCGCGCGCGTGCGATGCTCCGACACACGACGACGCGACGGAGAGTCGGTCGTCGACGGGACGAAACGAATCGGGAGTCCGATCGATCGCGACGACCGGGGACGATGTCGACGGCGTTGAACGGGGAGACGATCAATCGAGCGGTCGTCGCCGCGGAGTACGCGGTGCGAGGGCCGATCGTGGTGCAGGCGCGACAATTGGAGAAGGCGCTCGAGCGAGGGGCGGAGTTGCCGTTCGATAAGGTTGTGTACTGTAATATCGGAAATCCCCACCAGTTGGGGCAGAAACCGGTGTCGTATTATCGTCAGGTGTTGGCGGCGATCGATTGCGAGGGGCTCGACGGGGCGTTCCCGGCGGACGTCGTCGCGCGCGCGAACGAGTATAAACGCTCGATTAAGGGGGGTACGGGGGCGTATTCGGAGAGTAAAGGGGTGGAGACTTTACGTCAACGCGTCGCGGTGGGAATCACCAAGAGAGATGGGTACGCGGCGAATCCGGACGATATCTTTCTCACGGATGGGGCCTCCGCCGGGTGCCACTACCTCATGAACGTTCTCATCCGGGGGATCGACGATGCCGTCATGTGTCCGATTCCGCAGTATCCGCTCTATTCCGCGGCTTTGACGTTGTACGGCGGTACTTTGGTGCCGTATTACCTGGATGAAGACCGCGCGTGGTCGCTGAATGTCGACCACGTCAAGAAACAGTTGGTGGACGCTCGCGCCGAAGGGAAAAACGTGCGCGCCATCGTCGTCATCAACCCGGGCAACCCGACTGGAAACTTGCTCTCCGACGAAAACTTGACGGAAATCGCCACGTTTTGCGCCGATGAGGGGTTGCTTCTGATTTCCGACGAAGTATACCAAGAGAATGTGTACGCCGAGGGGAAGAAGTTTACGAGCATGCGCAAAATCGTCTTCGACGCCGGCTTGGAAAAGAGGGTCGCGTTGGCCAGTTTCCACAGTACTAGTAAGGGTTTCTACGGAGAGTGCGGCCGTCGCGGTGGCTACATGGAGCTCGTGGGTGCTTGGGACTCGGATGTCGTCGCTGCCATCATGAAGCTCGCGTCCATCGCGCTTTGCCCGAACTTGGCGGGTCAAGTCGTCACGTCGATGGTGATGGATCCCCCGAAGGAGGGTGAACCGTCCTACGAGCTCTTCTGCAAAGAGCGCGACGATATTCTCGCTTCCCTCAAGCGTCGTTCCATCACGCTCGGGAGCGCTTTGAACGCGCTCGAGGGGGTTACCTGCCAACCAGCCGACGGCGCGATGTATTGCTTCCCGAACCTGGTGTTCCCGCAAAAGTACATGGACGAATGCAAGGAAGCGAACAAGATTCCAGATGTAGAATACTGTACCCGTCTCCTGAATCAAACCGGCATCGTCACCGTTCCGGGCTCTGGTTTCGGCCAAAAGCCGGGCACGTGGCATTTCCGCACCACCTTTTTGCCCAGCGAAGAGGACATCAAGGGTGTGGCTGTCAAATTGACGGATTTCCACAATTCATTCATCGCTCAGTACAAGTGAGCGAGGCCTGTACAGAAGTGACCAAAGCGTCACCTTACAAATGTAGCACTGTCCCGCGTTAACTGTTATCAATCATCATCAATCTCAAAAACTGCGGAGAGCGATGACAGCGAATGAAAGAAAGTAGATCTACGTGTTGTTAAAATTCATCATTTAAGCTTTACACTCACCAACTGAATCAATCCTTGAGACAAAGCGCGCGATTCACGCTCCGTTCGAACGCATCGTACTCGCTCGCATCGTCTCTCACGGGCCGCGCGTGCACCCGCTCGTGCTCCGCGCCCGCCTCTTGCATGGCTAAAATTTCTCGGTTGACGCTTTTCAGCTGTCGGTGAAGCTCGGCGAGTCTGCGTCGAACCTCCTTCGCTCCGGTCGGTTGGGGGATTTTGGCGCGCCCCGGACTGTCTTCATTCGATACATCATCATCATCGGCGGCTCGGTCGTCGGTCGACGGTGGAGCACTTTCATCGACGTCCGCGTCGGTCGACGTCGCGTCGTCGGATTTTTCAGCGTCGGCGAGACGCGCGGCGTTGACGACGCGCATATCTTCAAGACTCTGATTGAGCACCTCGTCCGTCGCAGTGCTCGCACCGGGCGGTGTTCCCGGGAGAAGAGTGATCAAACGCGCTTCGTAGGTTGCGTACGGCACCCACACCCCTCCGCGTTCGAGCACGACGGCGTTTTCGCGAAAGCGTCCCCCGGCGCCTTCGCGGCGAACGAGTCCCTCGCACGAGTTCAATTGTCCTTCTAATTTCCACGCGTGCGCCTCGAAGTACTCTGGATCTTTCAACCTCAACAAATCCGACGCGTCGACCGGCGTGCCCGCCACGCTTCGAATGACACCCGCGGAGGGAGGTCCGTCGTACGTCACCTGTAATCCGTGCGGCGTCTCAAACGTCACCGGAGAAAAACGCGCGGACGTCGCAAATTTAGCCGGCTTGTGTTTCGCACAAAACGGTGTGTCGTCGACTCTTCGACCGGGGCACCGCCACGTTTTACCGTCGTTGTGCACGCACCGCGCCGAAGGCTCCGCGGGCGGCGCGTTGGCGTGCTTCGCCGCCTGCGTCTCCTGGAAAACCATCGCCGCCATCTCGCCGTTCGTCTTGACCCCGTTCGGCAAACCGAACGGCGGAATGATGACCAGTTCTCCGTCCAAGCCGTGGCATCGCACTTTGACGATGACGCCCACGGACTGTCGAACGGCGTGCATCTCCGTCATGCGCGCCGGCGTCTGTATCTCGCGTTTCTCGTCGCCGTCCTCGCCGGCGGCGGCGGGCGCGTCCGCGACGTCCTTCTTCGAAGACACCGGCAGCGCATCGTTCGCTTGAGTCGCCGAGCTCGGCGGCGTCTTGGGCGTCGGCGCCGGCGTCGTTTCCGCCTTTTTCGCCTTCTTGTGCCCCTCCGCCGCCGGACTCACGGGCTGCGACCGATCTCTCGGCGGCGCCCGTTTCGACGCCGAGACGACATCCGCCTCCATCCCGCGCGCATAAAACGCCACGTTCCCCTTCGGCGCTCCATCCAACGACGGCAATCCGATCGACGCATCGCTCCAACACGCCACGATCCACTTCTTCGCGCTCTCATCGAACGCTATCGCGTCTTCACACGTCGTCTCGCGTTTCCCGTCTTCGCTCGTCGCGTTTCGCACCGCATTCGTCGCCCGCGCCCGCAACGTCTCCAATCCACGAATCACCTGCGCGTACGTATCGTACGGCCCCTCGCTCTTGAGCATCACATCTTTACGCATCTCTCTGCACGCCTCCACCCACCCCGGCCACGCGTTCCGCCTCGTCCACGTCGCCAGTTTCGTCAAACACTGCTTCGCCGCGACGTAGTTTATTCGAGCGACTCGAAACGCCCACGTCCCGTCGTCCAACGGCGTCCCCGCGAGCCCCTCCGCGGTCCAGCGCGCGTGAAACACCCGCATGATGACGGCGAGTTCGCGCTCGGTGAGTCTGTTCCCGACGTCTTTCGTCACCGTCGTCCACGCGCGCGCGACGTTTGCGAGAATGTCAAAAGATTCGTCGGATTTCATCGTCGTCGACGACGCGTTCGACGACGCGCGACGCGCGCGATCGAGCACGGCGGTGAGATCGAGCGCGGTGCCGACGGCGTTCGGACACTCGCGCGCGATGTCGTCCACCGCGCGTTCGAGCGCGACGCGGGCCGACATGATGAATGAGAGACGACGAGTGGCGTCGAGATCGTCACTTCAGCGTCACGCGTCACGCGTCTCGCGTCGACGACGATGCCGACGCGCGGTGACGACGACGACGCGGAGACTCTAACGCGCGATGCGCTCGCGCGGTCGTCGGCGGGACCGACGACGTCGGCGCGCGCGAGCGACGACGCGCGCGTGCGAGGGGTCACGGTGTCGGCGGACAAGAAACGACGCGCGCCGAGCGCGCGCGCGACGGGGACGACGCGTGGAACGTTGGAACCGTTCAAACATCGCGTGCGCGCAGATCCAGAGGTACGTCGACGGCATCGGGGAGGCGCGACGACGGGGGAGGCGACGGGGGAGAATTTCGTGGAATCGTCGTCGCGCCGGGACGCCGACGGCGGTCGAACGCGAACTCGACGAGATTCGAACGCGCGCGCGTTTTCGCAAACGGAAAAAAAACGACTGACGATGATTAAATGTATTATATCGCGCAGTTTATCGACGAGACGCTTCACGCGCTTCGCGCGGCGACGGTGGACTTGCTCAACCTGCGGAGCGCCGGACTCTCGTACGAGGCGTTGTACGGAGCGGCGTACGCGCTCGTGCTCCGTAAACAAGGGGATGCGTTGTATAACACGATATGTGACACGGTGACGGATCATCTGTGTCTGCACGTCACGTGTAAGATCGCGGACGTGGTCGGGGATGAGGAATTTTTGAGAGATTTGCGAGAGCGATTCGTCCGACATCGGAGAAGCGCGCGCATGCTCGCCGACGTCTTCATCTATCTCGATCGCGTGCATTTGCAAAGAAGCGCGACGATGAAGCGTTTAGAACCCGTGGAGAAGCTGTGTATGACGCTCTGGTGCGAGTGCGTCGTCAATAACCCTCGCATCAGGCGACGCATGCGTTCGTGCATGCTGGATATGATTCGCCGAGAGCGCGACGGGGAAACCATCGGCGGGGACGCCCTGCGCGAGGCGACGTCGATGTTGATGACGCTCGGTGAATCGGTATACGTGGATGAGTTTGAATCAAATATGTTGGATGAGACGACGTCGTATTACAGAGCTTTAGCGCAAAAACGCATCGATATGGATGATTGCCCGACGTATCTGAAGATGGCGGAGACGCGTCTCGAAGGCGAGAAAATCCGCGCCGAGGCGTACATGGCACCTCGGACCTTGGAACTCGTGCTCCGGGAGGCGAAGGATCAGTTACTCACGGAAATGTCGCAGTCACTCTTACACAACGCGTCGAGCGGCTTGGTGCACATGCTTCGCGCGAATCAGACGGAAAATTTACGTCGCATGTACGCGCTCTTCTCCGGCTCGGATGACCTCATGGGCATGCCGGACGTCATCTTTAATCACCTCAAAGAGATGGGTAAATCGATCGTCACCGATTCAGAGAACGAGGTGAACCCCGCGCAATTCGTGGAGGAGTTGTTCGCGTACAAGGAGAAATACGATACGATATTGGTCGAGGCGTTTGGAAATAATCGCCTCATCGAGTCGCAGTGCAATCAAGCGTATCAGTACGTCGCGAATTGGAATCCAAAGACGCCAGAGTATCTGTCGCTGTATCTCGATAGCGTGTTGCGAAAGAGCTCGAAAGACATCAGTCAATCAGAAGTCGAGACGATTTTCGACATTTCGATGAGCGTGTTTCGATTATTCCACGAAAAGGATGTGTTTGAAAATTATTATCGCCAGCACCTGTCGAAGAGGTTGTTGAATAAGCGCTCCGCGAGCGATGATAACGAGCTCACATTCATCGGGAGACTCAAAGATGATTGCGGCTTCACGTTTACGAGTAGAATGGAGGGCATGTTCAACGATATGCTCATGTCTGGGGATTTAACACGTGAGTTTAGGGACGCGCATCCCGACGGGGCGAATTTGCTCGACGTGAGCGTCTCCGTCTTGACGACGGGAGCGTGGCCCATGAAAACACACAAAAGCGAGGTGTATTTGCCTCAAAATTGCGAACGGGCGCGGAAAGTGTTCGAGGACTTTTACCTCTCTCGTTACGCCGGGCGCAAACTTTCGTGGCAGACGAATATGGGCAGAGCCGAGCTCAAAGCCAGGTTTCGCGACGGCGAGTATGAAATTTCGGCGTCGACGCTTCACATGTGCATCCTCATGCTTTTCAACCAGCACGAGAGACTGTCCACGAATTCCATCGCAGAGCTCACGGGTATCACGGGTGACGAACTCAAAACGTGTCTGCAAGCGCTCGCGTGCGTCAAGGGAAAGAACGTACTCACAAAGTCCCCCGCCGGCAAGGAGGTACTGCTCGACGACGTGTTTGAAGTGAATCACGACTTCAAGTCAAAGGCGTCAAAGGTGAAGATCCTATCGATTTCCACCAAACGAGAGAACGACCAAGAGCGCGACGTGACGAAGGATAAAATCGTGGATGATCGCAAACCTCAAATTGAGGCAGCCATCATGCGCGTGATGAAGTCGAAGAAGCGTCTCGATCACAACGGCGTCGTCCTCCACGTCACCGCGCAGGTTAGAAACAGGTTCATGCCCACCGCTGCGGACATCAAAAAACACATCGAAAATTTGATCGATCGAGATTTCATCCAGCGCGATCCGAATGATCGAAAGACTTACGTGTACATCGCTTAAAAAAAGAAAGAACGTTAGAGAGTGAGCGCCTCTGCGGCGCGTTACTATTCGCTACTCGCCTTCGCTACATTTGTTGTTCCACTACATTGCGCACAAATCAGGCGCGCTACTTACTATCACTCCCTCCCTCTCGTCCACCATCACACGTCGTCATCGCTGAGCTTAAACGTCGTCGCGAGCGCGTTCGTGAAAATGGAGTTGTTTCTCACCGACAACTTTTCGCTGACGCCTCCCAACTCTTGCGCGACGTGCACTCTCGCCGCGCATATTCTCTCCACTAAATCTCTCGGAGAAATCTCGCGTCCGCCTCGCAGCGCCGCCTCCTCCGCCGCCGGTCCCGGCACGCTCGATCTGCGAGGATCGTTGACCCGAGTCAGCGGTCGAGCGGCGAGTCCGGTGAGCCAATCCTCCATGGAATGGCTGTCCCCGAGCTGAATTGGATTTTCGGAAATGTAGTTGTGCAAATACATGTGCATCTCTCCGTTGGACTCTTGTAAATAGTGCAAGACGTTTTTCAACGCCTGTACGGTGATCAGATCCAGAAACTTGCGCTCCGTCTGCGTGTAGTACGGCGTGCGATTCTCATCCATGGCGTAATCGTCGTCTTCGCTCATCGCTGAGTCACCGTGTCCTCGCGCGCGAATCGCGGCGCGTGACGCGCCTATTGTACGCGCATACATCGACGCGCGACGGCAGGACACTCTCGCGACGCCGTTTCGTGCGCGCGCGTGCATGACTCGTCACCACCGCGCCGTCGAGTCGACCTCTGAGGGGGGTGTTAATTTTGAAAAAAAGTTGACAGTTGGACCCCTCGTGCGCGGTTTCGTCGGCTTCGTCGGCGCGCGTTTTTTTAGAGTGTTCATCGCCTCGTTTACAAAGAAAGAATTCGAACGCGAGGAATCAAGTTGTTAAGCTGCTAAGCTTCGTTTCGCGAGGCGACGCCCGCTTCGCAATCTCCGTCTCTGAGTACACTAAGTTTCCAACCATTCCCAAAACCGCTCCTAAGGTTTTTGAGGCTCGCCGCCTAGGCCTTCTTCGCGACGGACGACGCGCGACGCTTGGCGAGGGACTCGCTTCTGCGTTCACGTTGTTCGCGAAGACGAAGGGCAAGGAGCTTGTGGTATTCCGCAGCCTCAGACTTGGACTTAGCTTGCTTGGCCTTCTTCGCCGCCGCGCGCGCGTGCTTGCGCTTGATGACGAGCGGGGTGACGAGACGTTGAATCTTCGGCGCCTTGGACTTCTTCTTGCCGGTGGCGGATTCAAACTCACGACGGTAGGTGTTCACGTATTGGCGAACGTCATCCTCCTTGGTCAAGGCGAAGAGCTTACGAATCTTACTCGCACGCTTCGGACCGCGGAGACGCGGAACTTCGGTATCCGTCAAGCCCGGAACCTCGGCGTCGCCTTGCTTGACGATGACCAAGTTCAACACCGCAATGTCTTGGGAGACGATGCAACCACGGCACGCCTTGCGTCGGCGTTCACCCTTACGGCGACCGTGCGCGCGGAAACCGCTGGTACCTTGGGACATGAGCAAAAACACGCGTTGGTTCGTCAACACGCCTTGCTTCATGCCGAAACCTTGCTTGTCGTTACCACCCATGATCTTGAAGATGTAGCCTTTCCACTCCTACGACGCGAGGTACAACGCACACGTTTCCGGTTAGTACACGATACGAATCACCACACACATTCTCCTCCCCACGCGTCCAAACCTCACGCATCATCCGTCTCTCTCCGTACGGAGAGAGTCTGCCTCCTCTCCCTCCTCGCGTCTCGCGTCTCTGACGCGCACAAAGCCCTAATACGCGCGCATCGCATCATCCACGTACATCACCGAGTTCATCACCCTCGACCTCCGCGGAGATGCGCTTATCGTAGAAGCATCGAAGCTTGTTCTCATCGGTGATCTCGATCTTCTTTTGCGCCCCGGTTTGCGGGTTCGCGATGTTGAGCTGCGCGCGCACACGTCATCCATCCGTCAGTCGCCCCACCTCGCGCCTTGTGCGCTGTGCCATCGTTCGCGCATCATCATCCACCCGCGCCGCGACTCAACCCCCGATCGCTCGTCGCGTCGACGTCGGACGAGTCGATGGAGACGTTTCTTTTCCATCGCGCACGCGTCTCGCGCGCGCTTCTCCTCGCGCGCGTCCTCGCGCGTCGACGCCCGTCACCCCGCGATCGGCGCGCGCAAAGGGTTTCGTCGCGACCGCCGGCGCACACATCCATCCATCCGTTCGGCGACGCGTCCACCGCCGCGACGCGACGCGCGCGCGAACGGGCGCGCGAACGACGCGTTCGCGCGTTCGTTCGTTCGACACGCGCGTGACGCACCTTCATGCCGACGCGCGCGAGAGGCTTGGAAAGAGGCCGAGCGCGCGTCCTCGCGCGCGCGTCGTCGCGGTCGCGCGCGCGTCCGCGTGTCCGACCGTATGGGTGTTTTATCGTCTCGCGCTGCGTCGGACACCTATTCGAGTATACTCCGCGTGTATTTTGTTTCGAATACGATTCAGTAGTCCGATTAAAGAATACGTATCTTATAGCATCACCGCGTTCACCGCGTTCCCACGTAGTCGGCGTACGCGAACGACCATCTATATTTACACACGATACCTCGCACGACTGGCGCGTTCGAGGCGCGACGGAGGCGACGACAGATGGCGACGACGGCGCGACCGTGGGAGCGCGATGGGTTACTGGACGCGTCGTGCGCGTTCGATGATCTCCGCGAGGACGTGAGCGGTGATTGGCGGCGTCGGGACGTCCGCGACGACGACGAGGACGATCGAGCGATGCCGATGCCGTCGACGTCGTCGAACGACCCGATCGAGGAGGATGCGGATGGATTCGTTCGTGACCTGTGCGCGCGATGGCCGGGACGCGCGCGCGCGATCGAATCGTTGGTGCGCGCGTTGGGAGGTTCGCGAGACGATCATCCGCCGATGTACGTGCACGGACCGCCGGTGACGGGGAAGACGTCCATCGTGCGCGACGCGCTGCGCCGGAGCGGGCGGCCGCACGCGTTCGTCTCGTGCGCGACGGAACACGCGCCGAGATTGTTGTATGAGGCGGTGGTGGAGGAATTGAGAGAGTATTTGGAGGCGTGTAGTCCGACGTTACGAGAGGCGACGGTGGAGAGGGCGAAGAAGGCGTTAAAGTGTGACAAGTTTAGCGATTTCGTCGACGTGTTGCGCGCGCACCTGCCGGTACATCCGGGGGCGCGCGCGTGTTACGTCGTGATTGACGAGGCGCAGAGAATGTTACAGTGGCGAGGAGAGCCGGTGTTGAACGCGTTGTTACGGTTGAGTGAATTGAGCTGTCGGAAAGTGATCGTGATTCTCATCGGTGAACAAGGGTGGGATACGTTTTGTTCGACGGCGAGGACGACGCCGCACGAGGGCGTCTACTTTCCGGCGTATTCAAAGGAGGAGGTTCGATACATATTACTCAGAGAGCGACCGTCGAACGCGGACGAGACGTTGTACAATGGGTTTTTGAACTTTATGCTGTCCACGTTTCTCGCGACGTGTCGAAATTTACACGAGCTTCGAGCGACGTTGGCGCCGCTCTGGGCGCAGTACGTCAAGCCGTACGAAGAGGCGCGCGCGAGGGGCGATCCCCTCCCGGAACCTCGCGCGTTGTACGCGGCGTTGAACGCGAAAACTGAGCACCAACTCGACGACGCCGCCGGGCCGCGAAATCACAAGCCGAACGTGCACACGGGATTGACCGTGCCGTTGAGTCCGGCGGCGCTCGCGTTGGGACGCGGCGAATGGCCCGTGCGCCGAGACGACGCGGGAAACGGATCAGGAGGACGTTTGGACTTTGAGATTCCGCGTCTGACGAAATTTTTACTCGTTGCCGCGTATCTCTGCTCGCACAACTCGGACGACGTGGATAAACGTCTGTTTGGCGGTCAAATCGAAGGACACATCGCGCAGCGCAAGAGGAAGGATCGCAGCGCCGCCGATCGAGAGCGCGCCGCCGCCGCCGAAGCCGCGGTGGACGTGCGCAGAGTTTTCAAGCTCGAACGTCTCATCGCGTGGTTCCACTTCATCACTCGCTCCGCGTGCGACGAACACGGCGCCGAAGTCGCCGATCTCGAGGAAGAACTGCTCAGCGCCGACGTCTTTATGCAAATATCGAGCATGACGCAGCTCGGCTTGCTCTCCATCAACCGCGGAAGCGCCATGGAGGGTGGCTTGTACCAATGCAATATCTCGCGAGATCTCGCCGAGAGACTCGCGCAAAATCTCGGCGTCAATCTCGCGACCTATCTCAAATACGTGTAGTCGTGCGTGTAATCATACGGTGAAAGCATTCATTCACGTCGTCGGCGGCGGTTAACAACGCTTTGTCCATCCCATGTCTCTCTCGTTCCGTGTGACCCGCACACGCGCGCGGCGCATCGATCGTCGACGTCCGCCGTCAAAAACATAATCTCCATCGAACGCGCGCGCGCGCACGCGCCGACGACCGCGCATCCGCCGTATCCCGTGGAATTTATCGCCGGGTCGTCCCGCGCCCAGCCCTAATTTCTTGGACCAGACGTGTGCGTTTGAAGCGCGCTGCGAGCGACGATGTACCGCGCGAGCGCGAACGAGGCGGACGAGAACGATCTACTAAATCATTCAGTTCGTTCGCACGAGTTGAACGAGCGGTTCTCGTCCATTTTAACGGGGTTATCGCCCATGGATCCCATGAGTCCGCCGAGAACGCCTCCGAGGTCGAGCGGCGCGTACGGCGACATTCCCACCGCCGCCGTCGTTCCTCAATCGCCCGTCCTCTCTGGATACGCCGAACACCACGTCTCCGCGCATCATCATTCACCCACTCGCGTGTACGGCACCACCACGTTCATCGGATCGACGGACGTTCGGGGGTCGTCGTTTCGATCGCCCGCGAGAACGTCGTCGAACGACGAGCTCGTCGACGGCTTGTTTCAGCTCGGGCTCAGTCCCGGCAGTCCCGCGACGAGTTTCGGCGTCAATCTGACCCCGACTCGAGGCTCTTCGTCGGCGTACGGTTCGAGTTCGTTCGAGCGCGACGACAGCGCGAGATCCACCAGCGCCAGTCCCGCGAGTCCAAAGCAACAACACTCTCTGTACAAGACGGAGCTCTGTCGGTCGTGGGAGGAGAGCGGGGCGTGTCGATACGGCGCTAAGTGTCAATTCGCGCACGGTCGCGACGAGCTTCGTCCCGTGCTGCGCCATCCAAAGTACAAAACGGAGGTGTGTCGAACGTTCGCCTCGCAGGGGTGCTGCCCGTACGGGTCGAGGTGTCGATTCATTCACTATCGACCCGGCGGAGACGACGGGCTCGGCGCCGTCGCCGGGCTCGCGGCGTCTTCGGCGTCCCCTTCGTCAAATCGCCGCGACGTCGTCACCGCCCTCGTCTCCGCCGTGCGACACTCCGATTGGATCGATCCATTCGTCGGCACGCCACCACCGCTCGATCCTCGTCCGACGAAACGTCGCGACCGAATATCCTCAGTCGCCGCCGACGATTCGTCCTCGTCCCCGCCGTCGGCGCGCCTCTCCGTGGACGACGACGCCTCCGACTCGGCGCTCCGCGTCGGCGAATCCGCCCTCGACGACGACGACGACGACGACGACGACGAACACGACGTCCGCGCACCACCGATCGACACCACCGCCGCGTTCTCCGCCGCGCAGTTCTCCGCCGCCGCCGAACCCGAACCCTCCGAAGACGACGTCCGCCGACTCCCCGTCTTCGCCGACATCGCCGCGTCGCCGTCCACCGCCGACGACCGACGATGAATATCTTTTACGCACTCTTTCACCGCGCGCCGTAGTCAGCGCACGCTCCAATCACATCGAATCGCATCAAACCAAACGCGCGCTCGATCCGCGTCATCCGCGGGGTGAAAAAACGCCGCCAAAGGAAAGATCTCGACGAATGATGATGAACCTTTCGTGCGTCACTCGTCGACGCGACGCGAGACGATCGACCGTCGCGACCGAACGAACGGAGACGCGCGCGATGCCGCCGGAGACGGTGACGATGGAACGCGTCGTCGTCCCGCGCGACGACGAGAAAGATGACGATGCGACGAATCTCGAGAATTTTCACTTCTTTGACGACGATCTCGTAAAGAATCAGACGCATCGTGACGACGCGGACGACGCGCGCGCGTGGATGATGCCGATGTGCGCGGAGAACGAGGATTTCGTCGTCGGATCGATGACGCCGCCGAGAACGAGCGGGATGCGCGAGACGCGGGGGGCGCCGGACGATCATCGTGATTCGGAGGGCGCCGACGCGACGGCGGCGGCGGCGTTTTTGGATGATGATTTCTTCGAACCGCTCGTCGATGGATTCGACGTGGACGACGTGGACGATGCGTTGATGTTGTTTCGAGGTGGTGATGCGTCGTCGTGCGGTGGCGGTGGTGGGTGGCTCGATCGGTGTCCACCGCGCGAGGACGCGGGCGAGAGCAGCGCGGCGGCGGCGCCGGCGGCGTCTTCGGGAAAAGGGTCGGACGAAGACGTCGGCGGATCCGGGTCTGGATCGTCATCGGCGTCGTCGGCGAGGGGGAGGAAACGCGCGGAGAGCGGCGATGGCGTCATCGGCGCGGAGAGCGAGGCGGAGAGACAGTTGCGTTTGAGTCGAAACAGAGAGAGCGCGCAAAATAGTCGAGCGAGAAAACGCGAATACGTGAGAGATTTGGAGAAGCGCGCGCGCGCGTTGGATATGCAAAACGGTGAGTTGCAGACGATGGTGATGCACTTGACGAATGAAAATCACGCGTTGCGAATGAGTTTGCAGCAAGTGACGACCGGGGGCGGCGCGATGCCGACGATGATGATGCCGTGCGTGTATCCGCCGATGACGCCCAAGCTTCCGCTGCCGCCGATGGGCGCGGAACCCGCGGCGGCGGTGGAGGCGCCGCCGTCGCCGCAGTTGGAGGTGAAAAAACCGACGACGAAGCGACGGAAACAGACGGTGGCGGCGTCCGTGACGGCGCTCGCGCTCGGGGCGCTCTCCGTAGTGGGAGTGACGTCGCCGGGGTCGACGCCGGCGGCGGCGGGGACGGCCTCGCGCTCGAGCGGCCGGCGTTTACTCGCCCTCTCCGCGCCGCCGCCGACGAAAGATCCGTTGGTGCGTTTCGGTGTCAACGTGACGTCTCTGCGAGAAGAGATCGCGCGCACCGATGATGAGCGCGTGTTTGCGCTTCCGGACGCGGCGACGACGCGCGGATTGGCAGCGTGGGGCGACAAGACGCTCGACGGTCGCGCTGTGGACGTCATCAAACCTTCAAACGTCAACGATCCGTGGTTTAGCGCCTTTAAATCCGCCGGCATGCCAGAACACGTGAATTTATTGAGTCGCGTGTCGTGCAAAGAGGTGTTCACGTTTAAGGGCGCGGATCGAGGCGCGTCTGTCGCGACGAGAACGAACGCCGACGCGTGGCCGCGCGAGCGTCGAGACGAGGACGCTGTCGAGCGCGGTCAATACTCGAGCGCCATTCCGATGTTGAGCGGTAAGGAGAACGAGACGTCCATTCCCGAGCACGAGGACACGGTGGTGGAAGACGCCGACGAGGAGTCTCTGGTGAGCGTGCTCTTACCGCCGCCGATCGAGGGCGTCGTCCAACAACTCAGTAAACTCTTCGTCGTCACCTTCAACAAGCGCACGACGGATTACACGACGCACTCCTGTCTCATGCCTCAACCCGTGACGAGCGCGAATCGTCACCTGTGAAAAACGATACGATACGATGGAATGTGAATTAATTTAATTTGTTTGTCATATGAGTACAAAAGTAACATGCAATATTTGTGTATACATGCACATGTAGAAGAATAAGAGTGCGCGCGTCGGGGGCGCGTCGTCGTCGTCGTCGTCGTCGCTCGTCGCTCGCTTGTCAGTGCTCGGGTGCATGCTCGCTCTCGAAATCGAGGTGCACGAAGGCGCGCTCGACTTCTTCCATTTGTTCGATGCGATTCTGTAACTCCTCCCCAATGTCGTGCGCGCGTCGCAGAGGCATGTCTTCGTCGAGGACGACGTCGACTTCGACAAAATATTTCGGACCGAACGTGTACGCTCTGATGGTGTCGATGAGGACGATGTCCGGATGATGATTCCATGCCAAGTACGTCAGCCGCGTCAGAAATTCTGGAGGCGCGCTCATACCCACCATGGCGCGAATGTTTTCCAACGCCGTTTGACTCCAGTTGACGATGATGTAGGTTGCGAGTAAAATAGCGCCCAGAGGATCGACCCAATAGTACATTCTATCGCCGATGAGCGCGGCGGTCAAACCAATCATGTTGGTCACGACGTCGTTTCGGTGATCCTGCGCGTACGCCTGCACTGAGGTAGACTTGCTCGTTCGACAGTACAGAAACAAGAAAAACTTGAGAATGATGACGCTCACCATGATGGCGATGGTGAGAACCAAATGCTCGAGATGATGCGTGTGTTCGGCGCCAATCAACTGTCGAACCCCTTCGATGAGCACTTGAAACCCGAGCGTTCCCATGATGCAACTAAAGACTAGAATCCCCAACGGTTGCATCCTGCTCTTGCCGATCGGGTAAAGGTACTTGTTCTGTTTCCGAATGCTTTTATCCGTCACAAATAGGATCAGTCCACTCACTAAATCGAGGAAACTATCCAACGCGCTCGTGATGATGCTCAGCGAGCCGCTGCTCACCGCCGCGAACAATTTCACCCCGAGAAGCACGATATTCGCGTAAAACGATATCTTCAACGCAAGCTGCTCGCGTTTATCCTCTTCCTCTTCCTCGAGAGTTTTCCCTCGAGATTCCTCATCGCTCCGCCCGCTCGTTCGCTCGAGAAAGTGTTCCAACTCTTGAAACTGCTCGACGAGCTGGTTTTGCTTCTTGTAGTACCCGGCCACCTGCTTCGCCTCCGCCGCCGCGTGACGCACTTTCGTTCGACGACGAAGCGTCGCGCTCGTCGCGGCCGCGGTCGACGGACCGGCTCGATCGACGTCCGCCATCTCAGCGGTATCGCGCTCGGAGGGCGTTCGCGCGATGCGCGAGCTGAGTTCGCTCGCGCTCAGTCGCCAACCCTCGTCTTCGGGGGCGTAGAGACGGTACGGTCGCGGTGATTTCGGAGTTTTGGACGCGCCCGCGCCCACGCCAAACTCATCGGACGGATCCATGTCGCCGAGCGAGGTTGACTGTGGCGTCGAGCTCGAGCTCATCGGACAGGCGACGTGGGAGCGCTCGAGGAAAAGAAAAGGCTCGCGGACATGACGTACGCACGTCGTTTCATTGAAAAAATCTACACTATTATGTCTCGTCTACAGTGAAAAATATGGCGGATACAAGTCGCGTACGGCGGTCGACGGCGAAGCCTCACCAAATTTTTTCGTGCTTTTGCTTCATGATGCGCTTTTGCATCACGTCGATGACACCGGTCATGAGGGCGACGATGGCGAACAAAACGATCAACAATCGCGTCACGAATTTATTCATGAACGACGTCATGTCCCAGCAGCACGATTTGTTGACGTGCGTCTCGCCGACGAGCACGTACCTCTCGCCGCCCGTGACGTCGTGAGATAGGTGCCACACCTGCGCGCCGTGAATGACCGCCGTTCCGATCGGTTGCGCGGCGACGTCTTGATCGTTAAGATTATGCGCGCCACCGTGCGAGACGGAGAATCCAATGCCGTGGAATTGATTTCCACCACCCGTGTACTCGGTGACGTTGTTGAGCGACACCAAAAACGTCAGGTGCTTCGCGTCCACGTGTTGCGCCGTGCTCGGAAAATTCGCCGCGTCGTACTTGACGACATAAAATTCATGATCTTCAAACTTCATCTTATCGTCGATCATGCACTGTTCTCTCGCCAACGGCGCGAGATACGCGTCGAACGCCTGTCGCAGCTCGCGGCGCACGACCTCCGGCAAATCGCTCACCTTCACCTCGTGCGTCTCGTCCACGTAATCGTGCTTCGCCCGCAACCGCTCCCACCCGTGCGTCTTGGCGTGATCGATCGCCGCCTCTCGCACTCTCCGCACCGTCTCCAGCGGCATCGCGTCCGCGTGCGCCACGGGCGCGCACACGAACCTCGGGTCGTGAATGCTCAGGCATTGACAATCCTCCTCGACGGGCGTCGACGCCGTCGTCTCTCGCGCCGCGATCGCGACGCCGAGCGCCAGGACGGACGCCAACGCGCGTCTCGCGACGCCTCGCGCGCTCGACGCGCGCGTTCGGACGCGCGGCATCGCGCGCGACGGTGTGACGACGCGGGAATATTCCATCGAGGCGGCGCGTCGGTCGGACGCGACGCTCGACGCCTCGGCGGTCCGCAGAACGCGACGCGACGCGCGACGGAAGACGATGTGGGGAACGTCGACGCGCGCTTTGGCGGCGCGCGCGGTCGCGTCGGCACCGCGCGCGCGACGAGACGGGGCGCGAACGACGCGGGCGCGCGCGGGACGCCGGGCCGAGGGACACCGTTCATCGGGACGCGCGGCGCCGACGCGCGCGTTCGAGGACGGTGAAGACTCGCGGGAGGTGTTCGACGCGTTGTTCGAGGAGAGCGCGTCGATGGAGGCGGACGAGGGGCATCCGCGCGCGGCGGAGGTGGCGTCGGATGATTCATCAGAGGTTGATTTGCTCGCGTCGGCGGAGACGTCGCCGTACTTCAACGACGCGTTCCGCGAGGCGCTCGCGGGGGCCCAGGAGCGCATGCGAGCGGAGAGACGCGCCGAGAAAGAGAAGATTGATGAGGAGGTGGCGGTGATCATGCAACGCGTTCGAGCGGAGCGGGCGATGAACGCGGCGAGCGCGAAGAAGCCGGAGGCCCCCCCCGCGACGACGCCCGTCGAGGAGGAAGAGGAGGGTCGAATCGACGCCGTGGAGGAACGACACGCGCCGGAACCGACGCCGGAACCGGTCTTCGATGATGCGCCGCCCTCGATGAGCGCCGAACTCACGGATGCGTTGGAACGAGAGCTTGTCGAGTTGCAGCGGACGACGCGGCGGTCCATCGCGGCGCTCAAGGAGGCGCGCGCCGCGGTGAACGCGTCTTTGGAGAACGAAAACCGACAGTTGTCTCGCTTGGAGATGATTATCGATCGCGTGCGACGCGAGGCGAGGTACTCACGCGCCGAACGAGCCGTGCGAAATAAGAGGAAGTAAACAACATAACTTAAAACGACGGCTCGTCTTTTTTACATGGACGAAGCGTCTCGATTACAACAGGGCCTTCTTTCAAACTCAACCTGTAAAAACACAGTGTACAACATGGCGGCGGCAGCGGTAGCGATTTATCAATGAAACTTACGAAACAATTTCATCTCAAAAACTCGCCTTCTTGACTAATCGACTAGAAGAAATCCGGCGGAGGTCGCGGTCGTCCGTCGAATCCGGGATTCGGCGGCATGGTTGGAAAACCGGGACGTCCTCCGCCCAAGATGTCCGGAAGGTTGCGCAAATCGGCGTCTGGATCTGGATTGTACGGTAAGCCACCGGGTTGCGGTGGAAACGGTGGTCCACCGCCGGGCCAACCGCCTCTGGGACGACCGGGACCTCCCAAACCGCCTCGACCGTAGCCCGGAATCGGTCTCGGCGGCGGGTTCGGATTCAAGCCTCCGGGCCACAAATCGTAATCGCCTCCGATGATACCGGGCACGTGGCCTGGAATTCCAGGATACATGTCACGGTCGGCGTCCGGACCCAAGCCGTGACGCGGTAAACGACCGGGCATGGGATGATACGATTCCAAGCGTAGCGCCGCCTCGCGCTCCTCCGATCGACGTATCGCGTGCATATGGTACAACGCGCGAGCTTGAAGTCCGTCTCGACCGCTGTTTTCTATGCCGAAATCCTTTCGAAGCAACTCTCGCCACAGATCGTTACTCGCGCACAGCCTGCGCAGCTCTTTACACGTGCACGAGCAGTAGGCTAAACTGTACGCGTCGAGTTTCTCGGCGACTCTTCGTTTGACATCCGTCGGAAGCGACATCAACGTTCCAGACGCGAGCACACCGGCGACTTGAGCCTTGACGGCGGCGAAGAGCTTGTTCGCCATCGATTCCCGCACCGTGTTCCACAACGCACGACACCGCTCCGCGCTGATTTCGTTTCCTCGCGCGTATTCCTTTGTGGGCACCGAGACGGCGTACGCCACGCTCGCGTCCGACTCCAACGCCCCGAACACCGACAAGTGCGAGTCTACCGGCTGCGCTCGTACAGAACACGTCACCGTATCGCTCGTTCCCGGCACGCCCATCTCGTACCGCACGCCGTAGCATCCTCTTCGCGCTAAACCGTCTCTGAGTTCCACCGCTCCGAGAGTCTTCGCGCCCGCGTCCAGCATCATGGCGTGAATCGCCAAAAAGACGAGTTCCGACGCCTCTAGCGCGCCGCTCCACTCCTTGAGCGTCTCCCTCATCGTCCTCGGCATGACATCATCCGCGCCGGAGGCGCGATGTCCGCTCGACGACGGCGCCACCGCGTCGTCCGCGGAGACGGGCACGGCGTCCTCCATCACAGCCTCTGAATCTCCCCCCATCAGCTCGAATCGCACTAAATCGCCGCCGGCCACGCCCAACGACGCCAAGCTCGAGCTCTCTGCCTCCGAATCACCGCCTCCCAACTCGTCGCGTCCGTTCAGGCTCAATCGAACGCGAATCCAACTCGCAGCCTTCGTCCCGTCCCCGTTCACCAACGACCGCACGCACGCGCGCAAATCCCCCAGCGTCGCGTTCGACGCGAGTTCAACCTTATGCGTCTCTCCTTTCGCCCCGTCCGCGCTCGTCTCGCGCACGCGCACGCGCATGAGACGCGACGCCCCGATCTGCGGGCCCACCTCGGCGCGCCCGAGCGCAATCTCCGCAGACCGACGCGCGCGCTCGCTCGCCCCGCCCACCGTCTCCATGGCCGGCAGCGACCCCACGGGCGTGAAGCCCAACGCCTTCGTCGAGGCGAACGGCGTCGCGCGCGAGCTCATCGAGCGCAGGTTCCGACTCTCCCCGCGAACGATCGGACTCTTCGCCGTGTTCGGCGTCTTCGTGCCCACGCTCATCTACCGCGGCGCGGTGAAAGATTTCGTGCGTGTCTCGACGCGACGCGACGCGACTCGTCTCGTCTCTCTTTTCGTCTCGTCTCGTCGCTCGCGCGCGGTTCGCGCGCGCGAGACGCGAGAGAGACGCCGCGAGCGCGCGCAACCCTCGACGCCGCCGACGCGCCGTCCCGAACCGGACCGACTGACCGATCGACGCGCGCGCTCTCGACGCAGGATGCGAACGACGAGCGATACGGACGACCTCGGAAAAAGTTTCTCTGATCGCCTCGCGCGGCGACCGACGCGCGCGCGAGGGGGGGGGTGTATTTCAAATGAATAGTTTTGCGAATAGTTGTAAAGACGAAAACGAGAAGAACGTCAGACATCGTCGCGCGCGAGCGAGCGCGAGAGAGAACGCGCGGGCGGATACGACGGTGATGGCGTTGGACGTCATTCGAGGCGTGTCCAGGGCGGTGACGCGCGCGAATGCGGTGACGACGGCGATGGGCGCGTCTGGATGGGCGTCTCGAGCGTCAACGTCCGCGGGGACATCTTTCGCGCGGGCGCGCGCGATGGAGGTTCGAACGACGCGTGGGTCGACGATGTTCGCGTCGCGCGCGTCGTCATCGTCATCGGTGTCGTCGTCGTCGTCGAGCGCGATCGCGCGCGCGAGGCGCGAGGCGTGGTCGGCGTCGGCGCGGTCGGCGTCGGGACGCGCGGCGGCGGCGGCGACGGAAAGCTTGAGCCGGGCGAACGTCGCGCGTCGACGCGCGTACAGACCGCCGCCGCCGGGATACGGCGGAGGATTCGGGTCGCAGTACGGCGTTCCGAACGAGGGAGAGCGCGCGGTGTGGGTGTTGATCGGTCTGAACGGGGCGGTGTATTACGCGTGGGCGACGACGGATGATTCGCGCTTCATGCGAAAGCATTTCATGGTTTCGGAAGAATCTTTGGCGCGAGGTCGATACCACACCATGTTGACGAGCGCGTTCAGTCATTTCGATCTCACGCATCTGGGGATGAACATGATCGCGCTGTATTTCTTCGGTCGAAGTTTGTGCGAACGATTCGGCGGGAGATATTTGTTGACGTTGTATTGCGTCGGCGGCGTCGGCGCGTCGGCGGCGCACGTGCTTTGGTGCAAGCGGCAGAGACAGCGACGAATGCGCATGTATGAACAGAGACGAGGTCAAGGGAACATTTTCGAGCGTTTCGACGCGTACGTGAGTAGATTTATAGAGGATAGTTCGGCGCGGCGCGGTTTTTATCTGACCCCCGCCGCGCTCGGCGCGAGCGGCGCCGTCAACGCGATAGTGGCGTTCGAGACGCTGTTATATCCCTTCCGGACCATTTATTTGTACGCCATCGTACCGGTCCCGAGCATTCTTCTGGGAGGTTTGTTTCTGATGCGAGATATCGTCGGGATTCAAAACGGAGGATCGGGCGTCGCGCACGCCGGTCACTTGGGCGGCGCCGCCGTCGGCGCGCTCGCGCTCGCGACGGTTGGACGAGGAGGCGCGCGCTTCTCTGGATTTAGACGATTTTAGTCGGCTGTTGAATTGGACATGTTTTACATCAATCGTTCCTCGCGCCGCGTGAAAATCAATCGTTGAAAGAATCTCGTGCATCGTCGTCTTTTTTCGCGCCCTCCTCGCGCGCGCCTCGCGAGGGTCCGGCGGCGCGGGCGCCGTCGCCCGCGGTGGATTTCGCAGCCATGTCCGCGTCGGCGTCTCTCGTCGCGAACTGCGCGGCGCTCGCCGCGGGAGATAAACCGTTTCCGGTATTCGACGCCTTCGCGGCTCGGTCATTCGTATCCTCGTTCGTTTCACTGCGCATTCTCGAGCGCGACGGCGGCGCGTCGTCTCGCGTCGATGGGGCGGCGGATCGTTCGACGGGCGGAACCGCGGGCGCCGGAGGCCCCGCGTCGGCCGCCTGAGGCTGCGCCGCGGTGTGTCGTCTCGCGTGCGCTTGAGAATTATTCGCGACGGTTTGAGATCCCATGAAACTCGGACTCGGAATCGCTCGAAACACCGTCCCTAGCAAACGACTGAGCATTCTCTGAGACGACTGGACGTGCGCGTGACGACGCGCGTGCGCGCGTTGCGCGGCGTGTCGTGATCGCTGCCCCGCGACGGCGGAATCGCTCGCTTCTGTCGACGTTTGACTCCCCGGTGCGGCTTGGTTTTGGTTCGCCTCCGCCTGGCGCGTCATGAGCGCGCGAATTTCAGGCGGTAACTGATCCAATCCCTCCGTTCCGTTCGGCCCAGACGTGACGTGGTGCACGACGTGCATCACGCCCGGCGATTGCCCCGCCGCGCGCGCCTGCTGCGCAAAGGCGGCAAAGTTCGCCTGAGTGTGAAGCGGCATTCCCGGCGGTCGCGTGTGCGCGAATGCCCCGTCGCTCGCGATGTACGAGGGCTGCGGATAGTTGAATAAGCTGCGCGTACTGTCGATGTCGTCGCCCGCGACGGCGGCGCCTTCGGGCGTCATCGCGTCCGGCGGCGGCGGCACGACGGAGATGCACCTCGCGAGCTCGCACCAGAGCGATCCGACGGAATGCATCAGCGCCGCGAGCTGCAAGCCTTGCGCCTGCGTCTCGACGGTGTTTTGTCGAGTCGACGGCGCGTATCTACCCGCGACGTCGTTCATGAGCGGCGCGGTGTTCGCCGCGATATCCGCCGCCGCGCGTAAAAATTGACCGAGAGTGGCGACGCTCGCTTCGCTTTGCTCGCTGGGAGTTCGCTCGTTCGCGTTCGCCGAGTTGGCGTCTTCGTGATGAATGACCGGTGGTAATCCCGCGGGAAGTGGAAGGTCTAACCGCGTGAACGGTCCGCACTGCGAACCGCGTCCGGCCGCGAAGCACGTCGCGCAGAGATCAAAGTCGTCGTGGGCGACGCTCTTATACCGCGTTCCTCGAACTGGATTCACGTCGCACGAGTCACACTGCACGCCGTAATGAATCGTTCCCTCTTGACCGTCTTCCGTCGTTTCTTCCACCGTCGGCGTCGTCGCGGCGCCCCGTTGATTACGCGCCGCCGCCGCCGCCGCCGCGTTCGTCACGAGGGGTTGCGCCCGGCGCTCCCGGACGTCGTTCACCATTCTCTCGACCGCATCAACGTATCTCCGCAACGTCTCCTCCGGCGCGCGCGTCACCACCGCCTCACCGTTCGCCCCGCGCTCGTTCGCGCGCGCGGACTCCCCGGGTCTCCCGCCCGTCGCCGCGCGCTCGCCGCCCTCGCGCGTCCTCGCGTTCCCCCCCTCGCCCCCGTTCGCGATCGAAAACTCCACCGTCACCGCCCCACCCCCGGCCCCCATCGCCGCCCCCAACATCGCCGGATTCGACGTCAACAACGACGTGATCATCTGCGATAAATCACCGATCGTCCCCCCGCCTGCGCCCGCGCGTCCCCCGCTCGCCTCGGCGTTCTCCGGCGCGTGCGGATCATTCGCCAACGCCGGATTCGCCTCCGCGCGCTCCGGCGCTCGCTTCACCAGCAACAACGTATCCCCATCCTCCACGCGCGCGCTCTCCATGGACGCATCGTCGCTCAACACGCGTCCTCGACACAATAATCGCTGCGTCGCCGCCGGGACGCCCGAGACGCGTTCGACGAGTTCCTTCACCCTCGGCGTTCTCGCCTGTGTGATCGCGGTCGCGTCGTCGCGTCGATCGTCAATCGTCGGTCTGGGCGAGAGATGCGAGAGTGACGAGAGGTGCGCGCGCATCGCGTCGACGTCAACGTCACGCGCGTCGTCGTCGCGTCGCGTCGTCGTCGTCTGAATCGAAACGTGGGCATCTTAAAATAGCGCCGTCGCGCGCGCGTCGCGTCTCGCGTACCGTCTTGGGCACGCGCACGTAGTGTTCCCCGCTCGGGTGCACGCGAATCTTCACTCGCACGCTCGTCGCGTCGCTCGGACCGAGGGCGTCGAGGGAGGACATCGCGCGCGCCGTCGAGTGCCGAGACGAGAAAAGAAAAGAAATGAAATGAAATGAAAACGGCACGTCACCGCGCGCGTCGACTTACGATGCGCGCGTCCGAAGACGCCGATTCGAACACCGACGCGTCACCGCGCGCATCGGTGTCGTCGATCCCCGATCCCCACGCCCCGGTCGTCGCGTGTTACGTCTGTTATTTCCTTCTCACCACCGGCATCGCGAGCGCGATGACGCCGACGGCGCTGACGCTCACGAACGATCTCTCGTGGGACGCCGCGCCCGAACGAAGCGCGAGGTATTACGCCTTCATCTTCTTCGCGTCCGCGATCGCGAAACCGGCGTGCGCGTGGGCGAGCGATCGCGGGCGCGGCGCGCGTCGGCGGGGCGCGCACGCGTGCGCGGGGTGCGCGACGGCGGCGGCGAGCGCTTTGGGGATGAGCGCGGCGAGAACGCGGTTCGCGGTGTACGTCTGGGGGGGTTTGGGAAGTGTCGGTGCGGCGCACGCGTACGCGGCGTTGGACGGACACGTGGCGGAGCGGAGCGGTGGTGGCGCGCGTAGGCGGGCGGCGGCGGGACAGGCGCGCGCGATGTCGGCGCGCACGGCGGGGAGCTGCGCGGGGGAGTTGGCGAGCGCGGTGGCGATGGTGATGATGCGCGCGAGAGGGGCGATGCGGGTGAGCGCGGTGTGGACGGTCGCGGCGGCGGTCGTGGCGTGGGTGTTCGTGGTGGAGGGCGAGGAGGCGGAGGGGAGACGCGCGCGCGGCGGGGACGCGGCGAGACGCGGGGCGACGGCGAGAGAGGCGGCGGCGGCGGTGGTCGACGTCGAGTACGTCAAGTGCGCGGCGTGCGTGTTTTTGTATAGACTCGCGCCGACGGCGTTGGACGCGTTCGCCGTGTACACGTATTCGGCGTTCGCGGACGTCGTGCCCGGGTGGGGGTACAGCGCGGTTGAATTTTTCTCAAACGTCGGCGCGCTCGCGGCGCCGGCGGCGTTCGGGTGGGCGTTCACCGCGGCGACGCGACGGCGACGGGTGTCCTCGTCCGACGCGAACGAGACGATGAAACGCGGCGGCGACGACGCGTCGTCGTCGTCGTCGTCGTCGTCGACGGCGGCGCGTCTCTGTCGAGACGTTCGCGAACGATTATCCGCCGCCCCGATGTGGGCCGTCTTCGTCGTCTGCGCCGTCGTCGACGCCGCCTTCGGCCTGTGTCGACTCTTCGTCGTCGCGTCTCCACCTTCCCGAGACACCGCCATCGCCTCCCTCTCCATCGCCAACGCGTTCGCCGTCTTCGGCCTTCGCGTCGGGTACATGCCCATCGTCGTCCTCGCCGCCGTTCGCGCGCCTCGAAACCTCGAGGCGTTCGGTTTCGCCGGCCTCGTCCTCGCCGCCGACGCCGGCGCCCTCGTCTCCGCCGGTCTCTCCTCCGCGCTCCTTCGCGCGATGTCCATCGGCGCTCCGTTCACCGAAGCCGACGGGTCACCGACCGGTCGATCCTGGCGTCCGCTCGCCGCGTTTTGCGTCGTCGTCGCCGCGTGCAAGGCGCTCGTCCCCGCGCTCGTCGCGCCGACGCTCCTCGCCAATCTCTCCGTCACCGACGACGACGGTCAAGACGACGAAGACGCACACGACGACGAAGACGCACACGACGACGACGACGACGCGCCGCTTCTCCCGACGAACACCGCCCATTCCTTGTAAAATAATCGCTTTCGCTTTCGCTCTTCGCGACCCTTTCTTTGTTTTCTTCACACCGCCGCCGCCGCCGCGACCGACCATCATTCCACGCCTCTCGCGCGCCCGACCGTGAAGTCACCGTCGAGCTCGTGAGACGACGGGATGAAGAACGCGAAGCGTCGTCGAGAGCGCGCGTCGCGAGACGCCGCGGACGTCGTGCCGGTGTCGACCGCGCGCGGGGACGTCGCGAGCGATTCCGAGGATGAAGGCGAGGATGACGCATTTTCCCGTCGTCGTCGACGAGCGCGCGTCGAGGGCACCGGGTACGTCCCGGAGTCCGCGGGGGTGAAAGTCGACCACACCGGGGTGAATAAACGCGAGAAAACGCTCGTGCTCACGTCGAGAGGGGCGACGTCGAGGTATAGACATTTGATGTTGGACCTGACGACGTTGTTGCCAAACTCGAAAAAAGACGCCAAGATGGACACGAAGAACGAGCGATCGGTGGTGATCGAGGCGGCGGAATTGAAAGGGTGCACGAATGCGTTATTTTTTGAGTGTCGAAAGCGACAGGATTGTTACATGTGGTTGGCGAAGACGCCGAGCGGGCCTTCGATTAAATTTCACGTGGAAAACGTGCACACGATGGCGGAGCTTAAAATGACGGGGAATCATTTAAAGTTTAGTCGTCCGTCGCTCCACTTTGCCCCGGCGTTCGACGATGCGCCGCACAGGAGAGTCATCAAGGAGGCGCTCACGCAGGTGTTCTCCACGCCGTATCGACACTTCAAGGCGAAACCGTTTTACGATCATCAGATGTGTTTTTTTTGGGAAGACGACCGCGTGTGGTTTAGAAATTACCAAGTCGTCCACCCGGCGGGGAAAGAGGTGAAATCTCAAGGATTGACGCTCTCGGAGACGGGTCCTCGGATGTGTTTACACCCGATTAAAATCTTCGCCGGCGCGTTCGGCGGGGCCGTGCTCTTCGAGGATGAGACCTTCGTCTCGCCCAACGCCAGACGCGCCGAGAGTAAAAAGCGCGACGTCGGCAAGTATCAGAGCAAGGTGCAAAAGAAACAGGCTCGCAAGGCGCACAAGATGATGCACGCGCTCAAAGCGGGCGATATGGATGATTTATTCAAGGGCGACGAGTGACGCCATCGCGTCGCGCGCGCATCGTTCGTTGAATCGTTTTGTAACACAAGTCGTCTCCTCTTCTGTAGTCAAAAATAAAAAATCAAACCGTCGTCACTTCGCGACGGGCGTCGTCGTCGTCGTCGTCCGTCGCGTCGTCGCGCATGTTCGCGCGACACGACGCGCACGAACGCGATTTCTCGCGCGCGCTTCGCGATTTCGACACGTTCGAGGATGCGCGCGCGTTTCTTCGTTTTGAGCTCGACGAGCGGCGCCGCGCGCATTCGACGAGAGAGACGCCGACGCCGACGCGAGAGGATGCCCGCGAGCGAGACGTGCCGGGATCCGTCGCCGCGCTCATGCGCGAGGCGTGCGGTCGCCGCGATCGCGCGCGCGCGGCGTTGGCGTGCGCGGCGCTTTTGAGAGAGATGGTGGGCGTCGTCGCCGCCGACGCCGACGGCGAAAACGCGCCGGCGAACGCGCATCGACGACGACACAAAGGTGGACCCGCGAGCGAACGGCGCGCGTGGATGGACCGAGAGGTTTTGTATTGCGCGATGGAACTGCTGAGCGAAGAATCGAAGACGGTGAGAGGGGTGAACGCGTCGACGCGGATGGACGCGACGCGCGTGTGGGAAAAGATTAAAGCGAAGAGCGCGGCGGGAAGCGCGCGCGCGGAGCAAGACGCGGCGGAGCGAGCGATGCGATCGGTGTTAGAAGATGACGATATGGAGAGCGCGTTGGCGATTTTAGCGGAAAAGAGACGGAAATCGCCCAAGAATCCGATCGAGGGCGTGGGGGGAACGGCGGGGAGGTTCGCCAAGGAGGGCGCGACGGCGAAAAAGACGACGGCGCTCGCGAGACATTTACTCTGGGTGCGACGATTGCGAGCGTTGCGGTTTAGCGATTTAGGACGAGATGGATACCGGATGTTACCGCTCATTCGACGACCGGGAAGCGCGGTGACGAAGAGACGTCGATCGATGGAATCGTCGCGCGCGGCGGACGATCCCGAGGCGACGACGTTAGCGCGCGAGGCCAAGACGGCGCTTCGAGAGGCGTTGAACGTCGATCGAGGCGATGCCGCGTGCGCGGTGGCGTTGACACAGATTGAAGCCTTTCAAGGAAGTTTTCTCAGAGCGCGAGAGGTTTTGACGCAGTGTTTACAGCACAATCCCGACGACGCGGACGTCAACGCGGCGTACGCCGAATTGTTGATGAACGCTCGCGAGACGGGACATCCCAAGAACACGACGTCGAGCCCACACTTTCGATCAGAAATCGTGGACGCGTGCAAGTCGGTGTTACGCGTGGACCCGACGTCGAAAACGGCGTTGATGACGCTGTGGAAGATGATCGATAGAGAGACGACTAGTTTTGAACACGAACGCGCGTTTCTCCTCGAAGCCGTCGCCGCGTGCGTCGAGACGCGACCAGAGTCGCTCTGGGCGTGGCTCATGCTGGCGACGATGTTGACCGGTCTCACGGGTCTGTGCACCGTACAGACGAATCGCGCGTCGTCGTCGTCGTCGTCGTCGTCGTCGTCGTCGTCGTCTTCCTCGTCCTCGTCGTCTGATTCGGACGAACCCGAGCGAGACCGAGACGTCGAAGACGTGGAACGCGCAGCGTCCACGTACGCCGACGCGCCGCTCGACGTCGACGTCGTGAATCGGGTCTTCGACGAAGACAGAGACTGGTGGCCGGACGTCTTCTTCAATCTCGAAAAACCGCGTCTGCGCGCCGGTCGGCGGGGCGAAGGGCGTCCGCCCGCGCCGGCGCTCGCGCGTCTGCGCGCCAAGTTTATCGTCCTTCGCATTTTGTTTCCGAGACGCGCGCCCGAACAGTACGAGAGCGTCTACGAGCGTCTCGAAAACATCGCCAAACATCGCGACTCGGACGCGAGCTTCAAGGCGTACGCGCGCGCGTTGAAGACGCGCGCGCAAGAGCGCGCGCGTCTGTATAAACGAGACGAAGACGCGCGGGGAAAAAAGAGACGACGAAAGCGGCATGAGACGACGACACCGAGGGTGGACGACGGCGCCGAGCGCATCGTCACCAAAGACGTGAAACCGCTGGACGACGAGACGCTCGCGCGGCTCAAACACGGGTTTACGCGTAAACGCGCGGCGTTAATCGAGCCCGCGCCCGAAACGCGGCCCCCGCGAAAGAAACGCAGCGTCGTGAAAACGGACGACGCGTGACGACACGCATGAGATGCGTACTTTTCTAGGCTTAGATTAGAGACACTGTATTACTACTGTAGGAAAATTAATGATTTCCCCCCAGGGCGAGCGAGATGCCGACGGGACAGTGATCGGAACCTTCGCATTTGTCGAGAATGAAGGCGTCGACGACCTCGACGCCGTCCGATCCGCCGTCGAAGAGTCGTCGCGAGGCGAGCGTGTAGTCGAGTCGTAAACCTTTGTTGAACGGTCTGTTACCCGCGCGCACGCTCCAGTAGGAGAACCAACCCGTCGCGCCCTCGTGGAAAAAGGTGAACGCGTCGCGGAGCTCGTTCTCTTCCAACATGACGCCGAACGCCGCTCGCTCTTGCGGCGTCGTTCCCGCGCTCTTCTTGATGTGCGACGCGGTGACGTTCCAGATATCTTCATCGCGGTGCGCGACGTTTAAATCACCAACGTACAGGACGGGTTTCTTGGCGTCCAACTCCTTCAAATACGCGCGCATATCGCGTTCCCACTCGTCGATTCGATACCCCAACCGTTTCAAATCTTGTCCACTATTCGGCACGTACGCCGTCACGAGATAAAACCGTTCAAATTCCAGCGTCAACGTGCGCCCTTCGTCCGTGTACCCTCTCGATCCCAACCCTTCCTCGATCGACACCAACCTCGGTCCGCGGTACGCCTTCTCCTTCTCCTTCTTCTCCGCGTCCTCGGCGCTTCGCGCGCCCCCGCCGAACGCGCCGTCCAACGTCGTCTGTCTCCCCCCCCCACCCCCGCTCGTCCTCGCGCTCGCCTTACACATCGCCACCACCCCCGAGTACCCCTTCTTCGTCTCACTCACCGCGAATCGCACGCACCGATACGCCGGGAACTTTTTTGTCAATTTTTCCTCAAACGCCGCGACGTGCGCGCGTTGCAACTTGTGCTCCTGCATGACGATCACGTCCGGGTCCTCTCGCTCGACGACCGCCTCCAATCGCGCGAGCGACTTGTCGTAAAACGACCGTAATCCCGCGACGTTCCACGCGATCGCTTTGAACGTTCGTCGTCCGTCGTCGGGCGCGGGTCGTCGCGGGGCGTCGCTCTGCGTCATCGTCGTTTTGGTCATCGTTTTCGTCTTCTTCGACGTCGTCACCGCGTCGGACGTCGTCGCGTCGACGTCGACGGACGCCGCGCGTTTCGTCGCCGTCGTCGTCGTCATCGCCCGCGTCTCGATCGCCGTCGCGGTGTCGCGACGGGGCGCGCGCGATCGTCCCGCATCGGCGGTTGCGGCCGAATGTCCGAACGCGGTACTCGTATGGGCAAACAGTGGTGACGAGCTGGAGGGTGTCGCGCGACGTCACTCCGCGTCGGATCCCCGCCGCGCGCTCGGTGGGGCGATCGGCGCGCATCGAGTGAGAGAACCATCGCGCGGAGAGGGCGTCGTCCTCGTCGTCGCGTCGTCCTCGTCGTCGCGTCGACGTCGGGATTGAACCAATCGTCCGAGTCAGCAACACGAAAAATTTCAATCAATGTCGACGGCGCGCGCGCGCGAGAGCGACCCGTTGCTGCGGCGGACGGTGACGGGTCGCGCGCGCGGTCTCGGCGTCGCGTCGATGATCGCGCTCGGCGTCGGTGCGTGCGCGGTCGTCGTCGTGGCCGGTTTCGGGAACGCGCGCGGCGGGGCGGTTGGGACGGCGGCGCCGTCGACGACGCTTCGCGCGCGGCTGGGCGCGGCGACGAGCGCGAAGACGCGAGCGACGATGATCGAGGCGAAGAAGGCAGAGATGGAGAAGATGGCGCGGGAGATCGATGATGCGGCGGCGCGCGCGCTGCGGAAGGCGAAATTTGAGAGTGACGACTTGGCGGCGGCGGAGCGCGACGTCGGCGACGAGGACGAGACGTGCCCGTCGACGCAGGCGAAGACGCAGACGGCGTACGCGAAGCGCATCAAAAAGGTTCTCGACAAGGAGAAAGTTGCGGTGAAAAAGCGCAAGAAAATCGACGATGAGCTGAGAGCGTCTAAGGGTAAACCGAAACGAATGAAACGAAAGGGTCGTCGCGGGAACGAAACGGCGGCGCTCGGCGGATTGGATTGGATCGGAAACGTGGTCGATGCCGCGGGTACCATGACCAGTTGGTCGAGCGAGATCATCGGCGAGTTCGCCGAAGAAGTCGATGAAGGTTCGGGCTTTTGCTGGCGTGAATCGTACACGCGCGAGGGTATCCTTCCGCAGTACTGCGGCGACGACGGCAAGAAGGAAATCGTCGGCGAAGGTGGTTTGATATGCTACGACAAGTGTTCGAACTTCGGCGAGGGCTATTATCGATCCGGCTACGACTGTTATCAGTCGTGCTCGACCGGATGGAACGATCACGGAATGCTATGCAACAACCCCGACGCGAGTTACGGTCGCGGCGTCGGCACCATCGAATGCGATTGGGACTGGAGCACGTTCTCGGTAAAGTGCGGCGGAGATCTTTGCACGAAAAAAGGCAAGGAGGACTATCTCGGTCTGTGCTACGACAAGTGCAAAAGCGGATACAGCAACTTTGGATCAAACATTTGCACGATGGACTGTCAGAAACAAGGTTACGAGGGCGGCGTCGCCCCGAGCTGCACGAAATACGTCCATCTCTCTCCAGGTTACGAGTGGGCGACGTGTCCGCCCGGTTACGAGTACGACGCCGGTCTTTGCTACGAGCCTTGCAAAGAGGGCTTCGTCGGAGCGGCGTTCGTGTGTTGGGGCGACCCTCCGACGGTGAACGGCGTGAGATGGGTGGAATGCGGCATGGGCGCCGCCGCCGACGACGCCACGTGCGCGTTGGTCATCACCGACCAAATCATGGGCCCGCTCGAGATGGTCGCCTTCTTTGCCACCCTCGGCGCGAGCTCTGGCGCGACCACGGGTGCGAAGATCGGAGTCAAAACAGCGACGAAGTGCGCCAAGGCTGCCGACAAGATTGGTGACACCGCCAAGGCGGTGAAGAAAACCGCGGAGGAGCTGAAGGATGCATACGACAACATCGACGATGCCATCAGTACGGCTGACGGCATCGTCGGGGGGATCGAGGACATGATGTCCGTGGAGACGGAGGCCGACGGCATCAGAGCTGCGGCTGAAGTCGCGGCGCTGTTCGACCCGACTGGTATTTCGTCCACCGTCGCCGCCTACAGCCACGACATTTGTACTCGATACACCGAATCCCAAGCCGAGGCTGACGCCGCGGATCCAGAGCTCCTCGAGGCGCAAAAAGTTGCGGTCGCGCGCGCGATGACGCTCTGGTCGCAAGGCAAAACCGTGGAGCGGTGCGGCCGAGCCGTCACCTGGCAGATGAAAAACCAAGGTCGCAGCGACGCCGAGGCGGAGGAACTTCGCGAACAAGTCGAGGCTGCGCTCAACGCCGCGTCGTCTTCGTCCGACGCGAACACATTCGTGGAGAAGCTGACGGACGCCACCGAAAACATCCCGAATGTGTAGACGACGCGCCACCGTTTCGGCGCCGCACGAGCGGCCCCACAGCGCGCGTCGATCGACTCCCAATAACGTTTATAGGCCGAGCGAACCGCCGCCGTCGCGGCGTCTTTGGCCGCCGCGTCGGCCGCCGCACCGCCTCCCGCGCTCGACACGTCGACGCGCCTATCACGTATGTATGTACACTGCACGTATTGAAATCACACCGAACGTACGCCACGCACGCCGCCCACAACCGTTCGCGTTCTCGTCCTCTCGTCCGCGCGTTCGCCACCCAGTGTCCCAACATCGTCATTCTCTCTCGCGCGTCGTCATGTCGTCGAGACTCGCCCTTCGCGCGCTGGTCGCTCGCGCGAAAAACACGCAGCACCGTCGCGCGTCGTCGTCGCGCGTCTCCGCCGCGTCCTCGTCCACCAAGGGCGCGCGCGCCGTGCGGTACGTCCCGCTCCGAATCGTCACCGTGAGTAAAGGTGGCGGCGACGC
>Ga0181566_10000071_pt1 | contig 63722 bp, 55 predicted proteins | sample 101ome_15_FD_133762 | JGI IMG/M metagenome (GOLD analysis project Ga0181566, IMG submission 133762) | Coastal salt marsh microbial communities from the Groves Creek Marsh, Skidaway Island, Georgia - 101402AT metaG (megahit assembly) | ecosystem: Environmental > Aquatic > Marine > Intertidal...
ATATTCGTTGTCCAGATACACGCGTATCTCGGCACCTTCTTCTGCTGTGCCCGAGAATGTGGCCCGCCCGCGCTCGTCATAATCGAGGGCTGATACCTGCAAAGCGTAATCAGCCATATAGGAACCTGGGCGCTGCAGGATACGACTGACACCGCCGCCATATCGTGGTGACAAGACAGCGATCACGCCATTTTCGGCCGCCAAATCTTGCTCCCGCTCCGGAATGGCCAGCACGACAATGTCATCTGATTCAACGGGATCAGCACCTTCAAGATGCGATACCAAAGTCAGTTCTTGAGCCCCTACCTCTAACGGGCTCTCAAGCAGGAAGACCCACTCTCCTGCCTCATTGGCACGCACGCGGCCAATAATTTCATCACCGGCATGAATTTCGACAAAGGCATCCTGTTCTGCACGACCGGCAATGACACCCGTGCCTTCGCGCGAAATGCGCACAACATCAAAGCTGGGACGAACAACAACAGTTGCTTCATCAACCTGCTCGGCATCGTCGATTTCTGCATTCGACGCCGCAACTACACCAGAACCAGAGTCGTCAGACGGCCAAAAACTATAGGCCAGAACAAGACTGGCCAATACGGCGGCAATCAGCGCTGCAATCGTTGTATTGCTCAATGGTTCCTCGTTGTCTCCGGCGTGGAAGAGTATTTCGGATATAACACAAATGCGGCGAGAATGTGACCAACTGATTACTGCTCAAAGGCGTTCGCCACCATTGGTCGACTCATGAGTAACAGTTGTAACTGTCACAATTAATTACAAGCCGACTATACAGAATTCTTACGAAAAGGCCGCCTGCCCCGCATGAGACAGACGGCCCTGAATGGTCACAAGTTGTCGGATTATCCGATAATGCCGTTCAACGTTGCAGACGACCGCATAACGCCGCCGACTTTGTCGTCGTTTGCGTGATAATAGCCGCCCAAGTCCGTCGGGTTACCGCGAACAGCAGCCATTTCTGCAACAATAGCCTCTTCGTTTTCGACCAACTCTTTGGCGATTGGCGCAAAGTATGCAGCAACTTCGGCATCATCTGTCTGTGCCGCCAGTGCTTCAGCCCAATAGCGAGCGAACCAGTAATGGCTGTCACGGTTGTCGGGCAGACCCAATTTACGACCCGGTGAGCGACCATGGTCCAGAATACCCTGCGTTGCTTCTTCTACAGCAACGCCCAGTACGCGGGCTTTGGCATTGTCTTTGGCATCGCCCAGGAACTTGAAGCTTTCACCCAGCGCGCAGAACTCACCCAGGCTGTCCCAGCGCAGGTGGTTTTCAGCAACCAGCTGCTGTACGTGCTTCGGTGCAGAACCACCGGCACCCGTTTCAAACAGGCAGCCGCCCTTCATCAGCTTCACAATGGAGAGCATTTTGGCGGACGTCGCCAGTTCCAGGATTGGGAACAGATCGGTCAAATAGTCACGCAGCACATTACCGGTAATGGCAATGGTGTTTGCGCCTGTGCGGATCGTTTCCAGCGACTGACGCGTGGCTTCGCGCGGGGCCATGATCTTGAACTTGTCGGCAACACCGCGGGATTCCAGGATCGGCGTAACATATTTGATCAGCTCGGCATCATGCGCCCGGGTTTCGTCCAGCCAGAAGATGGCTTCGCAGTTTTCTGCAGCCTGACGATCAATAGACAGGTTCACCCAGTCTTCAATAGCGGCCTTGCGGGCGGAAGATGAACGCCAGATGTCGCCTTCTTCAACAGCCTGTTCGTGCAGCACCGAACCGTCCGCCAGTACCATACGAATAGTGCCGTCCTGCGGGATTTCGAAGGTCGTCGGGTGACTACCATATTCCTGGGCCTTCTGAGCCATCAGGCCGATATTCTGCAATGCGCCAGCTGTTGCCGGGTCAAGTGCACCGGTTTCCTTGAAGTACTCAATGGTTTCGTCATAGACGGGCGCATAGGAGTCATCCGGAATAACGCAATTGGAATCAGCTTCCTTGCCATCGGGGCCCCAGCCTTTGCCGCCTGCGCGGATCAGCGCTGGCATGGAGGCGTCGATGATGACGTCAGACGGGACATGAAGGTTGGTGATACCCCGGTCACTGTCGACCATATACATCGGCGGGCGAGCGGCCATAACTTCGTCAATGGCTGCAACAATCTCTGGCTTGTCGGCAACGCGATCCAGCAGGTCACCCATGCCGGAATTCGGATTTACACCCAGCGCGGCCAATTCGTCGCCATATTGTTCAAACACTGGCAAGAGGTACTGCTTGACGGCATGACCGAAGATGATCGGGTCACTGACCTTCATCATGGTTGCCTTCATGTGCAGTGAAAATAGCGTGCCGTCCTTCTCGGTTTCAGCAATCTGTTCAGCCAGGAATGCGTCCAGTGCCTTGGCAGACATAAAGGTGGCATCCACAACCGTACCTGCGGGGTATTCAATCCCTTCCATAAGGACGGTTTCAGAACCATCGGCGCCGGCGAGAACGATATTAACAGTCGCATCCTCACCCAGCGTGGTGGAGATTTCGTTCGAGCGGAAATCGCCGCCAGACATGGAGGAAACTTTTGTTTTACTTTCAGGCACCCATTCACCCATGGAATGCGGGTTGGCCTGAGCGAATTTCTTCACCGCAATGGCCGCACGACGGTCGGAATTTCCTTCACGCAGAACCGGGTTCACTGCAGACCCTTTGACAGCATCGTAACGGGCCTGGATTTCCTTCTCGGCGTCGTTTGACGGCGCTTCGGGGTAATCCGGCAGGTCATAGCCCTGATCCTGCAACTCTTTAATCGCAGCGATCAGCTGCGGCACAGAAGCAGAAATATTCGGCAGCTTGATGACATTGGCTTCTGGTGTTTTTACCAACCGGCCCAGTTCGGCCAAGTCATCATTCTGGCGTTGGTCTTCCGTCAGGTTTTCCGGGAACTTCGCAATGATGCGGCCTGCAAGAGAGATGTCCTTGCTGCCAACGGTGACGCCAGCCGCACTGGCAAAACGCTGAATGATCGGCAGAAGCGATGCGGAAGCCAGTTCCGGTGCTTCATCAACCTTTGTGTAGATGATGTCGGGCGTATTTTGTTCGGTCATGTTGTCCCTGCCTTGGTGAGTTTGGCATGCCATAGAAAATTTTCGCGCATGTCATAGTACAGAGAAGCCCACGTGTCCACGGATCATGACCCAGAATCAGCCGGATGCCATAGAAAGTTGCCACACCAAGCTAGAGAGCCGTACTTTCGGGTCAGATAGCCTGCTCATATTCGAACAAACTACGTTCTATGTCCTCAACATCACGGCTGGATATTTCACGCCCAATGGCAGTGCCACGGTCTATACCCGCACGAATTTCCTGCACAATCGCGCGTCTCATCTGCGCGTTGTCCAGCATCAAATGTTCGAAGTCGACACGGGACAGGCGCATCAAGTGGCAACGGGTCAGGGCCGTCGCCGACCCAAATCGTTTTTTGCCGGTCAGTAGCGCAATCTCACCAAAATATTCGCTAGGCCCCAACGTATATTGGTGATGCCTGGTGCGCACCTGCACATCGCCCGAGAGGATAAAAAACATGTCTTCCGCCTGATCACCCATGCGCGCAATAGTTTGCCCGGGCACAGCGATCTGCGCCTTGAGAAGGTCAACTATCTGGGCAATTTCTTCGCTGTCCAAACGAGCAAAGATGGGCACACGAACCAGGGCATGCCAGGTGATAACAAAATCACGCTGCCCAATTTCATTGGCAAACCCTGTGGCAATGATGCCGATGGGCAAGGCATACATGCCCAACCCGAACAGCATCACGAAGCCGCCAAAGAGGCGCCCTGCATCAGTAATAGGCACAACGTCGCCATAGCCAACGGTCGTCAGTGTAGTGATCGCCCACCACATAGCCTCTGGTATATGTCCGAAGTTTTCAGGCTGGGCACCACGCTCCAAGTAATACATGAAACTGCCACTGAGGATGACCAGGCTGACAATGACAACAACGGCCGCGAACAGGGCACGCCGTTCATTTTGGAGTACTCGGCCCAGGGTAACCAGAGCCGGCGAGTAGCGAACCAACTTCAGCAGCCGGAACAGACGCAGCAAGCGCAGGAAGCGCAGATCTGCCCCCAGGAAAGACAGGAAGAACGGTAGAATGGCCACCAGATCAACAATGGCCAGGGGCGACACCAAATAGGTCAGCCGTCCCTTGAAGGCAGACGCTGTCGCCTTGTGACTGCGCTCGACACAAACCCACAACCGCACGACATATTCTACCGAGAATACAATGATTGAGACCAACTCGAACCCATGGAACAGAGCGCCATAACTTGCCGCAATAGTCGGTATGGTTTCGAGGATGACGGCTATAACATTGGCAACAATCAGGCCGACCATAAAACGGTCCACCAATTGGCTGACCCGGTCATCAACCGCGCTGATTTCGAGGATTTCGTATAAGCGATATCGCAAAGAATTGCAGTTTGTCGCAGTTTTGTCCGTCACGTTCATTCCCTTTGCAGGGCTTACGCACCGTTGCGAATAGCCTCCGCGATTGCGGCAAGGGCTGCATTGGTCTGGCTACCATCGGGCCCGCCGGCCTGCGCCATGTCCGGGCGGCCACCGCCACCCTTACCACCGATGACCTCCGCTCCCACTTTGACAAGATCAACAGCATTGAAGCGTTCGGTCAAGTCGTCAGTCACGCCAACAGCGATTGCCGCTTTGCCATCATTCACAGCAACATAGGCGGCAATGCCGCTTCCCATGCTGGTTTTGGCTTCGTCGATTAACCCGCGCAAATCCTTGCCGGATACGCCGTCAAGACTGCGATTGGTGTACGCAATGCCATCAATGACCGTGACATCACCCCCGCTGTCACCAGCAGTACCGCCGCCCATGGCCAGGGCTTTCTTGGCTTCCGCCAATTCTTTTTCCAGGCTTTTGCGTTCGGCGACCAGGCTTTCAATGCGGTCGACCAATTCATTTGGTGTTGTTTTCAAACTGGCGGATGCGTCTGCCAGCAGACGTTCTTGTGTACTGACATACCCTTGCGCAGCGCCACCCGTGACAGCCTCAACCCGGCGCACACCGGCAGACACGGCACTCTGGCCAATAATCTTGAATAGGCCGATATCCCCTGTGCGGCTGACATGCGTGCCGCCACAAAGTTCGACTGAGTAATTTTGGTCGTCCTGGGGTGTGCCCATGCGAACCACACGGACTTCATCGCCATACTTCTCTCCGAACAGGGCAAGCGCACCTGCTTCGATGGCTTCGTCCGGCGTCATCAGGTGCGTTTCAACCGTCACATTGGCGCGGACCTCGTCATTGACCTCCCGCTCAATGGCTTCAACCTCTTCTGGTGCCAAGGGTGTCGGATGGGAAATATCGAAACGCAGCCTGTCAGGCGCCACCAATGAGCCCTTCTGTGTCACATGATCACCCAAAACATTGCGCATGGCGGCATGCATCAGATGGGTTGCCGAGTGATTTGCCCGCAATTTGTTTCGGCGATCGCGATCCGTCTGCAGTTCAACCACATCGCCAATATTCACGGATCCATCTTCTATCTGCGCTTGGTGCGCAATCATATCGCCGAGATATTTGCGCGTATCCGTAACATCTGCCCGCAGGCCTTCTGCCCGTATTTCACCCGTATCACCCACCTGGCCACCAGATTCACCATAGAACGGCGTCTGGTTGGTAATGATCGTTGCAGCCTCACCTGCAGAGGCGCTGTTTGCCTGTTCGCCATCTTTGACGATAGCAACAATTGTTCCGTCTACCATGCCATGGTCATAGCCCATGAATTCGGTTGCACCATGGTCTTCGCGGATCGCGTACCAGACTTCCTCTGTCGCGGTTTCTCCAGAGCCAGACCACGCTGCGCGCGCATCGGCCCGCTGTTTTTCCATGGCAGCTTCAAAACCATCGAGATCAACACCACGCGCCTGGGCCCGCAGGGCATCCTGGGTCAGGTCGATAGGAAAGCCGTACGTGTCATAGAGGCGGAACGCCACATCGCCAGGGAGATCCTGCCCCTTACCCAGCTTCTCCAATTCGCCATCAAGCAGGCGCAAACCACGATGCAGCGTTTTGTTGAACCGGGTTTCTTCCAGTTTCAACGTCTCGGTAATCAGCGCTTCAGCCCGGTTCAGTTCGCCATAAGCCTGGCCCATCTTGCCGACCAATGCCGGGACCAGCCGATGCATCAAGGGCACTTCTTCGCCCAGAATGTGCACATGGCGCATGGCCCGGCGCATGATACGGCGCAGCACATAACCCCGCCCTTCATTAGAGGGTAGCACACCATCTGCAATCAAGAAGCTTGAGGACCGCAAGTGATCAGCAATCACCCGGTGGGAAACCGCATGGTCTCCATCCGGGTCCACGCCTGTCAATTCAGCCGAGGCTTCAATCAAGCTACGCAACAGATCCGTGTCGTAATTGTCGTGCACGCCCTGCAGCACGGCAGTGATGCGTTCCAGCCCCATACCGGTATCAATCGACGGCTTGGGTAGATCAACCCGATCGCCGCCTGCTCGCTGTTCATACTGCATGAATACGAGATTCCAGATCTCGACAAAGCGGTCGCCATCTTCATCGGGTGAGCCTGGAGGGCCACCGGCAATATGGTCACCATGATCGTAGAAAATTTCAGAACACGGGCCGCAAGGGCCAACATCACCCATCGACCAGAAATTGTCAGCCGTCGGTATACGGATAATACGCTCGTCCGGCAGGCCAGCAATCTTCTTCCAAAGATCGAAGGCTTCATCATCTGTGCGATAAACCGTGACGGTCAGGCGGCTGGGATCGATAGCAAATTCACCGGTCAGCAATGCCCAGGCATGGGAAATAGCTTCTTCCTTGAAATAGTCGCCGAAGGAAAAGTTCCCCAGCATTTCAAAGAAGGTATGATGCCGCGCCGTATGGCCGACATTGTCCAGGTCGTTGTGCTTACCGCCAGCGCGCACGCATTTCTGGCTAGAGGCAGCGCGTACATAGTCGCGCGTTTCGTTGCCCGTGAAGACATTCTTGAACGGCACCATGCCCGCATTGGTGAACATGAGTGTCGGGTCGTTATGGGGCACAAGCGGCGCCGACGGCACACTTTCGTGACCGTGTCTGGCAAAATAGTCGAGGAAGGCTCGTCTGATGTCGTTGGCGCTTTTCACGGTTAACCCTGTTCACCCAATTATCATTGATCTTTTATGGCCGCTGTTACAACGCGGATTAAAAGCGATTTGCTTTTACAATGGGGTTATTTGGCTGTCCAGCACAGCCGCTGATTCTAATCGCCTTTGTGGCTTGAAATCCTTCTATTGCCCATCAAAAGTGAAAAAGGCCGGCCCCACACAGGAACCGGCCCGAAAATCAGCGATGCGCAGTGGCTATTCTTCGTCACCCTCGTCATCGTCATCGGTGATGGAAACACCGGAAATAGCGTCGACAATAATCCCGGCATTGGCTTTGACCTTGTTTTCAATATCCATCGCCATGTCTGGGTTGTCCCGCAGGAACTGTTTGGCATTTTCACGCCCCTGCCCGACACGCTGAGAGTCGTAAGAGAACCAGGAACCGGATTTCTCGACAATGCCGGCTTTGACGCCCAAGTCGAGCAATTCGCCCATTTTGGAAATGCCTTCACCATACATGATGTCGAATTCCACGGTCCGGAAAGGCGGCGCCACCTTGTTCTTGACCACACGCACCCTGGTCTGGTTGCCGACAACTTCATCCTTGTCCTTGATGCTGCCGATGCGGCGAATATCCAGACGGACGGAAGAATAGAACTTCAGGGCATTACCACCGGTCGTAGTTTCCGGATTACCGAACATCACACCGATCTTCATACGAATCTGGTTAATGAAGATGACCATGCAGTTGGAGCGAGCAATAGACCCTGTCAGCTTGCGCAGAGCCTGGCTCATCAGGCGGGCCTGCAGGCCAACATGGGTGTCACCCATTTCGCCTTCCAATTCGGCCCGTGGTGTAAGCGCCGCCACACTGTCGACCACCAGCACTTCAACAGCACCAGAGCGCACCAGCGTATCGGCAATTTCCAGGGCCTGTTCACCAGTATCAGGCTGTGAGATGAGCAATTCATCAATATCGACACCCAGCTTGGCAGCATAGGTTGGGTCGAGTGCATGCTCGGCATCAACAAAAGCGGCGATACCACCGCGCTTCTGAACTTCTGCAACAACATGAAGCGACAGTGTTGTCTTACCGGAACTTTCCGGCCCGTAAATTTCAATAACGCGGCCGCGTGGCAAACCACCGATGCCAAGGGCAATATCCAACCCGAGAGAGCCTGTGGAAACGGCTTCAATATCAACTGAAGCATCCTTTTGGCCCAGCTTCATAACGGAGCCTTTACCAAAGGCACGGTCAATCTGGCTCAGGGCAGCATCGAGCGCTTTTTGCTTATCCATATTATCCTGTTCAACGACTTGAAGTTTGGTAGACACGACCTGTTCCCCTTCCTTATTTCACACAGCTTTTTGCATTGCAATGCGCCATATGTACACGTTTTGTTCTTATATGCAAAGGGGTTTTATAAGGCCCTGAATATATGGATTTTTTTATATTTTATTCTATTTTTGTTCTCACCTATTTGGGCAAAATTGGCCGGTATAATCAGAAAAACCTGCACATAGCCCGGCGCATAACAAAGAATCAAAAAAAGCCCCGCCGAGAAGCAGGGCTTCTTCAGGCGGGGCTTTGTATCTTCAGGCGCAGTAAGAAACCTAGTTGTCGCGGTAAATCCGCTCCATCCGTTCGTGGGCCTCCTGCGCTTCAAGCGACATGGTCGCGATCGGCCGCGCTTCCAGGCGCTTGAGACTAATCGGCTCACCGGTGACTTCGCAATAGCCGTATTCACCTTGTTCAATACGCCGAATCGCAGCATCGATCTTGGAGATCAATTTCCGCTGGCGGTCTCGGGTACGCAGTTCAAGGGACCAATCAGTTTCCGTCGATGCACGGTCCGCAAGGTCCGGCTCCTGGATGCCACCTTCTTGCAGGTGGTCCAGTGTCTCACGAGATTCGCGCACAATTTCCTCTTTCCAATCCAGCAATTTGCGATGGAAGAAGGCCGTCTGGCGCTCATTCATGAAAGGTTCGTCGGGTGATGGTCGGTAGTCTTCAGGTAGATCAATATCGATCGTCTGACTCACTCTGCTTCTCCAAAAAGGCTCGGTCTGACTTTAGACCCATTCCACAATTTGGTGCCTGATATACAGCGTGAGGCTACCCCAACGCAAGATGATCATTGCACGGTTTCCAAAAAAACCTGCGCGCATGATTGTACAGTACAAAACGTGAAAATTGCGTTCCTGGCTCTGCACGACAGAAGACATCCACCACAAACAGGGAAAGCGCTTGATCCCCCCTGCCCTGCACTCTAAGTTGCCGAGCAGTAACTCTTGGCTAATCTGCAAATGAGACAGAATATGAAATTCGAAGGTACCGACAATTATGTCGCCACCGATGACCTGATGGTCGCTGTGAATGCCGCCATCGCCCTGGAACGTCCGCTTCTGATCAAAGGTGAACCCGGCACCGGTAAAACCGTGCTGGCTGAAGAAGTCGCCAAAGCACTGGGTCGCCCGCTGATCCCTTGGCACATCAAGTCCACCACCAAGGCGCAACAGGGTCTGTATGAGTATGACGCAGTTTCCCGCCTGCGGGATTCGCAGCTGGGTGACGAAAAAGTCCACGACATTTCCAACTACATCATCAAGGGTAACTTGTGGGAAGCCTTCACCGGTGATGTCGCCCCGATCCTTTTGATCGACGAAATCGACAAGGCCGATATCGAATTCCCGAATGACCTTCTGCTGGAACTCGATCGCATGGAATTCTTCGTTTACGAAACGCAGGAACATGTTGTCGCCAAGAACCGCCCATTGGTGATCATCACGTCGAACAATGAAAAAGAACTGCCGGACGCCTTCCTGCGCCGTTGCTTCTTCCATTACATCACCTTCCCAGACCCCGACACGATGCGCCAAATCATCAGCGTGCATTTCCCGGATATCCAGAAGTCACTGGTCGGCGAAGCGCTGCAGATCTTCTACGAAGTGCGCGATGTACCGGGCCTGAAGAAGAAACCGTCCACGTCTGAGCTGCTGGACTGGCTGAAGCTGCTGATGGCGGAAGACATGCCGGATGAAATTCTGCGTGAGCGTGACCCGAACAAGGTTATCCCGCCGCTGCATGGTGCTTTGCTCAAGAACGAGCAGGATGTACACTTGTTTGAACGTCTCGCCTTCCTGTCCCGCCGGGACACCACGCGTTAGGCATCGTTAGCAACAGGAACGTAATATGTTCATCAACTTTTTCTATGAGCTCAAAGAGGCCAAGGTTCCCGTTTCACTGCGGGAATATCTCACATTGCTAGAGGCCATGGAAAAAGGCGTCGCCAACTACAAGATCAACGACTTCTACTACCTCGCCCGTTCTGCGCTGGTGAAGGACGAGAAGAACCTCGACAAATTTGACCGGGTTTTCGGTAAATGCTTTGAGGGGATCGAGTTTACCAGCGATGAAGAAGAGCACGACATTCCTGAAGACTGGTTGAAGCAGCTCCAGGAAAAGTTCTTCACCGAAGAAGAACGGGCGGCCATGGAAGAAATGGACTTCGATGAGCTGATGGAGACCCTCAAGAAACGCCTTGAGGAACAGGACGAACGCCACGAAGGCGGCGAAAAGTGGATCGGCACATCCGGCAAGTCTCCTTTCGGCGCCTATGGCTTCAACCCGGCTGGTGTCCGCATCGGCCAGAAAGAAGGCCGCCAGGGCAAAGCCGTCAAGGTCTGGGACAAGCGCGAATTTAAGAACCTCGACGACACTATCGAGCTGGGCACCCGTAACATCAAGGTCGCTTTGCGCCGCCTGCGTCGCTGGGCTCGAGACGGTAATGCCGAAGAGCTCGACCTGCCGGATACGATCCGGTCAACCGCGCGCAATGCCGGTTTCCTGGACCTCAAAATGGTTCCCGAACGCCACAATAACGTGAAGGTTCTGTTGTTCCTGGACGTTGGTGGTTCCATGGACCCGCATATCAAAGTCTGTGAAGAGCTGTTCTCTGCGGCGCGTAGTGAATTCAAGAACCTGGAATATTTCTACTTCCACAACTGCCTGTACGAAGAAGTCTGGCAGGACAATGTCCGCCGCCGTGCCGACAAGCTTTCCACCTTCCAAGTGATGCATACCTTCCCGCATGACTACAAAGTCATCTTTGTTGGTGATGCAACCATGAGCCCGTATGAAATCGTGCATCCGGGCGGGTCTGTGGAACATTGGAACGAAGAATCTGGCGAAACCTGGCTACAACGGATGATGAATGTCTATCCAAAGTCCGTCTGGCTGAACCCGGTACCCGAAGGCTATTGGGACAGCACGCCGTCGATCCAAGTAATCAAGCAGCTGTTCGGCCACCGCATGTTCCCCATGACCCTCGATGGTCTTGATCGGGCCATGAAGGAACTCAGCCGCTAATCAGCGACGTCCTATTTTGATTACATGCCCGCGAATAAGATGGTTGGCGGGCCAAAAATCATGCCGTGGGACCAAGCCAGCGCCAGGTAGACGACCAGCCCCAATAGGGGTTTAACCAGCCCTATTTCACTCATATTGAAGCTGTTGCGTCCCTGCGCAATGGCGACAAAGGGCATAACCGACGTCTTGTCTTCAAACTTCGTCCAGGCATCACCATGAATACGCAGGCGCTTGCGGTCGATATTACGCATGCCGTTGAGCACCACGATCAGAAACGTCCCAAAGAAGATCAGGGATTCCAGATCGCCATTGGTGATCATGTGCGTTGCCGCCCAAAGTGCGACACCAATCAGGAATGGGTGGCGGGTTACCCGCAAAATGCCAGTAACAGCGTCGCCCTCTTCCAGCAGCTTGCCCTGTTCCATAGCTGTCGGGCTTTTGGTCATCAAGCCGACAACAACCAGCAAGAGAGCGGGTAACATCAAGATGGCCGTCAACCAATCTCCCCATGGCCAGGCATTCCAAAGCATGGTCACGCCTGCCTCACGCACCGCATTGTATGAGGTCGACATCCACCAGAGTCCACCAAGCGAGCCAATGGCAAAGATCGGCACATATATTTTAAGCCCGATGGCATCAATGATGCGAAACCGCACGGCAGTGCCGGCCACAACGGCGTGGATTAGAAAAAAGACGGCACTACCCAAAATCAGGTCGGTCATATCGCTCCCTCCAACGATCAGAAACCATCGCATATGGTCATACACCCCTGCCAATGCGCGATCATAAACAGGTATACAGTTTAGGTCTATGCCCCAAGCATGGCAAATGATCCAACAGTGACGGGGTACACAACGCTCGTGCCTTGTCGCGCCCTACAAAGTGAGGCAAGATGTCTGCCCACTTTGAAGCAACGATCTCAGGTTCATGATTAACGCAAAATTCAAGTCCTTCCTGCTGGGTGCTGCACTGACCACCGGTCTGGCCGCCTGCGGTGAAACCACCGTCGAACAAAACCCCGAAAAGATTCGGAAAGCCACCGTTCAATGGAAAATGTCGAGCGCCTATAACAGCACCCTGCCACAGCTGGGGTCACTGGCGATCCGCCTGTCAAAACAACTTGAGACCGTCTCTGGCGGTGATATTGAGATCAGCTTTTATGAGCCAAAAGCACTGGTTCCGCCGCTGGAGGCCTTTGAGGCCGTTGCCATGGGCTCGCTGGAAGCTGCTTGGTCCACCCCCGGCTATTGGGCCGGCAAGGTCCCTGCCCTGCAGCTATATTCTGCCGTGCCTTTCGGGATGAAGTCTGACCAATATCTGGCCTGGTTCTATTTTGGTGGCGGTAAAGAACTTTTTGACGAAATCTACCACCGCTACAACGTCCACAGCGTCATGTGCGGCATGATCGCTCCGGAAGCCTCCGGCTGGTTCCAGAAGGAGATCACCTCGCCGGAAGACTTCAACGGGTTGAAAATCCGCTTCTTTGGCCTGGGCGGCAAAGTTGTTGAAAAATTGGGTGCCAGTACGCAGCTTCTGGCCGGGGGTGATATCTTCCCGGCGCTAGAACTGGGCGCCATCGATGGCACTGAGTTCGCCATGCCCGCCATTGATATCAATCTCGGTTTCTATCAGGTGGCAAAGCACTATTATTTCCCCGGCTGGCACCAGCAGTCTACCTTCTTTGACCTGATGATCAATCTCGATGAGTGGAACAAGCTGAACAATACCCAAAAGGCGCAGATTGAAGCCGTTTGTGGTGACTCGATCCGCTATTCCATCGCCGAAGGCGACTCCATTCAGTCTGACGCTATCGCCACCCTAAAAGAAAAAGGCGTGAACATTCACACCTGGTCGCCCGATGTTTTGGAGGCTCTCCGCGCGGCCTGGCTGGAAGTGGCTGAAGAGCAGTCAGCGCTCGACCCGGACTTCAAGCGTGTTTATGACTCCTTCGTTGCCTTCCGCGAAAAAAATGCGGAATGGCGCGACCTTGGATATCTGAAGTAGACGGCCCGGAGTTTCATCATGGCATTCCTGGACCGCCTGACATTGTTGCTGGACCATTTTGTTGCCGCCATGGGGCGGTTGGCGTCATGGCTGGCCATCTTCCTGATGCTGACCATCATGTTAGATGTGATTTCGCGTGCGCAGAATATCACGCTGGTCAGCTCTACCATCCTGCAGGAGCTCGAATGGCACTTTCACGGTGCGCTGTTCCTGCTGACACTGGGCTTCGGCTATATCAAAGACGCCCATGTACGCATTGAGCTGCTGCGCGACAAGTTCTCCCCCCGCACCCGCGTATGGATCGAACTAATCGGCAGCCTGATCTTCGTCATTCCCTACTGCATGATCGTGATCTATTGGGGTTGGGAATTCGCTGAAATGTCGTTCCTGATGGGCGAGACCTCTGAGCAATCCGGTCTTTCCGACCGCTGGATTATCAAAGGCATGATCCCGCTCGGCTTCTTCCTACTGTTGCTGACGGGCATTGCCATCGTCTTCAAATGCATTCTCTACCTTTGGGGTAACGAAGAGCAGCGCCAACACGCTGCCTTTATTGCGGAAACGCACCATGCCGACATGATTGAGGCTGGTGAAGAACTGGCCGCTGCTACGGAAGGGAGGGAATAATGGAAGCCATCATTCCTCTACTCCCCCTCCTGATGTTCCCGCTTCTGGCGGTGTTCCTGTTCACAGGCTATCCGGTGGCTTTCGGTCTGGCGGGTGTAGCCATGATCTTTGGCTTTATCGGCATCGGTTTTGGTGTTTTTGAATGGGAGCAATTCTTTACCGTCGTACTGCGCATCCACGGTGAAAATGTGAACAACCTGCTATTGGTGGCCATTCCCATGTTCATCTTCATGGGCACCATGCTGGAGAAAAGTGGCGTTGCCGGCAATCTGCTGGACGCCTTGCAGGTTCTGACCCGCCGCATCCCGGGCGGTCTGGCTCTCTCCGTAATGATGCTCGGCGTTGTCATGGCTGCCAGCACCGGGATCATTGGCGCCTCGGTGGTCTTGATGACCCTGCTGGCCCTGCCGCCCATGCTGCAACGGAATTATGACCCGGCGCTTGCTACCGGCACCATTGCCTCTTCCGGGACACTCGGCATTCTCATTCCCCCCAGCATTATGCTGGTGATCATGGGTAATCTGCTGTCCATTTCCGTCGGCACGTTGTTTATGGCCGCCATCATTCCCGGGTTGATGCTTGCTGGTATGTACATGGTCTACATTCTGACCACGGCCACCATGAACCGCGACCGCGCACCAGCTATGCCGGATGAAGAAGGCCCGGAAGGCTTTGGTGAGCTGATCATGCTGATGCTGAAAAGCTTCCTGCCGCCGCTGGCGCTGATTGTCATGGTGCTTGGGTCCATCTTCGCGGGCTTTGCGACACCAACTGAAGCGTCTGGCGTTGGTGCCATGGGCGCCGTGTTACTGGCGCTGTTCAATGGCCGACTGACCTTGCCAGTCGTGAAGGACGTGCTGGAGCGCTCTGCCCTGACAGGCGCGATGCTGTTCGGCATTTTCGTCACGGCCACGGCCTTTTCCTTCGTCTTCGCCTTCTTGGGTGGTCATGACCTGATCAGCCAGTTCGTAACCGGTATTGGCATGGGTTCCTGGGGCATTCTGCTGATCCTGATGCTAATCGTCTTCATGCTTGGCTTCTTCCTGGACTGGATCCAGATCACGTTGATCGTTCTGCCAATCTTTGCGCCTATCGTCGGCATGTTGGACTTTGGTGAGCATGTCCCCGCTGCTAGCCTGTTGCCGTGGTTTGCCATTCTGGTTGCTGTGAACCTGCAGACGTCTTTCCTGACGCCACCCTTTGGCTTCGCACTGTTCTATCTGAAGGGCGTTGCACCAAAGAGCATCAAGATTCAGGCAATCTACAAAGGCGTTATCCCCTTCGTGCTGATCCAACTGGTTGGCCTGGGGCTAATAGCCGTCTTCCCGGAGATTGCCATGTGGCTGCCTGACAGGTTGCTCGATTGACGTATTGCCTTTGTGTCAATGATGGCCGACTGTAACCGCTTGTACTGGAGGTAATTATGAGCACTACCTATCTCGTTGGGGTCGATGGCTCCGACCACGCGCTCAAAGCGGCACGCTACGCGGCAGAACAGGCGAGATCCGCTGGCGCGTCACTTGTTGTCGCCCACGCTATCGACTGGTCTGGATTTGACATCATGGGCCCCGAAGAACTGGCAGAACGACACAAAATCAAGGAAGCCGAGTTAGACCGGGCACAAACCAAAGTCATCCAGCCAGTGCTGGACACTTTGGCAGATATGCCATTAGAAGTTTCAACAGACGTACACCATGGCCACCCCGCCAAAACGTTGTTGGATCTTGCCGAACAACATGGTGCCTCACATATTTTCCTGGCGCGCAACGGCCACACCCGCCTGGCGGTTGCTCTGCTTGGCAGTACTGCGCATTCCGTCATTCAGACCTCGCCTATCCCCGTAACTGTGGTGCCGTAATCCATGGACATTGATGAGAAAATTAACGAGTGGGTATCTCCTGCGACCCACTTCATTGAGAACATCGTTTTCTTTGCTGTCGACATCAATAGCGTCGGCCTGCCGCTCGTTCTAGTTTGGCTGCTGGTTGCGGCTGCGATCTTCACCATCTATTTCCGGTTTGTGAATCTGCGCTGCATTGGGCAAGCCTTGCGCATTGTCCGCGGCAAATATGATGACCCCAGCCATGATGGTGAAGTCACCCACTTTCAGGCACTGTCAGCCGCCCTGTCCGGCACAGTAGGTCTTGGTAATATTGCCGGCGTCGCTGTCGCCATCAGTCTTGGCGGCCCTGGTGCCACCTTCTGGATGATCCTTGTCGGGTTCCTCGGCATGTCATCCAAGTTTGTCGAATGTACCTTGGGCGTGAAGTATCGCACTATTGGGCCAGATGGCATTGTTTCTGGCGGCCCCATGCACTATCTGCGCACCGGGCTGACTGATCGCGGCTGGCCGGTGTTTGGTAAAATCCTCGCCATTTTCTTTGCAGTCATGTGTATCGGCGGCTCTTTCGGTGGCGGCAACATGTTCCAGGCTAATCAGGCCTATGCCCAGTTCCATTCCGTTGCTGCTGAATTTGGCTTCGACGGCCACTATGGCTGGCTCTTCGGCTCTACCATTGCTGTCTTTGTCGGGCTTGTGATTATCGGTGGCATCCGTAGCATCGGACGGGTCACGCGTATTCTCGTGCCCTTTATGTGCCTCATCTATGTGTCGGCGGGCCTCTGCATCATTCTGGGGCACATTACCGACGTGCCCGCAGCCTTTGGGCTGATCGTTACAAGCGCCTTTGCGCCTGAAGCCGTTGGTGGTGGCCTGATCGGCGTATTGATCCAGGGTATCCAACGTGCTGCTTTCTCAAACGAAGCCGGTGTTGGATCGGCTGCGATTGCTCATTCTGCCGTGAAGACCAATGAACCTGTCTCCGAAGGACTGGTTGCCCTGTTGGAGCCGTTCATTGATACAATCGTTGTCTGCACAATTACGGCGCTGGTCGTGATCATTACGGGCGCCCATTTGAATGTGGGCATGGAAGGCATTGAAATGACCTCCCGTGCCTTTAACAGCATCATCCCTGGCTTTGACTACATCCTTGTTATCGCCGTGGTCCTGTTCGCCTTCTCGACCATGATCACCTGGTCATATTACGGCCTGAAGTCCTGGACCTATCTGTTCGGCGACTCCAAAGCCATGGACCTGACCTATAAGCTCTTGTTCCTGATGTTTGTTGTTATCGGTTCTGCCATGAATTTAGGCGCTGTCATTGGCTTCTCAGATGCCATGATCTTCGCCATGAGCTTCGGGAATATCATCGGGCTCTACATCATGATGCCCGAGGTAAAGCGGGACCTGAACGGCTACCTTTCCCGTGTTGCCACTGGCGAGATTACCGAAACGCGATAGAGAAGAGGCTTATTCGCTGGAACTATGGGGCAAAGTTGCTACATTTTCCGATATCGGGAGAGCTGAACGGGAATGATCATGCTGCGTCATGCACTAGAAACACTGGTTGCCATCATGTTTGTTGTGATGACACCTGCCGTGCAGGCTGCAGACCCTGTTGAGCGCTCCCCCGAAGAGATTGCCCAAGCCAGTGCGTTTATCCAGGATCTGGCTGACAGAACAATCGAGTTGCTCGACAACCCCGAAATTGCAGAAGACCTGCGCAATGAAGAATTCCGCAGCATGTTGGAAGCCAGTTTTGATGGCGACTACATTGCCAAGGTTGTCATTGGTCGCTATTGGCGCAAGATGAATGCCGTCCAGCGCGACGAATATATGGGCCTGTTCAGCAATTTCATGTTCGACACGCTGATGTCGCGACTGTCCGCCTTCAATAATGAATATCTGGAAGTCATTGGCCATTCGGTCACCAAGCGTGGCGATATGTTCATCAAGACCCAGATCGTCATGACCAGTGAGAATTTTTACGTGGACTGGCGTGTTCGCCCGCAAGGCGAAGAACTCACGATTATTGACGTGCTGATCGAAGGCGTCAGCATGGTTAAAACCAACCATGAAGAAGTCACCAGTATTGCCTTCCGTGAAGGCGTAGAAGGCGTGCTCTCGTCATTAAGAGAGCACCAAGAAGAAGAAACGCTGGCCGTGCCTCTGATGGGTGAACAACCCATCAACACCTTGAACTAGTTTTTCTAGTCTATCGGCATCACCGAGCAACTGCATTCCAGTTGCTGGGCTATGTTGTGAATGGCCGCCAGGCAGGATGCTTCGCGCGCTATCGGGATTGATACGGCAAAACGCGTGACATAACGACTTCCACCATCACCTGTTGGCACGTTAACCGAATTCATACGGACAACATTGGCGTCATAGTCCATGAAGGCTTCCGTCAGGCGTGCAACCAGCCCCGGTCTGTCGCCGCCCCCCACTTCAATACGATGGGTGATCTTGGCATTAGCTGCCTGGGTTGCCTCGAAGTCGAAGGGCTCTACCTTGATCCGGGCATCCGCCAGTTCATCCAGTTTCAACAAATCTGCCAAAACACTGTTGGCAGATAGTTCAGCCCCGATATCAGCGACAGCCGTGAACTCACTCCCCGTCCCCAACACTGCAAAGGAGGTATCTGCCAAATTCGCGCCCAGGTCGAACAACCGGGCAGTGATGCTGGAGATAAGCCCAACCTGATCGGGCGCGGTAATTGAGATGTAAAGCGTCTGGCGCTTGTCAGCCATGAATAGTCCCCCAAGACAAACCGGTTCAAACCAGCCCTCCGGACCGATTTCGGAATGGCGACTCCGGCAGGATTACCGCTGCGCAACACTACGTGTGGCTCGCGTTGCCTACGCTACGCTACGGCCCGAAAAGTTCAAATCCCGATCCAAAGTCACATATCAAAACAGGCCCTTTGAACCTGTTTTGATATGGCGACCCCGGCAGGATTCGAACCTGCGACCTACGGTTTAGAAGACCGTTGCTCTATCCAGCTGAGCTACGGGGCCAGATTAAACAGTATAGTCGATCAGACGCGGGCTTTGAAATTATCCGCATAGGCCTTGATAGGCACGCGGCGCGCTTTGGGTTCACGCACTTGATAGGAAAGCCCATTTGCCTCTGCATAGGCGATGGCGTCGTCCTTGGTCGCAAAGCTCAGCTTGACCTGGCGCTCAATATTACCGGCGCCGACATAACCCATAAGGCTATCAATTTGGCGTGCTTTGCTAGGCTTGAAGCGGATCTGCCAGCGTCTCGTGTTTGCTCTGCCGGACTGCATCGCTGACTTGGCGGGTTGGAAGATTTCAACGTCCATTTGTCTCTCCTGCGATGCTGTGGCCGTTGGCCCCTACCCTTGACGGGCTGAAAAATGGTCGGGGCGAGAGGATTTGAACCTCCGACCTACTGGTCCCAAACCAGTTGCGCTACCAGGCTGCGCTACGCCCCGTGCCGCGGTTTGTATGGGGTTTTGAAGCATTTGGCAAGCAGTTGATTTGAGAAGTTTACAACAACTTACTTTGCATCAAAAAAGGGGTGATCTACCCGGTCTCCAACACTGATATCAAGCCGCTTTGCTGTGCCCGCATTCAATTCCAGAACGGCTATAACGCGCACTCCTGATGACACCCCTGCAGTCGATTCCGGCACTGTATTTTCAGCAATACTGCGGATGATTCCCCGCTCGTCGATAAACAACATATCGAGCGAAATATAGGTGTTCTTCATCCAAAAGCTGAGCCGACGCCTGCTGTCGAATAGAAACAACATACCGTTATTGGGGGGCATCTCGGTACGAAACATCAATCCCTGACGGCGCTTTTCGAAGGTATCAGCAATCTCGACATTCAATTGGTGGCGGTCAGTCTTCGAAACAATCTCCAGTCGGTCCCACTCGAAGGTGATGTCCGAAGCCGTTGCCTCACTGGCGCCCTGCCCGCAAGACGTCAGCAAAAACAGCAAGAGCAAGGCTCCCAGCCGACGGGGTGCATAGAAGAAATATCGCATATAGGTGATGTAGCGGCTTAGTCCTCAACCAGCAAGACTTCTCGAGCCTGCAAGCCTTTATCGCCCTTTTCGATAGCAACTTTCAGCCTGTCCCCCGGCTGCACCTGCAAAATGCCCGCCTGGCGCAACACTTCCATATGAATGAAAATGCCTTCGCTATGCTCGTTTTCTGAAACGAATCCGTAGCCACGCACCCGGTTGAACCACTTCACCTGGGTATCAATAAAACTGGACAGGTCTGCGGGATCATTCGAGGCCGTGTTCTCATGATCCGACGACGGGATTGGTTTGGCCGTGCTGGTATCAAAACTGACAATACTGACAACCTGGAGCCCCTTGGGTCGCTCAACGACCTTGCAGCGAATAGACGTACCTTCTGCAAGAAATGTAACCCCAGCAGCACGCATCACTGAATGATGCAGCAAAATGTCGTCAGCACCATCTTCCGGGATAACGAAACCATATCCCTTGACCGCGTCATACCATTTAACCATGCCATGAATATCATGCGTGGGCTCTGGCACGGTGCCCGGCGCACCGTCATGGGACAAACCTTTTTCTACAGTTTGGGCATCAAGCTGTTGCATCGAATTTCGCACTCACGTCACTAAAACTTCATGTAATTACAGGTAGTTACATGATCACCAGTAATGTAGTGCCAACTTTATACGAATTTGATGCAGTTTCCTGATAAGTTTTGTTAAGGACCCAATTTACCCTTAAGGGTGGTCAGTGATGACCACCCCCATGGCCATTATCAAGCACCATTTCAGCATCGTGATGATCGATCAGACCTCGCTCGTACATGGTGTCCGTTGCAGGCTGCAGGAAGTAGAAGACCGCGATCAGGCCTGTGATCGACATGGTAATCGTATACGGCAGCGCCATGATTACCATGCGGATGTAAGAAAGCCGGATCAGCGGTGCCAGAGCAGACGTCAACAGGAACAGGAATGCGGCCTGGCCGTTCGGCGTCGCAACACTGGGGATATTGGTGCCAGTATTAATAGCAACAGCCAGCATATCGAACTGGTCACGCGTAATAACGCCTTCGGCCAGCGCCTTGGCAATTTCACCAATGTACACTGTCGCCACAAACACATTGTCCGAGATCATCGAAAGCACGCCATTGGCAACATAGAAGGCTGCAATCTGCGTCTGGCCTTCCATCTTCAGCACTTCAACGATGATGGGTTGGAAGAGCTGCTGGTCGTTGATCACAGCAACCACTGCAAAGAACACAACCAACAAGGCAGTAAAGGGCAGTGCTTCTTCAAAGGCGTGACCAATGCGGTGTTCTTCCACAATGCCTGTTGCTACCGTTGCCAGCACAATAACCGAAAGACCAATCAGGCCTACCGGTGCAAAATGGCCGATCAGGCCGACAACCAGCCAAAGGGCAACAACAGCCTGTGCAATTAATGAGGCAACCTGTTGCGGTGTGCGCTTTTCATCTTCTGACAGGTCGTAGTCTTCAAGAATTTTGCGGACATTGTTCGGCAACTGGGCCCCATAGCCAAATTTCTTCGTCACTTCGAGAAGCATTGCCGTCAACAGGCCAACAACCAAAACCGGCAGTGAGATTGGTGCCATGCGCACGAAGAATTCACCAAAACCCCAGCTGGCACGCTCGGCGATAATGATATTCTGCGGTTCACCCACCAGCGTACATACGCCGCCCAGCGCTGTACCAACAGCTGCATGCATCAGCAGACTGCGCAAAAAGGCGCGGAAATTATCCAGATCATTACGATTATTGGTATGAACCTGTTCATCATCCTGATGGTCATGGTCATGGTCGAAATGCTTACCGGAAGCCACCTTGTGATAAATGCTGTAGAAGCCAACACCGATCGAGATCACCACGGCGGTCACGGTCAGGGCGTCAAGGAAGGCCGACATAACGGCTGCCACAAACGAGAACAACAGGGATAGAACGATCTTGTTCCGGACACGTAGCAGGATTTTAGTAAAGACGTAGAGCAGCAGGTCCTTCATGAAGTAGATGCCGGCGACCATGAAGATCAGCAACAGCACCACTTCCAGTGCATGTTCAATTTCGGTTTTAACCGCGCCGGGCGTTGTCAGCCCCAGGAACACGGCCTCTAATGCGAGCAAACCTCCGGGCTGCAGCGGATAGCATTTCAGCGCCATGGCCAGCGTGAAAATGAACTCCAGCACCAGCAGCCAACCGGCTACGATGGGACCCAGAATGACCAGAACCATGGGATTAAGAATCAAAAAACCAATAATGGCCAGCTTGTACCAGCTGGGTGCATTACCCATGAAATTTCGAACGAAACCGTGTGCGATCGTGCGCGTCATGCAAGGTCCCCTGAAGACGTGAATGTTTTGGCAGAAGTGCCGGAATTGCAGGACGTGCCCACAAATTCACGCGGTTTTATCCCAGCGGGAACGAGTGAAGCAAGTAAAACCGGTTAATCGTCCGATTCCAGCTCATCAATGGTCTGGGCATCGACAATTCGTCTGGCGAGATCGAAGCGAAAACCGGACCTGGCAAAACTTGCCAGCTGCTTTTGGCGCTCCTTGTACCACTGTTCACGGGACGCAGACTTGTTCTGGCCCATCCTGTTACCAAAGGGTCCAAAACGTCTTCGCTTCGCATAGGCCAATGCAGCCTGCCAGTCATTCGTGCGTTCCTGTTGGTCTGTCTCGACAAGCTTTTGCTCTATCAGTTCAGCAGCAACCCCTTTCGCCTTCAGTGCACGACGTATCCAAGCGGCCGACCGGCCAGAACGACGCATGTAACGCGCGCGATTTTCAGCATAGGCAGCGTCATCCAGCGCGCCCATCTGCCGATAGAATTCACAGACGCGGTCTATCCAACTTGCCAACTCGCTATCTTCAACCCCCTCCAGCGACCGACGACGGGCCTTCCGCATCAACACATCGCGAAAATTTTTTTCACTGGATGCATAGCGCTGCAGGTAGTAGCCACCAGCATTACGAAGATAGCTTTCCGTCACTGGCTTTGTGGCCAATGCGCGGCGCTTGTTTTGCGACTTTTCGTCCTTCTTCATGCGGGCTTGCCATCCTATGGTGAAGCGCGTAAAAAACGCCACTTCCTTGCCTGTTTCCGGCTGAAACCGTGGCTCAGGCATTGAAGGTAAACGGCATTCTACAATAGCCTTATGGGCTTGGTAGCCTTAAACTGACACATAACGAAAACGGCACCCTCATCCACTTCGCAACCGTTGGAAATTCTGCGTGACTCCCACCCCGACAAATGACCCAACTTTACCCCATCGCCAGGTAGACTTTGAGACACTGACCGAGGGACTGGACTATGCCGCCCAAGGCCAGCGCGGCATGAATTTTTATTCCATGCGTGGGGAGCTCGAAACGGTTCTTACCTATGCTGAGCTACGTGACAGTGCTGTTTCCTATGCTAACAGGTTGATGACAGCTGGCCTTTCCAGGGGCGACCGAGTAGCGCTCGTTGCAGATGTCAGTGCCGATTTTGTTGTCGCCTTTTTTGCCTGCCAATATGCTGGGCTTATTGCCGTACCCCTGCCTATCCCAATCTCCTTTGGAGGGCGCGAGGGCTACATTCGTCAATTACGGCAACAGCTACAAAGCAGTGGCTCAACCTCAATGCTGATGCCAGAAGTTGTCTCCGATCTATCTATTGAAGCAGGTGAAGGCCTGGGCATGTCGGTGGTTTGCTCCTATGCTGATATTCAGGGCCTACCAAAAAGCAACGTTGAGCTTGTGCCGTGTGGCCCGGACGAAACCAGTTATCTGCAATATTCATCTGGCAGTACCCGCTTCCCACATGGGGTAACGATTCTGCAATCTGCGGTTATGGACAACTGCCAAGCTAATGCCCGCGAGGGCGTTAATATTCACGAAGGTGACCGCCTAATGTCCTGGTTGCCCTTCTATCATGACATGGGACTGGTAGGCGGGCTGCTGACAATGGTAATGACTCAGTCATCTATTGATTACCTGCCGACCGAATATTTTGCTCGACGACCGATGTTGTGGCTCGAGATCATGAGCCGCAACAAAAGCACCATCAGCTACGCCCCCGGCTTCGGCTACGAACTTGTCTATCGTCGTGTAAATGAAGAAAAAATCGCCGAATTGGACCTGAGCAACCTGCGTGTTGCTGGCCTGGGCGCCGAAATGATTCGAGCCCCCTCCATGCGGAAGTTTGCGGAAACCTTTGCCCCGGCGGGCTTCAGGCCAGAGGCCTTTGTGCCATCCTACGGGCTTGCAGAATGTACGCTTGCGGTCAGCTTCATGCCGCTGGATGAAGGCATTATGGTTGATATTGTGGATGAAGCAGCACTGTCTGCGCAGAACAAGGCTATTCCTGCGGCAGCCAACACCGAAAAAATACGTGAAGTCGTAAATTGCGGGGTGCCATTGCCCCAGTTTGAGGTCGAAATCCGCAACGAAGACGACGACCTCTGTGCTGATCGGGACATTGGCAAAATCTATGTTCGCGGCAAGGCCGTGATGACCGGATACCACAACGACCCGGAAACAACCCGCGCTGTGTTGGATGAAGATGGTTGGCTCGACACGGGTGACATGGGCTACTTCCTTGATGGTGCTATTTACATCGTGGGCCGGGCCAAAGACCTCATCATCCTGAACGGGCAAAACCTTTGGCCGCAGGACATTGAATGGACTGTAGAACAGATTGAAGGTCAGCGGACTGACGAATGTGTAGCGGTTTCTGTCCCGGGCCCGGGCGCTGATGAAGTGGCCATGCTGCTTATCCAGACACGCACACGTGACCTGGAAAAACGAGAGGCCTTTGTTCGCGATGTTAAAGATCGCGTACGCAAGCAGTTGGGTGTGACCATTAATGTTGCCCTTGTTGCGCCACGCGCCCTGCCCCGCACATCCTCTGGCAAGCTAAGCCGCGCGAAGGCTCGTGAGGCTTTCCTGTCTCGGTTAATGCTGCCAGAAGAAGGCAGCGACCCCTATGCCTGGGATGTCACGCACCCTAAATCCGCCACGGGTAAGCATTGAACGACAGAGCCCAGTCGCAACACACGATTGCGCTAACCGGCGCGACGGGCTTTGTCGGGCAACATACGCTCGACCTTCTTTTGGATCGCGGCCACTCTGTCCGCGCTTTGTGCCGACAGGCACAACACAAAATGCACCCACACCTCACCTGGATTGACGGCTCATTACAGAACCAAACTGCGCTAGAACAGATTGTAAGCGGCGTTGACTGCGTCATTCACATCGCCGGCACTATCAAAGCCAGCAGTCGCGCCTCTTTCTTTGAGGGTAACGAGCAAGGCACGGCAAATCTTGTTGACGCCATGTCACAGACAGAGGCTCCACCGCATATGGTGCACCTATCTTCTCTGGCGGCGCGCGACCCCCATTTGTCAGCCTATGCGGCAAGCAAACGAGCGGCTGAAACTGTGGTGCAGGCCTATCAAGGCGGAAGCAATGCCGTGATCCTGCGCCCCTCTGCGGTGTATGGCCCCGGGGATATGGAAACGATGTTCTACTTCAAATCAGCTGTCGCTGCTTTTGCTGCTGTGCCGGGTAAAGGCAGTCATCGAACGTCTCTGATACATGTGCAGGACCTGGCCAACGCACTGGTCGCACTTGCCGAACAAAACGTTCGCATCGCGGAACCACTGTCGATTGATGATGGCAAAGAAGGCGGTTACGCCGTTGAAGAAGTCCTTGATCTGATTAGTCCGGACAAGCGCCGAACCACCTTGTACCTACCTTACGCAGCATTGTGGGGCATCGCGGCCATTGGTTCATTATTTGCCGGGCTGGCTGGTAAAACCCCCATGTTGACAACGGGTAAAGCACGGGAGCTATGCCATGACGACTGGGTTTGCAACCGCCCCAGCCTCAACGAGACAGGCTTTTGGAGTCCTCAGATTGAGGGTCAGCGAGGCCTACAGCAAACCCTGGCCTGGTATGAAGAAAACAGTTTGGTCTAGGGTGCTTTTCTTCGATAGATTGCCGCCATCGACAATGCTATGAAAAGCCAACGCGGCAACCACACCGGAACAGCACATGAGTTCTTCTGAATCCACGCTGGCAGCGATTATCCGCCTGCTGGAGCCCTTCAACGAAAAAGGCGTCGATATCAGCGAAAACACAACTTTCGCCAATGACCTGGAATTGGATTCTCTTTCAGTCATGGATTTTGTCGCCGAAATGGAAGACCATTTTGACATCATGATCCCGCTCAATATCTTGCCAGAGCTTGAAACCGTGGGTCAGGTCGTCGAAGCCGTAGACAATATTGCAGAGGAAAGCCGTGGCTGACCTGTTCGATAAATTCGCAGGGATGATCGAACTGCGGGACACCCTCGCATTCGAGAAAGCCAACCCCTACCAGATCTGCATGGATGAGGTGTATTCGCCCACCGAAGCCAAGATTAACGGCAAGCGTACTCTTTTGGCCGGCACCAACAATTATTTGGGTCTGACCTTCGACGAACGCTGCATCAAGGCGGCACACGATGCGCTGGATGAATTCGGCACAGGCACGACGGGTTCACGTGTACTCAATGGCACCTATGGTGCCCACCGGGAACTCGAAGACGCGATTGCAGACCTCTATGGCACAGAACACGCCATGGTCTTCAGCACTGGGTTTCTGGCCAACCTCGGGATGATTGCAGGGCTGACCGGCAAGGACGACATCATCATGATTGACGCCGACAGTCACGCCAGCATCTACGACGCCTGCGCCCTGTCTGATGCCACAATCACGCGCTTTAGGCACAATGACGCTGCTGACCTCGACAAGCGCCTTGGTCGCATCAATGGCGGCCGCAATGTGCTGGTGGTGGTGGAAGGTCTATACAGCATGTTGGGTGACAAAGCCCCGCTCGCAGACATTATTGCCGCCTGCAAAAAACATGATGCCTATCTTCTGGTAGACGAAGCCCATTCCTTTGGCCCGTATGGGCCACAGGGTCAGGGTATCGCTGCTGAACTTGGCATGGTCGACCAGGTCGATTTTATCGTAGGGACCTTCTCCAAGAGCGTTGGCACAGTTGGCGGCTATTGTGTTTCCAGCCACCCCGAATTTGACATTCTGCGCCTTGCTTCACGCGCCTTTATGTTTTCTGCCTCCCTGCCCCCATCTGTTGTGGCCTCCGCAACGGCTGCTGTACGCATCATGCAGAGCGAACGCACCCAGCAGGAAGCCCTGTGGCGTAATGCTCAGCAACTGCACTGTGGGCTGGCGGAGATGGGCTTCAATTTGGGCGCTGATTGCAGCCCCGTAATCGCTGTTGTCATTGAAGACCGGGATGCAGCCGTCAGGTCATGGGAACAGCTGATGGACATGGGAATTTATGTGAACCTGGCTCTGCCGCCAGCAACGCCACAGAATGTCAATCTGTTACGCTGCAGCCTGAGCGCAGCTCATACGCCAGAGCAAATCGATCAGATTCTGGAAGCCTTTGATACGGTTGCGAAAAGCAACAGCATTCACCGAAACTAGGCTCTAGCGAAACCCGCCCTTCACGCGTGTTTTCAAAAATAGGCTTAATCCACCGATCAACGGATGACGGCGCTGCCAGTCCTTGATCTCCATCGTGACACCACTGTGACGGCTGATTTTCCACGCAAGATAATCAATCGCGCCGGTAAATGTGAAAGCTCCCTTGACCAGTCGAAGCAGGCTGAGGGTCTTGCCGTTGACCCGGCGGAGCCACCAGACAAATTTTGACGCGCGCCGACGTGACGGGCTGGAAATTGGCATCAGGCGTCCACTATCCCCGGGAATGGGGTTCATGCCAGCTGCCATCAGCGCCGGCAACATAAGCGCATCGTAACGCTTGGGGCTTTGCTGGTATATCTGGCGGCCACGCGACTTGGCGTCCTCCGCCCGCAGCTCAGCGTTATAGGTCATCTCAAAACCGCGCGACCACATGCGTTCCGATGTGACATGCATTGTAAAGGTCGGCATCACTGCGCGGGCGAATGTAATGATGGCCTGGGACACGGCGCCAATCACACGCTTTGTGGTCTCATCATCCCGGCAATAAGCCAAAGCGCAGGGTTGCGCAAACCTTGCCCAGAACGACGAATTCAGATGGTCAGGTCGCATGACCTCTTCAAATGAAGCAACGCTCATGATGGCATATTTGCTGCGAATGGTCGTGCCGCTGACTTCGAGCTCACGATAAAAGACATTGGGTGGAATGGCCTCATTCCAGAAACCCATCCATTTGCTGCCATTCGCCTCTGCGCAACTGTCAACAAGGACATAAAAATCCAACACTTTATCTTCAACGGATTGCTGTTGCAGGCACGACCCATAAAACAGTACCGCTGCTACCGTTTTACCATGACCGAAGACAATATCCTGCGCAGCCAATTGCGCTTCTTCCAGCACAGGTTGAGACAGTTCACCGGCGATAAGGTGCTGCACAACCTCTCTGTCGTCACGACTGTCTGTAATCATGCGCGTATCGCTAAAAATTTCATGGGAACGGATGCAAACAGTTCTACAGGCTGGTCAGGAGTCGGGTCAAACATTTCTCCGTCCAGCGTCACCGGGCTATCACAACTAACGAGCGCGCGAGACACTTTCCGGCGCACAAATCCGCGCACTAATTTCTTCCGTGGCTCGCCGAATAACAAAACGCGGAAGGCACGCAACAGGGAAAAGGCACCATAATCAACGCTGAGATAGCGCAACGCCCCCTCACCTACGCCGCTAGTTGCCTTCAGACCCAGCAATAATTTGTCCAGGCTTGTTACCACGACTACGAAATAAGGGCTGGGTGCATGATTTTCTTCATCAAACCGGACACCGACCTGTTCTGGCCGCATGGCAGAACGCTCAGATTTGAAGGGGTTGAGAGAGCTCAACACCAAATAGGATATCGCCAGAAAGTGCGTTATGGCATTGGGTAGTTTCAGGGGGTGGATCGCCCGCCTGCACTTATAGATACCCCGAACAACAGACGCTGCGCCGAAGAATGTGCCGTAGAGTGGTGTATCTTGCGGCGACAGGCGCATACCGACAAAAGGTAAGGATACCGGCTTAAAGCGCCCTTTTTCCCGCTCATTCCAGTTAAGAATTGCCTTCAAAACAGAAAGGGGTTTGCCTTTGGTACCAATGGCTTCAGCCGTCATATTCGTTTGCCCGCCTGGCAGTATCGCAAGCGCTGGCATATCGGGATAGGGATGATCGTTCACCAAAGACGTAACGGCGGCCTGAACCGTGCCATCCCCACCGTTCAGAACGACAAGATCAACGCCTTGAGCTGACAATTCCCCAAGAATTGACGTCATCTGGTCGATCGCATCAATTTCACGGTGGATGATATCGGGCCGCCCGTCCAGCAACGCCCGGATTGGCTCCATGCCATTTTTGAGCCGAGTACTCCCCGGATTGGATATGACGCCAATTTTCTGGATCTGCATGTCTGCCTCAGTATCGAACCCCTCGACACTAGGGCAAAATCCCCTTGGATATCAAGCAACTGACTTAGCCAGAACACGCTCAATAGCGCATTTGTACCATCAGATCATTTCGCCCTGACTGCGTTTCAAAGCGTGTTTTCTTGAAAGGCGGCTGTTTGAAAAAACCCCGTTTAGCATTGTTAGAAACCCCAAACCCTTCGGAAAAGTAGGCAAATTTCCGGTTTGCATCTTCATCGTGAAACATGCCCAGTGAATAAACGCCTGGCCCGCGAGGCAGAGGCATACATACCACCATCTGCCGGCCCGTTACCTGCACGTCAAAGCGCACCAGCTTTTTGCCTTTGGCAAGCCATTCCTTCTTCTCAGAGCCGTAAAGGCTCATTCGGATATATCCTTTAATTTCTCTAATATTACTGATGGTTATGCGTATTTCATCATGTTCCACATTATCGGAGCATGTGCCCAGAGGCTGCGTTACATCGAGCAATGGAATGACGACTTCTCGCTCCATACCCTGCACGATATTGATATCAAAGACGGGTGGCTCCAAGGCGGCCGCCGGGGATATGATGACCAACATGGCAGCAACCGCCCAAAGGCCTATATTTTGTAGCATGTCCCGCATCATCGTCCTTCGTGTGAATTTGGGGTAAACCAACATCATTCATGGCTTATTAGCTATATTGTTGGTATGAAAAGCAACATTTCAACGACACCGGCTCTATTCTCAAGACCATGACCAGTATGACCGGTGCTTTGGAGACACAAGTCGGGACCATATGCTCAGGCGCATTGATCTATATATCCTGAGGCAGGTAATCGCCCCCCTCATGGCAACATTAGGCGTTGCAGCATTGCTTTTGCTGTTGGAGCGCATGCTGCGCCTTTTCGACATTGTGGCAAACCAGGGTGGTCCCGTTGGCGTTGTCTTTCGTATGCTCGGAAACCTGATCCCGCAATATCTGGGCATAGCCCTGCCGGTGGGTATTTTCCTGGGTATATTGCTGGCTTTTAGAAAGCTATCTACAAGCTCTGAATTAGAGTCTTTGCAGGCCTGTGGCCTGGGCCTGCGTCGGCTGATGCGTGCCCCCATGATTCTCTGCTTCCTGCTGTTCGGTTTTAGCCTGGCGCTTTTGGGGTATATCCAACCGACGAGCTACTACGCCTTTCAGAGCCTGCAATTCGAGCTTTCTTCCGGTGCCTTTGGCGCTTCTATCAAGCCCGGGGACTATAACGAGCTGGGTGATGGACTGACATTGCGGATCGACCGCTCCGAGGATGGTGGTCGCAAGCTTATGGAAATTTTTGCGCAGAAAGAGCGACCCGACGGCCATACAACAACTATAACCGCTACGGAGGGGCAATTTCTGGCAATTCCGGACGGCTCTATGGTGCTCCTGCGCCTAAAAGACGGTGTCATTCTTGACAGCTTGCCTGGAGAGAGTGAACCCCGGACTTTTCGCTTCCAGCAGCATGACTGGCAGGTTGATTTGCCAAAGGTCAGCAAATTCCGTAGCCGCGGTGGTAAAGAACGCGAACAAACACTGCACGAGTTAATCCTTGATGACAACGGTCGATTGGAACCCCTGACAGAGACAGCCGTATGGGGCGCCTTTTTTGACCGTAGCCTGCGATCACTCTCCATCCTCTTCCTGCCATTCCTTGCGATCGGTCTTGGCGTTGTGTCCAAACGTCAGCAACGTTCTCTGGGCATGGTCGTTGGTCTGGTTATGCTACTGACTCTTCACAAGATGGTAGAGTTTGCCCTGGCCAGCGCCAATCTGGGTACGTCCACCGGCCTGATCGCCATGGTGGTGCCATTTACAGTCTTTGTCATATTGAGCCTGTTTTTCTTTCACACCACCGCTCACCGGGTGGGTGCATCGCCCCTTGCCTGGCTGGAAGGGCTGCTCGACAGCGTTGCCAAACTTTTCCAGAAACTGACCTTCCAGGCTTCCCGGCAACAGGAGGCGTAGACCATGGCACAACTACGCACCCGTCGCTATTCACCTCCCGTTCTGCTTGAATACATTGCCAAAACATTTCTTCTGAGGTTCGTCGTGCTATTGGCTGGCCTTGCAATCATCATGCAGGCATTGGACCTACTGGCCGAGAGCGCAGACATTTTGGCTGGCGATGGCGCCTCCTCAGAATCGCTTTGGCGGTACACAGTACTTCGCTTGCCAATGATGGTGGGGCAGGTCGTATCATTTGCTGCGCTGTTAGCCTCCCTGTTGACCTTCGCCGTCATGGCGCAACACAGTGAAATTGTAATCATGCAGTCCACTGGCCTCTCTGCGTTTCGCATCATTTTCCCAATGATGGGTGTGTGTGCGTTCATTGCACTGACGCACTTCGTTTTTCATGAAGCGGTCGTCGTGGAAACGAATGAAGAGTTCGAGCGCTGGAAGCTGGCTGACTTTTCAATGGAATCAACATTGCTTCCCCCCACCCCGGCCAGTGCGTGGGCGGTCGAAGACAACAAGCGTATCCGGGTGCAAGCAGTTCAGCGCGATGGCACCTTGCTGGACGGCGTTATCATCTTCACCCTGGGCCCAGACCGGAAAGTGCAGGAACGTACTGAGGCAGGCTTTGCCATATGGAACGATGGTGAATGGAAAATGTTCGACGTTTCCCATTTCAACGCAGAAGAAAACACCACGAAAACAGCCGAAACGGAACCGTGGCGAACACGCATACCACCCGAACGATTCCGCGCCCTGTCTATCGATCCCGAGACTGTTTCATTTGGCGTGCTCCGCGCCAATATCAAGCAACTGGAGCGTGAAGGTCTGACAACAACGCGACTTGTCGCCTGGCTACACCAAAAGATGGTTGGCCCCCTTGGAACAATTCTGATGCCGCTACTTGCATCCCTTGCTGGTTTCGGCGTGCTTCGGTCTGGAACATTGTTCATTCGTGTTGCCGTTGGCCTTGCTTTTGGCTTTTCCTATTTCGTCGTAGACAATCTCCTGCTTGCTGTTGGGCAATTTGGCTCTTTACCCCCTGCACTGGCGGCATGGGCACCTCTGGCGCTGTATTTTTTCCTTGGCACATCTGTGCTCTTCTACGCCGAGGAATAGCCAAGCACGATGTCCAATATGGCACCCGAAAACGGGACTGACCCGTCAAAGAACGCAACGCTGGTTCGGGGCGCTCGCCTGGCACTGATGGGGCGCGCCGGCGCGCTCATTGAAGTCCTATCACTCTTCCTGTTTGCGCAGATGTATGGGTCGGAAACCTACGGTATTTTCCTTGTTCTCTGGTTTGTTGTGCAGGCGCTTGCCATCTTCTCTGACTTCGGCATGACCCTTGCGCTACAACGCTTCATCCCTTCTGGCGAAGATGAAATCAATGCCGGGCGCATCCTGAAATATGCACTGAGTGTTTCGCTCACGATCAGCTGCGTCGTCTCAGTAGGCCTTACCTTCGCCGCGCCCTTTATCGCCGACTTCATCAATGCCAATGAACGCGACAGCCAGCATCTCGTCGATATTATTCGCCTCTATGCGTGGGCTGTCCCCCTTTGGTGCCTGATCGATGTGTGTACGGCCGCCATCCGTGCACAGCAGGTCTTTGGCCCTGAGATCAAGGTTCGGATCTTTTATGAGCAGGGCTTCAGGTTGGTCTTTGGCAGCCTGTTTTATTTCCTGGGCTATTTGTCTTTCGGCCTCTTCATTTCCCACCTTATTGGCCTGGCATTTACGGCTCTTTTTGCCTTGCGGCTTATCCACCGCCATTACGGCCTGCCGCTCATTTTCACCAAAACCGGTCGCGATAAAGCCCTCGTCCGGGACATGGTATCGTTTGCCTTCAGCATGGTGCTGCCCAACCTCGCCAAAAAATGGCATTCGGGCCTGCCACTTCTGGTTCTCAATGTGATGATCCCCGGTGCTCAAGGCGCTGAAGCCGCCGGTATTTACGGCATTGCGCGTAAACTTGTCAGCTTTATCAACGTGTTCCGTGAAAGTCTTGAATATGTGCTGGCCCCCATTGCTTCAGCTCACAGCAAGTTGGAGCAAAAGGGCCAATTGCAGGACATGTTCCGATTTGCAACACGCCTCGCTATCTGCCTGATCATTCCGGCAGCCACATTAATCGTCTTCAATAGATACGGCCTGATGCGCCTGAGTGGCTCGGAATTCCTGGCAGGCACGCTGGCGGTCATCATCCTGGCAAGCGGACGCGTGCTGGAAGCTGGCACAGGCCCCTCCACGGCCATTCTCACCATGATTGGGCGCTACCGCTTGCCCTTCATCAATGCCGTCATCGGCGTAACTTTAACCGGCCTTTTAGGCGTAATACTCGTTCCCTTGGGTAGCATGTTCGCAGAGGGTCTTATGGGCCCCATTGCGGCAGCCGCGCTGTCTGCCATCATCGGTATCAATGCAACAGCCATACTGGCTAATTTAGAAGCACGCTTCCTCTACGACCTGAGACCCTACGCCCGACAATCGGTGAAGCCGATCCTGGTTTCCCTGGCATTCTCGGCTGTTCTGGCAGGTTTGATTGTCGTGACGGAGGATATTTGGCGGCCACTCCACTTCGCAATCGGAGTCATCGGTTTCGTTTGCGCGCTCGTAGGCATCATGCGATACGGGTTCCAACGCCAAGAAGCGGAAATCATTATTCCCCGCAAAGTGAGGGAAAAGTATCCGTTCCTGCTTCCACGGGACGCCACAATAGACTAGATTAACCAATGCGGTCAGGATCAACACCTAACGCCAAGCGAGGTAGCAAGCGTGAGCACTAAAGCCGGTTTCTGGAAGGAACGAAAGTATCATCTCGACAAGATGACACTGAAAGAGCTGTATATCGCCTACTTCCAATATTACGCCATTCAGATTTACATCCTTGTAGGCTTAGTCTGTATCTATCTGGCCGTCACCAGTGATGCATCATGGACTGGTCTTGTGGCATCTGCTGCATGGTCCATGCTGAGTTTTGCCTTCTTCTGGTATGTTATTCATCGATACGTTCTACACGGCACCTGGTTGGCCAAGTCACCGCTGACGGCAACCCTTTGGAAGCGGATCCATTTCGACCACCATCAGGACCCCCACGACCTCTACATCCTATTTGGGGCTGTCTATACGACCCTGCCCTCTATCGCCATTGCCGTAATGCCCGTTGGCTATTGGGCCGCCGGATGGGGCGGGGCCATGGCAGCCTTGGCGGCCGGGTCATTGACCTATTGCTTCTACGAGTTTTGCCATTGCTTCGAGCATCTGTCCTACAAACCCAAGAGTAAGTTCCTGCAACGCATGAAGACCCTGCATATGGCGCATCACTTTCACAGTGAACAGGGTAATTATGGCATCACTAATTTTGGTTGGGACCGCCTCTTCAAAACCTATTACGAAAACGACAATCGCCCACCCAAAAGCCCTACCGTTTTCAACCTCGGCTATGACGAAGAAATGGCCAAGAAATACCCTTGGGTCGCTGAAAGATCCGGGGGTGTATCAAATGACTCACCGCGTGAACGCCGCAAGCAATACCAAACCTGAGTTTCATGTCGTCTACCGATACTGCCATTCGAATTGAGCGGGTCACCGACAAAAAAGGCCTCAACACCTTTATCGACCTCACCCGTCCGCTCTATGCCGACGACCCGAACTGGGTACCGCCCCTCAAGTTCGAACGCATGGGCGTGCTGGACAAGGAAAAGAACCCATATTTCGAACACGCCAAAGCCGAATATTGGATTGCCTATAAGCATGGCAAACCTGTTGGGCGCATCTCTGCACAGGTCGATGACCTCGCGCAGGAAACCCAGGGCAAAGGCACAGGCCATTTCGGCCTAATAGAAGGAGCAGACGACCCTGCCGTTTTCAAAGCGTTGTTTGAAACAGCTGAAAATTGGCTACGCGAGCAGGGTATGTCTCGTGCCCTTGGCCCCTTCAATCTCTCGGTTAATGAAGAATGCGGGCTGCTAACCAAGGGTTTCGATACACCGCCCATGATTATGATGGGACATGCCCTGCCCTACTATGCCGCCCGCGTTGAAGAGCAAGGTTATAGCGGTGCCAAGAAGCTCTATGCCTACGACCTGGACGTTATGCAGGAATTCCCGGAGCGGACACAAAGGATCCTACGCAAGGGGAAAGAGAATGACCGCCTGCGCATCAGGACGATCGATAAAAAGAACCTGAAGGCTGACCTTGAAGTCTTTATCGATATCTTCAACGACGCTTGGGCTGACAATTGGGGTTTTGTACGCTTTACGCCCAATGAGATCGCTAAAATGGCTGATGATTTGGGCTTATTCCTCAAACCAGAGATCTGCAATATCGCCTATTGGGACGGCGAGCCTTGCGCCTTCATGATCACGCTGCCGAATATCAATGAAGTCATCAAGAAAATGGATGGCAAATTGTTCCCCTTCGGCTGGGTATATTTGTTGAAGGACCTCATTATCGGCACGCCAAAAACCGGGCGCGTTCCGTTAATGGGTGTCAAAAAGGAGCATCAATCACGCGTCTCAGGTGCGCTAATGTCCCTTTCACTCATTGAAGAATGCCGAAGCCGGGGTGTGAACGAACTTGGTTTTGAGCGTGGCGAATTATCCTGGATTCTGGAAGACAACCACGCCATGCTCGACATGCTGACATCCATCGGCTGCGCGGAATACAAGGAATATATGGTCTACGAAAAGACGCTGTAGCGCCCTTTTAGCCTGACCCCAGAAAACGGATTGCCTCATCCCTTTGGAACAAGTAGAGCAATGTCCTGATTGCTTTTCCACGCGGTGTCTGAAGATCTGGGTCTTTTTCCAATATCAGCGCGACATCATCATGCGCCATGGGTAACAGCTCCGCATGGGCTTCAAGGTTCACCAGTCGAAATGCTGGCAGGCCACTCTGGCGGGTACCCAATAATTCACCCGCACCACGCAGGCGCAAATCTTCTTCCGCAATCACAAAGCCGTCTTCCGTATAGCGAATAACTTTCAGGCGTGCTTTAGCAGTTTCCGAGATATCGGGGTCATATAGTAGCAAGCATGTGGATTTTTCGGCCCCTCGGCCGATGCGACCCCGCAATTGATGTAATTGGGCCAGACCAAAACGCTCTGCATGTTCTATGACCATGATGCTGGCATTGGGGACATCGACACCAACTTCAACCACCGTCGTGGCCACCAGGATACTTTTCTCACCCGCCTGGAAGGCCTGCATCTGGGCATCTTTGTCTGCCCCCTTCATGCGGCCATGGACAAGGCCTATACGCTCTTCGCCAAATTGGGCCACCAGGCTGCGATGCCGGTCTTCAACGGCTGTGACAGGCAAAGCATCAGATTCTTCGACCAGCGGACATACCCAGAATATCTGTGCCCCTTGGTTGATTGCCCGGCTAACGGCAGCCATCACATCGTCCAGGCGACTATCAGGCATGGCGCGCGTATCGATTGGCTGGCGCCCAGCGGGCTTTTCCATCAGTCGTGAAACATCCATTTCACCATAAGCCGTCAGGGTTAGCGTGCGTGGAATAGGTGTTGCAGTCATCACGAGTATATCAACGGGGTTGTCCCCCTTGGCCGCCAGAGCGAGGCGCTGGTTGACACCAAACCGATGCTGCTCGTCGATCACAGCCAGACCCAGATCATGATAGCGCACATCTTCTTCAAGCACGGCATGGGTGCCGATCAACAGCTGTGTTGTGCCGTCAGAGACGCTACTCAATATAGCCTCTCGTGATTTCCCCTTATCTCTGCCAGTCAGTAGCGCAACATCAACACCAAGTGCCTCGCAGAATGGCTGCAATGTTGCCAAATGCTGGCGGGCCAGAATTTCCGTCGGTGCCAGGATAACGGCTTGAGCACCAGCCTCTATGGCCTGTAGAGCTGCCATGAATGCCACAACAGTCTTGCCGCTGCCCACATCGCCCTGCAACAGGCGCAGCATCCGCTTGGGGGTCGCCATATCATCCGTAATATCGTCAACCGCCTGGCGCTGCGCCCCGGTTAATTCATAAGGCAGGTGGTTCTCTAGCGCTGCCTGCAGGTCGCCACTGCCTTCAATAGACCGCCCCCTACCCTGACGCATGCGACGACGAACCAAAGCGAGCGCCATTTGATTCGCCAGCAATTCATCATAGGCCAGCCGTTGTCGCGCAGGGGCTTCTGGCAACAGATCGGTGGGTTCTTCAGGGTGATGCACACTCTCCAGCGCCGTCTTCCAGGCCGGCCAGCCGCGTTGCTGCACCAAGGGTCCGTCGAGCCACTCATCGAGCGCCGGCACCTGCGCCAAAGCCCCGGCAATTGCCTTGCCCAGCACTTTTGCCGACAGACCACCGGTCATCGGGTAGACCGGTTCAACAATCTCCACCTTTTCACGTTTATCCACGCTGACCACATGGTCCGGGTGGGTAATTTGCTTGTTGCCCTGATAGGATTCCACCCGGCCACTGACGATCCGAGTCTGCCCCTCCGGCAGAATACGCCGAAGATAGTCATCCCGCGCACTGAAGAAGACGAGCGAAATAAAGCCGGTATCGTCGCTGCATTGCACCCGATAAGGGCTGCGCCGATTGTGGGGCTTTTCATGTCGGTCGACCCGCACTTCAAGCGTTACAATCGCACCTTCTGGAGCATCCGCAACACTCGGGGCGTAGCGACGATCAATCATCATGACCGGCAAATGCCAGAACAGATCAACGACAGAAGGCCCGGCAATTTTCTCCAGCATGGTCGCAACACGGGGCCCAACGCCCTTCAGCGAGGTAACGGGTGCAAATAGCGGAAACAGAATTTCCGGTCGCATCGCTACAAAATCCCCCTCACTGGTGCTGACATAGGCTGAATTTAAGACTATACCCTGTGCCCGCGACAAGGAACACATGATGGCCGACGAAACACTGGACCCTTTGGATACGCTACGACGCAAGTTGCGTTTTCGCGCCTGGCACCGTGGCACACGGGAAGCTGACCTGATCATGGGCCAGTTCGCCGACGCTCGTATTGGCACGATGACAGAAGACGAGCTGGCGCAATTCGATGCCGTGCTCGAAGTCCAGGACCTAGACGTCTATAACTGGATCATCGGCAAATCAGAGATCCCGCCTGAATATCAGACCAGCATCATGCAAGAGTTGCTGGACTTCGACTTCCGCCTGCCAGGGAGCCACTTTTGACCCATCCCATCCTTGAACACGCTGGCAGGCTGACAGTCTCTGGCGTGCCAGAGGGGGCCGATGCGTTACTTCTGGGGCAGTTAATCCACCAACAGAACAAGAGCGAACCGCGCCTGTTCCTGCACATTGCGCGGGACGACGCGCGCCTGTTTGCTTTGCGCGACGCCCTCTCCTTCTTCATGCCCGATTGCGAGGTCCTGACCTTCCCGGCGTGGGACTGCCTGCCCTATGACCGCATCTCACCCAACGCAACGCTGACCGCCCAGCGTATGCGCACCTTGGCGCAACTGATGATGCCTCTGCGCAAGAAATCTGTTGTAGTTCTCACGACCGTCAATGCCGCCAGCCAGCGGGTGCCGTCTCGTGAAACAATTGCAGAATCGAGCCTGACCGCGAAGGTCGGTGACGAGTTGGATACCGAGCGCGTGCTCGCTTATCTGGCCAACAATGGTTATACGCGCTCCGCCACAGTGATGGACCCGGGTGAATATGCCGTGCGTGGCGGGATTATTGATATATTTCCACCGGGCGCGGACGAGCCACTGCGGCTCGACTTCTTTGGTGACACGCTGGACGGCATCCGTGGCTTTGATCCGATCGACCAGGTCAGCACCACTAAACACAAGGCGCTCGATCTGGTACCGGCCAGTGAAGTTGCGCTGCAGGAAGAAAGCATCACCCGCTTTCGCCAAAACTATCGCGAACTATTTGGTGCGGTAGTGGGGGATGACCCCCTCTATGAGGCCATCTCCGAAGGCCGAAAATATCAGGGTATGGAGCATTGGCTACCCCTGTTCCATGAACGCCTGGACACGCTGTTCGACTATACCGATGGCGCATTCCTTTCTATTGACAATCTGGCGGAAGATGCCTTTGCCTCACGACTAGAAGGCGTTGTCGATCACTACCAGGCCCGCGAAGACCACCGCGCCCTTGAGGCCGATTCGCCCTACAAACCCTTGCCCGCTGAAAAGCTCTACCTGACGGCCGGTGAATGGCAGGACGCGCTCGAAGACCTTGATGCCCGACAGTTCAGCCCCTATCAGGTACCCGGCGAAGGCCACGTTATTGATTTTGAGGCAAGTGCTGGCCGTGATTTCGCCCCCGAACGCACGCAGCAAAACGCCAATGTTTATGATGCGCTGCGAGAGCATCTGGCAGACCTCGTCCAGAAGAACTTGCGCGTTATTGTCGCCGCCTATAGCGAAGGCGCGCGCGAACGCCTGCAGGTGGTCCTAGAGGATCACGAGATTACCAACACAGCCGCTTTGAAGAGTTGGTCAGAACTGGAAACGCTGCCCAAGAACACACTCGGCCTTGCAATATTGCGGTTGGAACATGGTTTTGAGACCAACGACTTTGCCATCATCACCGAGCAGGACCTGCTGGGCGACAGGCTAGTCCGCAAAAGCCGCCGCAGCAAGCGGGCGGACAACTTCATTGAAGAAGCCTCCAGCCTCACCGAAGGTGATTACGTCACCCATGTAGAGCATGGCATCGGACGCTATGACGGCCTAAAGGCCATTGATGTCGGTGGCGCGCCCCATGATTGTGTAATGATCACTTATCACGGTAATGACCGACTATTCGTCCCCGTTGAAAATATCGAGGTACTGTCTCGATATGGCTCGCACGATACGATTGTACAACTCGACAAGCTGGGTGGTCATGCCTGGCAGAACCGGAAGGCCGGCCTTAAGAAACGCCTGAAAGAAATGGCGGATGAGTTGATTAAACTGGCAGCGGCCCGTCAGCTCAAAAAGGCGCCGGTCATGAACCAGCCGGAAGGCCTCTACGAGGAATTCTGCTCACGCTTTCCCTATCATGAAACCAATGACCAATTGCGAGCGATAGAAGACGTTACCAACGACCTGATGACGGGCCAACCCATGGACCGCCTGATCTGTGGTGATGTTGGCTTTGGTAAGACCGAAGTAGCCCTGCGGAGCGCCTTTGTGGCCGCCATGTCCGGCAAACAGGTGGCCCTGATCGCCCCAACAACTCTACTGGTTCGCCAGCACTACAAATCATTTGTCGAGCGCTTCAAAGGGCTACCTGTCCGTATTGAGCAGCTGTCTCGCCTCGTTTCTTCCACCAAGGCCAAGGAAACCCGCCAGGCACTGGCCGACGGACAGGTCGATATCATTGTCGGCACCCATGCATTGTTGGCGAAGACCATCAAGTTCAATGATCTGGGCCTGCTGATTGTTGATGAAGAACAGCATTTCGGCGTGCGCCATAAAGAACGGCTCAAACAACTACGCGATAATGTCCATGTGCTCACGCTGACAGCAACGCCGATCCCTCGCACCTTGCAGTTGGCCATGACAGGCCTACGGGGGCTTAGCCTGATTGCTACACCCCCTGTCGACCGGTTGGCCGTACGCACCTTTGTGTTACCGTTTGATGGGCTGTCGATCCGCGAAGCGCTGTTACGCGAGTTGTATCGTGGCGGACAATCCTATTACGTCTGCCCGCGCATTGCCGATCTGGCCGAAATTGAACGCTTCCTGAAAGAAGAAGTGCCAGAAGTCAAAGTCGCCGTTGCCCATGGCCAAATGCCGTCACAAGAGCTCGAAGACGTCATGAATGCCTTCTATGACGGCTCTTACGATGTGCTCCTCTCGACGACGATTATCGAGTCTGGTTTGGATATCCCGCGCGCAAACACCATGATCATTCACCGCGCGGATATGTTCGGCTTGGCCCAGCTTTACCAGCTGCGTGGGCGTGTAGGACGATCCAAGCTACGCGCTTATGCCTATTTGACAACACGGCCTGGGCGCATACTTACCAAGACAGCAGAAAAACGTCTCAAAGTATTGCATTCATTGGACAAATTAGGTGCAGGCTTTACGCTCGCCAGCCACGATCTGGACATTCGCGGGGCCGGCAACCTGCTGGGTGAAGAACAATCGGGCCATATTCGAGAAGTGGGTGTCGAGTTGTACCAGCATATGCTGGAAGAAGCCGTGGCCGAGGCCCGCAGCCAGGCTGACGGCACAGACTTTGAGGCCGGTCAGGATTGGTCACCGCAGGTAGCCGTTGGCACATCGGTACTCATACCTGAAAGCTACATTGCGGATCTTGGTGTCCGCCTGAACCTGTATCGCCGGATCGCTCAGTTGGAAACGCTGGAGGATATCGACAGCCTGGCCGCTGAGATGATCGACCGCTTTGGCAGCCTGCCCGGCGAAGTTGACAGCCTGCTCAAGATTGTTGCCATCAAGCAATACTGCCGCCAGGCCGGCATCGCCAAGCTGGAGGCAGGGCCGCGAGGTGGTGTTGTTTCCTTCCGAAATGACGACTTTGCTAATCCCGCTGGGCTTGTTTCCTTCCTGTCCGCTGAAAATGGCATGGCGAAGTTGCGGCCAGACCATTCCCTGTTCGTAAAGCGCAACTGGGACACAGATCGCCGCCGTATCAAAGGCGCAACAGATCTGGCACGCAACCTGGCACGTAAGGCTATGGAAGCAGCCTAACGCAGCGAAAATCATGGGAAATGCCGGGTCCGCTTGCTATATAGACAGCGTTCAGGGCAATTCACCCCTAATGGAGTAAGCCGCGTGATCGACCCATTTGGCAGGGCCATTAAATATCTGCGTGTTTCTGTAACCGACAGGTGCGACTTCCGCTGCGAATATTGCATGGCGGAAAACATGACCTTCCTGCCCAAATCAGAGGTTCTGTCGCTAGAGGAACTGGACCGCTTGTGCACGGCCTTTATTGAAAAAGGCGTTGAAAAACTGCGCATTACAGGTGGTGAGCCGTTGGTCCGCAAAGACATCATGTCTCTGCTGCATAATCTGGGCCGTCACCTGAAAACAGGCGCTCTTGAAGAACTCACCATCACCACTAATGGCAGCCAGTTGGCCCGTTTTGCCGACGAACTGGTCGATATTGGTGTCAAGCGCATCAATGTGTCGCTGGATACTCTGGATGCACAGCAATTCACCCGCATCACCCGCTGGGGCCGGTTGGATCAGGTGCTTGAGGGTATTCAGGCCGCCAAGGAAGCAGGCCTCAAGATCAAAATCAACACCGTGGCCATGCGCGGCGTTAACGATGCAGAGGCCATGGATTTGATCCGCTGGTGTGGCGACGAAGGCTACGACATCACCTTCATTGAAACCATGCCCATGGGCGAAATAGATGGCGAACGGGCTGATGTCTACATGCCGCTTTCTGTCCTGCGCGCGCAAATTTCACAGCATTGTACGCTGGAAGATTCGGACTATCGCACCGGCGGGCCTGCCCGCTATGCCACTGTGACTGAAACCGGCCAGCGCATTGGCTTCATTACACCCCTAACCCATAATTTCTGCGAGTCCTGCAATCGTGTTCGCGTAACCTGTACCGGTATGCTCTATATGTGCCTGGGCCAGGACGACAATGCCGACCTGCGCAAAGCCCTGCGCGCTGACAGCGACAACACAGCGCTGAATGCCGCGATTGATGAGGCCATAGGCCGCAAACCCAAGGGCCATGACTTTGTCATCGACCGACGCACCAATGCGCCAGCCGTCTCTCGCCACATGAGCGTAACGGGCGGTTGACGAGCAGAACCATGAGTGAGCCCCGGATCGCATTTACGGCCAGCGCCAGCCCGAAGGCGCAAAAGGCGCTGCAGGATATTCAAAGCCGTTACGAGCATGTGGATGTCAACGAGGCAGACATTGTCGTCGCCATTGGTGGTGACGGCCTGATGCTGCGCACGCTGCACGCCACTTTGGACCGGAGCACCCCTGTTTACGGCATGAATGCCGGGTCCATCGGGTTCTTGATGAACCATTACGAAGAAGACAATTTGTTTGAGCGTCTGGCAGCGGCAGAAGAAATTGTTCTGCACCCCCTACGCATGAAGGCCCATGTGCAGGATGGCAGCACGGTCGAGGCCCTGGCGATCAATGAAGTCTCGCTGCTGCGCCAAACCAATCAAGCCGCAAAACTGCGCATTCTGGTGGATGGTAAAGTCCGGCTTGATGAAATGGTTTGCGATGGTGTACTGGTCGCGACCCCTGCCGGGTCGACCGCCTATAACCTGTCCGCCCACGGGCCTATCGTACCCATGGATGCGGACATCTTGTGCCTGACGCCTATCAGCGCCTTCCGCCCTCGCCGCTGGCGCGGGGCGCTATTGCCCCAAAGTGCGGTGGTGACTTTTGAAGTACTGGAAGCCGAACACCGCCCGGTGAATGCGACAGCTGATACGACAGAAGTGCATTCCGTAACACGGGTGGAAATCGCCGAGGATCGCAACGTCAAACTACGTCTTTTGTATGACAAAGGCCACAATCTGGCCGAGCGGATTATTGCCGAGCAATTCCTGGTCTAACGCCTATTTGTTCCTGGGTAACAGGAAATAGAACGGCACGAGCCATAGGGCTGACAAGGCTGACCCCAGAAAGAACACCGTATTCCAGCCACCCCCAGGGGGAATGAAGGCTGCTATCGCACTGATATTGATCTGACCGGCCATAATCGACACATAGATTGACACGGCCCAACAGACCAAAAGCCAGAATATCAACGCGATATTTCGGCCCAGATCATCCCTGCCAAGCAGTCTGAAAAGCGGCATGACCATCGCGCCTGCTGCTGCACCAGCAATGATGCGCAGTACCAGCGCTGCTACAAAGTCGTCTGCATAGACGAAGAACAGCCATGAACTGAGCCCAGAGACGACAAAGGCCGCCAGGAAGACTGTCCTGTCGCTGAAGATGGTTGCGACGACCCCACCCAGTGGAATCCGAAGCACATAGGCAATCAGGAAGCCCAATTGCAGCCACATGGCCTGTACGGGCGAAAGCGCCCACATTTGAGAGAGGCCAGCGCCGATATTGCCGGACAGGCTCGCTGCTGTGAGATGCACAATCAACAATGCCGGTGCCAGCGCAAATGATAGTCTCACCATAGCCTTACTCCCTTTAGACTGCCGACGACGATGCACGGCCCATGATACGGTCACGCCAAACCATGAGCGCAGGCAGTACAACAACTGTACACAACACAATAAAGACCATCGCAATGGTCAGCAAAATTCCCATACTGGCGACACCCCAATGCTCCGACAATGACAGACTGCCAAAAGATCCAATGGTCGTCAGCGCACTGAGCGTCACGGCCCTTGGCGTGCTGGAATGCATGACCTCTGACACCGAGTGTTCCTGATGACGCCGATGCACCAGGTGAATGCCACTATCGATACCGAACCCGAGCAGAAGCGGCAGAACAATGACATTGGCGAAATTGAAATGCATGCCCATCAGCACGCTGGTCGCCACTGACAGGCTGCAAGCCAAACCCAACGGAATCAGCACCAGCAGCACATCACTGAACCGCCGCAAAACGCTGTATAGAAGCAATGAAATCAGCACGATGGCAATGGCGGTCGCCATCCAGAATGAATCAACCACAATGCGCCCGACACTGACTTCAGCAATCGGCCGCCCGGCGGCGCGTGGCACTTCAGCTGTGATCGCATCGACAAATTCCCGCAATTCCCGGAAACCATGAATGCTGCTGGCAGGCATCACAGAGACACGCACCTGCCCATCCTCTGCCATTTCGCGCTTCAGTACTTCCCCGGGCAACTCTTCAAAGCGGATTTCGTCAGCACTCAGGGCCAGGCGCAGCCGATCCAGCTGCTCATTCATGTCTGATGCCAGCCTCGATTCAAGCTCAAGGACAACATCATCCGCCCCTGATCCAAGAGCATGCAGACTGTTCGTCAGGCGGCTTAGTTCTGGAAATTTGTCCAGATCGTCCGGCTTCAGTCCATCGATCTCCAGCGCAAGGTCTGCCATGGCCACCCGGCGCACCGCCATACTGGGTGGTTCAGCCACCCTGATTGGGTTCAAAGCTGTCCACATAAAGTCAGCGGCTTCTTCTACTAGTTCGAGCTTGAAGTCCTGATCCTCGGGTACGTGGTTTTCGGGCGTAACCACCTCTTCGACAACGTCGAGCTTCTCGAGCTTGGCCTTGAGCTCACGGGCGTGCGCCATGTCTCGCGCCAATACAACGGCTGTATAGTCTGTCACAATATCAGCGTCAGCAAGCACGCGCTGGGTAACTACAGATTCCGCATCGGGGTTCTTCAGTGCCAGGGTGCTTGTGTCGAACTCAGCCCGTTGCGCCACCCAAATGGCGGCCAGCGAAACAACGAGAACCATGGCAGCAAGCCCACGGCCGTGACGCGCCATGAAATCAACCGGGATTAATTCCCCTAACGTTAAATGCGGGCGTTGTTTGGCTGCTTTCAGCACGGTCAGCATGGCAGGCAATACAGTGAGTGTCGCAATCAGCGCGACGATCATCCCGCCCCCGGCAATGATGCCCAACTCGGCGAATCCGCGATATTCGGTGGGAATGAAGGATAGAAACCCCAGCGCCGAGGAAATAGCGCACAGGGTAATTGCCCCGCCCATAGTGCTGGAGACATCCTTAAGCGCGTCCACATTACTCGCACCATGTGAGGCCAATTCCCGATAGCGCAGGCAATAGTGAATGGCGTGGTCGATTCCCAGGCCGATAAAGAGCACAGCACAAGCCGCCGACAACATATTCAACTGACCCACGGCCAACGTCGCGTAGGCCGCCGTCCAACAGAAGCCGATCAGCAATGTGCCGTATGACGCAATGATCAGCCTGCCCGAACGCAGCCCAAAGCCCAGGATAAACAGCAGCAACACCAGGGAAACCGACCCTGCAAGCGCGACACCGCCGCGAATGGCCGTTAATTCGTCATAGGACAACACCACATCGCCGGTAAAACGGATTGAAATGTTCTCCTGGACACGCCCGGTGTCCCTTAACTCCTGCTCAATAGTATGCAGGCGTTCCACCGCCTGGCGACCGGACAGCGCATCTGAAAAGTCAACACTCGGCTGGATGATGACCAGACGGATATCACAGCCGTCGCCTGCCCCAACAACGCGTGGGAATGGCGTTTTTGCAGGCGGCCGACCCGCCATCACATCATCTGTATAGTCTGAAAGACGATCTGCCATTTTGAGGAAGGCAGGCGGTAATTCCTCCCCTTCCCCGACTTGTTCAACACCCAGCGACATCATGGCCAACAAACCACGCAAGCTCGGGTCCGCAGCCATTTTCGCAAGGCCCGGCTGTGCCTCTGCAAGGGCGTCCACGGCCTCGCTGATCTCTTCTTCACTCAGATAGAGCAGCCCATTTCGTTCGTAAAATGGGCCAGTTCCGGGGATATAGACGTCACGAAATAGCTCAGGTTCCGCCTCAAGGGCTTCTGCCAGCGTCAACGCGGCCTGCTCGGTTTCAAAAGGGTCTGGACCTTCAACAGCCACCAAAATCGCTTCAGCCAGTTCTGGAAAGACGGCTTCAAATTCCTCACCATAGATTCGGAAAGGTTCGTCATCTGCCACCATTTCCGAGGTATTGGAGTTCATGGTGATGGTTGTCGCCGCGTAATAGAGCGAAGCCATGGCAGCAACAGCAGAGATCACCAAAACCCACCAGGCACGGCGCACCATCAGGTCCGTCCATTTTGCCAGGCCACGGAAAAACAACTGACGCATGTTTTGCTAATCGCCCCCAAGAATCCTATATTCTGCTTCCAAAGAATGTAGAGCACTATGCTGCTTATAAGAAGGACCACCGTTGAAAAATCTTGGCATCATCAGAAGCTGGAGTAGGGCTCTGGTAACAGGGGGTTTCCTTGCCCTGATCAGCTTAACATCGGCTCAGGCCGATGGCGCAGATGCTGCCGCAACAGCGGCCCCTGCACTAGATGACGCAAAACAGGTCATCGACCAGCTGCATGCAGATCTTCTGACAATCCTGAAGCGTAGTGATGACCTTGGCCTTGAAGGGCGGGCAAAAGAGCTCAAACCCATTTTGAATGAAAGCATGAACCTGCTGGCGCTCGGAGTTGGAGCCGTTAGCCGCAGAAACTGGCGCACCTGGGACCAAAGCCAACGAGACCAATTTATCGACGTTTTCCTGGAGTTTATGGCCGCAAGCTACGCAGCCCGTTTCAAGTCCTTCAACAATCAGAAATTCACCATTGTGGGTGACAGGCCTGGTCCGCGCGGCTCTGTTATTCTGCTAACACAGGTTGATAGCGAAGGCCGAGAGACTACCAATGTGGATTATCTCATGATGCACCGGAATGACCGCTGGGCTGTTGCGGACATCTTCCTCGACGGTGCTATCAGCGAGGTCGCCATGCGACGGTCCGAATTTTCCAACATCCTTCGCTCAGAAGGATTTGAAGCACTTGTTGATGCCATCAAGCAGAAAACAGCGGCACGCCTGACCCCCTGATTGCAGCTTTCTCTGCAAACGCTCTACCCTTGATCGTGATCAAGGTAGCATGTCCTTTTGGTTCTATTCTAATCTGGTCAGATTAAACGGGTAGATCAGGAGACTCACATGGCATATCGCGATATTCTTTTTCACGCCTTTGAGGGCGAAGCGGGCGATACAGTCCAGAAAACAGCCTTGGCACTTGCCGGCAAAATGGGGGCCCAGGTAACAGGGGTCAGCGTTGTGGATAACACCCCCATCCCGGCCTATGTGGTGCCCTATCTTCCCACCAATCTGGACCAGAATTACCTGGAAGAAGCCCGGGCGACGGCAAAGTCTCTGCGCAGCAGAGTTGAAGATGCCGGGCGGGCCGCGGATATCCATGTGGAATGGCGTTATGTAGAAGGTGATATTCGCGGTGTGATCAACCTGCACTCCCGCTATACGGACCTTGTCGTTCTCGGCCAGGGCGCGGGTGAAGATGTACCGCTTGGCCCGGCGCTGAACCTGGCAGATGACCTTATTCTATCGACAGCAAAGCCGATTTTGTCAGTTCCCTGGCATGGTGATTTCACCAATATTGGCACCAATGTTCTCGTCGCCTGGAATGGCAGTCCACAGTCAAGCAGGGCTGTCCATGATGCGTTACCGATTCTGACCGAGGCGCAAAGCGTCAAATTGATCGAAGTTGGTCCCGAGAACATCCATCACATTCCCGGCGCAGAAATTACCGCCCATCTGACGCGCCATGGCGTGAATGTGGAAGCCGACTATGTTGTTGAAGGAAGCAACTCCACCGGCGAAGCCATTCTCGGCTACGCATCCGAGATGAATGCAGATTTGATTGTCTGCGGCGGCTGGGGCCATTCCCGAATCGTAGAAACCGTCATGGGCGGTGTTACCCGGCATCTGTTGCGCAATATGCCCGTGCCCATTTTGATGTCGCACTAGTAAAATGGCCGACGAACAGCTGAAAAGAAGGCTCGGCGGCGGTCTGCTGACCCTTTACGGGCTTGGCACGACCATTGGTGCCGGCATCTATGTGCTGGTGGGTGAAGTGGCCGGCATAGCTGGATACTTTGCCCCACTGTCTTTCATTATTGCCGCGGTGCTGGCCGGCTTTTCGGCTCTTTCATTCGCTGAGCTAGCGGTTCGTTACCCTGTGAGCGCCGGTGAAGCCGCCTATGTCACAGCGGGCCTGAAAAAGCCTTCTATCGGCCTCATCGTCGGCCTCATGGTCGTGGCCGCTGGTAGCGTCTCCAGCGCGGCAATCGTGAACGGGTTCGTGGGCTATCTGGATGTCTTTGTCGACATGCCGCGTAGCATCAGCATTGTTCTGGTTCTGGCACTACTGGTGGCTCTAGCATGCTGGGGTATTCTTGAATCAGTATCTTTCGCCAGCCTCATCACTGCCTTAGAGATTGGCGGCCTATTACTGATCATCTGGGTTGGCGGCAGCTCGTTTTCGGAAAACCTCCCAGCTCTGATGGATCAATTACCAACATTTTCGCCCGGTGTGCTTTCAGCAACCCTGTTGGGGGCCACCCTTGCCTTCTATGCCTTCATTGGTTTTGAGGACATGATCAATGTGGCGGAAGAGGTCAAAGATGTACCCCACACCATGCCAAGAGCCATCATCCTGACGCTGGTCGTCACGACGGTGCTGTATGTCCTTGTTTCGCTGGTTGCCATGACAGCCCTGCCGCTCGAAGAGCTTGCGTCACGTCAGGCGCCGCTGGCGCGTATATATGAGCAGAGTACCGGCAACGCGCCCTATGTGATCAGCATTATCGGCATTCTTGCTGTACTGAATGGTGCATTAATCCAGATCATCATGGCGTCCCGCATTTTATACGGGCTAGCCAGGCAGGAGCATCTGCCAAAGCAATTGGCGGCCGTTCATCCAAGGCTTGGCACGCCGGTTCTTGCCACAATTGCAACGGGCTTGTTTGTGCTGGTGATGGCCTTGCTATTGCCGCTGCTTCTGTTGGCGCAATTTACCAGCGCCATCACCCTGAGCATCTTTGCCCTGGTGAATATCTCACTCATCCTGATCAAACGGCGTTCACACGACCGCCCCGCCTTTCAGGTGCCCGCTTGGGTGCCCTGGTTCGGTGCAATCTCCAGCACAATCTTCGCCATCATTCAGATAGGTGGCTTTTAGGGCCTAGTGTTCCCCGCCCCGGACGAAACCTTGCGGTGTCCAGCGTGAGAATGGGATTTTAGCGCCTGGCCTCATATGTTCACGGTCTTTCAGGCGCTGCTTCACCACACCGATCATGAAGGCCGTTACATTCGGCAGGTCCAGCTCGAGCGCTTCTTCAATGGGCACCCAATGCAGGTTTTCCAGTTCGCCATTCCCATCAATGGAGCCATGCAGCCTGTTAGCATTCACCATGAAAAAACGCGCGTCAAAGCGGCGCGGGCGACCCGGCGGTGTAATGGCGCGGGCGACATATTCCATCTGGTCCAGGGCAGGCATAAAACCAGTTTCAAAGAAGGGTTTCCAACCTGGTGAGTTGGTCTTGATCTTCTGTTCCTGCGGTACGCCCAGGACCAAGCCTGCTTCTTCAAAGGTTTCGCGGACCGCCGCCATTGCAAGGGCACGCGCCCGGTGTGCAGTACAGCCACGCTCCAGCTTTTCAGCCACTTCAGTATGCAGGTCTACCGGCCGGGCCACCATGCCGTCGGCACGGTCAACACGCCCACCGGGGAACACAAATTTATTGGGCATAAAGGCGTGCTTGGCGCTTCGCACGCCCATCAGCACTTCTTTGCCATCGCGCACAATGATCAGCGTGGCGGCATCCTTGGGACGGATGTAGTTCAGGTTCGGGTTGTATGTATCAGACGGGATGTTCGGGTCGTCTGTGCCGCGGAGATTCTTGTTCATGTATTGATATCTAGTACCATGCGGCCGATGACTTTTCGGGCCGCTATTTCGTCAAACGCGTCAATCAACCCTTCAAAGGGGAAATGACGATGAATATAGGGCACCAAGTGCCCCTGTTCTGCCAGGTCCAGAATGGCCTGTCGGGCCTTGCGGCCCCCTTCGGGGTTCAGCCGACCATATTCCCCAGCCCGCACACCGACCACAGAAAACTGCTTAATCAGCGGCATATTAACCGGTACAGAGGGAATACGCCCACTCGTGAACCCCACAATCAACAAACGCCCAAAAGGCGCAATACAGCGAATGGATTCGTCGAATACATCACCACCAACGGGGTCGTAAATGACATCAGCCCCCTTACCGCCTGTCAGGTCCTTGACCTTGGAACGGAAGTGTTCACCCTTTTCGCCTTCGCGGTAATTGATCGTGTGATGCGCCCCTTTTTGGCGACAGACGGCTAATTTATCCTCTGATCCCGCCGTTGCGATCACGGTTGCACCCAGATAATTGCCTAATTCAACTGCAGCCAGGCCAACACCACCGGCAGCCCCATGCACCAGCAGTGTTTCGCCAGCCTGCAAATTACCCCGTACCACCAGCGAAACATAGGCGGTGATATAGGCGCTCATGAAGGTTGCACCCTCGGCGTAGCCGTAAGGGGATGGCATCGCATAGCAGCCACTTTCTGCGGCCACCATATATTCAGCGAAGGAGCCGCCATGTTGGCCAATCCCGCCGCCTGCCATGACTCGGTCACCGGGTTTGAAGCGGGTAACTCCCTCGCCTACGGCAACAACATCGCCGCCGCATTCACCCCCCGGAGTAAAGGGCAGGTCTGGCTTGTGCTGGTATTTGCCCTGGCACATCAGCATTTCCACAAAGGTAACGCTGGAGGCACGCGGCTGCACCAAGACCTCGCCGGGACCTGGGTCCATACGGGGGATGTCTTCAATCACAACATCGTTGTAATCGCCATAGGTATTGCAGCGCCAGGCTTTCACGTCAGCAGCCTATTCGTTGAACAACTCGCGGGTTCTGGTCTTCTTGACCATGACGCGGCGCATCATGGGTTCGAAGTCTTCCAGCGTCATCGTCGGGTAATCCGGGTCGAAGGCCGGCATGTCGTATTTGTCGATGAATTCCCGCGTATGTTCGTAATACGGGCTGTCTTTGTGAACCTCGCGCCGGTTCTTATCCAAACCCATATAGTCGAAATAGTAATAACCTTGGAAATCTGTGTGGTTTTCCAACATCCACAAATTGACTTCATTGGTGAACGGCTTCATGATGGCAGCAGCCACGGCACCATGGTTATACGTGCCCAGCACGTCGCCGATATCATGCAACAGGCAGCAAACGACATATTCTTCGTCCCTGCCATCATTATAGGCACGGGTAGCCGTCTGCAGGCTATGGGTCAACCGGTCGCAGTTGAAGCCACCAAAGTCGCCGTCCAAGAGGCGCATATGGGCCAGCACCCGGTCAACAAGCCCGTCGGCAAAGTCGTGGAACGCTTTGCCGATGATCATCCAGTCTTCTTTAGTGCCTTCATCCATGCGGGTGAAGGTCGCGCGCTGCGGCGATTGCTCGTTCATAACTCGCTCCTGTGTATCTTTGCGGGGATACTAGCCCACACCCCGGCAGAATGAAAGGGGAAGCACCCTATTTGCGATGCGATATCATCCGCCGCAGACCCAAAGCAGCCAGGCCGACTGATAGTATCGGCAGAACAACCCAAACGAGTTCGGACTGCAATACCTCGAGCCCGCGTTGGTTTAAAAACCGTGCCGCGCCTATCGGCGACACTTCAATAGGCTGCCAGGGCAAGAAATAGCGCGTGTCAGTGAATGGCCAAAAGAAGGCGATGCCCAGGCCGCCATTTGTCATGGCATCCAACACCCCTTGTGATGCCGTTGAAACAGAAAGCAGGCTGAGTCAAGCCCAGCGAGACGCGTGCAATGTAGCGGCTATGACAACGCCCAACCCGCCCACTAGCAGTGCAAAAGCGATGGAATGTGTCCAACCCCGGTGCCCCCAGGGGTTCTCATACGGAATGCCAAAATAGAAAGCCATCACGTCGGCATCCGGCAGAATTGACGCGATCATGGAACAGACCAGCAGCCTGTTTGATACACGGTGAACGCCCGTCCCCATTCGACAGGCAACGGGGACCAGCGGATGAACAAACAGCGTTGCCATATCCGAGGCTGCCTACAGCTATTCGTTCACCAGCAATATTTTGCCCTGCACCGCCCTATTGTTGAAGTTTTCTACCGCCTTGGGCGCGTCAGAAAATGGCAGTTTCATGGAAATATAGGGCCGGACTTTGCCATCGACATACATCTGCACCAGTTCGGCGACCATTTTGTCGTTTTCTTCCGGCTCTTCCTGTTTGAAGCGACCATAAAAGACCCCAACCAGCGAACACCCTTTCAGCAGCGGCAAATTGGCCGGTGCTTCTGGAATACGACCATCGGCAAAGCCAATGATCAGCAGGCGGCCGTTCCAATTGATACAACGCAGGCACTGGTCAAAGATGTCACCGCCAACAGCGTCATAGATGACGTCTGCACCCTTGCCCCCGGTCAGTGCCTTTACTTTTTCTTTCAGCTCGCCGTCACCATAATTCACGACTTCATCTGCGCCCTGGTCTTTACACAGGGCCAATTTTTCTTCGGTACTGGCGGCCGCAATCACCCGCGCGCCCATGACCTTGCCCAGCTGCACGGCAGCTAAACCAACACCACCAGCGGCCCCAGTTACCAGTAGGGTTTCACCCGGCTGCAAGTTGGCGCGATATTTCAAGGCGTAATAGGTCGTGCCATGGTTCATCAGGAACCCGGCTGCATCGGCAATGTCCATCCCGTCGGGGATGGGAACGCACCGTGCGGCATCTGTCACCGCCTGTTCGGTCCAGCCGCCATGACCAATCCCGGCCAGCACCGCATCACCCACCGCCACATCTGTGACGTCATCGGCCACTTCGCTGATGATGCCCGCGACTTCGCCACCCGGAATGAAGGGCACGTCTGGCTGTGTCTGATATTTACCTTGAATGGTCAGCGTATCCGGGAAGGCCACACCGCGAGCCACAAGGTCAATGCGTACCTGGCCTGGCCCCACTTCTGGCGCTGGCCAATCCAAAACTTCCAGTTTCTCTGGCCCGCCATATTCGGTGCAGACGACTGCTTTCATCTTTGCTTCCCCTGATCAAAATATTCGCTATGTCAGTTGAGCTTCTATAAGACGCGGCCCCTGCCCTGCAAGCGCTTCTTCAAACGCCTCCGCAAAGGCCTCTGCGGTCGAGACCGTACACGCCTGCACCCCGAAACCGCGAGTAATACTTGCCCAGTCGATAGCCGGGTCCTGCAATCGCGACATGGCTTGTGCAGCCGGGCCCGGTTCATTCAAACCGGCACGAGCCATTTCGATATCTAGAATGGCATAGCTCTGGTTGGAAAGGATGACCGTAATGACATCCAAATTTTCCCGTGCCTGCGTCCACAGCGCCTGAACGGAATAGGCCCCACTACCGTCGGCCTGCAGGTTAATAACCTGCCTGTCCGGGCAAGCCAGTGCCGCACCTGTCGCTGCACCCGGGCCCATACCAATGGCCCCTCCCGTTAGCTGCAGGTGGGTGAAGGGCCCAGAGCCCTGGCTCGCTTCATGATAGAAGGCACTGCCGGTGATAGCCTCATCCATCATGATGCAATTGTCAGGCTGAAGACGCGCAATAATCTTCGCAACGGCCTCAGCATCTAGCGAACCGGCAGGCATGTCGGGTAATGCTGCCGATTGGGGCACCTCGTAAGCCGGTGCATCCACTGCTTCACACAAGGCCTGCAAGGCCCCTGTGATATCGCCATCACGTCCAACGCAATCGACGACTTGTTCATCGGAAGACAAAACACTTGGGCCATCTGGATACCCAAAAAAGGCGACAGGTGGTTTTGTGCCGATCAGTACCATCGCATCGATATCAGCCAGAAGAGCCTGCGCCTGCTCTGGAAAATAGGGAATTTTGGTTGTCTTCGGCAGACCAGAGCCCCGGTCATGCCGCGCAAAAAAGGAATCGCACAGCAGCAAAGCACCTGTGGCCTGTGCAACGCGCCCGGCCAGTTTCAGGTTATCTGCCAGTAGCGCATCCCCACCAAGAAAGAGCGCGCTTTTTCCGGCCTTCAGGCGGGATACCACGCCCTCCACAGCTGATGGACCAAAGGAGTTTGGCGACCACGCTTTCACCGCTGCAATATCTGTCGGCGAGACTTCAGTCTGCGCATCGTGCGGTGCGATGAGTGTTGCCACCTGCCCGCCTTCGGTATGTGCTGCGTAAATCACATCAGCCATATCGGCCGACAACATGTCTGCTGAAAGATTCTGACGGACCAGCCCGCTGACAGTATCGGCCAATTGTTCGATGGGCGCGTGCAGGGGCGGGTCGGCAGCCCAATGCCAGGTCGCGTGGTCACCGATGACATTGATCACAGGCGTACCGGCGCGGCGCGCATTATGCAGATTGGACAATCCGTTAGAGAACCCGGGCCCAAGGTGCAATATAGTCATGGCCGCCTTGCCAGCCATCCGGGCATAGCCATCAGCAGCACCCGTCGCAACATTCTCATGCAGGCACAAAACAGAACGCAGGCCAGATACCTGGTCCAACGCGGCCACCATCGGCATTTCAGTTGTACCTGGGTTCGCCAGCACCAACTCGATACCAGCATCCACAGCAGTCTGAAGGAGCTTTTGAGCCCCGGATGTCTGTTCTGCCATTAGGTCCCCCCGGCTATTGGCATGTCCATCGACAATACCAGTCTACGACCGGGGGGTATTTCGTCAAGCGAGCAGCTAAAATCCTAGCGAGAACCCGCCGACGACGCTGAATGGTTTGCCGGGGCGCAAGCCGTATGGACGACGGGCCACGGCATACTTCTTGTCAAACAGATTATCGGCAGTAGCAAAGATGCGAATTGTTTCGTTCAGCTGATAGTAAGCGGACAAATCAAAGACAATATGATCGTCAACCCGCTCCATAACCGGAGCGGGCCCCTGCCCAGCTTCCGTCCGGATGGTGCCAACATATGTCATGCCCAAGGTGGCACCCCACTTCGCGGCTTCAACACCCAGGGATACATGCAACTGATGCTCGGGAATGTACGGCATTTCGTCACCGGCCAGTACGTCACCCCAGAAGCCATCTTCGAAGCTGTTGTTAAACTTTGTATCTGTATAGGTGTAGTTGATGGCGAAAGGCATGGTCATGCCATTGGCAAGAACGATGTCATAGGTCATCACCGCTTCAAGGCCTTTAACCTCGGCTTCACCACCATTATACGTGTCGCCAATGTCACCTGTGCAGCCGCTGGCATTCGTGCAGTTGCCCAGAATATTGCCGTAATCATTGAAGAAGCCGATAACTTCCAAATAGAGCATGTCGCGGCGGTAACGTAGGCCAAATTCGTAGCTCCAGCTCTTTTCAACACTCGCCTGACCATCACGGGAACTTGTGCCCGGAGGTGCAAAACCGCGATGCACACCAGCCAGAATGGTTAGTTCATCTGTCGCCTGGAAGGTCGCACCGATACCGGGAATGACCGCGTCTACATTGTTCTGGCGCATGCCCGTCGGGCCTGCAGACCGGTCCGGGTCGTTGGATGCAAAATCCAGACGCTGTGTCTTGATCTTTTCAAACCGAAGGCCCGGCATAATTGTCCAGCGCCCCGTGACAATTTCATCCTGCACAAAAGCGGCGAATGCCTCGGCAGACCCTATACGATTGCCCTGAGTCCCTGTAGCATCAACACTGGTCAGGATCATCTGCCCGCTTTCCATACGGAATTTCTCTCGGTTTTGCAGACGATCTTCGTGATCTTCATGCCACCGCAACCCGATTTCCAGGTCATGCCGCGCGCTACCGGTATTGAAGCCGATGCCCATTACAGTCTGGATGCCCCAGCTCTCATAGGAGCGATTGTTATGCCGAAGCTGTAATGCGTCGTCGATACTGTCTGCCTCACCACGAAGAACGGCGAGAACATCGCCATAAGCGTCAGGGTCACCAAATACGGAAGATGGACGGAAACGGCCCTCACCAAAGTCCAGGTCATCGAGCTTGAACCAGTCCCGGGCAAATTTGTTGAAGTAACCGATCGTCGTGATGTCGATATTGTCGGCCGGTTCAATATAGTGCGTCAGCTGAATTTGCTTATGTTCGGTTTCCATCCGGTCATTCTGCGACGCGGCATACCGCCGGTAGGGCGTTGCGGCAAAATCTGCATCCGTCAGCCCCAGATAGGTCTCGTTGGAATTATTCTCTGTATATCCCAGTTTCAATTCAAACGACTGCGGCACATCGGCTGACTTGTCGTTGCTGTATCGCAACTTCACGACATAGTCCTGAATTGAGAACCCCGTATCACCGCCACCGTCCAGCTTCTTGAAGCCATCGCTGCCTGATTGATAGGTTTCAACGAAAGCAGCTACTTTTTCGCCAACATAAGCGCCGTTGACATGCACCACGTAGAAGTCGTCACTCCCGAACCGGAAATCACCCTTGCCACCGGTTTCTTCTGGGATAGGCGTGCTGACCAGGTTAAGCGCCCCACCTACAGTGCGCGGGCCGAATTTTACTGCAGCAGACCCTTTGCGAACTTCAATCGCACTCATACGGCCCGCTGTTGGAAAGTAGTAGGCCGATGGCGCTGCATAAGGTGCCGGCGCAATCAGCACGCCGTCTTCCATCAGTGTAATGCGCGAAGAACGTTCCGAACCTGAGCCACGAAGCCCGATATTGGGACGCAGGCCATAGCCGTCTTCTTCCTGGATGTTTACGCCTGGCACCAATCGAAGCATCCGGTGAATATCTGTATATTTGAGCTCCTCAAGCTGCTGGGGTTCAATCAAGCTTGCTGACCCCGGAATACGCTCTTTCTTTTCACGCGTTCCGACAACGTAAACACGCTCTGCGATGACAACTGAGGGATCACTTTGGCGATCTGAATCAGCATCAGAATCAGCGGCGATGGAGGGACTAGTGGCAGACGCTACAGAAAGGAAACCTACGAGGGCCAAGACACGTTTCGAGCACATGATATTTTACCGGTCGTTTCTTGTTGTTGCTTTGATTGTGTTGCGAATAATTATCAACTGCAATCGTATGTACCGTTATTGATAATTAATCGCAACAAGAAAAACGCGTGCGCGAATTTTTCTTTCTGAGGTGTTATTCAGATATGATTTCAGTGGGTTAAAGGTGGCTTAAAGCATCTTCATCGATACTGAGCCCGAGTTCAGACAAGCCGTCTTCGAGAAAATCGCCCAACAAGGGGGTGCCGAGCAAATAATCCGGCGTTGGATTCGTTGCTTCAATCTGGGCCGTCTCTACCGCCTCTTCCCACTCTTCCTTGCTATAGGTGCCTCGGCCGACCCACATCAGAGCGACAAGTTCGGCAGATTCTTCATCATTCAACGACCCAATGAAGTCGTGCACTTCGGCATAGGTGGGATCGTTGGCGAAATCCTGCAAAATGATACGTTCACCATCATCTGCCGCACTGGATCCCGGATTTTCAGCAACCGGTTGCACTTTGACATCAAATTCACGGGCCTTGACGATGATGTAGCCAATCTTGTCGGGTGAAATATTCAGCATGGGGGTGCCTCCGCTTCCTGATGGCCTTATCAGAAAGCAAACACTTATTAGGCACATTGATCCCGATCAAGCTAGAGGCTTAGTCGTCCTTTCGAACGGGTTCCTCAAGGAAGTGCCGCCCTTCCCGATCTTCGACCTCAATAACCCACAGGTCCCGGTCATAGCCCCGTTGGCGATCAATATAGGCATCTGCATCCGTTTCGCTTACCAGCGCATTACCCGTCGCCATACGCCAATATCGATGACCATCCATATCGGTGGCTGGCTGATAGACGGCGCACCCATCCACCAGCGTGTTGATTTTCAGTAGCACAACGCCTGCAGTGTCGTCCCCATGGTGCACAACCATGGCCGACACAGCCATAGATTGGCAGCGGCGGATATAGGCCGCCGCCCACATTTTGGCCGACAGACGAGGTGCGGGCATCATTGCTCCTGAGAACCAAGGTAAGGTGTTAAAGCGTGGCGTAACGTGTCCTTAGGCAGAGGTCAACAGGCCGCTTGCGACAGGACCGCTTGGCTTACTTGTTTTTCTCGGGCAGGATGGCGCCAACCAACATCAATCAACAGGCTCGATATGAAGATTTACTACGCCCCGGCGGGTACCAACAACATTCGCACCAAAATCTACCTCAATGAAAAGGGGTTAGATATCCCGCTTCAACCAGTGGACATCATGAAATACGAGCACAAGCAGGAGCCTTTCCTGTCCAAACACCCCCTGGGGCGCTTGCCGGTCATGGAACTGGATGATGGCACCATCATTACCGAAAGCATGGCCATCTGCCGCTATCTGGAAGAAGTGAACCCGGAACCACCCTTGTTCGGCACCACACCGCTGGAAAAGGCCAATATCGAAATGTGGAGCCGTCGGATTGAGCTGGAATTGCAGATCTACTTTTCAGCTATTCTGCGCAACACGCAGCCGTTCTTCGCCAAAAGCGTCTACCAGGTGCCTGAATATGTTGATGCCTGTCACAAGACTGTCCAGGACCGCTTTGTCTGGCTGAATGACATTATGGGTGACACGGAATATCTGGCTGGTGATACCTTCAGCGTAGCAGACATAACCGGTGTTTCTGCCTTTCTGATGATCCGTCAAATCAAGGTCGACGTACCTGAGACGCTAACTAATCTACACGCCTGGCTGGACCGGGTTAAGTCCCGCGACAGTGTTCAGGAATTTATAAGAAAGAAGTAACCATGAAACTCGGCAAACGCTCGGTATGGGCGCCAACAGACGGCTTTAACGCACAAGATTTAGCCGCCTTTGCACAGCGCCTTGAGGGTTGGGGCTATTCAGCCCTCTGGATTCCCGATGCAATGGGACGCGACCCATTGGTCGCCGCCTCCTGGATTTTGGCCAATACAAAAGACCTGATTGTTGCCACCGGTATCGCCAACATATACAGCCGTGATGCCTCCACCATGCGGGCTGGCCAAATTACCCTGAACGAACAATCTGGCGGTCGTTTCCTGCTTGGCCTTGGCGTATCACACCAGCCATTTGTGGAAGGCGTTCGCGGGCATGACTATCTGCCCCCCGTACCGACCATGCGCAACTATCTGGAACGCATGAAGACGCAACAATTCATGGGCCAACCTGCACCCGAAGAACCGCTCACGGTCATTGCCGCCCTTGGCCCCAAGATGTTGGAACTCGCTGGTACCGTCGCCGATGGCGCACACCCTTATTTGGTGCCGCCCGAGCACACAGCACAGGCCCGCGACATCACCGGCCCTGATGCATTGCTATGCGTTGAACAGAAGGTGATCTTCGAGACCGACCCGGACAAAGCCCGCGGGCTTGCTCGCGAGATGTTGCAGATTTATCTGCCCCTGCCGAACTATCGCAACAATTTGCTGCGCTGCGGCTATACGGAAGATGATTGCGAGAATGGCGGTAGCGACAGGCTTGTTGACGGCATTATTGCCTGGGGTGACGAGAAAGCTATCGCAGAGCGCTTGCAGGCTCATGAAGATGCTGGCGCGACACAGGTTTGCATTCAAGCCCTGGGCGGAAAAGCTCCAGGTCTACCAGATGAACGCATTCTGGAAGCCTTGGCCCCTAACGCCTAGCTACCCAGGAATACAAAAGGATCGTCAGATTAAATCTGGCGATCCATGCCTTCCCAATAGGGAGCGCGTAGCTTCTTTTTCCATATCTTGCCCGAATCTTCCCGCGGCAACTCGTCAGCAAACTCGATCGTGCGCGGCACCTTGTAGCCTGCCACTTCGGCCCGCATGAAAGCGGTAACCTCGGCTGCATCCATTGCGACGCCATCTTCCAGCTCGACATGAGCACACAGGCTTTCACCAAATTCAGCATCAGGAATGCCAAAGACGGCACAGTCTGCAACACCAGGCATTGTTACCAACGTTGCTTCCACCTCTGCTGGGTAGATGTTCACGCCACCGGAAATGACCATCTCAATTTTGCGGTCCCGCAGGAACAGATAGCCGTCTTCGTCAAGGCAGCCGACGTCACCGATACAGACAAGCCCCTGACGGCCAATCTCCGCGCGCTTTTCTTCGTGCCCGTGATAGGTAAAGTCCGGCATGCCTTTCATACCGACATAGATGTCGCCGACTTCGTTGGGGCCGAGTTCCTTGCCCTCGTCATCAAAGATCTTGATGGTCGCACCAGTCAGGGCCTTACCAACCGTGCCCGGGCGCTCCAGCGCATCCGCGCTGTTGACGGCGGAGACGAGACCCATTTCGGTACCGCCGTAATATTCGTTAATGACGGGACCAAACCAGTCGATCATCTGGCGTTTAACTTCAGGTGAACACGGGGCCGCACCATGAGTGATAAACTGCAGTGACGAGATGTCGTACTTGTTTTTCACATCATCAGGCAGCGCCAATAAACGCACAAACATGGTGGGGACCATAATGGCGTGGGTCAGCTTGTGCTGCTCAACCAGCCGCAGGAAATCTTCTGCATCAAAGCGCGGCTGCAATACAGTATAGAGCCCCATATTCTGGGATGCATTGGCGTAGGAATTCGGCGCTGAATGATACATCGGGCCGGTTACCACCGTGCGGATGTCCATGCTGTTGAAGCCCCAGGCTTCCATGGCGGCCATCATGATGGCCTGCACGGCTTCTGCCGAAATATCCGGGTCCACCTTGGTACGCTTTACGCCCTTGGGGCGCCCGGTGGTGCCGGAAGTATAGAACATGGCCCCCGGTGCATCTTCAGCAGGCTTTTCGAGAGCCGTCTGGTCCGACAGCCATGTATCCCAATTGATCATGCCCTCGGGGACGCTGCAGGCACTTTCTGGAAGGCCATAGGAGGAGGCAACTTCAGCTGGTGTCGGCACCACAAGCACGGTCACATCATCGGGTACAGCGCCTTCAATCTGCGGCAACAGATCGGCGTGGATCACCAGCACCTTGGAGTTGGAATTTTCCAGCAGATAGGTGACTTCATCACCTTTAAAGTGCCAGTTGATCGGCACATAAAACGACCCGGCATGAGCCGCTGCTTTAGCCGCTTCATAAAACGCAAAGTCATTGCGCATCATCACCCCAATGCCAACATCTGCACGCGCACCAAGCGCGGCAAAACCGGCGGCAGCTTTCATGGAATTGTCGTTAATTTCCACATGCGACCGTTGCCGGTCTCCACTGTAGACATGTGCCATTGGGGGTTCCTCGTTTTACTGTGTAAAAATGTCGCTCATTCATACGCCAACTATTCAAAACAATGCAAACGCGCTATCACTCTTTTCAACAGATTTTGACGTTGGCTCATGAGGGATACGATGGAAGACACAACCCCGATCATTATTGGTGGCGGACAATTCACACAGAAGGAAGCGGATCCGCTCAAAGGCCTGCCGCCCATGGGTATCGCAGCCGAGGCTGCCAAAGCCGCGCTGACCGACACAGGGCAGGCAGATGCCGTTGCCCGCGCCATCGACACCATTGCCATCGTCCGTATCTTCCCCGATTCCAATCCGGCCCGTGGCCATGAATTCGGCCGGGCCGACAACCCGGGCCGGGCTGTTGCACGCCGGATCGGCGTCAATCCAGCCAACGCCATCTACAGCAATGTTGGTGGCCAGTCGCCCCAGGCACTGATGAGCGAGATGGCTGAAAAAATCGTCGCGGGCGACGTCGACGTCGTGCTGCTAGGCGGTGCAGAATCCATCAAGACCCAGCGCAATGCCAGCCGTGCGGGCATTAAACTGGACTGGAACGAACATGATGAAGGCAGCCAGGAAGACCGTGGGCCTGGTGGCGGCTTTGCCTCGATGCAGGAAATCAAGCACGGGGTCGGCATTCCCATCAACACCTACCCATTGTTTGAAAACGCCATGCGGGGCCATCTTGGTAACTCCATCGAACAGCATATGTCCGTCATGGGTAATCTGCTTGCACCCTTCACGGAAATGGCCGCTCGCAATCCCTATTCCTATTATCCTACCGCACGGTCAGCGCAGGAATTGGTCACACCTTCGGCGGAAAACCGCTGGATTGGCTGGCCATACACCAAATGGCTGGTAGCGCAGGACAATATCGACCAGGGCGCCAGCATCATCCTGACCTCAGTTGGCAAAGCGTACGAATTGGGCATTGATCCGTCAAAATGGGTGTTCATTCACGGCGTGTCTGAAGCAAAAGAAGGCAAAACAGTCATGGACCGAGAGCATTTCTACAAATGCCACGCCATGCGCATCAACAGCGGTAAAGCCTTCGACATGGCTGGTATTGGCATTAATGATATCAGCTTCATCGACATCTATTCCTGCTTTACCTCTGCGGTGGAACAAGCCTGCGATGCCATGGGGCTGGCCTGGGATGATCCCCGTGGCCTGACGCTGACCGGTGGCCTGCCCTATTTCGGTGGCCCAGGTAATAATTACACCATGCATGGATTTGTGGAGATGCTGCCACGCTTGCGGTCCAACCCAGGTTCATTCGCACTGATTACCGCCAATGGCGGCACGATTTCAAAGCACGCCACCGGCATTTTCTCAACCATGCCGACAGAAGGTACATGGCAGCGGGAAGACCCATCGATCTGTCAGGCAGAAGTCGACGCTATCGCCCGCCCGGCCATTGATGAAAACCCCACGGGCAAAGCCACCATCGAGACTTATACGGTTGTGCATGATCGCAATGGGCCTGCTGCTGGCATTGTCATTGGTCGCCTCAACGATAATGGCGCACGCTTCTGTGCCAATACGCCAACAGATGCGGCCACGCTGAACAATCTGATGGATCAAGACAGCCTTGGCCGCCCAGGTTCTGTTAGCACTGATGACGGGATGAACCTATTTACTCCAGAATAGGTATTGCGCAGAATCAACACGGGAATGGCGAGATGGCGTATAGTGATCGCATGAAAAAGATACTCAACACGGTGAAGACCCTGCTACCGACGCTGGCAA
>Ga0181566_10000076_pt1 | contig 61880 bp, 69 predicted proteins | sample 101ome_15_FD_133762 | JGI IMG/M metagenome (GOLD analysis project Ga0181566, IMG submission 133762) | Coastal salt marsh microbial communities from the Groves Creek Marsh, Skidaway Island, Georgia - 101402AT metaG (megahit assembly) | ecosystem: Environmental > Aquatic > Marine > Intertidal...
AACAAACCAATACAATAACATGAAGGATGCGAACAAAGAACTTCGAATAAAAAATATTAACGATATGATTACTGATCTGTTTGAAAGCGAACTCAGTGAAGAAGATGATAAGACAACTGATCATATGTCCATACTCAATATCGTTGTCAAAAAAATAAATACGATTTTATCGAAACACGCTGGTAAGATCGATGTTTATGGTTTTGGAATTGTATTGCTTGAATTTTACATCGCGTGTTTAACAAACAATCTAACAATACCTAATCGAAAAGATTTATTAAGAATTATCAAAAAAACAACTCGTCCTAACGTATTCGATAGATGGGATTCTGATACATTAGTTGTCGAATTCGACAAATATATGAACTCAGAAAATACAGATGAAGACGATGATATTACACCGTATTTAGTTATGATGTCATCTGATTCAACCTCAGGTGGAAGTAAGTCTAAACGTTTGAATTCAAAAAATAGAAACGACTTGAATGACTTAACGAAAGAAATCAAAGCAGGTTCAATTGGTTTTTATTCGTGTTTGAAGTATAAAAAGCAAGTTCTAGTAGACTTCGCAAAAAAAAATATGTCGTTCGTCAACACAACGTCTATAGCAAAGAAACCCTTATGTGAGCTCATTCGTGCGTTCTCTAAATTGCAGAAAAAATAATCATATGTCTATATGCATAGAGTTTCTAGTTAAACCAATATAAGGCTTTTTCTTCGAAACAGAGTTTCTCGCTTTATTAACCCTTTCTTCTAAATCATTCACGAACGTTTCCACGGATTTGTTTAAATATGTGTGCAACAAAATGTGTTTCAATACAAAATAAGCAAATGCGTTTGTATTTTCTTTCCATTCAAATGAATCATCAAGAATTCTGTGAATGTCTGTACTCTGTTGCTTCAAAATCTTTTTGACTTCCTTCGCAGAAAACGAATACTCTTCTTCAAGGATGGTTTGCAGATCCTTGTCATTTTTGTGTGCTAAAACCTTACAATGAATCAACAATGCTTCGAATTCCACAAATGCCTCGTTAACATTCAAAGTCGTTTTCACACTAGAAAACTTGTGTCCGTAATACGTTTGCAAAGATTCTGAATGAGGAACAATATTAAATAAATGAATCAATTCATGAACAAGAACTTTACAAAATTCTTGTCTCCTATAAATTACGATGTTGGCCTCATTTTCTTGTGACATTGGATAACAATATCCAGAGTTCACGTGAACAGCTTCAATGCTTTTTCCTGTTTCTGGTAACACCTTTCGTATTTGTGTGTCAAAGACGATTAAGTTCACTCTACTTCTTTTTTTATTCAGTGGAATATTCATCAATCTCAGTGCGGTTTTTAAGTACGTTTTTACTTTTGATATTGGGAAAGGGTTTCGTTTGTTTTCATGTATTACAAATTTGAAAATAATTCCCATGATCTTAAATTGATGTTTTGATAACAAATCAAAACGATACGTATCCAAGAATTTCGGATGAAAGTTCATATCATTACTTTATAGATTGATTAATTACAAAAGAGTGATGTTACACTAAATAAACATTTTTTGAATATTCATTATTTCTGTTATTAATGTATTGATTCTATCGTCTTGTTTGTCTTGTTTTGATTTGATCATAGATATTTCTGATTCATTATTAGATTCGCTCATTCGACTCTCTAGACTTTTTACTCTCTCTTCAAGTTTCTTTATAGAATCGTCATTCTTTGAGACATTATTTGTTTGTGATACAGCTGTCTCTAAAGATTTTAAAGATTTGGAAGCAACCTTTGACAACGCTTTTGAGATTCCAAATCCGAATTCTTCAATAATGTACTTTTTCTTGAAGATGGAAAAACACAATACGCATAAAATAATAACAGCGATGAATACTTTTCTTGAATTGACAATCATTTTATTAATATAAATAATTGAAATTGTTAAAATATGTTTCCATTATGTTCACGTTCTCTTTACATATTTTCTTTTCGAGCTTTTCAAATCTTCATGTGGTTAGTACTTGTTGTCAGTTCTTTTGTTTAATTCTTTGTTTGTTCAGAACTTCACAGATATCTTTTTTCCTTGTTACACCCAACTTGACATTGTTTTCTTTTGCAATTTGACGTAGTTGTTTGACTGTGTGTTTTGTCATGCAATTGTCTATGAATGACATTCCATTCGAAATCATTCCAAAGCTATAGTTGAACTTTGTGTTCTTATTTTCCGGTAATATATGAAGAAGTCTTTTGCATGTGTCCTTTTTGTTTTCAGACACAAGGATTCTTTTAGAATCTGCAATCTTTTTGAGATCTTCTTTTGTATAATTACTAATACAATGTGTTATAGATTTACTAACACTCGGTCTATATTTCAAATACATCTTTTTCCTTTCTGATGACTCGTGTATATCGCCTATTTCTTCATTTTTGGCTAGTTTTTTAATCAATTTGTGTGGTACTTTTTTCATTCCATCACCTTGTAAGATTTCTTCTGTCTGGGATACGTTTAGGTGTGTTAAATAGTTTGTGTACTCCCTATCGAACTCACTTAAGGTCATTCGTTCAAACATGTTGAATGACAAACTTCTTTGCATGATTTTTTTCAAACATTCTAAAGCGGTTTTGTATTTTTTACCACGCACGAGTTGATTAACAAACTGGTTTTGTTTAAAAAAATAATACAAAAGACTCATCCCTAAAGAAAACACATCAACTTTATGTGCTTGACTTGTGAAAATATCATCGATATACTCCAAAGTCTTTTTCTTGTTTTTCATGATTGTAAGTATTTGATTCCACGTTGAATATATCTGGTTTTTCATCAATGTTGTCGACAATCCAAATGATTTCATTACTTTATTCGTGTCATCGTTAATGTCTCCATAACCATATTCATAATCATTTTGAAATACATCGGGGACAATTTTACGTAAATAAGATTTCATTTTTGTATCAACCATCTCATAGTATTCGTTTGTTTTCGTCATATCATTGAGAGGCGTTTTTTTCAGTTCTTGTACAAAAATATACATGGATGCAAATAATTTAAACTCGATGGGATAAAAAGGATATGGGTGAATTAATATATTCATATTGTATTTGCTGTAAATTTCGTCGAAATGAGTTACGAGACCAAAATCTATCAAAATCATATTTTTCTCAGTCTGAAGTATGTTTTGTGGTTTTATGTCCAAATGAGATTTATTTTGAGATTCAAATAACGATTTGGTTCCTTTGATTACATTAAGGAATCTAGTTTGAATATCGATATTTTCCTTGAATGTGAATCGACGATGATTATACAATTTTGCCAAATCCAAACCTTTGTGTTTGTACACAATTTGGGTTAACTTCTTATCCTTTGAATCATCTTTGTTCAACACTCGACATTTTTTAAAATCTTTGGTTTTTTTTTTTGAAACATCGCAGACGTATTCTATTGGGTTTGTGAATTCTCGAACATCGTCCATGTTTTTCTTCAGTTGAAATGGTTTGTTTTCTGCTATCTCGATGTACGCATGTTCTGATGTTAACACCTTTCCGACACCACTCTTTCCATCATTTGAACCATCAATACAGTCAATAGGAGGATGAAAAACACATCCATACGTTCCCTGTCCCAGAATTTTTCCTCCGTTTTGTTTCATTTATATAACAAACTACTATTTTTCATATCGGTTTCAAATTCAATGGAAAAAGTCGTGTACATTTATAGAGAGTTAAATTGTAAATGTTGTTTTGAGTTCATAAGCAACCAACATTTAGTAATGAATCTCACAACGTTTATCATCGATTGCTGATCATATATTAAATATGTGTCAACATGATTGTATGCATAAATTTCGTCATCTGATAAGCCATCGAACAAGTATCGAACTGTAGAGTTGACATCATGATTTTCAGTATATCTATAATCGTTCAAAACGAAAACCATCTTATACGCAAGAAATGAATACGCACGATATTTTTCATGCATAAGTTCTGACTGTACGTCATACAATTTTGATAAAATGTTGTAAAAAATTCCACGATGATGTTTAAGTTGAAATTGTAGAGGTTCAGGTAGCACCTTTTTAGGTTTTCTTAATTCCAATGTCAATTCATATATGTATCCCTGAATGTCATTAGGAAGGGAATGTATATAATCAATAAGTAACATTTCAGTCATAGAAAGAAAATCCTCTTAAATATGTAAATTATAAATAATTTCAGAGAAAAAAACTTGATAAGTTATTATACATAATTATCAATCACTGTAAACATTACACAACATTCAGCCATCAACCATGATGGACTCTGAGTCAATTCTGATGATAGATGAATGTATTGAAATGAACACACAGTTCATTCCTTTGGATCAACAACTATTAAAAATGATAATATCTCGTTTGAATGATAAAAAACACAAAGCTGTTTTCACTGTTGATGAATGTACGAAACTGTTCAACATATCTAATCAACATTTAGTACATGTATTGAACAAAAGCATCAAAAACACTAAGTTCCACGCAAACGAACATATGTTACAATCATATGGAATTTCTGCGTTCGCGATGGTTGGTTTACTGTTACGAAATAGATCCACAAAAAATATCCTTCCTCAACTGTTCGAAAATGGTTCTTGGTACTGATTCGATGAATACATTATTAGACTTTCAATTATCGAAACAAACTCTGTTTAATATCAACTGTCGCTATCGTCCGAAAAAAATTGACATATAATTTAAAAGATTCGTACTAAAGGTTTACACACACAAACAGACAATGTCTCTATCGATTCACAACAATATGGGAGTATCCAAACATATAACAGATTTTGGATACTCAAGTGTCCCAATGTGTCATCAATTCAAAACGAACGGAAAACCGTGTAGCAATTCTTGTACACGGATGTGTCTAGATGTATTCACAGGTGATATTATTTCATCGTGTGGATATCACTTGAAAAAAACGATGAAACAAGGTCATACCTACGAGGTTTTTTCAAAAAAAACTACAGGAACTGTTGATTATTTCAAACTAGTCACGGCATATTTTGGACCAATCACTTACGTTCAATGGTTGAAAACACAGATTACAAACAGCGAACTGAATGATACAATCGAAAACTTGCGTTATACTGTCGATTTCATGAATTCAGATGCAATCGAAGAGGGAAACGCTATGAATGTAATAAACAAAGATGCAACATACCAAGGAACTCTCGCTTTTATCAAAACTTACATACGAAACCTAGATCAAACAGTTCCTGATTATTTACCACATAAAAGAGAATGGGAGGCATATCAATCATACATCATTGAAACCGCGAAACGTTTTAAATTGTTACAACAGCTTCTTAGTTCTTCTGAGCAAAAGTTAAACGAATACACATTGCAACTCAGAAGCTTGGACAAATGCAAACTCAAATTTATCAAACCCGCAGAGTGTACCATCTGTTTGACTGATGTTACTGATAGTAATGAAGGTGGAACAGTCAAACGTTGTGGTCATACATTTCATAATGAATGTCTGACAAACTGGTTAATGAACAAAAATTCATGCCCTAATTGTCGTTGCAAGTTTATTGTGCCAATGTGTATGATGTGAATTTATAAATGAAGAACTATAAACCTTTTGGTTTCTAAAATATAAATAAATAATAGTTTCTTTTTATGTTTTATAATATAAACAATGAATGTTCCATTACATTTGACATTAGTATTTTCAATCATGCTTATATTATTTACTATTCTTGTTTTATGTAGTAAAAATAGTGTGAAAGAAAGTTTTAGTCTTAGCATTTCGAGCAGAGTACTAGAAGCTTTACCCGGATTAATAGAGCAAGTTAATAATATTCAACATGATGTTCGTCGGTTAGAACTTGATTATAGTAGAAAAAACAATGATATACCTTCTGAATTCAGAGAAGAAATGATTAACGTCATTCAAAATAAAATCTCAGAAGAAACTAGTTCCATGAGAGATTCTATTAATAAATTACAAACAGATATTAGGGAAATACAGCATACGTTAACTCATTCAGTTGTTAGATATTCTAATGATCACGAAGAAGTTAGTACATATTCTAATGTTCAGAGCCAGAGCAGGCGCTGACCGTAAGGAGAAACCCGCGAAGCAGGTTTTGTATATTCAGTGAAGTACATTTTTGGCGGGAAACACCAATCAAACAAGGAACCAACCAACGCAAACTCGCAGACACCACGTGTTCACCTTCTCTAAGCGACAAAACGTGTTCCAAAGAGGTGCGAGAACGTTTTACTTTTTGGTGTAACACCAATGGTCTTTGACCTAAGGACAATACCATCCTCTATCTCCACGGGCTCCGATGGGTAAACTTGCCCCCCAAAGTTCACCAATAACTAATCAAAAAACAACATTTTGAATATTTTTTTTACACAATAGACAAACGTCAAATTTAGAAAAAAATTGACGTTTTCGATCTGTACAAAAGCACTCACCACTCACAAATACATACTCAAATATTCAACAAATAATGGCTTCCGAATCACTCATGAGTATTATTCATAATGGAATGAACGACGTTATGCGTGATGCATACAATAACGTCATCAAGCGATTGGATGAAAACAATCTTCTCACTGAAGAAATCAAATCTATTATCACGACCATGATAGATACAGTCAAAACAAACAAAAAAATCCGCAAGTCCTCAAAAAAAGGTCGTCTCTCTGGATATCATCTTTATATGCGTGAACATCGTAAGATTGTGAAAGAAGAACATCCTAACATCACACCTCAAGAGATGACCTCTGTTCTTGCTAAATCTTGGAAGGATGTTCCTGAAGAGAAAAAACAGGATTACAACGAGCGTGCAAAAAAAGAATCTTCGGATAGCGAAGATGATTCAGTCCCACTCGTTACAGAAGAAACGTCCACAAACGTCGATGATGTTTCTAAAGACACCGCGAAGTCTACGAAGAAAAAGACTGGAAAAACGGATAAGGATGTAAATACACCTGATGATAACAAAAAGAAAGTCTCGAAGAAGAATGCGAAGAAGGACGCGACGAAGGACGCGAAGAATGAAAAGAAAGAATCGAAGAAGAATAACAAGAAAGTTTCTAACAAGGATGATTCGGATAAGGATGTTCCTAGTATGTCACAGAATACAGAAATTGATTTGTCAGATGATTGTATTGTCGACGAAGAAATCATTGAATCCGAATCTGATTTGGACATCTGATTTTGTAACCAAAACAACTGAAAGAAATAAAAAAAACTAATGTAAAACATCTTTTTGTTATTCATTTCAATAGACATAAATGCATTTAAAGAAGATGTTAAAATCTTTTTGTAATGTATTTCAGAGTGCCTTCAGCACAAGTGAAACATGTTATAAGCTACTTGGAAAAATGTAAAGTAATACCTTTGATTGATTATATTTTCCCAATACAAGAAGCGCATACACACGTGGCGAAAACAATTATACATAGTATCAAAACCTTTCCTCACGCGTACCATTATATCTCTCTATCAAATCTTGGTCATGATTCTGTTAGCATATGCGCTATCCTCGCAACTGCACAGTGTACAAATACTAACATCGTTATCCATGAAGAGCCAACAGAATCTAAATTAAACCCATCGTTGTTCATCAATTATATTAAAAAAACCTTTCCAGATTCATCCATTTACTGCACATATGTCATGAAAAACACAGAGTCACGGATAAAATTACTCGAAGACATCATTCATCCACAAACCAAATTGAATGTGAATTTGGTGTCTCATGATTTTTTTGAACACTCAAATCACGCTTCAAACAAGGAACCGTGTGAATTCTACTCGGCAGCAGCAAAAACGTTGCTTCAAAGCAGATCCAAAATCATATTGAGTTCTACCAATCTTCACAAATTCAATGATTCACGCATATCCTTTCCATTTAAGGTTATGACATGTTCCCCTTACACGATCCCCCTTCGTCCGTACAAACTTCATAACTTATACGCACTTCAATATTTACCAGTAACCATCGAGTCTAGTGTACAAAAAAGAAATCAAAAACTTTTCGATCGTAAATTAGATCTAGTATACATTTAAGACTTTCTGAAGTTTAACGCGCTTTGTTTCATGTGTTTGATTTTCTTAGTTTTCATTGATGATGGGACTTATTAAAAACAAGTACCTCTCTACATAACACTTTATCAATTTCCACGTCTTCTTCTGTCATCTTGTAATGTGTATAAACCTTTTTATATCGGTTGTTCAATTTTCTTGCGTTTTTCAACAAAATCTGCATTCAAGAATAAGTTAGAAACAACCATCATTTGGTGAATGTGTGGCAATGTGTATCTACCATCATGTAGTTGAACAAATAATTGTTGTTGATTGTAGTGAGTTGTAGAATACTCGTTCATTATGTACTGAAGTTTTCGTGTTTGAGAACCTGTGCTCCATCGGTTTTCTAAATCAATACACACCCCATACTGTTGAATTATTCTTGATATTTGCAACACTGATAAAGGAATATGTCTTTTTTCAAGAATTGTATTTATCAGAGAAACCACAAGTCGGTCATTGTTCAGTTGTGTTCTTGAAATTACATGTGTATTCATATTTGGAATGTTTACAATCTTCATATTGAACTACAACATTGAAAACATTGTTTTCAATTTTTTCAAAAAATATGTCATCAAATAAATTTAATTCATGAATGAATTTGATTCGAAACAACATTCGAGAAAATCAATCGGCGGAAACCCATCTATCATTTTGTCGGTTTCAAAAATACTTTCTCGCATCAGGTCGGATACCAATGAAAAGACAAACAAAAAACCACGATCAGTAATCAACCCGTCTCCATTACAGAGTAAGAATCATTCATTTCCTAAACGAACTACCTTAAATTTGCAAACTAAGATCCGAGGTTCAAATCGAACAAAGAATGATATTAAACCTTCATTCGATAGTTCACTTATTACCGTTCATCGTCCACCAAGTGGTCCTCCTAAGTTTCCTCGTTTTAAAATGAACATGTCTCATTGCGATTCAGATGATGAACACATCTCGGACGAAATAGACATCATAAAATTATGCAACGATTATATCAATGGACAAAAAAACAATTTTTTGAAGCGGTTAATCAGATTCATTACAAACGTAATGAAAATGGTATTAGAACAATTTAGTCTTACACCAAGTATTATATCTGATCAAAATGCATTTATCTTGTCGATTTTGATTGATACATGTGTGGAGACGATAATAGCAGTATTTGATAAAAGCGAGAATGCCGAAATAATTCATTTCCTGAAAGCAATAATAAGACGAAAACACAATAGTAAACAAACCTCTCTGAAATTAATCATTACATCCCAAGTGATATTGAATTTGTTATCGAAAGAACAAAACATCAAAACTCTGGACAGAACAATAATATCATCTATCAATCAGACAACCAGAAAACACATTAAAGAATTCAAGAAACATCATCTGGAAAACTGGAAACTTTTCATCAAAAAGAAACCTGAAATCGAAAAAGAATTGCAATCTCTGAACAAAAATTTCATTCTTAATAACTATCGAAAGAAACGAACGATTTATCAAAACTTTTAATTGGATGCTTTTGAGTCACAGAATTTGTGCATGCTATGTCGTGGTTTGGAGAAAATCTGTTCAACGGAGGAATCAATGGATTGTTATTTCCAAGACGAATCATATCACCAAATTGTTGAATCGCTTGAATGGGAGGTTTTGCTGAACGAAGTGTTTCGTGGGTCATGATTGACCCTTCGGGTACAACAGGAACATTTCCCCATGGACCTTTAAATGGTTCACCAGTATACAACCCGCCGTTCAACTCAGGTTCCTTCGGAAGTTGTGGTTCATTCAAATTGTATTCACTTGGATTCATGAATGTATTTATTTAAATAAACGAATAGATTTTTATCAAAATGAACATTTATCACATCATTGATGAAATTCAAAAAAACAAATTGACACGTTCAGAATGCGAAAAGTTATACCCAGATTTTTTCGAGGCATATCCAACACTAAGTAATGCCATATTTGAAACGAAGTTCGATTTCCAAACGCTTTTGTACATGTTAAAGAAAAAAGACGAAATTGACAGTAGATCAACAAGTCAACATGATGCTTCGGTGGATGTAGGTTCTTTGCTTGTTGACAAATTTGTCAAACCAAATCTTTAGTTGACTGAAAAGGTTTTGTATTCTTTTTTGATTTTAACTTTATACTTTTTACACCATTCGATGCAAGCGTGTTTATGTGCGTCAATCTTTTTTTCATTAGTATTATATTGATTAGTTTTTATTGATTCTAACGTGGTTTGAATACTAAGTATTTGATTCTTCACAAAAGACGTATTTAACAAGCTCACAATATCGTGTGCTCTTGAATACTCTGATTCTGACACTAAGTTCTCGAAATTAAAATCGTCTCGGATGAAAACACACCTTAGCTTTTTTATTAGCGCGTCGTTCATTTTAAAACCAGAACATATAATATACTTTTCAGAATTAGCTGGACGGCTCGTATGCGGTTTGAAAAAATCAACGTTCGAATACAATTTCATTAACAGTGCTATCATAGATATTGTTTCTTTTAGGAAAAAATCGAACGCTTTGATGATACACATTCCATTTTCTTTTTGTAGACACACCGCAGTGTAAATTTCAGCAAGAAACATTCGAAGAAATGATTTTTCTTGTGAATTGAAATCATTACTGAAATCAAATCCCCCATCCGCAGTGACGACATCACAAGTATTGTATCCTGTTTGTTCACAGAAATGATCTACATTATCTACTTTGTACAGGTTTCCAGTTCCATCTGCACCATACCCAATTCTATAGTTCGTTGTCAACTCAAGTTTCCAATTTGGAACTTTTTTGTCTGTTGAAACCAACGATATACATGAAATAGGTTCCAGTTGTATTTCATTCATTTTAAAGTAATCGTTGATTGCTTGAACGAACCCCCCAGGTCCTTCGCACAAACAGGCACATTTAATAGGGGTCTCGCTTTGAAATTTAATATCAGTTAATATCTCTAGCATTTTGAAGTAAGATCGACTTATTGGATTGATGTCTGCAACCCCATCGTGATTCAATGAAAAAATAAACTCGTATTTATTTGTATACTTTTTAGCGATATCCCATTTTCGTTCGCTATCTATACGATTTTTCCAAAAGAATAAATCTTTTCTTAGAATTTCAGTATATTCATGGATTGCTTTGAAGTCTTTCAAATTCATTTCAAAAATATATTTGTCAGTGTCTGATGACTTGAATAATTTATATTCAGTCATAAACCATTATTATCACGTTAACTGTTATATTTTTTAAATACAAACCACATATTTAAGTCACTAAATTTCTTTAATGTTTCGTCTCTTAATTTTATATCTCGTGTAGCGATAGCAAGTTCGTTGAACTTTCCGTAAGAATTGTTTGAATTGGTAAGAAGCTTTTGTGAATCTGTCTCGGTGAGTACATGAATATTATACTCGGCCAAATATTTTTTTAATAGTTCAATCGACACCAAATACTCTGTGTGATTCACTCCAATCGATTCAAAGTACACAGAAATACTATCCCCTATGAACACATCATTGGAATCATTGAATACACCTTTTTCTATGGTCCATACCACGTTGTCCTTAATTTTTCCAATTATCTTATTTTCTTTGACCCTTGACAACTCTTCCTTCACAAGAGATCCATTCAAACATGTCCCAAAGAAATATCCATCTTCAGCTAAAGTCTGATCCACATTCGCGCAAAAGTTTCTCAACTTTGTTTCTGTTTCGAACATGTAATGTACTGCAAATTGACAACTGATAACATCAAATTTTGCGTCCATAAGTTTGTGGTGTTTTATCAAAGATGATGGGAAACTCTTATCAGGTTGTCTTCCCCATACGAGATCGTATAGTCTTTTCATACGCCCGTCTTTAATTTCGTCAAAGTCATTCCATGGTTTAGAAACATCTTTCTGAAGAAAAATCATATTCACATTTTTATAGTTACGCTCTTGTGTTTTTTGTTGATATCTCACATATGCACCATCACTTGCGTTTACAATATTATCCAAATTGATATCGATTCCGACAACATATTCAAAAGAAGCATCATACCATTTGTCCATATCTCCACCTTTTCCACACGCAACGTCTAATAACCTGAATCTTCTATTTTCCTTATTACGTTTGTTTTTGAATAAACTAAATAATGTAGACTTTACACCTTGATTGTGAAATTGAAGTAACGGATACACCAACAAGTCACGGCGATTCGCTTTTCGAATATAATATTTCTCATCTAATGCAGTTTTGATATTTATTGAATTTTCTGTAGTTCCAAATAACATGTCTACTGTCAAAGGATTCTTTATACTTCTCATCACATTTTGGGCGGTAGATATGTGATTTGCTGCTCCGACAATCTTATTTTTCTTTTTCGAATTATATAATTCAGTCTTATCGGAACGAACTCTGTATGGTTTCCATTTGAAGTTGATTGTTGCATTTTCATCATAAATGAACTCTACAACGGTTTTATCATAAATGTTTTCATTTTGACTGGTTACCGGAAACCTATTTGTATTTTTGATCGGTAAATACACAGACGCAAAAACTTTTTCCAGAGTGTCAGAACTTTCTTTACGCATTTTATTCGATAGTATGTCAAACGGGTTTATTTCCTCATCAGTATTTCTTTCAGAACCAGCAACACATAAATTGCACAAATGACATTCACCGACATTGTTTACGTACACATTTTTTTGTTGTATGGATACCAACATATCAATTGAATTTTCATTCGCGGGTTTCCATTTGAAAACACTAGTCCACGTTCCACCGAATTTTCGTTGAGAATAATCTGGAACTATGTTGTGATACAAAGAACCTACAGCAAGTCCTTTTGGAGTGAAGATCAACCCGTCTACATGATACTCATATCGTTTGTCTTCATAACATAACTTTATTTTTTCTTGAAATCCAGAAATATCATCTTGTTCTGAATAATGAAACCTTTTTGTTTCAACACTGAAAACCTTTGTGTCTTCTAAATATGAAGTCAATTTCGTTCTGCAAAATTTTTTCATCAACGATTCCCTCGAAATGTCCGAATTTGTGTTTTGAATCAAAGGATGCTGTCTTACATCTTTATTGTCGACGAAATAAATATCAAAACACATAAACTTGTTAATCTCAACGTTCGCTTTATTGTGTCTGATAAATTCACCATCGAGTATACAATTTTTACTCGATATGTGTTTGTAACCACTATTTATAATTTCAAAACGGTTGTTTATCAAAAATATTTTATTATCTTTATTCACGAACAGTAACATTCTCTCTCCGTCTGCCTTTTCGGTAACAGTGTAATTCTTCAAAACTGAAATAACACCAGGATACTTGTCGAAGTCATTGTGAAGATTATCAATTTCAAGAGTTATTGGTTGATAGCTTAAAAATATAGATTTTGGATTGAATTTTAATGTCCTTTCTAAATCTACGTTTCCGTTGACTGGGCTACGAAGAACACCTAGATAAGATTCAATGACGTCCTTTTTTTCGGAGTTCGACATGAGATGGGATGTGTTTTTGAGTCTACATAAAATAATATATATCACCTCTCGAAACTCATTTAATACATCTTGTGAGTTGTATTCTTGATTATTCAAATACTCAATTTCGATTTCGAAATGCTCTGGCTGTTTTAGAACTTTTGAAGAAGCGAATCCATGAGCCTTAGCTTCTGAAGATTTCACAATCGTCATATCTACACGCAGTGGCATTTCTTTATGAATGAATGAAAATCGCTTCTTATAACGAAAATGCTTCAATTTGTTTTTAAAAGAAACCATGTCAAAATTCGCAGAATCGACTGTTTCCTCAAACCTGAGTTTGAATGCTACACCATATTCCTCCAAAAATACTGGAGGATACTTCTGAATTTTAGATTTTTTCATGACGGTGAAATCTGTTAAAATATCTGGACTTTTACAGTACATTTCTATCGCATTTTTTGAATTTATTGTTAATCGAATATCTCCGTCCACCGAAACATCTAGTGTGTCACGTTCTATTATTTCTTCGAATTCAAAGATTTCTGTATTCTTTAGTTTTTTCATCACACGGTTAAATGCACTAAGATTTATTGTGTCAGTAAACTTGCATTCGAACTCATATGTGTCTTTAAACTTACATTCTTCAATTGTATTTTTTATCAAATTCACTTCGCGACTAGATATGTTTAACATGATTTAGTTGTACATTTATATTTAATCGTGGTATTCATTTATATCATTTTTTTTCTTCAAAAACTCTTCGATAAACGAGATCATGTTTGATTTACTCAATTTTAAAGGTAATGGGATTTTATAAGTATGAGCATACTCTTTCAAATCAGACACCTTCTTGTTCTTGACATCAAATAATTCAAAACATTTTTCGCAGGACATCGCATACTCAATTGCATCAGAATGTGTATTGAACTTTTTAATACGATTTCGACTCAGGAAATAAGAGTGTTCACACGTATTGGTTGGTTTTCTAACTTGATAAAAGAACTTCCCATCACATACAACAAGGTTGGTGTCGATTACGATTGAGAAAAACACTAATATATCCTTATTTTTAGGGATGTCAAATGTCGATTGTTCAACGAAGTCAAAAATATCTCGCTTCAAAATTTTATGTTGCTTGGAAACTGCTTTTAAAATACCATCAGAAATGTTAATTTTGAACCGTTCAATGTACGTTTTCATATCCAATGGGATATGATTTTCGACAATAAAAACAAAACTTTCGAACAAGCTGTTCGATTCTTGAACATCTGAGTACTCTTTTCTTTCAGATTTCTTTAAGCTACGAGTGTCTGGCAATCGAACAAAATAGTTCTTTTCAGATGATGCACTTAATACATACTCTTTTCCCTGTTCGTATTTACCTGTAAATATTGGATTGAATGCATGATTGTTTATATCCATCACACTATCCATCATCATTTGAGTGTATATTCTTCATGAGTTAATTCACTTAAATCAGTATCATCAGTTTTTACACTTTCTTGAATAGTCATTTTGTTGTATTTTTTTTTCGAAACAAAGTACTTAATACTGATGGATCTTTTCACAGAACTCTTATGGGACTCGAAGAAATCTATGATATCATTATCTATTTCAAATGGGGCTTCATATTCACTCATCTTTACATCAGATGATGTTAGTTGTTCGGTTGAAATACTATCATTAACATGATCAGAACAAAAATTCATTTTATTTTCGAACTCCATTAATTCATTGACATGTGCCTGTATACAAATAAAGTCTTCTTCTGATATATCTGATATCAAAAAGAACTGTCCATTGATATTTTCAGTTCGTGGAATTTTCATTTTCTTCATGAAGTAATATAAATCTATTTTCGATGTATTATTCAATGCATTCACATTTTCAATTAGTTTCTCCTTATTTCTATCTGTCATTGATATCTATTTCGTTAAATACTAGATATAAATTCTAAATCAATATTCTACGGAGGAGTTATCGTCAGAACCGTCATCTGATTCTTCTTCAATTTCATCATCTGATAACTCTACTCCCACTTGTTGTTCCACATCGGACTGGTCTGATAAACTTCCCACGTCTTCATCATCTTCTACGTCATCATCATCTTCAACAACACTTTCGATTTCACCATCATCATCTTCAGGAATAACTATTTTTGAGTTTGTATTGTCTAATTTTACCTCCCTAGATTGGTTCATAATCAATTTTCCGATCGCAGAAATACTTGTTTTCTTCAATTCGTATTTCTTCCCGATGATTTCAACATAGAGGTTCTCACCGACATTAATGTTACTCATTATAGATTCAGATTTGTTCGATAAATGTTTTGGAACAGCAATATTCATAATTTGCTCATCTTTTCCTGTATTTAAATCCTTCGTAATAGCTGCACATAACATACCAAAACTGTTCATACGCAGGACTGTACATTGAATCACACTACCCACTGACGGATTACAAATAGACGCCGTGAACGATACAGGAAACAAAACATATCCGTGAAATGTTGCCAGCTCAACAGACCCCATGAATACATTGTCAAGTTTAATTGAATTTCTTTTGATGTATCCAAATTTAGAACATGTTCCCTCATAGGTGGTCTTTAAAAATTCAAGAATATGTTTATTTTTGTTGCTTGTGATTTCAGAAGGAGCCAGTTTGACGACATCATCGAGAGTTGTTTCAAAGAAGATGTCCATCACCTATTAATAATTAACAACGTATTATTTTTTTAAATATCAATTTCTTTTCATTTTATTTTTTTTTGTTATTCAACTCACTACGATGACGATAGTAAGGATATCTCAGAAAACTTTCGTTCAATCTCAATATGTAATCATATAGTTGACATAACTCATCCTTTCTTAAATTATCATTGGTTTCAGTGATACTGAAAGGATTGTACGCATTAATCAATCTCTTTAATAGTTCAATTGTGAATGTTGATGTTTTGGTACATATAGACCCAGACGTATTTGCACGTTTGGTTTTCAATTTGAGAACAAGTTCTGAATTTTTCAAATCAGAAAATCCTTCATATTTTTTATTGTTTAACGTGATTGTCTTTAATTCATCACGAATCTCTTTATCGACATTTTCATTTGCTTCATTCATATGTTGATCAAATGAAATGAATTTGTCTTCAAAATGATTATAAAAGTACTTTGTTGACATGTGTGTTACCACAAAACCACCACGTTCTAAAGATTTTAAGATTTCTTCAGACTCGTTCGTTGAATTTCCATTCACTCGTTTGATCAAATCCAAGTATTCCGATTCATTTAAAGAATCTATATACATGTCAAGTAAAATAGCTTCATTGATAATAGAAGGCTCAAAACATTTTAATAAAAGGGTATTTATGTTCTCTTTGAATGTTTGAAACTCGTTTTCCTTTTTTTGGACAGATGTTCTCGGAACCCCTTTGTCCGTTGTATTAAAAACAACGTGTTCAATAAACTTTCTTTTCGAACTTTTTCGTTCATTCATCGTTATTTTTTTATCATCTATGTCCTCTGGCTGGAAGACGTATATATCCTTATTCATTTTCAAAAGCAAGAAATACCCAGTTACATTTTTTATCGTCATCAAATGTTTCGATGAAACTAAATGCTTTAGTGCGTTTGGAAGTAATGGTGTGTTGAATTTGTTTTTCATTACCTCGAATGTGAATTTGTATAGTTTTTCATTTTCGATATACTTTCTGATCAATTTTACAAGATCAATAACGTCAAGAATCAATAAAGATGTTTTAATATTTGTAAAGTCATTCGGTGGGTTTACATTCGGTTGAGAACATACGTATGTATTTGTTTTGAGTGTTACATGTCGTTCTTTGTTTTTAGAATCCTTTATTTTTACTGTTTGTTTCAGTTGTGTGTTTTTAGTAATGTTCAATTGACAATCGATTGCATTTTCCTTCAATACATTCTCTATTTTGACAATTTGTTCATGCTTTTCTAACGATTGTCTATATTTTCGATAATCGACGGATTCGATATCTATATATGGACAAACATTAACATGAAGATACACCCCAACATTTCTTTCATTTTCAGGTAGGTTTATATGGCTTCTAAAACGAACACCTCGGCCTATGATTTGATTGATTTTATTCATATTGTACCAAGGCTCCATTACGTGAAGTTCACGAACTTCCTTGAACGTGAATCCTTCTGCTGCGACTTCAGTTATGATTGCGATCCTGGCATCACCGTTGTTAAATGCTTGGAGGTCAGAGTCGTTGTTTTTACTCAAACTTTGTTCTCCAGATAATATTACATAAGCGCCAGATTCACGTGAAGGTTTGGAAGTACTCAATATGTTCGGACATTTATACTTAGAAAACCCTAAATGCTCTAATGCAATGGCCATGGGAACTATTCCCGACCATATATATGTCGAATATATGATGATTCTTCCTGAACACGTTTTAACAGATTCTAAAATGGCTTTTATTTTTGAAGAATATCTCCCCACATTATTTATATCCAAAATATGTTCTTTATTTTTCTTGTTTTTGTACGTAACTGATAAACCTTTATCGTCTTTTTCCACAACTTCGAAAATTTCATTAAAACCTTCATAGTGCGTTGATAATGATAAGTTTCCAGATTCGGATGGATATGCTATATTTGATAAATGCACTAACAAATGATCATAATTTGATTGTTTCATTAATTTCATATAAAGGTCGTTCTGATATCCTTCCATGTGCACAAAATAAAAAGAAAAAGCTTCGGATTGAAGTTTTTTAATTTTATTATCATGTTTCAACATGTCAATCGTAGGGTGTTCGAATTTGTCTGGCTTATGTTCTACAAAGTATTGAACAGGAAATTCTTTTATGTCACGTCCACTCATGTATGAAACATAATTCTTCGCGAACAATTTCAAATTCATTTCAGATTGTTCGTCTAATTCATCTCCTCGGAATCTAATTTCGTTTGGAATAGGTTTCACATGTTTATCCACACTTGATAATAATGTTATCAATGCTGATATTTCTGACTTGTTATCAAACATCGGTGTGGCAGACAAAAGAATTAAACGGACATTTGATGCTACTCTACATATTCTATCCAATAATTGATTTTCTGAATCGTTATCTGTTACACTTCGTAAATGATGTGCCTCATCTATTATGATCACACGATCAGAAAACTTTTGTTTCAATTTAGTATCCCAATATGCATTTTTCTCTGCAACGTTCATTTTTATATACCGTTGGCTTTCATCATGCGTTACAGGATATTTTAGATTGTCAACCATATTTTTAAGTTTTATATACCCCAAAAACTCATAGTTCAAGTCAATCGCTTTGTTAACTTGTTTTTCTATATCTCTAATGTTCATCGATGTCCAGTTCATGTTTTCGATAAACTGAGACCCACTACACGAATCATATGTTTTCGTCTTGAAATTAAGTCTAGATGAATCGAATAGCTCTTTTCGGTAGTTGGATTCCAAACTTGCAGGACCTATGACCATTACATTGTTCCTCATGTATGATTTCAAGTTTTCTGCCAATATGATCGAAGAACATGTTTTGCCTACACCCACTTCGTGAAATAAAAGAATGCCTCTATTTTCTGAAGAGGGTCTTAAAAATGTTCGTAAGAACTTTTGATTCGGTGTGTACGAAAAGTGTTCGTTATTTGTTTCTGTAATTGAATGATTTGAATATGAATTCAAAAAATATTCAGGTATATCCAGTCTGGTTGTAGGTATGGGTAACTTGTAACTGTCTAGTTTTTTTTTAATTTCCATTTTCGTTGACAATGAGCCTTCTTCGAACAGCCTAATGTTCTCTTTGAAAAACTCGAATTTTTCCATTTCATTCTTACTCTGAAATGATTCAAACTGATCGTCATCTGGTTGCGACTCGTCATCTTCGTCATCTTCGTCATCTTCGTCATCTTCGTCATCTTCGTCATCTTCGTCATCTTCGTCATCTTCGTCATCTTCGTCATCTTCGTCATCTTCTGATGACGACTCGTCATCTTCGTCATCTTCGTCATCTTCTGATGACGACTCGTCATCTGCGTCATCTTTTGGATGCGACTCGTCATCTGCGTCATCTTTTGGATGCGACTCGTCATCTTCGTCATCTTTTGTCGGCGACACGTCTTTTTTGTTTTTCATTTCTTTGTTATCCACGTCTTTTTCGTTCTCTTTATTTTGCTTCTGATTATTCTTTGATTTTTTGTAACAACATGGTTCACCGTATTTGTTTTTCTTTTCAAAACGATCGCTACCGCAAGGAAGTTGACCGTGTTGATTTGTGGAACATTTCTTCTTTTCTTTTTCATCTGTTCCTTTATCAATTCCCTGTTCTTTTTTGTTTTTCATTTCTTTGTTATCCACGTCTTTTTCGTTCTCTTTATTTTGCTTCTGATTGTTCTTTGATTTTTTGTAACAACATGGTTCACCGTATTTGTTATTACTTTCAAAACGATCGCTAGCACATGGAGGTTGACCTTTTACTGGATTTGTGGAACATTTCTTCTTGTTATTATTCCGACGATGCTCAGACATTTATTTAGTTTTATTTTTTAATTATTTGATAATGTATCCTCCTGAAAATTTCCAGCTTCTCTACTTTATTCACAAGTTTTTGACATGCACCATCGTAATCAAACCACATGACATCTCCGATTTCTTTTATTTGGTCATAATTCTGTGAATTGTAAAAGGACTCATTTAAATTATCACGATTGTAAGATGCAAGATAAAAAACGTTCCTATATCTGAATTTATTCTTACCAATGAAAAGTTCTTCAAACTGTTTAAATTGTTCGTCTAACGTTATCATATTCCTGTTAATTGCAGTTTCTTCTTCGAACTCTCTAAGTGCACAGTTCAAATCAGTCTCATATAACTTTCTTCGGCCTTTCGGAAACTCCCACTCTCTTTCTGATAAACATTGGGTATTATCCATTAAATATTGAATGTTTATGCACAAAAGTTTTTCACTTTTCCGAATATAATATCCTATTTTCAGCTTGTTAAACTTGATCTTGCTTTGAGAAAACTCCCTTTTCATGCTATTTCGATTGTTCACCCACATTTTGTCCCATAACGCTTCAAACGTAGATTGTGAGATAGACATTTTTTCGTCATGTGTCATATTCGAAAACAATTTGAGGATATATTGAACATTATTCAAATCATACTTTCCTCGAATTAGTTCTGTATAACAAAGACTGTCTTTCCTTTGAACCATTAAATAGCGAACTGAATTAGGAATACGTTTATACAATATGATACCAAAACTCGTTATGGGAAAGTTGCAATTCTTCGAAGTGTGACCATTGAATCCACAGTTGATACAAGTTATATTTTTTTTTATTTCCATTGAATCACATATTCAAATTAGAGTATGATCGTCTTAAATATATATGTAATATGTTGGGTAATAATGATATTGATAACCCATTTTGATGAGAAACATACTTTAATACAAAAATATGATTATATTTAAAATTACATGAATCCGCTTGTTTGGGGTCATCATGTATGGAAATCGATTCACTACATCGCTCTTGGATATCCCGAAAATGCTTCAGAGCTTGATAGGGATGCTTATTTTTCATATTACACACATCTTCATAAAGTACTTCCATGTGATGAATGTGCTACCCATCTGAAACAACTTGTGGAACAACATCCAATCACAAATTCGGAATTAAAAAACCGACGTTCTTTATTTGATTGGACTGTGAAAATACACAACGAAGTGAACAAAAAGTTGAATAAAAAAACTATGTCATCCAACGAAGCAATCCTTCTGTACACAAACAACAGTAATGGACAATTTGAAAATACACCACCACAGAATAAAACCCATTCACTTAAAATGTCGACACCTCGTGATGCTGGTGGATACAATAATTCCCCTCTTTGTTTTACAAAAATAATTTTATTCACCACAATCATATTTCTGATCATTATCCTGTTTAGTTTTCTCATCTCGTATTTGATATGCAACAACAAACCGTAGAATGTTCACAATGTAATGACATTAACATCATCACTCAAAGATTTTTGTGAACGCGTAAACAAAGTTTCATACAACGCTTCAAATCCCTTTGATGTTTTTTTAGTTAGCTCATCAGCTGCAAACACAACATTGAAGGAAATATTAAAATGTAAACCATTATCGATAAGGTCATAAACTTTGTCGAAATTAAACAACTCTTTCTTCTTACTTCCAATGACAATGTGATGGTTCTCTCCAACACGAATTCTTTTCGTGAACCCAATGAAAGCATCTATCAATGTAATTGGAACGGTGATGAAAAGAGTTTTCTGCTTTATTTTATCAATAAACTTCAGTCGATGATAAATGTGTACTTTATGTGTAGTCCGAGATATCACAGTATTATCTTCTATAAAAGAACTGAGTTCGATGTTTTTGTATAGTGTTTCTTCAACAGTTCCGATTCCACCACATAGCTTGCATTTTATATCATTCAACACAACATTCGAAACTCCTGCGCACACAACACACACAGAACCTTTGTGATCGATACCTCCATTACAGTATTTGCACATAATGACATTATGTGTAGGATTGTGAATTCCTGTGGATTTGCATTCCGAACATGAATGTTTTTCAATGAATATGTACATTTTATTACATCCATTCACGATTTCATCTTCGTTCAAAAACAAATTGACTATTGGTTTGTTCGGTGTTATATGTTGTTCTGATACAAATGTTTCTGAATGTATTTGAACATGTTTTTTTCTATGTTCCACTATTTCTTCATAACATGAAGTCAACCGTTTGAATGCTTCTGTTTTGCCGTGGTTCTTATCTGGATGATATCTTTTTGCAAGTTGCAGATACGTTTTTCTAAGAGCTTCATCGCTAATGTTTTCATTCACTCCAAGAGTTCGATAACTAGCATCCATATTACGACGTACTACTATTTAAACATTTTAAATGTTTTTACAATAAATGAGCGACACCAAACTGAAAGATGCATACAAATTACTTGGACTCTCACAAAATGCTAGTATGGAAGATTTGAAATCAAAATTCAAAAAGTTAGCCGTTCAGTACCATCCAGATAAAGGTGGTTCAGAGTATTTGTTTGCATTGATTTCAAAAGCGTTCAAAACAATTTATAAACATATCAAAGCAGGTGACGAGAAAGATTTCAATTCACTCAAAACGGAGTCACGTAGAATGAATTCGGATGAATCCATCAAAATAACCTCAGATGATGCTTTCATTCACAAATTCAACCAAACGTTTGAATCGAACAGATTACCAGACCCAGTATTTGACAGAGGATACAATGATTTCATTAACGAAGACGAAGTTCGTGTTCAGAAATCAACCCATAATATTGTGAAATATGTTGACCCTGACCCTGTATTATTATGTAATTCACTCTCATTTGTAGAGCTTGGTGTTGACCATATTAGTGATTATTCTGGAAAAAACGACGACTCAAAAAAATTACAATATATGGACTATAAGAAAGCACACACTACAACGAAACTTGTTCACGAAGACGAAGTCAAACCAAGACAAACCTACAAAAATGTCGATGACTTAGTAAAAAATAGAGCTTCCGAAAACTTTGATATGACAGATGAAGAAAAATACTACGCAGAACTCGTTTCAAATCAATCGAAACAAAACGAATACAACAGAATACAAATGTTGCAAAAACAAGATTCAGAATGGTCTATACATCATCAAAAAATGTCACAGTTATTCATAAAATGAAAATTTCTTATTTAAATTTAAACTACAAATAACGATAAAGATATGTCTGTTGAAGACATTGATTTTTTGAAAGAAAATTGTATCAAAGAAAGTATTATTGTTTTAATCGACAGCAAAGAACGCGACCTCAAACGGTTTCCAGAACCTGGTGAGTTTCAAGTTGATTTTGTGGAACCTTTTTCTTTCGTATATGGAATCGAAATATTGGACACAACAATTCCTCGAACGATGTTCATGATGGAAGAAGGTTTAAACAATTTGTTTGTGTATAATTGTGGTAGTTGGTATAATCTATTCTCATCAAAAGAACACAACGTTGAGCAACATTTAAAATTTGCTACTCAAGACTACTCATCTGCAGATGCATTCGTAAACGCGATCGTCGAGCAAATACGAGTTTATGAAGACGAAGCTGGATTAAATATTGCAAATTCTAACTTTGAAATTTCAATGGATTTCGATAGTAATCCTGAAGTTTCTCATTCACGAGATAATCAAAGTCATCCAATCGTTCGTTTCATTTCGAAAGTTCCATTTTTCATCAATGCAACAAAATCAACATGCAAAGACATATTTGGATTTAATTCTCTAAACACACACTCAACAGAGAACAGCTTGAGTCTTCGGTCGATGATTGGTCCCGGAAAAAATAGAAACGTAGACATGTCCAATCGGTATAAAACGACTTTGCCAAGCTCAAAAATAAATTTGGTTTCTACTGAGATGAATTCACACGATCCCGACTCACTCACAATCACTGTTCATGAATTTGATCCAACTTTAGTGAATAATGTATTCACAATAAACATCACCGAACTTGGAAGATATGTAATTTTGTTTTATGATTCAAACAATGATAGTACAATCAAAGGAATCGAAATCCAGTTTGGTGGTGCAAATTTAAGTACACAAATCACTGATTCTTTAACATTCTTTCAAAGTACCGCTGTAGGAGTCCATACATTCACACTGACTAGTTCAGAAAAAGTTACAGTTAAAATACTTTTGGAATCAGAGCTTAAGAGATACTATGTTTCAACTCAAGATTGGTATGTCAACCCGATAGAATATAAATTGGAATACAAACATGATAATGATTTGTGTTCTCAAAGCTCTCTTTTCAATTTCGAAATCGAAATCGAAAATGATAACAAAACAATTCCCATATTTTTAGAAATTAAGGACACAGAGTCAAACATAATAATTACATTTGAAGCAACTTTCACTTCATCCTCTACAAAAAGATTTGAATTTGATACCGAACAAGATAGAGAATTCTATCTTTTCATATTTGAACACGGAAAAACATACACCATATCACTTATTACCACGAATGAATTCAACAAATGTTCGATTGGGTTATTAGAGTTTTATCATGTGTCGGAATATATCAATGATGAGTTGTTCATTTCAAAACCTTGGGTAGGTTCTTCTGTCACTGAAACGACTTATGATACGAACGGATCTTTCCCTATTAATTATGTACTCTATTCTGTTAAAATAACTGGTATTAATACCGAACAAGATTTATCAAGAGAACAATGTGTATTGAAAATTTCATCTGATAGTTTATTTGATTCAGCAGACCACTCGGTAGACATTCACATGAAATCCGAATATGACACAACCAGTAATGAATGGGTTTTTATTTTTGTGAATGAAAATTTTGATGACAACTTTATCACCAATATATACACTGATTTCTTTAATCAAATAAATTCCGTTCTGTTTTCAACATTACCATTGACTACAAATTACACATTGACAATTGGATTAAAAAAATTAGAAAGACAAGACGAATCAGATAATTACTTTACAATTGTATCTCCCGGAATGCTGAATTTAGGTGTAGAAAACTATATCATTCTTCGTTGTGATGAAATTGAACAACACCTTCGTGGCAGTCATTACTATGATGGTTTGTCACCAGGGTTAGGTGTTTTGAATATGACCGTACAGGGATTCGCAGAATCGAAGAACGAATTCTATGCAATCAACTACAAAGAGTTTCATCCAATTGGGAGATTGTCAAAAATGAAATTTAGATTCGAAAGAAAGTTTGATAAGAAAGTGTACAATTTTCGAAACGTTAACCTGCACTTTCTCATGAAAATAAAATATTACAGACCCTATCGAAAACCGGTGTTCAAAAAATCAATTCTGAATCCAGAGTATAACCCAGATTATGTGGGATACATCAACAATACATACTCGCTTGAAGAACCTTTATCTGATGACGATGATGATGACGATGACGATGACGATGAAGAACAAGTAACATCAGGTATGTTACTTGCGAGAGAAAACGAACTTCTGCAAGATTTAATTGACGACGAATTTCAATGATATACTTTCAATAAACTGATCAACTTCGAAGAAGTTTAACTTTTTCGATTTTCTGTCTATCTTTAAACACCTTCAAAATCTTTTCATCTGCATTCTGAATGTTTGCAAATTCCTTCTGAAGCTTGTTAATAAGCTCTTTTTGTGTTATGCTGGATTTAACCATACTTTTCTTATATTTCAAAATCCCTTCTCGTGTATTTAATTCGTCAATTGAGTTTGTACTCATAAATCTTAACATTTTTGCTGAAAGAAGTTCCAACATTTTTTTTCGTTGTTTTCGTTCATTATCCAACAGTTTAATTTTACTGCTTATCAATTTGACCTCATTGTCTATTTTCATCCACATCCTGACTTGATTTTTAAAATCTTCAACCTCTTCATCGTCATTCTGAACAGGTGTAAGTTCATTTCTATGCATGTGCACTCTTCCTTCGCCCAATAATTCATCAGTGATATTTCCCTCTGTGAATTGCGACTGATCCTTAATGTATTGTCTGACGAGTTCTTGTTTTTGGGTGTTCATCACACCGTTATGAAAATAAAATGGTTGCTAATTTTAAATAACTTACAGTGTTCTACGGACTCTTTCCTTTTGAGTTAACGGTTTCGCTTTCGTTAAAACAGTCTTTGTAAAATTTACAAGGTCTTCACTACTACGGTCACCAATATAATTGAAAGTTTTTTTTGTTTTTGTATACAATGACAAATTTGGAACGAATTGAACATTTTTTAATTTTTCTGAAAAATATTCTCGATCAGCTAATATGACTTTATTCACAATATTTTTGTTGATTTCAACGATTTGTAAATTTTTACTTTTCTTCATATTCTCCTTGAATGTGTTCCATTCAGGTTGCATCTGTACACAATACGGACATGATTCCAAATATACAAAAATAAACACATTCGTGTTTCGTATCTTTTCCGGATTAAATGCAACGACATCATCTGTAGTATGTAGTCGCTGAATTTTCATTTACTATATCTTCACAAAATTATCCCTTAAATTATCCCGTATCAAAATTCCCACTTGATGAAGGGTATCCTCTATCAACATGGTTTTTATATGCGTATCTGTATCATCCTTTCCACCTAAATCAGGACCTTTGTTAATTTCCATTAGTTTGCATTCGAGAGAGTTATCGACGGCGACATCACAGCCACATATCATAAAATTCGTTTGATGTTTGTTATTTCCGTCGTGCTTCATGAGGGTATTGTAGTAGGCTTTCTTTATCATCATGAACATTCGATTCGTATTCTTCTCCAACAAATCACGCTTCCTAGTTTCAAGAGTTTGTAAAAATGTCAAGTAAGTCAATGGATTCTTTTCATATATACTTCTATCAATATAACCTGTCGTTATATGTACATCAGGAGATATCGATGTATTTGAATATTTTTGTGGAGCATAATACATAAATCCATCATTGTACAAATACATTTCCACAGATGATTTCACAATGATTAACAGGTACCGTCTAATGTTTATTTTATGTCCATTGATACAGAAAGGATCCAGCAATAATTCTTGGCACACTACAAACTGTTTGCTTTGAATGTTATCCACACGTATGTCAGACTTCGTTTTTGTAATGATGCACCCTTTTTGGCGTTGAAGATTCTTTTTTAAAATATATATCTTGTTCGAATCGAACTCTCGCTCAAGTTTCTTCTGATCTGTTGGAAGAGAATATGTTTTTGGCATTATACGTGCAAACTCGCTCGCACTTAAGTGAGCACGAAGTATTAATGCTAATTCTGATTTGCTTGCAAACTTATCTATACTCAACAATGAATAGATAAACTTTATATTTTTATTTCGATGCACTATAGTTTTAAGAGGAATGTAATGAACTATCAAATGAAAAAAAACTATGTTTGCGCTGTTGAATTGATAACTGTAAGAAATATCATGTTTAGCAAATACATTTTTGAACAACTCGAGCGATGTGTTTAACGTATTGGTCCTTGCAAAATCTTCCTGAAATTTGAAATATGTTTTCTTTGTGTTTTCTGTTGAGCTTGATCCAGCGAATACACAATCATCGCTATTCATAACATACATTAACAGCAAAAATATAACACAAACAACAATAATGATAACAATATTTTGTTTTTTCATATTAAATTACTATGAGAATAAAGATTCTGTTATTTATTATTCTTTTTAATATTCTGTTACTGACATCTTTTCGAGGCTTCGATTTTGAAAACAAAACAATTGTGAATAGTCTCCATGTGACAAGCATCCCAGTGTATTGTGTCATGATAACAGGTTACCACGAAGATCGTAAAACCTTTGCCAATGTAAGTGTTCGAAATTTCAACGAACAGAGTTATCAAAACAAACATCTCATCATTTTGAATCAATCCAAGACTCCAGTTGTAGATAGAGAAAGCGATAATATTTTGGAATTATTCATAGATACAATGGTTCTTGGTAAATTGAGAAATATGGCCTTAGAGTTTGTACCCCCAAATGCAATATGGACAACATGGGATGATGACGATTATCGTCACCCATCATATCTCGAAACATTTATGACTAAATTCCTTGAAAATGATTCAATTGATTTTTTGTTGTTTCAAAATCGACTTGAATACAATCTGAAAACCAAATTTGCATTCAAAATGACCCTCAAATCTGGATTCATGACATTTTTTTCTAAACGAATCAATCGACTCAAATATGATGAATTATCAAGTATGGAAGACGTTATTGTTAAAAAAACAGCATTACAAAAGTATAACTACGTCGTTATTGATAATGACCCACGCATGTATTTGAGATTCACACATAATTCAAACACTAGCACATATGTTAACCCAAATAAAAAATCATTGAAGGATACACGTAAAAATCAAGATTATTTCGAAAAAAAGGTGAACTCAATAGAACAAAAGTATATCGCAGAAATATTATCGAACTATTACTAAAAGACTATGTCTGATACAGCTATGTACACAAACTTTATTCATCAAGCACAAATTGCTGAATCGGAGTTGGTGAACAAGGAGTATATGACGAACACAAAAATGTTTACTCACTCCTCTGATTTTATAATGAACGATGGATGTGTGTTGACTGAAACAGATATTTTTCTGCGCAGAGAACCTTATACATTGAATAAATCATGTATAATTCAAGATGTTGACAGAAATTCACACGTCGACAACGACTGTATTGGTTACGAGTGTTTACAAGGATCTTTTTTGTACGATCCAGATCTGAATAACACATACCATAATTATCCAGTCCTTCAAGAAGAAAAATATAACGACCTTGATGTTTTTTGCACTGAAAATCATCAGGTGTTTTACAATTGGACAAGGCGTTCGGATGCAAGACAAATGCCTGAAAGACCGATAAATCCAGCCATTTTGGATACCGAAAAGATTCCCGAACTAGAGTTCCATGAATGCAAGATTACCTATCCGAAACCAAACTGTCCAATGTGAACCAGCTTATCGGATGCTAATGTTTCATCCAACGCATCTAATGGTAGTCATATTTTTCTTTTTCAAATGAACAACCCAGTTTCCTTTTTCGTTGTATATAACATTGACAAGCACGTTAAATAACTTTTGAATATCATCACAAAACTCGTTTATTGAATATATATCGTGTATGTAATAATATCTCAAAAATGACTCTTTGTTTTTTTCATTTCCTTTCTGTGGTCTCGTTGACCACGATACAAAATTGTCGCCTTGGATAAAATGGCGTTTTTCTTGATTTTCGACAGACCACGTATTCAATAACATTTCACCACCTGGTTTTACTACACGAACCATTTCGCGAACTGCATCTAGTCGTCGTTCGTGTGTACTCAAATGATGCAGCACAGAAACACAAATCGAATAATCAAAAACATTGTCATTGAAAGGAAGGTCACAACAACACCCATAAAATACTTTTTTGTTTTTGGTGTTACATATATTTACAAACTTTTCACAACTATCTATACCAACCATGTTGGGATGAATCATGTTTTTTCCATTTCCACATCCAATGTCTATACCATGTAACTTCTCTTTATTTGATAAAAACTGTTTGACGAAACTCCACACACAAAACCTTGAATCGTCAAACTGTTCTGCGATTCGACTGTATGTTTTTTGAACGAATTGTGATTCGATATAATTCATACACGTTGTCAAAATATGATATGTGGTGTTTTCTGTTTAGTTACTCAATTTTTTAAAAAGTGGAATATTAAGATGAACAGACACATATCTTTATAATACTTGATGACTAAAAACATTATTTCATAACTCATAATTTCATATCCTAAAATGTCTGGTTCATTATTAGAGTTAGGTTGTATTCCAAATTGTCTTTCTATAAAATGACCTTCCTCTCCACAATGTGTACTATTCTTCTTCAGAATCGCTAGCCCTCTCAGTTTGTTTCTGAATGTTTCCACAACGGTTGATTTAGCATGATCGCCATCAAATTCAGTTATTTGAGTTTTCTCGAGACATAAGTTTATACCAAGATGATTATGTTCATTAGTCTCATTCTCGATCGATTTTTTGGAACCTTCAGAATCAGACAGTAAACAGTTTTAGAATCTTCTGTCTTCATCTTGGCAGGACGGTTGTATTCTGCGTTATCATGTTTAGAAACGTCATTCCATGATTTAACAACCACCGAAAAAACCTCTTGAGTAGAGAGGTCAGGGTGTTTAGCATGAACAACAGCGTAATACTCACGTACGAATATATGATACCCAAAACAGCGAATGTTTTTAACCATATGATATAGCAATTGAACAAGTGGTGTTTGTTGTGTTATTTGTTTTCTATTATGCTAGCAATCATTAATTTTTTACAACGAATTATGCAAATAAATCGGAATATTACAATGAATCCACAAGGTATAAATTGAATAATGAATGTAAATCAAGATAAACTAACACCTATCCTTACAATACTTGCGACTAAGAGATACATTGCTAATGTAAATAACACGCTTGAAATGTACATTATTATTGTAGCGTATTCCATTTATTTATTTGAACATATTGTTATCGTTAGGTCGTTTTGAGCAATTTTCGCAAGGCTTCTTTCATTTGTTCGGGGGTCATCTCATCAATTGATAACTGTTTTTGTTGATCATTTATTGTGGAAATCCCTTTTTCTCCGTCTTCACCATTTACTGTTTCTTCATTAACAATTTCATTAGGTTTCTGGTAGTCTTCAACATGTTCAACTTCGTCATCGCCATCTTCGTGCAGAATTTCAAGTGAACTATTCATCTTATTATTTAAATGTCTTGTTTCGTTTTTGATAATTCGATACAAAATTTCTCCCTTCGATGCCCAAGTGTATTTCGAAAGGATATTCTTTCTTGAGTTTTTACCATGTTCCATACGAAGTTCCAAGTTTGTGTAATATGTTTCTAAAGCTTGTACATAATCATTCACACTACATATTTCAGCTTCACCAGATACGTAGTCTCGACTGTGGTCACAATAGTAAGAATATACAGGACTGATTATCATCGAATTGGTTTTATTAAAAAAATCTTTGAATCCTCCCACGTTTGGAATGATTTGAGGCACACCAACTCCAGCTTGCTCAAAGTTACACAACCCAAAACCTTCACCATCACATGTATTTAGTCCAACATCTGCTACATTGTACAAAATATTGATTTCGAAATCACTCATTTGCTGTGGACGTTTAATCACAATCAAATGTTTCTTAAAATCATCAATGGTGACGTTGTATTTTCGAGTTTCGGATATGATCACATCAGACAAATCCCAACCGCCTTGTAAAGAAGTCGCCACTAAAAGCTTAATATTGGAATCCATACGAGTGCTAATGAATTTAACAAACGCCATCATACAAATATCCCAGCGTTTTCTCGGTTGATTTCTATTCAGATTCATTATAATAAAATCATTTGGCGAAAGTTTGAAATATTTTCTTGCAAGGCTCTGTTCCACAGGATAATAAAGCATCCGATTGAACCCATGTTCAAGAACATAGGATGGCTTATTGAATCCTTGAAAGTGCAACACTTGTTTCCAATAATTTGTAAACATAATACCCGCATCGGAATAATGATTAATTTTCTGAATCAAATTGTTCTTCTCGTTTTTGTATACCACATCAATGTAAGGTACGATTTTGAACTTGCGATTCTCAATCTTTATTAACTCGTCCAACAGACCATTTATAACTACTAAATCATTGTAAATAATGACAATATCTGGTTTTGTCTTAAGAACGTAATCTTTTATCAAAAGGAATCCAAAACCTTTTGACTTTGGTTCTTCATTTTTATGTGCGTCGTAAATGGTTACATTTTTTAAAAACCGTTCACGCCTATGTTCTTCGTTTTGATAATAGTTCTGAAATCCAAATATGTGTAAATCAATGTCCGGTTGAATAGATAAATATGACGCGAGTTCAAACACAACCTTCGAATATCCATTGTATTGATCAGGATGGGTTCCACAAAATAATACTCTTGTCATTTTAGTATATAAGCAACATATATTTTGATTTCGAACCGCAACTGAATGACGCTTAATAATTGTATTTTGTACGAACATCATCCATGACGAATCTCGTGGTTTAGTTTAAATTGTATCATTTTAAATGTTTTATGGTGTAAATGAATATTGAAGAAATACTTTCAAAGGTCATTCAAGAGGTGAAAATGATGTATTCTGATGTAATCTCTTTGCGCAAAGAGATTGACAACCTACGATCTGAAAATGCAAGACTCATAGAAAACGAAAAGGATTTGATGAGTGTGTCCACTATTGTCGCAACAAAAAATGAAAACACCCGTCTTACCAATGAAATCGAATTACTTAAGAAATCACTCGATTCCAGAAACAAAACATTAGATGTATCAACTAGATGTGAAGATGAAAATGAAGAAGAATTGTTTACTTTGAAACATAAGGGTCAATATTATTTACTCAACGGAAAAAATGAATTATTTAACATCATCAAAAAAGATTGCAAAGGTGAACACGTTGGTCATCGATTCTATGATGACCATAAAAAAAAACACAAAATTCAACTGTTCGAAAATACTTAAGTTATTTTGTAATTATAGACATTTTAGAATTCAATGTGTTTTTGAAATTTTTGTGAATATTGTCCGCTTGTTCTTGGATCACTTTCTTTTCATATTTATCCAGTCTATCCTTATCAAAGTTAAATCCTTCATTTTGATTCCTGTGGTAAAAATCATTGAGCTCTTCAATTTGTTCTACGATAGACACCATCGGATGATGATTGATAGTGAGTATTTTTGACGTACTTTTGAAATTTCTAAACATGTCAATATCCATGTATCCACCAAACATTTTCAAACATTTTCTTGGAGGAGCGGGAAGTACATTCTGTTTTTGATCGGATGAATTCGCCATTAAATTGAGCAAATTATACACTTCCCATACGTTCAAATTTGCAACATTCGAATAAAAGTTATCCGCACAACAACATTCAAAACTACAATAACAACCGATAACATTAAATTTTTTATTTTTATAACTAATTGGCATTCCAATCAATTCGGTCTCAAATGAATGACAACACCAATCACAAATTCTCGGAATACCCAATGCATCGCTCGTTTGATTTGTGTCGTTAACAACTTTGACGTTTGATTTTGTGTTATCATACAAAGGGAGTTGTGTTTTTATCTCTGAAGGATGTGAGCTGAAACTATCTGACTCCATATAAGCATTAGGAATATTCAATGATTCTGGATTGTATTTACAGAAATCACTCTCAAAACTTTCATATTGCGATTCGGTTGTCACATCTTCATTTAAATTAATATTCAACTGAATGATATGCTGTGATTGTACACTATCGATTAACCCTTGTTTCTCTTTATCAGTTTTTGGTTTACGTCCTCTTTTTTTCTTCTCTAATTGAGTACTACTCATGACACTAATAATGATTAAATGTTATTCATTTACTTTTAAGTAGTGATATCTACAGAACAATCTGTATTGATCAACACCGACATCTATGCAAGATTCTGTTGTGTTTCTGTTTGTAACGAAAAGACCTGGATTCAAACAAGTTTTCTCACAACACGTGCCTTTTTTTTCAACATACGTATCTGAAAATGGGACGAGAGAAAGAAGCTTTCCAAACGGAACTCGATTTGTATCCACAAGTAACCCTGAGCACGTAACAATTTTGTTGTCCTCTTCAACCATCCGTTGTATGATACTTGTCGAATCTTTGAAAAATTGATATTCGTCAATATATATGTGTTTTGTGGATTCATAGTTTGGTGTTCTGAATATCTCCTCGAGAGAAGATATAGGAACACATTGAATATACTCACCAGAATGAGAAAAAATTCCATGTTCACCGTATCTCAAATCCATATTGTGATTGAAATTTAAACCTGGGTTTTCTTTCGCCCGTTTAATCAATTCCGTGGTTTTTCCTCCAAACATAGTTCCAGAAATAATGTGCAAAGCTCCTTGTACTGATTGTTTGTGATGCATTTTACTTTCTTATCTGTGATGTGCTAAATATATATATCATTTTTTACACATTGTAGATGTCTATATCATTTTAAAAAACTATTGTTCCTAGTCGTCTAATTATTTTCTTGGTTGTTTCAATTGTTGCGGAGTTGGTTGTTTCGATTGTTGCGGAGTTGGTTGTTTCGATTGTTGCGGAGTTGGTTGTTTCAATAGTTGCGGAGTTGGTTGTTTCGATTGTTGCGGAGTTGGTTGTTTCAATTGTTGTGAGGTTTGTTGTTTAGATGGTATTTGATTGAATCCACATTTTTCTTTCACTGACTGGTCAATAGCATCTAGTTTTTCATAAAGTTTTGTATACAAAGATGTGTAATGAAGAGCAACAAAAATTAAAAATATATGCATAATCCAAAACATCAGTTTGAAGAACATACTTTATTTATTTATCTAACCGTCCAAATTATTTGAGAAATAACTGCAAAATCACCCAGTTACGTATGCTAAGCCTGCCATTCCACCTGATATTCGTAAAAAGTTGTAATTCACTGCATAGACATCAACATCGTACTTGTATGTTTCTGTGATTGGTGGTGACTTAGATTTAACTTTCAACTCAATTTTATGTATTGTCGACATATTACAAGAACCCGAAGGTTGAAAGTTTTCAGGGTACATACTAAATGAATACGTATGTATTCCTCGTGAAGGAATCGAAGTATGGTATTGGAATGGTTGTAATCTATTAAAATAAACGTTATCTTTCTCACCGAATCGTTCAATACCATTTAAAACAAGTGTTGCAGATTGGATCACATTTTTATTATCAGAATCGTCGTAAGAGAACCATTCATTTGTAAGGTTTACATTGTTTTTTTTAACAGTCCAAATCAATTCTTTGACTGGATTATTAAGTTGTAACGAAAGATTATTATTTTGTTTTATGTTGTAAAATGTTTGTCGATGAACTTGCTCTATCAAGTAATCTTGGCTTTCCTTCGCAAAAAACTCGCGTTCTTGCGTATCTAAAAATATATAATCGACTTCAAGTGTAATTTCCACATCAGTTTCTTGCCCTAAGATTCCATTTTCTTGAGGTACTTCCCAAGTAGAATCAACCGCAGTGTTCTTCACCATAAATAGTTCCCGAGTGGGACGCAATTTGCAGTGAACCTCTATTTCATGATACTGTAAAGATATCAAAGGAATTGCCAAACCAGGATTTTTGCTGAACCAAAAGTTCAATGGAATGTATATTCTCGATTCTGGGTATAACTCACCTTCTAACTCATGACCGATTAATAGCTCGTATCCTTTTCGTTTTTCCATGGTTAAACTCAACTCATTCCAAATGTGCATCCATTCACCATATTGCTTATCGACAATTGTACCTCCGATATTTATGTACGCTTCATCTAAAAGTACCTCGCCAAAATGTTCGACTGTTTTGATATTATCATGAGACCCTAATAATGCTTTTAACTTCACGGACAAACACATTGAACTCACTAAATCCCCATTTCGATCAACTCTGAATATTATATCTGTGGACTTATTGAAACTCAATGAGGTTTTGTTAGCAACTAACGATATCGTTTCGATTGCAAAGTTAGTATACGTTTTGTAGACTTTCTTGAAAAATGAAATCGACGGATTCCCATTCAAATGTATATTTTGTGCTCCTACAGCCACAAGTTGAATGATTCCGCCAGGCATATTTACATGATAATTATAAAATTACTTTTTAATTCAATTCGTCTATATAGTTATGATCAACAGCAAATAAACTATATTTGACGCAAATGGTTGTATGTGCTCAGCCTTTGATATAATCGTTGCATATCTTCGGTCATCAGTGACTTTGCGTCAGTACACGAGTCCAAATCACTGATACCTTTGCTGTATATTGACTGAACATCAAATATATCAAGCGCATAGTTATGATACGTTAAATCAGCATAACTTGAATGAGTATCGATATCTTCGTCGTCTGGTGTAATTATCACATCAGAACGATTTATCTTAAGAGCATCATCTTTAAACACTACTGTTTTTACAAGATTATCATTAATCATAATTTGACACTGTATTCCATGTTCTGAATTCTTGAAATCAATATAATCCTGGAATGTCATGGTTATGAGAAACCAACGTGAACCCGACGATGCAGATTGAATCATTTTAAAAACGTCTTCATCTAATGATAACATATTGTTCATCTTGTTCATTGTGTTGAACTCAATATTGAATTTGGGATAGTCCGTATTTGTTATCCTGACCAATGGACATTTTGTTATATATGACCCATCCAAATCCTTCTTTAGAGAACCTCTTAAAAACAAAATTTTGTCAACTAAGGTGGAATTCGCTTTCAAATCTATCCAGAACGTGTACGAAAACTGTGCACCACCCTTTAAATTGTTCGAATCAGGTAACCATATGAAACCAGTACCATCAGGATTCGACGCATTAATTACGGTTTTCGGAGTTGAAAATAAACAAGCTCCATTTTTCAATCCCACTGAATGTTTTGGGATGGATAGTATATCCTGCATGTCCCTAAATCTATAAACGATGGGAAACATCATTTTCATTCCGAATTTCAAAATAATAAAATTAATAATTACCCCCACGAAAAAAAAACCTATGTGTTTTAACATTTATGTATACCGAGAAATATTTCAGTGAAAGCGTTCTACACTGTTGATTTCTCACACATTTCCATCTTCTCGTCTATTTTGTAAAAAGGACTTTGAATACCATATGTACCCGCTCCAATGACACTCAAGAATGATTTGTTCAGTGGTCCAGCTTTGTAAATAATTCTAGCATGATCGATTGTTACGGCATAGTTAAAAGCTTGTACTTTGCTTAAAAATCCAGATATAGCGGGTTGTTCAGTCGTTCCACCAATGTAAATATTTCCAGATGGTAGTGCCACCACTTTGTTCAACTGTGTACCTGCAATGTCCTTCACCTGACGAAGTTCTCCATCCATAAACAGTTGTACGAAATTGTTGTCTACCACAAGTAATATATTCACCCATCGCTGAAGAGGGAGATATGATATTGTAAGCGAATCTGCTGATGTTTTCATATCGCCTAGAGTATTCACAAACCCTCCTGTATTCACATATACGTGTAATTTATTAGTGTTGTTGTCCATGAAAAATACTGGATTAGCTGTTGATAAAGCTCCTTTAGCGCCCATTGAACCAAGAATGAATTTATCAGATTTTGTACTTTGTGCGTTTGAACTGTCAACATACATCCAGAACGAATAAGAAAACTCATTACCATTTACATATGTGGGAAGTTTCACTGCGTTACTAATGTTTTCAATCAATGCAACTTTTTTGGGCTTTGTCAACATCGTTACTGTTTTCAATGAAGTTGATGTGTATTTTCTGTATACATAGTACATTACATACACGGATGCAAACACCAATATACAAAATGATACTATAACACCAAGATTCGACACTTTAGTTTGTTCGACGACGTTAGTAAGTTTACTACCAATAGCTTGTGTTGCTTTTTTTACGTCTTTTGCTATTTCCATCTTTAAAATAATGATAAGAAAAATTTATTAGATTTTGAATTCTTTTTTGAATTTTGTGACCAAATCACAAATATACTTGTTCGACGTTTTTTCTTTAATATCATGAGAACGTTTAGCTTCGAATTGTAAAATATCAAACATACTGTCTCTAAAATTTATATTCTGAACATCATCTTCAATCTTTGAAATCTTTTTCTTTATGTTCATCTGAGATGACAATTTAGTAAACTGTTGTGTGAATGCGAACGTAAAAGGATCGTGTTCAGCATAAAATCTTGACAACAATGAATTTATACTTTGAAATCTATACACATTCACCATGTCACGAACTACATTTTTATCGCATTTCGTATATATGTGTTTATCGAAATTATCACAAAATGTAAGTGTACGAAACATTAGAACCACTCTTTGAATGTTTTCTTTTGGAGTAGTCTGTGCGTTGATTTTTGACAAATGTTCATGAACTAGAGATGCAAACAAATGGGTGTCCCTTAAACATATGTCCATGATTTCTTTCGTTGTTAATTTGTGCGAAAAGAATTGAGTCATTGTTTTGTACACATTATTCTCGAAAAAATCTTCATCTTCTTTGAACACTTGAATGCTATCTTGATTCGGTTTCACTGTATCAATAAGCATCATCACTTTAGAAATATTGCATTTCAAAGATTTTATTAAACAAATCAGTTTACTTTCGTCAATGGTACTTCTTTCTGATTCGTTTATTCTATTCATGATGACATGAAAACACTCCTTGTAATTCAATGGATTCAAAATGATTTTCACATCGATCAGTTGCTTCAAAGAAGTTGCTACTTTTTTTTCTTCAGAAGTACGAACTGTAAAAATGAACCTACATTTCGTTTTGTGTTGTTTAATATGAGATAAAACATTTTTGTCACTTTGAAGTACTATGTTGATGTCATCAATAAAAATAAGCTTTCGTTTCTTGTAAAACATATTTTCAATGGTGATATGCTTTACAAAATTTGTTATCATCGAAGGTTGAATGGACGCTTCTGTCACAAATAACATTTCATAACCGTATTCGTTTTTAATAATATCAAATAGTGCGGTCTTTCCAGTTCCCACATGTCCAATTACCAATAGACTATCCTTATTTGAAGCGATAAACTCTTTCAACTCATGTAAAGCTTTATAATTTCCCTTAAAATCACAGAATCTCATTTCAGATTATATAATCAGTGTGAACATGTTTTAAATTATTTCTCATATCTTATGTTGAAGAAACTGGTGGAACATATCGTTTCACATTCTTACACTTCGTTTGTGCTTCCACCCAAGCGAATGGACTTGATAAATCGCACAAATTTTCAGCATTGTTTAGTTTCGTCAAGTTAATCTCCATTGCGCGTTTGTCGTCCATTTGGTATGGATTAATCCAATGACTAAAATTACTATCCGTTTCTCTATATTTTTCCTCAATATGTATTCCATCACTATCATCATTTCCTCCATTCAAACCATGCGAATGACTTCCACGGTCTGAATTTAAATAGACATGTTCATGGGGTTCAACAAAATTAGGATCATGGTTTGCTAAATCTGCATGCACGATTCTATCAATATTGGTATGTGTGTGACGGAATTTTTTGTAATCAGGATCACCTATTTGATACGTCTGAAACGTTTCTACAACCGGAGTCGTTGTCGTCTCTTCGTGTGTTTTCATATCTGTGGGTTCACAATCTGGTTTTGGAGCATCTGGATCCACTTTGTATACCGCCATCTGACGCATATCGTTTAAAGTGTCACTTGTAAACTTTGGATCGAATTCTGGCGAGTTTTTCTTCATGTCCCCATATACAAATGATGATGTACCTTCAATGTGATTGTAACACATTACTACTGGTTGTTTTGTCTTATCATTGATCACAGTATGTCGCGTCCAATAATCTGGACACGAATGAAGGTTTATATCCAATCTCTTCTTATCTAATAAGTGATCATTGAGTTTTATCGATGTATTTATATTTCCTAATGCTATCAACAATCCAATAAACATACCAATAAAAAGAGTCATATATAACCATGTTTCAGGACGAGTGAAATCTGCTGTGATGTACAACACCAGTCCAAGTAATAAAGTCATAATAAGGAAAAACAACGTTCCAAAAATTGAACCTAATGATAATTTTCTATTCATAATTTATTATTATTTAGATTTTAATATCATCAGACACTTGATTACCGAATATGGTTATAGTTCTTTGGTGAATAAAACTGCAGTTCCCTTCGAAGAAACATTTTGAGGTTGTTCTAGAGGAATGGGTAGTTTGCTGATATCATTCTTGTAATTTGTGTACTGAGTCAACTCCCGAATAATAGTGGGAATCGCATAATCCAACACACGAGAATTTAATTTTCGTACTTGATCGACTATGTTCGTAGGTAAATTTTGTGAGTATTGTAAATAAACAGATCGCATGATAATGAGCAGTTCATTATGCGATTGACGCTCTATCACTTTGTTTGGCTTCGTTTGTGAAAAAACAGCATATCGTATACCATCATGTAAAATATCTGTATTGTGTTTACTGAAAAACAAAGATGCTACTGGATTTTCGCTATGGATATGTTTTATCGCATCTTCTGTATAGTTGTATGAGTTTTCATTCGAATCGTCAAACAACTTGTATTGTGTCAGATTGTTCATTTTCAATATATCTACACGACCATTGTTTGAAATAGAGTCCATTTTAACTCTTCTAATATTTTATAATTCTATATATAAATAAAATGCATTCAAAAACACAACAACATTTGAATCAATTGGGTCTTAGTGGTGGAGATTTCATGCCTGGAATGCTCGAACGAGATGATTACGCTCATGGTGGAGGTCTTATGACAGAACGCGATGAAAATAACGGTACACTTATTCCTCCATCAATGGGAGGAAACGGTGTGCTTGATTTGTTAGGAGGAAGTTTAGAAAAACATATCTTTGAAAAAACAATGGCCGGTGGTGGAATAATTACCTTAACATCAGAAGAAAATTCTGGTGGCGCCATTCGACTTCCTTCTGAATATTTTGGTATCAATTCTGATAATTATCATGCGGATGGTGGAAACGTCGAATCGTCTTTTGTTCCTTACGAATCTCCTGGCTACCAATATTGTGGTACCGTGGGAGGTGCCAAGCATAGTGTTTTCAAACAAAAAGATTTACATCGATTATCAAAAAAACTCAAAATTGATCTTCCAAAAGACAAATCATCTAAATTAATGATCTTATCACGAATGAACGCATACTTAAAAGATATATTGCATTCTGTGAAAAGTATGTCTAAATCAGGTAAAATAACCCGTACCAATCTAAGAAAAGTTATTAAAAATAAGTCAGGTAAAAGCCGTACCAATCTTAAATAAGTTATGAAAAAAAAAGTGAAGTAATATTTATTTAAACCACAAAGAATTATACATCTATATGGCGTCAAAAAAATACGTTAAGCTAGATCCAAGAGAACATGTCCTCGCTCGACCTGGTATGTATATTGGTTCTCTTGAATCTGACGACGTACACACATGGGTATTTGAAAACGACGAAATGATTCTTCGGAAAATTTCCTACAACTCAGGACTTTATAAAATTTACGACGAGATTTTGGTGAATGTATTAGATCATGTGATTCGATGTTTAGACACAGAAAAACCTGTAAAGGAAATCAAAGTAAGTATACTTGACGACGATACTATCGAAGTGTACAACTCAGGAATGGGTATTGAAATCGAAAAACACGCAACTCATGAAATCTACATTCCAGAACTTATTTTTGGAAATATGTTAACATCAACAAATTACGACGACACAGAAGAACGAACCATTGGAGGTCAAAATGGTATCGGTGCAAAAGCGTGTAACATATATTCTTCATCCTTTATTGTCGAAACCGTAGATAGTAAACGAAAATTGTTATATAAACAGGAGTTCACAAATAACATGAGTAACAAAACAGAACCATCTATCACAAAATATACACGAGCTCCATACACAAAAATAACATTCAAACCCGATTATGCTAGATTCAACATGATGAAGTTATCGATAGACATGAGATCTATGATGCATAAACGAGTCTTCGACATGTGTGCGATAACACAAGCAGACACTAAAGTATTTTTCAATGGTGTTAAAATTGACTGCAAAAATTTTGAAAATTATGTTAATCTGTACATTGGAGCAAAATCAGAAAGACCTAGGATTATCACAAATGATAACACTGGCCGTTGGGAGGTATGTGTCAGTACAAGCGATTCAGGCTTTCAACAAATATCCTTCGTAAATGGTATTTATACCATGAAAGGTGGAAAACACGTTGAATATATAACAAACCAAATTACAAAGAAACTCTCTGAAATGATTCACAAGAAGAAAAAGGTCACTGTCAAACATCATGTGATTAAGGAATATCTGTTTATCATCATAAAGTGTACTATAAACAATCCAACATTCGACAGTCAAACCAAAGAAACACTTACAACACCTTACAGTAAGTTCGGAAGCAAATTCGAAATCGACGATAAAGTCATTGACAAACTTTATAAAATGGACATTGTAACTAAACTCATCGAAATATCAAACACAAACGATACGAAAGATGCGAAGAAAACCGACGGTAAGAAACGAAGCACAATTCGAGGGATTCCTAAACTGGATGATGCAAATTGGGCAGGAACATCTAAAAGTAATCTTTGTACATTGATTCTGACTGAAGGAGACTCTGCTAAAACAATGGCGATATCTGGATTGAGCGAAATTGGAAGAGACAAATATGGTGTTTTCCCCCTCAAAGGAAAAATTATGAACGTCAAAGACACAAATGTAAAACGCGTCAATGACAATGAAGAAATCGCCAATTTGAAAAAAATTATCGGTTTGGAAGTGAATAAAGAATACAAAACTTTGGAAGACCTGCGCTATGGTTCAATTATGGTGCTCACGGATGCCGATTCGGATGGATCTCACATCAAAGGACTACTTTTCAATTTATTCCATAGTCTTTGGCCTTCGTTAATGAAAATTGATCGATTCATCACATCTATGTTGACTCCTATCATTAAAACTACTAAAGGAAAACAGTCTCATTCATTCTTCAACTTAACAGATTATGATAATTGGAAGAGTGAACACGATGAAGGTAAGGGTTGGGATATCAAATATTACAAGGGGTTGGGTACATCTACAAACAAAGAAGCCAAAGAGTACTTCAAAGAAATGAAAACAGTCGACTATAAATGGACTGAAGAAAAATCAAACGAAGCTATTGAGTTAGCATTCAATAAGAAAAGGTCGGATGACCGTAAAGATTGGTTGTATTCCTATGATAAACAACTCATTTTGAAATACGACGTTAACCACAAAAACACAACCATAAACTATGAAGACTTTATCAACAAAGAATTGATTCACTTTTCAAACTATAACGTGGAACGTTCCATTCCTAGTGTATGTGATGGATTGAAACGGTCTCTAAGGAAAATATTGTATTGTTGTTTGAAACGAAATCTGTACAAGGAAATAAAGGTCTCTCAATTGGCAGGATATGTAAGTGAGCATGGTGCATACCACCATGGAGAAGCAAGTTTGCTAGATGCAATCATCGGTATGGCACAAACCTTCGTAGGATCCAATAATATAAATCTATTATCTCCAAACGGACAGTTCGGGACAAGGATCATGGGAGGCAAAGATTCCGCTTCTCCAAGGTATATTCATACTGAACTCAACAAGATTGTTCCTTACATTTATCACCCAGATGACATGGACGTACTCGAGTACACGTATGAAGATGGACATAAAATTGAACCCACATATTATCTTCCAATCCTTCCCATGATTCTAGTAAATGGAACAACAGGTATTGGAACTGGATTCAGTACGAACATTCCATGTTATAATCCACAAGACATCATATCCAATATAAGACTTATGATGGACGGGAAAGAAATGAACACCATTGAACCATGGTATCGAGGATTCAAAGGCTCAAATAAAAACGGAGTATCAAAAGGATCTTACAAAATCATTTCAAAGACTAAAATCGAAATCACAGAATTACCCATAGGATATTGGACAGATGATTTCAAAACCCACATTGAAGAGTACATGGAGAAACATCCAAAGATTTTGAAAGAGTACGAGAGTCATTATAATGAACACGATGTCAAATTTATACTTCATTTCACATCAGCAGAAGTGTTATCAACGATGCAAGTCATGGATGAAACGAAAGGTGCTACTAAGCTTGAATTGGATTTTAAATTACACTCATCGAGACCATTAAATACAAACAACATGCATTTGTACACACCTTGTGGTTCCATTAAAAAATACGCTACAGTGAATGAAATTATAACTGATTTTTATCACGCACGAATTGATTTATACCACAAGCGTAAAGATATGAAACTTAAGAAATTATCGAATGAAATCACATACATAGATGCTAAGATAAAGTTTATACTCGACATCGTGGATAAAAAGCTGGAAATCAATAATGCGAAAAAATCAGAAATTGTTGAATATCTTGAAACAAACGAATTTCCTAAAGTTGACAATCATTATGATTATCTACTCAAACTACCCATATACAGTTTGACCAAAGAAAAGATCGAAGAATATAAAATTGAAGGTGAGATGAAACACGCTACATTAAAAGAACTCGAAGAGACTACGGTCCAAAACTTGTGGTCAAATGACCTTACTGCTTTGTCAACCCAATTATCTAAATTCATCTAAGTTGATCATCATCTATATGAAACACCGATTTAATCATTTCGTTTAACTCGTCGTCCATTTGGTTCACAAGTCTACATAGTTTTAATTTTTGAAAAAAAGTATCTTTATTCTTTTTGTTTTTTATATTTCGTTGAGATTGTGAAATTGCCAAAATCTCGTTTCGAAGACGAATGTGATTTTTAACAGCTTTTTTGTTTCGTTCATCGGTCGTTGAACACACAATTGTTTCAGTTAGTAACATAATTACTCTTAATTATACGAATAATAAAACTCGTATCATTCTTTTTCGTTATATTCAATGTGTTCCGACTCGTTCAACAATCGTATGTCTTTCATACCATATTTAGATACACTGTTTTTAAACTCTTTGTCTTCAGAGGTTATTAAAATCAATTATCGACTTACCATTGATTCAGTAGAAAAAGTTTGTGTGAACAAGTTTATAATATTTGAATATATAAAGAACCATGGAGATAAAAAACCAACAAACAGGAAAAATGGTTCGTTTTGGAACCCCTTACTTTAAACAACTTCTGCGAAAACAAAAAACCACTAATGTGACATACTTTGATAATACTGACATTATTTCTTGTATTGCCGCGACTGCGCGTGCGCAAATAACAGCTGAAATGTCAAAGGCGAATGAAACTTCACTATCATGGTTAAACACAAAAAAAACTAATCCCATACATAACTCTTCTTCAATGAAAAATTCTAAATAACACCATTTAATAATAAAAATTTGATTTAAAGCTTCTTACAGTATATTATAAGACTGACGTATAAATATTTCATAGTTAGAATGTCTTCTGATTTCGCGACCCCATATCGAATTTCGACAATAACAGTTACAGGAAGCATAAATACAGATGTTGACTTACAGCTGTTTTATGATTCATTGTGTGCCAATACACCTTCAGAAATTAGTTATCTGGAATTTGGTAAAAGTAAACACGATTTACAATCGGTCGGAACCTATTCAAAATTTGTAAAAAAAAAAACGAAAGCAACCAAACCGAAGAATCGATTTGACAATCAGTTAACCATTGTGATGTTGTTGAACGAATATAGATACAACGTTAAACTATTTAAAAATGGTAACGTTCAAATGACCGGCGTTAAGTCTATCCAAGGAGGATATGCAGCGATTGATTATCTGATCGACTTAATGAAAAAGAAATACAAAGAAAACGATATGTTGTCAAAAAATATAAACGACATATGCAATGAAAACTACCGTATTCGACTGATCAATAGTGATTTCAAGGTGAATTTCGAGATACGTTTGGATAAACTGTATTCGTTAATCACCGAAAAATACAAAATCAACTGCAGTTACGAACCATGCATTTACCCAGGTGCAAAAATTGAATATTACTATCCTACCAATGGATTTTGTTTATGCAAAGAGTTTTGTAACGGAAAATCTGATGCATGCAAAAAAATTACAATTGCAGTATTCCAAAGTGGTTGTATAATTATAACAGGTGCTAACAAAATCGAACACATTGATGTTGCTTACGATTTCATCTGCAACATTTTGAACGATAACAAAACGATTGTACAAAGAAACAAATTACAACTTACAGGATAACATTTGACCACTTCATCGTTTCATCGTTTTGTTCAGCGTTTTCAATTCAGACAAAATATCTTCGAGCACATGAGTAATCGTTCGTGCAGTATCCTTTGTCTCATTTTGATTCGAATCAGTAGTCAAAAACCGTGACAGAATCAACTGTAGTGGATGTATTGAGATTATTCCATTTGTACTCATACTGTTCTCAGAACCGTCTGTTTCACTACCATCTTCATCATCACTTTGAAGTATGTTTGAAGATTGATCATTTACATCTGAATCTCCTGATTGACTTTTATTTTCTGACACATCACGAACATTGCTTTCAGTATTGTTGTCTTCATCATCGCCCCCATTACTTAAGTAAACAATTTTGTTGCCGTCGTTAGTATCCATTGTGTATTATTTACAACAATGATAAAAAAAACTACGGGATAAACACACATTGTTTTTTTATCTGAATCATGTATAATAATGTTTACAATGCAAAAACTGTTGTATATGATTCTTTGTTTATCTGTTGTGTCATTCATAATACAAAAAAAAAAAACTAACCAAATGTCGGCTATATATTTCATCGCAGCACTCATTGGTTACATGATTCATGTGATGAATGATACTCCACACAAAAGAGAATCATTCACACAGTCAAGCCTAACAGAAACAGATACGTTCATCGATGTGTTGTTTAATGAGCCTATATTGAATAATAACGACCACCCATTACGAAGGAATCTAGTTTTATATGTTTCCTCCTTCAATAAGTCCATGCTAAATTTTGGAAGTGAACAAAACACAATGACGAACATCATCAATAAAAATCTCGGTGCAATCACAAGTGAAAAGTTAAAAGTAGGTTTTCATCAGATTCATGGTGTGAATATTGAGAAAACCATTCTTTTACAAACACCAAAGGAACTATTCACAGATGGATTAAAATTCAGTATTGTAGTCAATATGCGAATTGGCACAATTCCATCCGATTCAAATGGTATGTCATTATTGAAATTCGATGCAGATAATACTGAAGCATTCAAACTTTTTGACATTAAATTTTACAACGTTAATAAAAAGAATCCAGATATTAAAGTCTTTTGGGGCGGTCAACAATGTGTTCATTATACGTATGACGATAGTCACATGAACGAGGGAAAACTTTTTAATGACTACGAGAATCACACGTTTATAATTGTGAAAGATGATAAACAAACTCTTTCTGAAACAGGACAAAACGAAAGTATGTTCGGAAACATTCACATATTTATGGACGGAATCCTCATCGCATCTGGTGGAGTTCCTAGCATTCAACTTAGAGCTAATGATGCAGACGTACAGTTGTCAGGGGAAAAACATTATACAACATTGAATACAGGACATGGAACCAATCAAATGCATTTCAATCTTGCAGCATTCGCAATCTACGACAATAGAGCATTGACAGCAGTTGAATGCATCGATTGGACTGAATATATAAACTCGGTGCATATAAGGTTAAACCCAGAATGTAAAATTCTCTATTCCGAACGATTGGAAGAAAAACTTAAACATCTAGACGGGACGACATGTAAAGTAAACGACGAGCTAATTTGTTCGGAAAAATGCACAACTGTAGAAAATTGGAACAATTTAGAAAGTCTCACGAAAAATAGGGATTGTTTTAAAGCCATTGTTACCTACTGCGACAACACATCCAACCAAAATGATAAGGACTTTTGTTCCTTTTTAAACAGGCAAGGTATATTTGAAAGTGCAAGCATTCTAGATTCAAACTTGTTATATTATCGCCATGGTTCAGAAAACAAGGAATCTTTAACAAACCACGAAATATTAGAAGACTTACAAAAATTGGGTTTGAAAGATGTATTCATCGACAAATCTTTCCGTTCTGAAAAAGCTACTGGGTACAGTGCGGAAATGAGAAAACTCTTGAGGGATTTGCTGGAAACCAATCAGACGGTGAATTTGGAAACCATGGACAAAATAAAATCAAGTATACAAAATGAAAAGAATGATGATGAAATTGACAACTTATTGTCTAAATTAAAAGCATCTGACGAAACAACTCCATCCTCTTCAAAACAAGCAGACAAACTTCATGGATCGGACCTCATAGATCTTGACATCACAAATGCTTCTCGTTCCGATTCGTACAAACACATTATAGACCAATATAATGTAGATAAAAACAGAACATCCGATACTGGAATGTTTGGAAAGATGATGAGTTGGTTTACTTAGGAGGTTTGAGACCCCAAAAAGATGTGTGTTCGTGATTTGGATATTGAGAATCTCTTATGATTTGTTCTTGTGAACGTATAGGTAGTCGTCTATTATAAAATGATTCTTTTTGTTTTTTTCGTAACAACGGATATCCGAGTGAACGATATGGAATTGTTTCATGGTATATTGGAATCTCAAATGAATCCTTTTCATTATACATGATAGTAACCACAGGTTGAATAAATGTATCGAAATGGTAGTAAGAATTCGGTCTCTTCAACTTAATATAAAAAATTCTCTCTTTTGTCGGATCCCCACCGTTCAAAACACCAATATTGGGTGTTAAATCATACGCTTGCTCTTTTGATGCATAAGGTAAACCAGAACCAGTAAAAGAACTGTTGTATTTCGCTGGTGCTGGTGCAATGTATCTTATTGGTCCTCGAGAAACATCTTTATTAATTTTCAATGTCACAACCACATCAAATTCGTTTACAAATTCAATATTGCCACTACAATATATGTTTTCAAAAGTGTGCTTCATTTTAGTATACAAACATTTTTAATTGTTGTATACTCGACCAGTACCAAGTCCATACATGTTCACATTGTTCTGGAAATCACATGTTCTGGAATTACATTTCACAAAATTTTTCTCTGGAAGCATGGTTCCAGTCTCGTTTTTGGAAAAACATTCTTCACACACATTCAATTTTTCAGACCGTTCAAGATTAGCTTTCATCAATTCATCCGCATTATGAGTCAAAAACATGCGTGTATCATAACTTGATGAAAATTTGTTTTCATCTCTAAATTGATATTGTATCGTACATCTAGGTCTGTAATCTGTGAATGCACGCCCGTCTTGCATTCGAGACAAGCAACTCTTCTTAGGTGCGTGGGATTCATCAACAGTTGGTTTACGATTGCACTTTGAGCAAGAACTCATTGTTTATATTTATAAATATAAAAATCATTCGTTATCCATAATTCGCATTACTAACTCAGACTTTACACCCTTTGTTGATAAACCCTTTTCCTTCAGAAGCTTTTTCAACTCTTCGTTCGTTAATGATGTATATTTCTTTTTATCATTTGATGTTGATGTTTTTAAAAAGATTTCATCCGAAGAGGTGTCAACATCAATAGGTGTTTCACATTTAGTACCACCATGCAGTACTTCACTTCCTAGTGACAACAACGGAACAATTTGTTCTTCTGAATTCGTGTTAAGATTCTGTTCCAGTTCGCTTTCATCTTGAACATCATCTTTATATTCTGTAACACATTCTGTCGATTTCGTTGGTTCGTTATCGACTTCATCAGATACATCGGCAATCACAATTTTATCATCACACTCATCAAACGATATATCTTGTACACCGACACAATGCAAAACGTTCATTAATTCATCATCTTCTTCTGGGAACATTACTTTTTTGAGAAGATTCGTGATATCCTGTGACCCAATCGACTCAGAATCTTCATCATTCTCTGCATCTCCATTCGAATGAACCACATTTGGAGATTTCTTCAGAGAATCAACGTCTTGTACTGAATTCTGAACACCACGAGGTTGTTTTATTTTTTCATTCAGCTCTAAAATGTAAGTGTGGAGGATTTTGGTATCCTTTTCGATATTTTTGATGTATCGATATAATATGAAATTGCCTAAAATTACTAACAATAGTAAAAGTGAGTTGTGAAATGCGGAACTTGATGTCTTAGGTATATTTATTTTTGCCATTTTGGTTTATAAGTTTAATTTAAATTTAATCATTTAAACCAATAATTTTTTCTTAATTTGCTGTGCAATTTCAATGATGTCTGTATCAAACTTATTTTTCAAAATGTCTAAAGCAATGTATTGTTTACTTACACCTGGTTGTATCTTGTAATTGTAATGAATATCTTTTACCTCATTATCACCGTTAGTGTTCTTCTCTCTAAGTATCGTCGCATCAAATTTAAATCTGGAAAATGTTTTCAGTTTTGTCAAATACGGAAAATGAGTTGTCAACAGTGTCATTGTATTCTGAAACGTTGCTAACTTTGACAGTATCGCATATGCGCCAGATATGCCTTCAATAACGTTTGTACTATTAAACAGTTCATCCATGACTACGACACTCTTGCGGTCTTCAGGAAGTTCTTTAATAACATCTAAGTTATATTTACAACGATGCATTTCAGCTTCGAATAACGATTCGACACCTTTGGTATCCGGTATGTTTATTTGTGAATTGATAAAATAAAAAGGCGTCATGTTACACATCGTTGCACAACAAAGTCCAAGAGATTGAGACAAAAGTATATTCAATAGAATAGACTTCAAAAATGTAGACTTTCCAGCAGCATTAGGGCCTGTGATCATACAGCCACTGTTCGTTAAATGAATGTCGTTTCGAACTCCGTTAGGAATTAACATGTGCGTACCTTCCTTTATTTCTAAAATGGTTCCACTCTGATCTAAGAATGTAGTATAACACATGTTCCGCTCTTTTTTTACTTGAACAACTGATAAGCCTGCAAAAAGTGTGTCCATACGATTTGAAAACCTTTGAATATCATGGATTGAAAATGAATCATACCAAGCTAATTTGTTTCCTTTATTCAACAGATTCGTATGCGAGCCGATCTCCAAGAATCGCTTTAAACTCTCCGGTAACTCTGAAGATCGCTTGCATAGAGTACACACTTTGACACAGTTTGAAATGTACAAATAAAGACCGTTAATGTTTTTTATCAAATGATTACATACATTGTGCGAGTTTTTTGCAATAGATATACTCGTTTGAACACCGTGAACATATAATGCGAGTGAAATGATAGTGGAAACAAGTTTCGTAAATATAAATGTTCTGGTTTTAACTGGAAACGATACAACCGACTTGTATACAACTTTGAGAAACATATAAATCGGAATTTTGATTTTCAACTTGAATACCAGTATAAAATAAGGTATCATGACATATAACAGTGGAGACATAATGGAAACGATTGGTGAAAGAACCACACTATACAGATTGTTAAGAGTTAATAGTTTTCCAATCTTATTAAATCGCAAATACACCAATATCGGTAATTTGAAATAAACAAAATCGAATATACTCACAATCTCCTTTTGTGGAGGATTCAAAAAAAAATCTTTGTATTTCTCAGCTCGACGTATTTCAATTTTCAACTTATTTAACTCAATCTCATGGTCTTCGTATGAACACTCAAGTTGTTTGATAGTGTTTTGAAATTCATTTAAGTCGCTTATTTTGTACTTTGGATAGGTAAGCCATTTTCGAACTACGTCTTTAGAAGAATTCGTAAATAGAGTGTTCGTGAACACATTGATCACATTATCGGATTTTTTTGAGTCATAACACATAAACATTTCCACATCGGTGAAAACATCATTTCCCACCAATGAATACATTTTTCACTTTAAAAGGACCATCTTTTTAAATACGAGCCAATAAACGGATACACCAATAATTACATAAAGGATCAATTCAATAAAGTCAAATGTAAACATTTTATTATTTGCTGGGTCCTTTATGAAATACATGAATTGAATCGTGGACTGCAATAAAAGCATTCTTACAACATCTTCGATGTATGGTATGTATTCTTTGTCAATGTGATTCGATAACTGATACTTGAAAAGCGTTTTGAAATGATGATTAAAGTTTAAAGAATTTGACATTATTAATATTATAAAAACATTTAAATCTCATGAATAATCAGCTATTGGTTGGATTAAAACACAAACATCATTTCGTTATAACAAACCATAATTCAATGACTGAAGAAAAAAGTCAATTGTACAAACGCTTATGGTTTATTTCAACTTCAGTTGAAAAAGTACCGGAAAAAATATCATACTCTGAATTAGAAGGGATGTCACATTGTTTCGCAGAAATAAATAATAATGGTGTTACATATGACGAAACCATTATGAAGAGAATCACTGAACTTTCTACTTAATTCACACGTTATCATAGTCATATTCATCTTCGTTATCCACTTGAATGGATTCAAAAGATATACAGTCCATGATTGCATGAATAAAGTCGGGTGATTTGCTTTCATGGAAAAACCCAAACTCTTGCCATTTAGAACAGAATTGGTCATGGAGATCGATCATTTCATCTAAATGAATATCAATAAATAACTCAGTCAACTCATCCTTCGTAAATCCAGACATCGTACAGAATATTGAATATCCTCTGATTCGGATATACATCACTTGGTTTTAACTCTTTAAACGAATATCAAATCCATTTAAATGTTACATTCATCATATTCTACAGTACACAAAAATACATACTTCAAAATGACCGTAAACAAAACCGTTGTGTTTGATGAAGTATATCGAACTGTATTACAGTTTATTTATGACCGAAACTTCATGGACGCCAGTGGTCATATTGTCATTCTAAATGAAAATTTGTTATCCAAAAAATTGGAAGCTTACATGAATAAACATTCATTGAATAAATAACGATATAGTAATGCGGACAATACAAGCGCAATATTCTTTTTTATTATATAAATGCACTGCTTTCATCTGAACAATGTGTTATACTCTAGAAGTTCTTTGAATCGATTAATTTTTATAGTATCAGAGAAAACTGATTATCGAGAATTCATCAAATTTGAAAACGAATACGAGTCCAACGCTACAACTTCCATCGGTATCAACAATCGAATAGAAATTGACTTGACTCTTTCTCGTGAAATTTCATTTCAATTTGACCCAAACGTATATTACAATATTATTATTGAACCCAAAAAATACTGCAAGTTTTCGAATCGAATCGTATATACGATACGTCAAATTGGAATCTCTGACGAACAACCTCGTGGTCATAATTATAACGAGGGACTTGATGAAGAGTTTTTAGATGATGAAGAATTAGACACTCTCTACGACGAGTTGTACGACAAGATTATTAAATGTATCGATGTATTTGATCAACACAAGAAAACTCTTAAAAAAACTTTAAAGGATTGTGGAATTAGGAATCTTAAAAATCTTTCCCGATTACATGAAGCGTTGGAAAAAGCCACTCAAATGGAATTTGGAAAATAATTATATGTTATATGATAAATAACAAATATGGATATTCAATCAATTTTACAAGGAGTTATCATTCTTTTGGCGGTTGCTGTTTTAGTATATTTGATCACTGATTATTACAAGCGAAAAAACGACACTGTTGATGAACCATTTGAAGATTATGAAGAACTGAATCAAGAAGATACACAAGAGCCTGAACAAGGTGTCGTTGCAGAGAATATTGTTCAAACGAAGGATAGCAGACCAGAACCAGTTAAACCTACAAAGGCCAACACATTCCCAAGAGATTGCTTTCCCAAGGATAAGTTGACTCCTGAGGATTTGCTTCCAAAGAACGCAGCAAACTCACAATGGGCACAAGTAAACCCAGCTGGACAAGGCGACGTCAAGAACCAAAACTTTCTTACAGCTGGATATCACGTAGGTATAAATACTGTTGGAACAACTCTGAGAAACGCTAATATGCAACTTCGTTCCGAACCACCCAACCCGCAAAACAAAGTCTCTCCATGGAACCAAACCACAATCCAACCGGATTTGAATAGAAAGCCTCTGGAAATCAACGGATGTGATTAAATCCTTACTTAAATACAATTCGAGATTACACAAATAGTCTATATGGAACAACTCGAGTCCCAAAATTTATTGTTATCATCTTTGTCTAAATATTATTCAATTCCTTCGAATATAGACAAACTTGCTACAATTATAGACAATACATCTTCATTGTCATTACGATTGATCGATTGGTATGTGACAAACTACTGTAAGAATAACAACGTTGTCTACATATTACCTGGTAAAAGGTATTTCAATGTTTACTTGAACTATCGGGCTCAACTTAAAGCTTTCAAAAAAATTCAGTTCGATCCATTCAGAAGAAGGGAACGTATAACTTTTTGTATGCCGTCTTCTTCGTCATACAAAAAAAAACACATCAATACCACAATAGGTCAATTGAATTTCTTTCGTTGGGCAATAGAAAACAATGTCGTATCAAATATAGAGAAAAATCTAGGCGAATTGGAACTTGAAATGATCAAAAACCAAAGGGATGTCAAGTCTATATTAAAAGGACCATCATATGACGAGCGGTCATCTATACGAAATATGACTCAATTCAAAGGAAATACATCGATTACATTCTCTTGATTCATAGAGTGAATTCAAACTAATGGATCTATTTTTTAAAACAGATTGCTTTTCATTTTTCTTCACATCATAGTTATACACTATTATACCCTTAGTACACACGATTTGTTCAGAAGTTTTCAATATTTGCTGAAAAAATGGTTTCTCGTTTTAACGTTTCCATTACATCTGAATACGTTCCAACGAATGTTGTATTCACAAAACAAATGGGAAACGTAGTTATTTCGTATGTGTTCTTTAGAAAATCAAGAACTTCCAAACCTTTATCGTCATCCATTTCATATAAATCTATCTTTGTATAGTCAGTATACGAGTTTTTCGTCAGAAATTCCTCTAATTTTACACATAGTGTACATCCAGGTTTCGAGAAAAACACGATGTGACTCTTGTCAATAGTTTTTTTTATCAACGTTTCAATTGACTCGTTATCCATCATGTCCTTATGAATGTCCTTCTGGGTATATTTTTAAATAATATAAATATGACTAAATTGTAAATGAAGATAGGATTGTTACTAAAAAAACCAGAGAGTGTCTTTTCAAACGGATGTATACAACAATCACTTTTTTTGAAATACGTCCTTATGCGGTGTGGATATGATGTCCAGTTCTATGCAATTGAACCTGATTTTACTGAATTTCAATGCACCGAAGAAAAAGTCATCTTCACCGATACATCATTTGATTTCTCTGATATGGATATTCTTATTCTTGCTTCGTTGACATTAACTTATGCAGGAAACCGAGAATACATTGAACATCTTAAATCGTTTGAACATTTAAAGATTGTGAATTTTATATGCGGTAACGTCTACATCCTTCACCAAGAAGAATTCGTATTCGATAAACATCATATCATTCATCATTATATTGTTGATTATTATCACGAAACATGGATTCTTGAAATGTACGAATTCACTAAAGAGTATTTGGAGTTACTAACGAAACGACCAGTTTACGTCACGTCATACATATGGGGTCCTGACATTATTCAAAAATATATTTCTAAAAAAGAGTTAGGCCATGTATACGATTCGATTCACAAAAACGACACTTCAAAAGTAAATCTGTTAATATTTGAACCTAACATGAGCGTACATAAAAACTCACTTATACCTTTATTGATTGCAGAAAACTATTACCTTACACATAAAGACAACGTGAACAAAGTTTACGTTTTCTGTGCCGATAAAATCACAAACGATTCGAAAAACAGACAACTTTTAGAATCCTTACATATTGTTCGTGACAAACGAGTTGAAATTTACGGAAGAATCGTAATGCCACATATTGTTGCAAAAGTTAGAGAGTCCAATACATACATAAATATCGTCCTGAGTCATAACGTGATGAATAAATTGAACTTCATTCATTTAGAGTTATTTTATTTGGGCATACCTATCATTCATAACTGTGATCCTTACGAATTAAACGGATTGTATTATCAAGACGGAAACGAAACTAAAGCTGTTCAGTTAATCGAAAATGTCCGAACAGGTTTCAACGTTGAAAACTACAAAAAAATCACATCAACCATCATGGAAAACTATCATTATTCAAATAACAGAATCATCCATTCGTATATGGACGTGTGTGAAAAAGATAAACCAAACTTATCTCTATACACGCCTCAAGATAATATTGTGGCTGTTACTGAAATCAAAACTATTCCAAATATGTTGTATAGAGGCACGGGTTTCCTAATATACATAGAAAATATGATAAAGGACGAACTTCTCATAAATGAGCTCAACAAAATTATAATGAAACACGACATGATGGATGTGGAGATTGTATACAAAGATACTATACCGTTTCATAAATTACCTTTTTTCTTAACATTAAACATACATCAAGTTCATGTCAATGATATTCATAAAACAAAACCAAACAAACAGTCTGAATTTGAGTTTGTAGTTGAAACATGTTCTTTTAAAAATTTGTTTATATTGGATATCGAAAAGGATAACATTCAAATTATAGAGAGATAGCTTTGAAACTAACCTGATGTAGATTGTTATCCATCAATATATCCAATACGTACATTTCTAATGGTTCATTCTCATCCATGTCATTTATTCTTTTCAAACTCTGATTCAGTATCATTTTTCCAGAACTTTTTTCTTCGATTAAATCCATTAACTCTGCTGTATCTCTCTGATAAGATGATATGCACAATTTGATGTTTGCGTATCTCAACTTTTCACCAACCAATGCAAATTGGTCGGCGGTTAACGTATTCAGTTCAACTTGATTGTTTGTACCGAATAAAATGATTAACCCTTTACAAAACACATCAAATAAAAAGTAAAAAAGCTCTTTCGTAGTTTTCAATGAAGCCACCTCTAGGTAAATGATTGAATCCTTATTCGTCTCAAAAATATATTTGGCAACATCACCGACTTGAATCTTTTCTTTTCGATACATATATATGATTTATATGTTTAAAAAAATGAAAACACCAACTTTTATAATTTTATAGGTTTCCTTGACACTTGACACTTGACACTTTTTCGATTTGATTTTTTTTCTATGTTTACTTGCGAACTTTCTTCTTTACAACTACGGGTACAGGTTCATCATCGCTTTCATCATCACTTTCTTCTTGTCCTTGGTTGTCACTTTCTTCATTGACATCACCATCTGATTGTACATTCTCTTCAGAATTCTTTTTGATATCCAATGGAACGTCAATTTCAGATGAATTATCATTTTCAACGATGTCATCACTGGAAATCTTGTCTTCAGGTACGTCTCGAATACAGTAGCCAGAAATCTTTTTGTTTGTCGTCATTTTCATTTGCACAAGTTTCCAAGTCGAACCGAATTTACCTCCAGCAATCCATACACCAGTACATTGGATAATTGCTGTGCATCGTGCACCTTTCGTCTGACCGTCAAGATAGTTTTTCAAATTTACCAATTCACCTTTCTCATTGAACACATCAGCTGTGAACATTCCATCTTTTTGAGGAATCTTCACCTTAAATGTAGGTGAATATTTTTCATCATTTGGTTGCTTGATAATTGGTGTATATAGTGCTTCAATAACATCACGATTACTTTTCTTTTTGTTCAACCAATCACTGCTGTGTTCAATACCCTTCTCAACATTTGATTTATCAATACTGTCCAGAACGTCATACAACTTTTTAAGAGAATCGCGTTGTTCCATATTCTTAAATGAAAAGTCAATCGAATATGAAGGTGCTTTTCCGTCCTCATTACTGTACGAGTTAATTCCAAACGGAGCAATGCATTCACACGTTTGCATCACCAAAGGTGAATTTTTATGCGAGAGATACAAAAACTTACCACCACTATCCAGTTTTTTCACATCACCGTACGTTAATTGAGATACGTCAAACTCAGACGGAATGATGATGTTCTCTTGAGAAGCCATTGTGTTCAAATAGATGTATATTGTATATGTGTATTCTTTAAGTAATTATAACTTCAATTTTTTTCACAGTGTTGGTGTGAAAATGAGTCGGTTGCGTCTCTTATTTATAATGATTTTTCTGTAGGTGTGAAATTTATCAAAAATTTCATTTAATTTCACTTTTTCTTCTTCATTTGAAGGTACATTGAAATTCATATCAATCATGATGGATAAATAATCAATTGGATAACCTTTCCTGAACTTATTATTCACAAGATCAACAACTCCATTTTGAAAACAAACAAGGTTCGGATTTGTATCCAAACAATGCAAAAACGAATCATCGTAAAATAAATATAAACACTCTTTACATATTGACTCTTTTGATGACACATTTTTAAGTTTTTCAATTATCTTTTCTATATGACTCACACGTTCATCGACTTGTGATAACTGATTTTGTTCCATGCGAAGATAATGTTCATTCGATGCATCCTGTTTACCATTCGAAACCGCTTGCTTCATTAGTTTAATATTTTTGTGTATGCGCGACAAGTTTGCTTTTTCTTCAAACAAATGATAGTCGTAAATATTTAATACATCAGTTGATAACTCATAGTATGGTCCTATTTCCGTCTGCTTCCAAAATAAACCATTGAACATATACCAGTCTTTTGATTTCAATCGTCCAACCTTGTATTTGTGCTTGTACAAATAAAATACCAACTGTGCAATAACATGAGATGAACCTGGATTGCGAACCGTATTGTTCACCAATTCGCAAACAGAACTCTCAATTTGTGATATCCTATCACTTACCGACGAATCCAAGTTCAATTCTGATTTTTCAACCATGATTGTTTTCAAAATCTTTCGATATTGTTTAGAGTATATCTCATGATCCTTGTAGTCAAACTCACTCAACAACTCGTCAATACTGGTTCTCCGTGTTGATTGATCGAAACTTGACACATCACTATCTATACTCTTTCGATTATCAAAAACAACAGATATGTGATTCAGATTATTTTTATTTTCATCTTGTTCAACATTGGAGTCTCTACTCTCCATTATACCTCACAGATTATAGGTTACTTAAAATATGGTGGTTTAATTTTAAGTAGTTTGAAAAAATAATATTCATACACAATGACCATCACACAATTTATATACATTTAGACTAAACTTTAATGAAATGATGTTTCAGATAGGATTGCAGGTTGAAATATGTGATTTTACTCGTCTCATCACTATTGAAAATTTTATGTAATTCTTTGTTTGGACGGATGTTCCTCTTATCAGATTCTTCTCGTAGATCATTTTCTTTAATGTATTCGTTGATCTTTCGAGTAACGTCCTTACGAGGTACTTTTGTTCCTTTTTCAATCTTCAGAAATTCATACAACTCATCACTTAGCAAGGAAGGCATGGCGAATCCACTCAAAGGACGATTCTCATTTGACTTAAATTTGTTCTTCTTAGACAATACCTTCACAATAACACCAAAATCCTTTTCTAGAGTTTTACCAACATTAACAAGTTCTTTTAGTTCCTTATTCATAGTATTAATGCGATCCACATAGTTGTTCAATTTGGAAATGTACACACTTACAGGATTAGGCGATTCTTTGGATTCTTCTGTTTCCTCTTTCGGATTTAGTTTTGTTGGTTCTTCAGAAACTTCAGAAGAATTCTTTTTTTCATCCAGTGGAACACTTTCCTTTTTACCAATATTCTTTGGTTTTGAAGGTGTCTTCGTAATGTTGGATGTCTTCGTGATGGTTGATTTGCTCATTATTGTAAATTGTTTACATTCATACCACCATATACCTTTAAGTAAAAATTTATTTACACCATAATCCCGCCAAATAATTTGTAAATTAGATCGCGGTCAGATTCACTTATATTGTGCAAGGACATGTCTATGTTTAACATACAATACAAGGAACCTCTTTTTTTTTCATCGTCTGGTAATCCAAATCCTTCCATTATGATTGTGGTTCCTTGTTTAACAGGTACCCACGTAACTTGCAACTCTTCGTTATTTAAATAAGGTACTGTTCTATGAATTCCAAAATAATATTCATATATCGATATTTGAATCGTGATATACAACTCGTAGGGAGATATGATAGGTTCATATGATACGCTTTTCAAAACAGTATTCACCACGTTAACGTGAATAATTAAATCACTGCGTTTTTGTGTAAACGTGTTATAATCACCATACTCCGAAAGAATATATTCTCTTTGCAATCCATACAATTCTAAAAACACAGTATTGCTCTCCTTTTCCATACTTGAGTTTATACGATTGTACGTTATTCGTTTTATTTTCATGGAATAGATGTCCTCTATTTCAACGTCAATATACAGATGAATATGCTTTTCAGTGAAAAACCCAAACGCAATGAACATCATATATATGTATAACTTTTGCATCAACTCTTCTTGCAATCCAACTCCAAGTTTCGTAGATTCATTCGAATTCTCAAATCTGGATTTTTGGATTTTAGTATACGCTTCTTTGATTTGAATGAACTCTGCACTATTTCCTTTACACTTATCCGGATGATACTTTAAACAAAGTGTACGATATCGTTTTTTCAACTCATATTCAGAACAATCAGGTTTAACACATAGAGTCACATACGCATCAATAAGTTCTTTGTCCAACACCATACGATATTTAACAGTACACACAAAACATTTAAGTCAATTATGAATTGAATATTTTCATAACGATAAAAGCTCTCTTGTTTTATCATAAATATGCTCCAAAAGCATCTTTTTCATTTCTTGAATACGGCGATTTCGTTCGTTTTCACAATAAGGTTCATTTAGTTCAACACCAATTTGACGAATATCATCACATTTCCAGTCTAGCCATAGCACCTTATGACCAAATTCACGAATGTTACGTGTCATTTGTTTAAATTTAAACTGATCTTCGTCGTACACTCGTTCCATTTGTTTCTCAACATGGGTAAAGTATGGTGTCATATAACTCTCCATACGTTCCGTGAGTAATTTATACACATCGTCCATCGCTCGTAAACTCCACTCATTATGTCCTGTTTTTATTTTAACAAACTTGTCGTTGTGACGAGTCTTTTGAATGGTATTATTCATAGGATATGAATGATTGAAAAAAATGTCTGTAATTTGCTGAGGAAGAGCGTATTTCCCTAAACGAACTAGCTCTTCCATTCTTTCTAAGTATTTTGGCTCGTTATGTAACTTTTCCAAAGTCTCTTCCCCAAATTTTATATTTATGATATTTACGTTTTGTGAATTATCAATATTGGTATTTGTGACAAATGATACATTTTGGTACATTGTCTGAGGTTCAGAAGAAGGTACAACAGGGGCACTACATTTCACATTCTTATTATGTATTAATCTTCCTCGGTATGTGGAAAAAACTTTAAAACATCGACTACAAATATTAGATTCTACACCACGACAAACAGCAAGGTGACGGTTATACGATTTTTTACAAGAAAATTGTTTTTTACATTCATTGCAATAACAATCAACTTGTAATTTAACATTTTTCACATCACTTAGTACTTGTTGCTCATTCACTATAACATGTTTGCCATTCACTGCATTATCGTGAGTGATCAGTACTTGTTTATCGTTTTTTCCACACGGTTTTTTCCTTTTTTCGTGACGACGAAAATCACTCAATCTTGATGTGGTATATAAACATATTTCGCATGTGTACATTGTTCTATCCAATACATTGAAAACGCTTATTTTCCTTAAATATTGTGACGCATTATTTCCAAGCCAAACGAAATTGCTTCATATAAGTGCACATGAATGATGTAGTTGAAGAACATTTCAAGATATTTTTTTGAAATTTAAGTATCTTTTAAACGGTCACATCGAACTATCACATTTTGTCCCCTCAGCTATCACATTTTGTCCCCTCAGCTATCACATTTTGTCCCTCTGTTTTTTGCCAACTATCACTTTTTGTCCCATTTTTGCGTCAGCTATCACATTTTGTCCCCAAAAT
>Ga0181566_10000077_pt1 | contig 61766 bp, 58 predicted proteins | sample 101ome_15_FD_133762 | JGI IMG/M metagenome (GOLD analysis project Ga0181566, IMG submission 133762) | Coastal salt marsh microbial communities from the Groves Creek Marsh, Skidaway Island, Georgia - 101402AT metaG (megahit assembly) | ecosystem: Environmental > Aquatic > Marine > Intertidal...
AATAAAACGGTTTGAGGCGTTTCCTGTAAAATGGACTTGGCCCATTGATTGGCTTTGTCCTTGGACAAAATAACCCTTAATGAATCTTCATGGGTTTGATGACTTCGGTAGCTATAGGCCTTGGCCGTGGCCAACCCTATCATATAAGGCCAATGATCTCCAAGAGTTTCTTGGGATTCTAAGGCTTCCATCAGTTGAAGAATTTGAATGCTAATTGCGCCAAATGAGGGTAAGTACAACCCGTAGATATCGATACCATGATAGCTTCCCTGAAGCACTTTTGAGGTTAATGCTCGGTAGTTTTTAAGATCCTCCAAACTAAGAATACCACCTTTGGATTGAATATCTTCTACCATGCGTTGGGCAGTTTCTCCTTCATAAAAACCCGCATGTCCAAGGTCTGCTATTCGCTGCAAGGTGTTGGCTAAATCCTTTTGTATCCATTGGTTTCCGGCCAAACGACTGGCTTGATTTTCATCTAAAAAATACTGACGCGAACCGTCAAATTCGAGCAGTTGATCCCGGGCCATTGCCTGACGTTGTGCCTCTCCGGGCAGGAGTTCAAAACCCTGTTCGGCCAAATCGATCGCCGGTTGCATGACAGTTTTTAGGGGTAACAGTCCGCCCTCTTGATGCAATTTGATTAAGCCCGCAACTACCCCAGGAATTCCTATAGTTTCATAGCCATAACGAAAGCGCTCCTCAGTTTGTACATAGGCCGCTGGTACGGCAGTAGTCGCATCTACTCCCTTCAATTCTCCCGCTGCGGTATGGTATAGCGCTTGTAACCGCCCCCCTAACCCACTCATGCTGGGTTCGACCACGGCCAATGCAAAACCTGCAGCTACGGCAGCATCAAAAGCATTTCCCCCTTTTTGATAGATACTGTTCCCCGCTTCGGTGGCGAGTGGATGCGCACTGGCTAGGGCATCGTTTTGATAGGGTACATCACTCGGGGTCTGACATGAAGCAATCATGAAGATAATCAGAAGAAAATGGTAGGGCGACAAAATATACCGAAAGGAAGTCTTCATAGGAAATGAATTTTATTAAGGACAAATTACATAATTTTGGCAAGGGAATTAAATTACTGTTCCCATAAAGTAAAGTGCCATGATTGAATACCTTATTGACTTCTTTAAAAATCAAGGGTTTGCCCCACAACAAGCCCTCTATTTAGGAAAAATCAGCGCAGTGCTGGTAATGTTTTTGTTTACCCTATTATTGGCACTGATTTCCAAAACCATCATCACCTCAATTTTTAGACGAATCGCGGCAAAAACCGCCTCCGATTTTGACGATATCTTGATTGCCAAAAAAGTACCACAACTTACCGGCTATCTTCTACCCTTATTTTTTCTTTTATGGATAATCCCCAGTTTTTTTAACGAACTAACCCCTTTGGTCCAAAACCTGATTAACACCCTCGAAGCATTTACAGGGCTTATTTTTATTCTGGTTTTGCGAGGGCTACTGCGAACACTCAATGTAGTTTTAACACGGGTACCCATTCTTAAAGACAAACCCATAGAAAGTTATACCCAAGTGGTGATGATTTTTATCTGGTTTATCGGAGCAATATTAATTCTCTCCCTATTGACAGGTAAATCAGCAACAACTTTTTTGACCACTTTGGGAGCCTTATCGGCCGTTCTTATATTAATTTTTAAAGAAACCATACTCGGTTTTGTGGCCAGTATTCAGATTAGCGTAAACGATACCATCCGCATTGGTGATTGGATTACCATGCGTAATATGGATGCCGACGGCGATGTGATTGCCATTAATTTATCGAGTGTGCGGGTGCAAAATTTTGACAAAACCATTACAACCATTCCCACCCATAAACTCATAACCGATGCCTACGTCAACTGGCGAGGGATGAGCGAGGCTGACGGACGCCGTCTAAAAAGACAACTACTGGTCAAAGCCTCTAGCATTCGTTTTTTGGAAGAAGAAACCGTCAATAAACTGGCCAAAGTAGAACGTCTTAAAGGGTTTATCGATGAAAGAGATATCGAAATTAAAACCCAGAATAAAAGTAAAAATGTCGATAAATCCCTGTTGATCAATGGGCGCAATTTCACCAACATTGGGCTGTTCAGAAACTACATTCAAGAGTATTTGGAAGAACACCCCCAAATCAATCAAAACATGACCGTTATGTGTCGTCAATTGGCCCCAACCTCTCAAGGGGTACCTTTGGAAATTTATGCGTTTATCAGCGATAAAACCTGGGTCAATTATGAAGGAATTGCCTCCGATATTTTTGATCACCTTCTTGCAGCGGCTCCTTATTTTAACTTGGAGCTATATGAATTACATACTGCCTCTTCCAAATAAAAAAACCTCCCCTAGGGGAGGTTTTTTGTCTAAATATGATCCTCTATTTGGAACCCATGATATAGGGGGCTCCAGCTGCTTTGAGTTTGGTTTCTAAAGCGGGCAAGGTTTCGCTGTACATTTTTTGAATTTGTGGAGCGAGTTCTTGCATCATCTTTTGGGCCAATTTCAGGCTCTTTTTGTGGAGTGCTGTAGGTCCATAGGTCGTGGACAAGCCTCGAGAAGCCACGCTGAGATGGGTGCTCACATTGGGCGGATTGCGCTCTCCTACTTCTTCACGAGCTGCGTTGCCTTCTACGGCTTCATTGAGTGCTTGCAAGGCTTTTTCAGCCGCAGCAATTTCACCCATCAAAGCACCCGGAAGGGCTGTTGTTCGTTCTGCAGATCGCTTGTAAGCCTTAAGGAGCGTATTGCTTTTGATTAAGGCATCTTCCAAAGCATAGGATTCTTGCATAAGGGCCGTATGCTGGGTTCGGTACGCATCGAACTCCTCGTAGGAAATTCCTTTGAGCACGCCTTCACGAAGCGGTTTCACCTCAAACGAAACGGCTTCCCCCACTTGGTTTACCGCTCCATTTTCTTCAACGAAAAGACTGGCCGTATAGGTTCCGGGCATTGCAAGTGGCCCTCCAAAACCATAGCCCCGTCCACCTGATCGGCCCATGCGTATGGGTCGTGTACTCGAATGACGTAGGTTCCACGCCAAGCGTTGGGTTCCCTTTTTGGGTCGGACACTTACGTTTTGAACTACATTGCCTTGTGCATCCTGGATAGCAATCCATGCGCCGGGCGGAGTTTCCAATTGCTCCTCCTGTAGGGCCTCCCAACCGGGGAAAGGCACATTGGTTTTTTTGTCATTCAATTTCTTTTCTTGTTTTTGCCGAGCTTGTTTCATCGAAGTATACCCTTCTGAAAAATACACCGTAAACACCGCACCAAAAGTGGGGTTTTCGGCAAAATAATAATCTGCTCCCGTGTTCCCTATTTCACTTTTGGGCACATACCACTTGGCGGTACGTGGGGCAAAAAGTTTAGCTTTTTGCGTTAAAGTTTCCGCAGTCATTTCGCGTAGAGGACTGTAGTCATCCAGCACAAAAAATCCACGCCCAAAAGAGGCGGCAACCAAGTCATTTTCACGTTGTTGAATGGTCAGGTCTCTAAAAGGAATTGTGGGGGTGCCGGGTAACTTCTGCCAGTTTGCACCGGCATCGAAAGAGGTATAAATACCAAATTCGGTGGCGGCAAAAAGAAGGCTTTTTCGAACCGGATCTTGAACCATACGCCAAACCAGTGTCCGGTCGGGAAGGGTTTGACTTATTTTTTGCCAAGTTGCTCCACGATCGGTACTCTTAAACAAATAAGGATTAAAATCGCCTTCTTTATGGTTGTCCAAAGCGACATATACTGTGTTTACATCGAACAAATCGGCCTTGATATCGTTGACAAAACTACGGGCAGGTAATCCCAATCGGGTTACAGGAATTTGGGTCCAATTCTGACCACCATCTTGGGTTACTTGTATAAATCCGTCGTCAGTACCGGCATAAATCAAGCCCTCTTTTAGGGCAGATTCGGATAAGGAGGTAATTGTGTTGTAGTTGGACATCGCCCCTACATCCCAGGGATTGTCCCAGCTTTGCTGACGACCCATGATAGGAAGTGTCAAGCGTTCTTCATTACGTGTAAGGTCGCCAGAAATAGGATCCCAGTCATCGCCTCGGTTTTCGGATGTCCAAACCCGATAGGAAGCAAAATACAAACGAGCAGGGTTGTGTGGGCTCACTAGGATAGGAGCGTCCCAATTGAATCGTTCGTGAGGGTCCCCTTCACGGGCCTGTGGTTGTATAAAAACACGTTCTCCGGTACTGAGATCTACCCGGTGAAGCCCTCCTTGTTGGGTTTCGGCATAGATAATATCGTTATAAACCGGGTCGGTGGCCGATTGATGTCCATCGGCAGACAAGGTTTTATACCAATGCTTGTTGGCAATTCCTTCACGCTCATCGGTTGCCGAAGGTCCTCCAGCAGATCCATTATCTTGGGTACCCCCAAAAATATGATAGAATGGCTCGGCATTGTTTACGGCAACTTTATAAAACTGTGTCAAGGGTAAGTTTTTGATATACCGCCAATTTTGGGCCAAATCAAAACTCTCATAGATTCCGGCATCGGTACCGAGCATCAGATAATCAGGGTCGTCTTGCTTAAATACCAACACATGATTGTCCGAATGCTTTTGCCGTTCTTGCAACTCATTAAAAGTTTTTCCCCCATCCTCGGAAGTCAATACCCGTACATTCATCAGGTATAAACGGTCAAATTTATGGGGACTGGCATAGAGTTCTTGGTAGTAATGTGGTCCGGTACCTCCAGAAACTGTATTGGACATTTTGGTCCACGAGCTTCCTCGGTCTTCCGAACGGTAAACGGCTCCTTTTTTACGGTCCAATTCTATCGCTGCATACAGCACTTCGGGACGTTGAGGAGATTGTGCGATACCAATTTTCCCCAGGTTAGAGGTTGGAAGTCCATTACTTAGGGCTTCCCAGGTCTCACCACCGTCGGTAGAACGGTGTAGTCCCGATCCGGGTCCACCGCCCATATAGGCAGCAACCGTTCGGTGACGATCCCAAGTCGCAGCATATAGCGTTTGGGGGTGTTCGGCATCCATGATGATGTCAGTCACCCCGGTCCATTCGGCATTTCCTAAAACGCGATTCCAATTTTTTCCTCCGTCAGTGGTTTTATATAGACCACGCTCGCCACCTTTGCTCCACAAAGGTCCTTGGGCGGCGACAAAAATCACGTCAGAATTGTCAGGATGTACGATGATTTTAGAAATGTGTTCGGTGGCCTTAAGGCCCATATTTTTCCAGGTTTTACCGTAGTCCTCACTTAGATAGACTCCGTCACCGTAGCCTACATGGCGACCTCCGACATTTTCTCCGGTGCCAACCCAAATGCGGGCTGGGTTGTTGGGGTCAACGGTAATACAGCCCGTCGAGTAGGATGCTTGTTGATCAAAAACAGGAGTCCAGGTAGTACCAGCATTGACTGTTTTCCATACCCCGCCAGAACCCACGGCAACATACCATATGTTGTCATTGGTAGGGTCTAGGGCAATATCAGCGATTCTACCCGATAAAAAAGCAGGACCGACATTACGCATTTTAAAAGCCTGCAACGGATAAGTTGTCGCTGCTTTAGGTGCATTTTTGTTGCGTTTACGTTGCGCCTGAGCATCGCCAAAACTCAAAGTCATTGCGATGGTCAAACAATAAAGTAGTAGACGTTTCATAAAATTTAAATTGTGTTTATTGGTTAAAGGCTATGAGAATCCCCAATGATTCCATAAATTCAACGTTCAATTTACACAAAAAATAAGAATGCAGACCTTTAAATATTTCCTATTTGCCCTCGCCTTATACCTCCCTTTTGGTGCCGTTGCACAAAAGAAAGATTCAGGCGACAAAGCGACCAAAACCAAAAGCATTGCTTCGTTGACGGAGAAAATGACGGCAGACCCCGGGATGCTGACCACCTATGTGTCGAATGAACAAAAACTTTATTTTGAGCTTCATGACAGCCTGTTGGGACAGCCCTTGTTGATGGTTACCCGGCTGGCCCAGTTACCGGGAAACTTTTCGGCCTACACCAATGCCGGTTCCAAAACCGCACAGCAAGTTGTCTATTTTGAAAAAGTGGGTAAAACCATATACCTCCGACAACAATCCTATACCAATACTGCTCAACCAAGCGATCCTATTGCTTTGAGTGTCAATCAGAACAACTACAGCCCCATACTGGCTGGCTTTGACATAGAAAATACCGAGGAAAAAGATCGGTTTTTAATCGACGTCACTACATTTTTTATGGATGATTCCCCCGGGTTTAACATCATCATGAGCTATCAACGGGACGATTATAAAATAGGAAGTGTGGATAAAAAACGGAGCCGTATCGACAGCGCAAAAAGTTTTCCGCAAAATACCGAGGTGCGTCACACATTAACCTTTTCGGCACGTAAAGCTCCTAGAGGTAACTCTGCACAAACCTTGAGTTTTCAAGTCAACCACTCCATTATAGCCCTACCCAAAGACCCGATGACGGTACGTTACGAAGACCCTAGAGTGGGTTGGTTTACCCTTAAAAAATACGACTATTCGGCCCCCGACCTTAAGGCCAAAGACTATACAATTATTCGTCGTTGGCGTTTGGAGCCCAAAGACAAAGAAGCCTATGCCCGTGGGGAATTGGTCGAACCAATCAAGCCAATTGTTTATTACCTCGATCCGGCTACCCCTATGGTATGGCGCCCCTATTTTAAGAAAGGAGTTGAAGATTGGAACCAAGCCTTTGAAAAAGCTGGCTTTAAAAATGCCATTCGGGCGATGGATCCACCCACAGCCGAGGAAGACCCTGACTTTAGTCCCGAAGATGTGCGCTATTCTACCGTACGCTATGTGGCCTCCACTACTCGAAATGCCGTAGGGCCCAGTGTCTCTGACCCACGAACCGGTGAAATTCTGGAGAGTGATATCATTTGGTACCACAACCACTTACGCTCCTACCGAAACCGCTACTTGCTCGAAACCGGTGCTGCCAATCCCAGCGCGCGAACCCTCAATACCCCTGAGGAAGAAATAGGGGAAATGATGCGCCGTGTTATCTCCCATGAAATTGGCCATGCCCTCGGTCTGCCCCACAATATGAAGGCCAGTTCAGCCTATCCGGTCGATTCCCTTCGCTCGGGAGCATTTACTCAAAAAATGGGGATTGCAACCACCATTATGGATTATGCCCGCTATAACTATGTCGCCCAACCCGGAGATACCGGTATTCGTTTTGTCCGACAAATGGGTCCCTATGATGACTATGCCATCGAATGGGGGTATCGGTATTTTAAAGAAAATGACCCTGACTACGAAAAAGAAGTTTTAAAAGAAATAGTGGATGGAAAAAGCCTCGACCCCCTCTATATGTTCGGTTCGCGCGGGAACGACCCCAACACCCAAACCGAAAATATCGGAGATGACCCGGTCAAGGCCAATAGCTACGGCCTTAAAAACCTAAAAATAGTATCCGAAAATTTAGAAACCTGGACTACACCTACGGGGGCAAGCTATGATGACCTGCGTGAACTCTACGGTGAACTCATCGGGGTCTATCGCCGGTATATTTATCATGTCGTTACCATCGTTGGTGGTGTATATGAAACCCTGATGGTCCAAGGACAAGACGCCCTGCCCTATCAAAACGTCTCCGCAAAAAAACAACGAGAAGCCCTGGCCTTTTTAAACACACACCTATGGCGTACCCAGGGGTGGTTGTTTTCTCCATCGATGATTTCAAAATTTGAACGTAACGGAATACTGCAACGGATCACTGACTTGCAAAAAGCCGCCTTGTACCGGATACTCAGTCCGAGAACACTCAACAATATGCTCTCCCAAGAGAATACCCTAGCGGGTAATCCCCTCAAAGTCAAAGCGTTGTTGCAAATACTACAAACTGACCTCGTTGCCAACAATCCGCTCAAAACAGTTAGCGATCGCGAGCTCCAAAAAAACTATTTGCATCGGATAATCGAATTGGCCGAAGACGAAGAACTGACCCCTGAAATTCGTGGGTTAATGGCCTTAGATGTAGTCGAATTGGAGAAACATTTTAAAGCGCAACGATCAAAAGGAAGCATAGAAAATAAAGCACATGCGCTGTACTGCTACAAACTTTTAAAGGCGCGAAACGATTAAAAGACCTCAGCCATCATACAACGGGCACTTCCCCCACCGCAATTTTCAATGGTCGGCAACGGACTGTGAATGAGGGTAAGGTGTTTTTCTAACTGTTTTATTTGGTCATCTGTAAGGGCGTGGTAGCCTGCACTGCTCATTACCAAGAGTGGACCCGCTGTTCCTTGTACCGTCAAGGCATTGCCCGAAAATTGCGCTAATTGCTTCTCACTGAGTCGAATCAGTGTTTTGTTTGTTTTTACTAAAGTATCTTTGAGTAAGGCGCACTCTTTGGGATCATCTACCGAATCAAATCCCACAAGAGCAAAAGTTGGCCCTACACTCATCATCACATTGGTATGGTAGATGGGAAGTCGTTCCTCGCCCACCGTTTGATAGGCGACAAAGGCAATCGGTTGATAGCCCATTCGCTGGCAAAAATCATGTAAAAGCACTTGATCAGTCCGTTCGGACAAAGCCGCATAAGCAATTTTATGGGCCCGGTCCAATACCATACTCCCCGTTCCTTCGAGAAATTGTTTGTTGTGCTCTGCTTGGCTTAAGTCTGCTTCTAGGGTGATGGATATCCCCTCCTTAGCAAGCGCTTCAAATATTTTTGAGGTGCGTTCCAGCCGCCGATTGGGGGCATACATAGGGTAAAAAAGTGCACGTTGTTCGGCATGAAAAGATACCCAGTTGTTGGGGAAAAGGGAGTCTGGCGTGTCGTGAACCCCCGGGTCTTGATAGACGGTAACCTGGACCCCGTGAGCACGGAGTACCTTAACCAAACGGTCAAATTCGTCCTGCGCTTGACGGGTAATTTCAGCCTCACTAAGTGACTGCAGTTGTTTTTGATAATAATTGGTTGAGGCCGTTTGTTCGTTTTTTCGAAAACGAAAAGGCCGAACCATCAAAATGTGATTGGTAATAGATTTCATGAGCGACGGGACAAAGGTAAAGTCGTGCAACGAAACAATCCTTCTTGCTTGGCAATTTCTCTAAAGGACACCTCCTCTACCGTAAACCCTTGGGTGCGCAACCACGTATTGAGTCGGGTAAAATAGGGGTCAGAAACGACCACAGTAGGATTAATCGAAAAAACATTACTCATCATATCATACATTTCCTGATCGGTGATATAGAAAATATTCTCCGCTTTAAAAAGTCCCGTCAACCAGGCCAATTCATCGGGATGCACAAAACTTGCACGATGGATAATGGCATGATTTTTTCCGACGGGTTGAAAAGCACAATCCAAATGCAAGGCATTTTCAAAAGGATTGGTGTTGGATTTTTTCATCTCTAGACCAATCACTTTTTTTTGGGGGAAATTGGCCTGAAGAGCGGCCACCGCTTGGGGATTGGTTCGGGCAGTAATCAATTCGGGATAATCGTCACGCGTACAGATGCCGACCAGGATAAATTTTTCGTGTAGCATTACATCGCCTCCTTCGACATGTACTGCTTCGGGTAAGGTCAAAACGCTGCCTTTTGGCAATTGGTCGTAGATGGACTCCAAGGCTTGTAGCTCCTGTGCGCGAAGCGGTAAAATATTGGATTCAACAAAGGTGTTTTCAATCACAAAGCCGATATCACGGGCATAGATTTGATTACAGTCCGGAATGTTGGTTGGACGCAATACGGTTACTTGGTATTTTTCAAGGACCTGCGCAAAAGCATCTAATTCCCTGATTAAATCAGCTTCTTGGGGATAGGTGTTGCTTAATAAATGCTTACGTGATTTGGGATCATACACCTCTTCCAGTGGGGGGGCTCCGCCAAACTGTTGAGCAATTCCCAGAATGACTTGCTCCAGGGGTGCGGTTTCATCGTGAAGATTGAGGTGAATCATTCCATACAATTTGGCGCAAAATACTTTGATTTACCCGATTGTACAACTGTTAACCATTCAACTTATCAACGAACAAAAAAATCAAAAACTTGGCGCCTTAAGCAAGAAGAATCTTTGGAAGTATTTTTATATTTGAAAAAAATAGAACATGTCTGTAGTCGATTTATACACCAGTGGATTCAAAGCCCGTAACCGTGATCATTTTGCCGCCATCGTCCGTTTGGCATTGTCTGATCACGTAATCACTGAAAGCGAACAAGCCTTTATCAATCGTTTGGCGATTTACTTAGAAATTGAAGATGATGAGCGCCAACAAATATTGACTAACCCCGAAAGCTACCCTATCAATCCGCCTGCCGATGAGCAAAGCAGATTAGAACGTCTTTATGATCTTACACGTATGGTGTATGCCGATGAGATTGCCGATGCTGCGGAACTAAAATTATTGCATAAACTGGTCATTGGTTTAGGATTTAATAAAGACCAAGCTCCACAAGTCGTTCAAAAAGCGTTGGATACCGTTGCTTCAGGCATAGATGAAGATGATTTTATCAAGGCCTTAAAACACTAGACCTTTCCGTTAATCTTTTCGATGATTGCCTGTCCAAACAGGCAAACTCCGGTGTTGGTCACCCCCAAAGCTAGGGTACCCCAAATCACCCAATTACCGCTTTGAGTATATTTGATGATGATGGCTTCACCCAACAGCGATAGGCCAAAACCAATCAAAAGTAAACCACTTACGGCAAAAAGCAACCATTTTGTTTTTGCACTCATTTTTAGTTTAAAGATAAGCAATTGCCTTTTCCTTAGTCAAGGATAAGAAAATTGGAAAAACTGTATCCAATTTCTTCGTCGGCCATCATCTCGGATTGATCGATATAGAAATCCAGCGGAAAACCATAGGTTGCTTCGTATTCAATGGTAAAGTGATCGGGGGTGTCTTGGAGTCGCGATTCCAAAAAGGCAAAGGTCTCGTCGATAGACTTTAAATGGGCGTGTTGTTCTGGAGTATACGGCTCCCCATCTACCTGTATTATCTGTCCATTGCTTACAGTGACTTCAAAAATGGCCACCAGTTCTACAGGACAAAAACAATGCATTTGTTGAGCGATCGAATAGGCCTTAATGTTTTGCTTTTCCCAAAGATTGCGCTGTGCTTGCAAACGTGAAAGGTCGGTTTCTATGGTTTCTTTTTCACAAGAAAAAATGACCAACAAGATGATGACATACAATAAAAGCTTTTTTAGTTTGCTGTAAAACAGAGAATTACGCATAGTGTTTTTTGTAAGCCCAATAGGAAGCTCCTCCCAATAGGGTGATAAAAACTAGCCCATAGTACACAAAATCAGGAGTAATGATTTTGTCACCACTGGCATACGAATGCAGACCTACGAGGTAAAAATTCACCCCAAAATAGGTCATCAAGATACTGGCAAAGGCAACGATACTCATCAAATTAAAAATCCAACGGCTACGTAAACCGGGCACCAAGCGCATATGAATCACAAAAGCATAGAACATGATGCTGATTAGCGCCCACGTCTCTTTGGGATCCCAGCCCCAATAGCGGCCCCAACTTTCATTGGCCCACATAGCACCCAAAAAATTACCGATGGTCAGCATCACCAAACCTACGGTAATAGACAGTTCGTTGATGATGGTGAGTTCCTGAATTTGAAGGCTTATTTTGGTTTTATTGGCCTTAGTCGTAAACAGCATCAACAGAAGGACCACTATACCGATGATCATCCCCAGGGCAAAAGGGCCATAGCTTCCTACGATTACCGCCACATGGATCATCAGCCAATAGCTGTCCAAGACCGGTTGCAGGTTGGCAATAGCAGGATCCATCCAATTCCAATGGGCAATCATCAAAATCATGGCGGTCACAAACGAGGTAGCGGCAAGGGTTAGCGCATTTTTACGCCCAAAAATAATTCCAAAAAATTGGGTCGCCCAAGCCACATATATCATCGATTCATAGGCGTCACTCCATGGGGCGTGTCCAGAAATAAACCAACGGAGAATTAGCCCAGTCGTGTGGAGCAAAAACAAACCATAGACAATAATATTCAGTCCGGAAATGGCCCCCTTGATAATTTTGTTTTGCCTAAAAATATAGACCAACAAAAGGATAAACAATACGCTTCCAGCGTAGAGGTACCAGCTAAAGAGCTTTTTAAATATATCGTATTTATTGTACCAAATCTCAGCGGCTATCTTATCAGTACTGGGCAAAACGGCTGCTCCGAATTTTTGCTGAAAGCCCGAAATACTTTCGAGCAATCCATCGGCCTGCTCGTAATCGTTAGATTTTTGGGCCAAACGCAAAGATTGAAAATAAAGCGGAAGAATATTGTTGACATACAAAGAATCACGACCGCTAAAAAGGGTAGGCGTTATTTCGGGATAGGATACCCATTTGTTGTTGGAGTCTTCGGGAAGCGGAAAAACACGTAGTATTTTTCCTTCCAAAGCAGCATACAAAAGATTAACCCGGCGGTCCACTTCAATAAAGTCTTTTTGAAACTGGTTGGGCACGGCCGCACGATAGGCTTGGGCCAGATAGTCTCCGAGTTTGTAATTCCCCTCACGGTCAAAAAAGGAAACCAGCGGAGCGTATTTTTGTTGTTGAGCCACACCGAGTATCCTCCGCAGACTGTCGTTACCGTGTTTGAGGTAGATGATAGGCACGTTATACCACACCACGGGATTGTTGGCGATGGACAACAGCACTTGGTCTGAATTAAGTCCCTTATAGGTATCCGATTTACTCACTTTTCGGAGCAACTCAGACGAAAAGGTATTGGCCGGTTTCATGCGCCCACCGGCATCTTGAATTACCAAACGGCCAAATTTTGCGGCATGTTCCGGTGCAAAAGCATCGGCTTGGATAATTGAATCAAAATCTATTCGGTGATTTAAACTTTGGATTTGTGCCTGACCGGTCATTCCCACCAAAAGAAGAATTAGGGTAAGCTTCCTTTTTTTTAAGTTTAATTTGTCCAAACTTTTGGATAATTCTACAAAACGGGTTTTACCCACAAAAAAGATACCCATCATACTCAAATACAATAAGATATACCCGATATAGGTGATCCAAGTTCCAGCCCGGTCGTGGTTGATCGACAATACGGTTCCTTTTTCGTCCGGATCAAAAGAGGCTTGAAAAAAACGAAATCCCCGATGGTCCAATACATGGTTCATATAAACGTCATAGTCAAACGTACCTTGGGTTTGATCTTCGATGGTCAGTTTACTTTTAAACGAGGCATAGCTTTTCTCGGTACCGGGGTATTTTTCGGCAATAAAATCGTTAAGCCGAAGTGCAAAAGGCAATTGCTGCTGTAACGATCCATATTGAACAAAGAAATCCAAGTTACCTACACGTACTTTTTTGGGATCGTTGGACACTCCTTTTCCTCCCAGCACAGTCAGACTTTGGGTTTCTCCTCCACTAGTAATGGTCAGTTGTAAGGCATCCTGGTTAGTCGGTTGGTCACTTTCGGCAGCAATAATATCCATGCGACCTCTTAGTGGCGGTTCGGGAATGACAAATTGAAAGTTACCCAAGGTATAGAGCGACCGTAGGGCCAATTCTTGTTTTTCTTGCGGAACAACTTCTCCTTGCTGTTGATCGGCCATGCGCAAATAATTTCCGGCATAGGGCGAAGACAAGTAGTAAAGACCGGCTTCTGCTGAGATGTTAATTGCCCCATCTATAGGATTATTGAGGGTAAACAACACGTTATGAATGTTGGCGACATCGCCTTCTTTAAGGTAATGATCGTGTCGGGTACCGCTTCCGGCTTCAACGATTTTGAGGTAGCGGTCACCGTTTTCGTCCAGCACCAGGCCTTCAGTAGCTTCTTCGATATAACCGACCACGTCAATGGTAAATGCTGTACCGTCAAATTCATTTTCCCATTGTAGGCTGTTGTTTACATGAGCCGAAAAAAGGACATCACCCTGTAGTTTTTTTCGCTGAGCAACCCCATCGATTTCACCGTCAACCAATACAGTCAAATAGGTTTTTTCTGTAAGATAGGCGCTCGTAGTTTCTCCTTCCCGTATGGGCATTACCCCCTCGTATCCAAAATAGCGGGTGACAAATGCACCAAACAAAATCAAAATAAAGGAGAGGTGTAACAACAAAACCGCCCATTTTTCTTTACGCAACAATTTGTATTTGAAAATATTCCCTGCAAAATTAAGGGCCAACAAGACCATGATGGCTTCAAACCACCAGGCATTGTAGATCCAAATTCTTGCAGTTTCTATGTTGTACCAACTTTCGATAAAGGTTCCCAAGGCCATTGCGGTGGGAAAAAGCAAAACCAAAAAGGCCATGGTTCGGTTGGAAAATAAAAGTTTGAGGAGATTATCACGCATCATAACACATTTTCGCACCAAAGATAGTCCCTCCAATTGAAACGACAGGGGATTTTGCTATTTAAAACAGGAGATTGTAAACGATAAGTGCCAACTGTATTCCCAACGCATAGCGAAAAACCCGAAACACAAATGTACGTCGCATTTGAGCCAGTAAAACCGAAAGGTAACTACCCGCAGCTATGACCGACAAACACATCATCAAAAAAGTGCTTGTGGACATCCCTTTTTGGGTAATTAGAAAAACAGCTATGGAGCCAATGCAGGTCAATAAAATGATGGATAAAGGAATCATCATATAAAAATGGGATAGACAATACCGTTGGAATTTTGCGAAGAATGCCATGATTAAGATTTAGGTAACTTAAAGGTACAAAAGAAGATTGAAAGTTTGGTTACTTTTGTGATATGATCTCGATAGTCATTTTGGGAAATGGTCGTATGGCGCGTTATTTGGTTAAGCAACTGCACAGCCATCCACAGCTCGAAATAGTGCAGTGGTATATGCGCGAACCCCGCGGAGACGAAAACCAATTTGGTGTTTCCATGACTACTTCCCTGGATCAGGTAGGTCAAAGTGCAGACCTCTATGTAATTTGCATCAGTGATGATGCGATTCCGACTTTGGCCCAACAGCTAGCGGTCGATGGTTTGGTCGTTCATACAGCCGGTAGTGTTTCTATAGACGCATTGGCGCCCCTTACACGACGAGGAGTTTTTTATCCCCTGCAAACCCTTGGTGAGGAGACATCCTCCAAGCTGTCTCAAATTCCCCTTTGCCTCGAAGCCTCTCAAGAAAGCGACCGTGCATTACTTGAGCGTATCGCTCAAGCAGTAGAGGCCACCCATTACTGGATCGACAGTGCACAACGTCAAATCCTACACCTCGCTGCGGTTTTGACCAATAATTTTACCAATCACCTTTATACCCTTAGTGCAAATCTGTGTGAAAAACACCAAATCCCCTTTGAGATACTCCACCCCCTTATCCTAGAGACGGCACAAAAAATTAAACATTTACACCCCAGAAATACACAAACTGGACCTTCCCTGCGAAACGATCAAAATACATTGAACAACCACCTTGGGCTACTGGATGATAAGACGTTAAAAACGCTTTATCAACTGTTTACCCAATCCATACAACACCAACATGAAGAAAAATTACAAAACACTTCTCAATAATATCACCACCTTTATTTTTGATGTAGATGGCGTACTGACTACCGGCCAAATTTTAATTACCTCCACAGGTGAAATGCTTCGCGAAATGGATACTAAAGATGGGTATGCCCTTAAATGTGCCCTGCAACAAGGGTATCGCATCGCCATCATTACCGGAGGAACCAATGAAGGGGTACGTGAACGGCTAAAGGCGTTGGGTATTTATGATATTTATCTTGGGGCACACCATAAAATGGACGCCTACACCGATTTGATGGATAGCAATGAACTAGCTCCCAAAAACATACTCTATATGGGAGACGACCTCCCCGATTTACCGGTCATGAAAGAGGTAGGCCTAGCTGCCTGTCCTCAAGATGCAGTACCGGAAATTAAAGAGGTTTCGCACTACATATCGCACCGCAATGGAGGGATGGGCTGTGTACGCGATGTGATTGAACAAGTTTTACGTGTACAGGGAAAATGGGACCTAAACATTGGTGCTAAAAACGATTAGTTTGATGATTGACCTCAAAGACTACCAACTGGTGTTAGCCAGCGGATCACCCCGAAGAAAAGCCTTTTTTGACACCCTCGGTATTCCTTTTACCATCAAAACACATACGGTAGATGAGTCCTTTCCTTCAAACCTAAAAGGAGCGGCCATTGCTGAATATATCGCACAAAAAAAATTAGTACCCTTCGCTCAAAATCCTACCCCAAACGAAATTGTGGTTACTGCAGATACCATCGTTTGGCATCAAGAACAATGCTTAGGAAAACCCAAGGATACCGACGATGCCATACGAATGCTCCAAAGCCTGTCGGGTTCTACCAATGAAGTGATTTCGGCAGTAGCCCTGCTTAAGGACGGAAAAACCACCGTTTTTCACTGCCTGACCCAAGTGGAGTTTAGGACTCTTAAAATCGAAGAAATTCAGCATTATGTGCGCACACAAGCCCCTATGGACAAGGCTGGAAGCTATGGTATTCAAGACTGGATTGGAGAAGTGGGCATCACGCATATCAAAGGTAGTTATACCAATGTTGTGGGCTTTCCCTTAAGTACATTTATAACAGTGTTAGCAAATTGCTTAAAGGAATAAGCGCATACAATTATGTACTTTGATTAGAAAATCTAATCTTTGTTACAGCTGTTGCATAAACTAAACCGATGAAAAAATTAGTTGCTTTTTGGGGGATCCTTTTTATCCTTCACCCACTTGTAGCCCAAGACAGTGCTACGATTTATAAGAAATTACAAAAGCTTAATTTTCTAGGAAGTGTACTCTATGTGGGCGCGCATCCCGATGACGAAAACACCCGAATGATTTCCTATTTTGCCAACCACCTCCACGCGCGTACAGCCTATTTGTCGCTTACCCGTGGCGACGGCGGACAAAACCTTATTGGCACAGAACTCCGTGAAGGATTGGGACTGATTCGCACCCAAGAGCTTCTTGAGGCCCGGAAAATTGACGGAGGACAACAATTTTTTACCACAGCCAATGATTTTGGCTATTCAAAGCATCCGGACGAAACCCTTCGTATTTGGGACAAAGCGGCCCTCCAAGCGCAGGTCGTTGATCGTATTCGTGCATTTAAACCCGATGTGATTATCAACCGTTTCAATCACCGTACCCCGGGGAGTACCCACGGACACCATACGACTTCGGCCCTTTTGAGTGTCGAGGCGTTTGACCTTGCCGCGGATACTAATTTTAAAACAAAACAGCCTTACACCCCCTGGCAAGTCAAAAAACTATTTTTTAATACCTCTTGGTGGTTTTACGGGAGTAGAGAAAAGTTTGAAGAGGCCAATAAACAAAACTTGGTCCAAGTCGATGTCGGTCGCTTTGACAACATCCTTGGGGTTTCCAATGCCTCAATAGCAGCCCAAAGCCGCAGTCAACACAAATCACAGGGGTTTGGCAGTACCGCCGAACTGGGTTCCTCCATCGAGTACCTAGAATTACTGCAAGGCACACCGGCCACCCATAACGATCCTTTTGAAGGCATCGATACCACCTGGAACAGACTTGAAGGGGGTGCAACCATCGGTGAAAAAGTAAATCGGGCCATTGCCGAATTTGATTTTACCCAACCCGAGCGTTCCCTTCCACTATTAGTCGATATCTATACAGCCATCCAACAACTCAAAGATGCCCATTGGAAAACGATCAAAAGCCAAGAAGTCAAAGCGTTGATTATCGCTTGTGGAGGATGGGATTTTGCCTTTTATACAACCGAAGAATACGGTACTCCCCATCAATCTTTAAGCACTAAAGTACGTGTTGTTAACCCCGGAAAGACACCCCTTCAGCTCGAGGGTTTTACCGTTGAAAATCAATCGTTTACGATTGCAAAAAATGCATCCGAAAATCAACCGGTAGAGATGGGTATTAAATTTACCACGCCTAGCCGTTTGACCGTCCCTTATTGGTTGACACAAAAAGGTTCGCTAGGTATGTATCGAGTGGATGAACCGCAATGGATAGGGCGACCCGAAACACCAGCGCTAGAAGGAACCTTGACCGCTACCCTTTTGGGTACATCCCTAGATTTTACCCTCCCCCTGACCTTCCGAACCACGGACCCCGTTGCCGGTGAGGTGATTCAACCCTACCACAACCTACCCGAAATCACCGTAGCCCTGGACAAAAGTGTCTATCTGCTAACCAACCATAACGAAGTAAAGATTTCTGCCACCCTGAGCCTTCGGCAAAATACACCCCTATCGGGGAGCTTGTCACTTGCCCTGCCGGAGAACTGGACGGTTAGCCCCCGGAGCATCCCGTTTAGCATTGCTAAAAAAGGGGCTGAACAGCGTGTTGAATTTACTGTTTCCGTTCCTGAGAACAACACCAAACAATTTATTGCACCCCTAGTCAAAACCCCAACTGGCACTTACAACCATACACTTACCTTAATCGATTATCCACACATCACCAAACAATTTTTGCTTCAACCCGCCGAAGCCGCAGTGGTTAAATTAGCGCTTAATACACCCATAAAACGTATCGGCTATATACAAGGTGCAGGGGACAAAATTCCCGAAGCCTTGCGGAATGTGGGTATAGCGGTAGACGAAATAAGTGTCGATGCGCTAACACCGGAGTGGATGCAAAACTACCCAACGGTGGTTTTGGGTATCCGTAGTTTTAATGTCGGAGAAGCTTGGCGTTTTAAGCACCAATACCTTTGGGACTATGTCGCCCAAGGGGGTACCGTGATGGTGCAATACAATACCAGCCGTGGATTAAAATCCGAGGCGATTGGCCCCTATCCACTACAACTGTCTAGAGATCGAGTGACCGATGAGCAGGCACCTATCGAACTATTGGATGCCAACCACCCTTTTTTTAACTACCCCAACAAGCTCACCCAAAAGGATTTTGAAGGATGGGTTCAAGAACGTGGGCTGTATTTTGCCGGTCAGTGGGATGCACAATACACCCCATTACTTTCCCTCAATGACCCCGGTGAAAGCCCCAAAAAAGGAGCCTTACTCGTCACCGATCACGGCAAAGGGAAGTTTATTTTTACGGGACTTAGCCTCTTTAGACAATTACCTGAAGGAGTACCCGGAGCCTACCGTTTGCTTGTCAACCTAATTTCATACCATTAACCCCATGTCCAAAAAAGTCTATCTCCTGTTGTTGATTTGTAACATCGCTTATTGGGTGTTGTTTTGGGTATTCATGAAAACCTATCAATAATGGAACAGATCGACTGGCTCATATTGGGGAGCACCCTACTGTTTATCGTTCTCTATGGGATTTGGAAAAACCGATCCCATCAAAACGTCAATGAATATATTCGGGGAGGCAATACCGCCAAATGGTGGACCGTCGGTTTTTCGGTCATGGCAACCCAGGCCAGTGCGATTACTTTTTTGTCCACCCCGGGTCAAGCTTTTCACGATGGAATGGGCTTTGTGCAGTTCTATTTTGGGCTGCCTCTGGCCATGATCATCATCTGTGTGTTTTTCTTACCCGTTTACCATAAACTCAATGTCTATACCGCTTACGAATTTTTGGAAAAACGTTTTGACCGAAAAACCAGGACACTTACAGCACTGTTGTTTTTGATTCAACGAGGATTAGCTGCCGGGGTGACCATTTACGCGCCTGCAATTATATTGAGTGTGATACTGGGATGGAACCTTAAACTCCTCACCGTGGTGATTGGCCTTCTGGTAATCGGGTATACCATGATCGGAGGCACCCGGGCCGTAAATGTGACTCAAAAGCAACAAATGTTTGTCATTTTTATGGGGCTAGTGGCCGCTTTTTTCTACACCATATATGCATTCCCCGCTGACATTTCGTTTTCCGAAGGACTTAAAATCGCTGGAATCAATAAAAAATTAACGGTGCTGGATTTTAGCCTGGACCCCAACAACCGTTACACTTTTTGGAGCGGCCTAACGGGAGGACTCTTTTTGGCGCTTTCTTATTTTGGAACAGATCAAAGTCAGGTTCAACGTTATCTTTCGGGGAAATCACTTAAAGCCAGTCAAATGGGACTGATCATGAACGGCTTGCTTAAAGTGCCTTTACAGTTTTTTATTCTATTGACCGGGGTGATGGTCTTTGTGTTTTACCAGTTCGAAAAAGCACCGTTACACTTTAATCCACAAGTAGTACAACAAACCATACAATCGGATTATGGACCGGAGTTTAACGCCCTACAACAATCAAATGATCGGCTAACAGCAGTCAAAAAGCAATTGTTGCTGCAACCCAGTTTTTTTACAGACCAAGGACTACAACGAGAATTCGTAAAACTCGAACAACAAAATAAAGCCCAACGCTCGACCGCAAAAAGCCTCATTCAAAAAGCCAATCCACAAGCCGAAACCAACGATAAAGATTATGTGTTTATCTCCTTTATCCTAGATCACCTCCCCCAAGGCTTGATCGGGCTACTGTTGGCCATGATTTTCTCGGCAGCCATGAGCTCTACCGCCTCCGAACTCAACGCACTATCAGCTACCAGTTTAGTCGATCTCTACCAAGTCCACCGGCCTGGAAAGTCCGAAAAACACTATGTCGGGGTGGCGCAATTATTCACTTTTTTATGGGGAATAATTGCGATCCTTTTTGCCAGTGTAGGCAATCTATTTGAAAATTTAATTCAATTAGTCAATATTATTGGTTCACTGTTTTACGGCACCATACTCGGTGTCTTTCTGGTGGCATTTTTCCTAAAGCAAGTGCGAGGAAATGCCATCTTTTTGGCCGCTTTAATTTCAGAAGTAGCCATTATTATCCTTTATCGTCTAGATGTAGTTGGGTTTTTATGGCTCAACCTCATCGGTGCCGTCCTAACCGTTTTACTTGCCCTTGGCCTACAAAAAACCCTTTTCCATGAAAACACTTCAAGAACTGCTTGATTTACTGCACCTTAAAAAAATTGATGACCAACGCTTTGAAGGGCAAAACTACATGACTCCCTGGGGCCGTGTTTTTGGCGGACAGGTTCTCGGTCAGGCCCTCAATGCTGCCTACCAAACGGTTCCGGTAGATCGGCTGGCACATTCACTACACGGCTATTTTATCCTACAAGGCAAATTGGATCTCCCGGTGCACTACCAGGTAGAAACCCTTAGAGACGGTAAAAGCTTTACAACCCGAAGAATCACCGCCTTGCAAGAAAACAAGGCCATTTTTGTCATGGCTGTTTCTTTTCAAAAAGAGCAAACGGGAATCGATCACCAGGTCGAAAAACCCAACGTACTTCCTCCAGAAGTACTGCTCCCCGATCAGAAACAACTCGAATATCTTCAAAAAAAATCACCCGAACTTTACACCATGCTCACTGCCATCAGACCCGAAATTCTAGAATTTCGTTCTGTTGAGCATATCGACCCCACAAGCCACCAACCCACTCGACCCGAACGTCATGTTTGGTTTAGAATCAACAGTGCTGCAACGCAACTCACGCAGGCACAACAACACCAAATTTTAGCTTTTGCTTCAGACTATAACTTACTGATCACGGCCGTTCAACCCCATCGGGGAAAAATAAAAAGAGAGCAAATGTTTATGGCCAGTCTAGACCACGCCATGTGGTTTCACCGGAACTTCTCCCTCGACCAATGGGTCTTGTATGCCATCGAATCACCCAGTGCATCCAATGCCCGAGGTTTTGCCAATGGTAAAATCTTCAGCCAAGATGGAGCGCTAATCGCTTCCGTTTCCCAAGAGGGCGTTATTCGTACACATCCAGTTAACTAGAATAAAAAAACCGCTTACAATCTGGCAACAGACTCCAAGTGGTGGTCGGTGTTTTGTGCCATTTACTTTTGCCAGGCAGCTATTGACTCGGTATTCATTTTAACATAGTCTACATTTCCGGCCTTTTCAGCGAGTTCCAAAGAAGTTTTTGCCGCTGCAACGGCAGGCTTCCATTCTTCGAGTCCTGCTAAGATCAACGAATATTGGCGATAAACCCAATAGGCTTCGTCATTTTCTTTTAATGAAATTTCCATCCATGTTTTGGCCTGCATCAGGTCCATTCCCTCTTGCAGGTAATAAACCGCCGCGTTGTAATAGTCCTGTGCCGTTGGGTTATTTTTCATCACATCAGCAATCGATTGGGCCATCTTTTCACGGGTGGGAACCCCAAAAGGGATACGTATTTTGGTGTTTTCCCAAGCAATTTCCAAAACGGCATCGTTGTTGGTAATATCAGCAATTTGAAGGGTAAAAGAAGTGACCGTTTCATCCGTTTGCTCAACATCAGCTTCATACGTAGCGGCTACGGCCTGAACATCCCATTCGGCGGGAGCACCCCAATTATCGGTTTTGGTATAGAAAAATACTTCCCACATTGTCTTTCCTGGTCGAGTAAAGAGCGCATAGGTTCCTGCTTCGATCGTAGTCTCTCCAATGGTGACCGCATCGCTAAAACGAATCATCGTATTGGCGTTGGCTCCTGTTCGCCAAATGGCTCCATAGGGCACCAAATCACCCATAACGACACGACCGCGCATAGCAGGTCGAGAATAAACTACTTCAACTTTGGTTAGGCCAACCGTTTGACTAAAATTAGCCGCTGGGCTGGGCTGAGGCGCTTGCATCTGTCCCGACAAACTGGTCGTTAACAACAAGGCCATAAGGGCTATCATCTGTTTCATTGTGTATATTTTTAGTAAAGGGTAAAAATAATGGGTTAATTCGGTGGCCCCAAATATAATGGCCCTTTTTAATACCATTTTCCGCTTAACAGCTGTTGATATCTTTATTTTATTGTTTAATATTTAATTTATTTTATTAAACATTTTTACTATTTTTGAAGTCTTCTTTTGCTATGAAAATATATACTCTTCACACGCTCCAAAAACTCCCCATTTCTATAGAAAAAGCATGGGAATTTTTATCCGATCCTAGAAATTTAAAAACCATTACCCCCGACTGTATGGGGTTTTCGATTTTACGTGGGGCCGACCGAGCTATGTATCCCGGTCAATTGATCCAATACATTGTCACGCCAATTGCCGGCATTTCTACAAAATGGGTGACCGAAATTACCCACGTTAAAGAGGGTTCTTATTTTGTAGACGAACAGCGTTTTGGCCCCTATGCCCTTTGGCACCACAAGCATTTTATCAAACCGATACCGGGAGGCATAGAAATGGAAGATATAGTCGATTATAAGATTCCTTTTGGACTTCTGGGCCAATGGCTACACCCTGTTTTGGTCAAACCCAAATTGGACGAAATTTTTGCCTACCGAAAAAACAAATTAGAAGAACTCTTTGGGGTTTATACCAACAACAATGAATAAAAATATCCTTATCATAGGCGGTAGCTCCGGTATCGGTGCTGCGCTGTCCAACAAACTAGCTGATCAAAACAACGTCTATCGTGCTTCGAGAACCCCCTCGCCCATGCCTGGGGTGACCTCCATTGCCTATGATGTATTAGAAAATGACCTAGACCTCCAAGCCTTGCCCGATACGCTTGAAGGCTTGGTGTATTGTCCCGGTTCCATCAATTTGCGCCCATTTAAAGGGCTAAAGCCCGATACTTTTCGGTCCGATTTTGAACTGAATCTTATCGGTGCGGTTCGTACCCTACAGCGTGTTTTACCCAAGTTACAACAAGCTACGGCTTCGAGTATCGTCTTTTTCAGTACAGTGGCTGTACAAACCGGGATGCCTTATCACGCATCGGTTGCTGCAGCCAAAGGGGCCATCGAGGGACTGACACGGTCCTTGGCTGCTGAATTGGCTCCTTCGGTGCGGGTCAATGCTATTGCCCCCTCATTGGTCAACACACCGCTGGCCGATAAATTTTTAAATAGTCAAGAAAAAATTGAGCGTGCAGGTGAGCGACATCCCCTACAACGGGTTGGAACCCCCGAAGAAATCGCTGCACTGGCCGCTTTTTTACTCTCCGAGGAGGCTGCCTGGATGACAGGACAAATTCTCACCGCCGATGGCGGAATTGGTACCCTAAAATCCTAAAATGAGTACACTGACCCTGTTTTGGTTTCGAAGAGATTTACGCATAGAAGACAATGTGGGTTTGTACCATGCCCTAAAGACCTCAAAAGAAGTCTTGCCCCTTTTTATTTTTGACGACCACATCCTTTCTAAATTACCCAAAAAGGAGGATGCCCGTATAGAGTTTATTTTTAAAGCCTTGGGTGATATTGATGATGCTATGAAGAGGAACAGACGCCGTTTAGGACTGTATCGTGGTGATCCCAAGGCTATTTTAGTACAACTCATAGAACAATTTCCCATTGATCGAGTGGTGACCAACCACGACTATGAACCCTATGCCCGTGAGCGTGATCAAGCGATTCAAACCTGCTTGGCGCAAAAGGGTATTCGTTTTGAAACCTATAAGGATCAGGTGATTTTTGAAAAAGACGAAATCACCAAAGACGACGGTTCCCCCTATGTAGTATACACGCCTTACAGCAGAAAATGGTTACAAAAGTGGGCCACCACTCCACTAGAACCTACCCCCTCAGAGGAGCTACTCCACAAATGCACGACAGCGGAATTGCCCACCATGACCTGGGAAGCGTTGGGGTTTGGCAAAACCAACATCAATTTACCCAACTATAGGTTCACACCTGCGGTGATCGACGATTATGAAGCAACCCGAAATTTTCCGGGTTTGGATCAAACCTCGCGTCTTGGAGTACACCTTCGCTTTGGAACGGTCAGTATCCGAAAATTAGCCACTGCAGCCGCCAAACGATCCAATAACACCTTTTTAAAAGAACTGATTTGGCGGGAGTTTTTTATGCAAATTTTATGGCATTTCCCCCATACCCAGCAAGCCGCATTTAAACCCCAATACGACCGTATCGAGTGGCAAAACAACGAAGAAGATTTTAACCAATGGTGTGCCGGGCAAACCGGGTTTCCTCTTGTCGATGCCGGAATGCGACAATTGAATCAAACCGGTTTTATGCACAACCGAGTTCGTATGTTGGTCGGCAGTTTTTTGTGTAAGCATCTGTTGATCGATTGGCGCTGGGGCGAAGCCTATTTTGCTGAAAAATTGCTGGATTATGAAATGGCCAGTAATGTAGGTAACTGGCAATGGGTCGCTGGAAGCGGGGTCGATGCAGCCCCCTATTTTCGGATCTTTAATCCTACTGAACAAATCAAAAAATTTGACAAACAACACACCTACATCCGAAAGTGGGTGCCCGATTTTGAAGAACTCAGCTACCCACGGCCCATCGTCGATCATAAATGGGCCCGAGAACGCTGTCTCAAGGTCTATAAAAGTGCCCTCAATCCGGCATGAAACGTGTTTTAAAGCAGCACCTACCCACCAAAATCTGTCCCAGCTGTCAACGGCCTTTTAGCTGGCGCAAAAAATGGGAGAAAGACTGGGAAGAGGTTAAATATTGTAGCAAAAAATGCAAAAAACAAACCACACCGCACTGATTTGGTACCGCAACGACCTACGGGTGCTAGATCATCCCGGTCTTTGGGAAGCGACCCAACACTTTGACCGGGTAATCGCCTGCTATGCCTTTGACCCACGTCAATACGAAACCGATCGATGGGGGTTTAAAAAAACGGAACGCTACCGGGCACAGTTTCTAATCGAAACAGTACAAGACCTGCAAAAACAACTGGAACTTCTTAACATCAGTCTCTTTGTGCGCTTTGAAAAGCCCGAAGATTGGATACCGCAATTGGTGGAAACTTTGGATGTCACCAAAATTTTTTATCAAGCCGAATGGACCCACGAAGAAAAAAAAGTCGAGGAACAACTTAGCGCACACCTCCTAAAATCCTTAGAATGGGAAGCGCACTTCCGGCAGTTTTTATATGAGCCTGCCAAAGTGCCAATGCAGGTAAATCAAACCCCAGAAGTATTTACGGTTTTTCGAAAAAAATGTGAAAAATACGCCCAAATCAATCCCCCAATCCCCTCCCCCAAACCCATGCCAACGGCCAATCGTGTGGAGACCCAAAACGACCTTCCCACGCTCACTACGCTTGGACTACCGCACTTTGAGCAAGATACACGCTCGGCATTTCCCTTTAAAGGCGGTACACAAGCCGGCATGGAACGACTGCAGCATTATTTTTGGACAACCAAAAAACTTTCCTATTACAAAAACACCCGAAACGGCTTGGTCGGACTTGACTACAGCAGCAAGTTTTCGGCCTGGCTTGCCAATGGAAGTCTTTCGCCCAAAATGATACATGCTGAAGTTAAAGAGTACGAGCAAGAGGTGACCAAAAATCAATCGACCTATTGGCTGATTTTTGAATTAATCTGGCGCGACTATTTTAAATACATTTCCCTAAAACACGGTAACAAAATCTTCCAACTGGGAGGTATATTAGATCGTGATTACCACTGGGAAACCGATCCTCAAAAGTTTGTTCAATGGGCACAGGGCGAAACCGCTGAACCTTTTGTCAATGCCAACATGCTCGAACTTAAGCATACCGGATGGATGAGCAACCGCGGACGTCAAAACGTCGCTAGTTATTTTGCAAAAGAGCTGATGCTCGACTGGCGCATGGGCGCAGCCTATTTTGAGTCGCTGTTGATCGACTATGATGTGCACAACAATTATGGTAACTGGCTCTATGTCTCTGGGGTGGGCAACGACCCCCGTGACCGCAAATTCAACATCTCTTCTCAGGCCGAACGCTACGATTACGATGGTCGTTTTCAGCGACGGTGGTTACAAACACAATTATTTTAGATGGAAGTACGGCTTGTTTTGGGTGACCAACTCAATACCCAACACTCATGGTTTAAGACCACGGACAACCAAGTCACCTATGTGTTGATGGAGATGCGTCAAGAAACCGATTATGTCGTGCATCACATCCAAAAAGTAGTGGCTTTTTTTGGAGCCATGCGGCAGTTTGGTCAGACACTCGTCCAGCAGGGGCATCGGGTGTACTACCTCAAAATAGAGGATCCCGAGAACCGCCAAGACCTATCGCGCAATCTTCAATACCTTTTGGATGCCTTAAAAACCCAATCCTTTGCCTATCAAGTGCCAGATGAATACCGACTAGACCAGCAGTTGAAAGGGTTTTGTTCAACACTAAAAATTCCAAATCGCTGTGTCGATACCGAGCATTTTTTGACCCACCGAGACGAACTGGCTGATTTTTTTGCCGGTAAAAAGCAGATGATCATGGAATATTTTTACCGAATGATGCGTAAAAAGTTCCAAGTACTGATGAACGGGGACCAACCCGAAGGCGGCCAATGGAATTTTGACAAAAGCAACCGCAATAAATGGAAGGGAACACCGGTGATTCCGGCGCCTTATAAAAACAAAACGGTTGACATTGAAGCCCTTCATCAGACGGTCTTAGACGCTCAAATTCCCACCATCGGTCGGTTTGATGCCGCAACATTTAACTACCCGCTTAACCGAGAAGAGGCGCTGTTGCAACTCCGCTATTTTTGTGAACATCTTCTACTGCATTTTGGCGACTATCAAGATGCGATGCATACCGATGAAACAGACCTGTTTCATGCACGGATTTCGTTTGCACTCAACGTAAAGATGTTACACCCGCTTGAGGTAATCAATACAGTGATCGCTTATTACCGCAAGCATCCCACAAAAATTCAATTGACACAGGTTGAGGGATTTGTCCGTCAAGTTTTGGGCTGGCGCGAATACATACGCGGTATTTATTGGAAAGAAATGCCCGCTTATCAACAAAAAAATAAACTCCAAAACAACAACCCCCTACCCGATTTCTACTGGACGGGAAATACCCGAATGAATTGTCTAAAAAATGCCATTCAAAACTCCTTGGACAATGCCTATGCCCATCATATTCAGCGCTTGATGATTACCGGGAATTTTGCCCTACTGGCCCAAATTCACCCCGATGAGGTTGATCGCTGGTACCTAGGCATCTATGCCGATGCCATCGAATGGGTACAGTTGCCCAATACCCGAGGGATGAGTCAATGGGCGGATGGCGGGATCGTCGCGACCAAACCCTATGTTTCAGCGGCTTCCTATATCAGTAAAATGAGTAATTATTGCGATGCGTGTACGTACGATAAAAAAAAACGCACAGGCGATGATGCTTGCCCTTTTAACAGTTTATATTGGCATTTTTTGGACGATAAAAAAGAACACTTTTCCAAAAATAACCGGATGGCCATGATGTTGCGTTTGGTGGAGAAAATTCCTGCTGAAGAACGCTTTGCCATCCATACACGTGCGGCTCAAATCATTAAAAATCCAGATGCTTATTGAAATGACAAAAGAAAATCACTTATCTCCTATTCAAATCGACCGAATCATCGAAATGGCCTGGGAAGACCGCACCCCTTTTGAGGCCATCGAACTACAGTTTGGCCTAAATGAACAAGCCGTTATCACCCTGATGCGTAGAGAAATGAAAGCCAGTAGTTTCCGGATGTGGCGTGCGCGGGTGCAAGGTCGAAAAACCAAGCACCTAAAGCAACGGGATACCGACATCGATCGGTTTAAGTGTAATCGCCAACGAGGAATTTCGAATAATAAAATTTCGAAACGGTAGTACCGAATTATTCCTTTTCAAAAAAAAGGCTGTCTTTAAATCAGCTTCCGTATACATTATCTTAAGCTGCTTATCCTCGATCACAATACGTTCGTTATCAGCCTTTAAAATTGAATTTTCAAGAAAGGCAATACGATTCTCTTTATAAATTTACGTCCCGCTTACTTCATAAAACTCATCGCTGCAAAACGAATTGGTTACTGTTTTGTAAAACCGATATCGGTCTTCGGTAAATTCAAGTTGCAAGCCCTTCATACAGTCCAAGACTTCGCTTTTGGGAATTTCATCTTCGTAAGAAACAATGGTGGCAAAACTCTCCAGATCAAGCACTATCCCTTGGTATTCATAGAGTAAATCCATCAACTGACAGGTACCGAGAAATGCATTTTCTTCGACCGGGATTTTGGGGGTACAACTAAGCAGTATAAAAAAGGCAAAAAAGCGGCTAATTTTTTTCATGGGTAATAATTTAAGGCAGTTTAAAGGTAGTGATTTTTTGTATATTGTATCCACACCTGATCGCCATGGCTACCAACAAAACCGTTCCTACAGCTACCCCAATTGTTGCTTATTTAGCCCGATTTCCTCCTCCCAAGCAAAAAGAAGCGCAAACCCTGATCGACCTTATGCAAACTTGCACAGCAGCCCCACCGGTAGTTTGGGGGACATCCATCGTGGGGTTTGGTCAATACCGTTACCGCTATGCCAGTGCCCGCACTGGCGATTGGTTTTACTGTGGGTTTGCCCTTCGTAAACAAGCAATTTCGCTCTACCTGAGCTGTGACTTAAAGGCCCTTTCTTTTGATTGGAAAAAACTGGGTTTACACGACAAGGGTGTGGGCTGTGTCTATGTCAAAAAATTAGAACATATCGACCTAAAAGCCTTAGGCGAACTTATAGCGATCGTCATGCAGGACCTTCCTAAGCAGGGTTAAACCCGTTGGATATGGGCGCCTATGTTTTGGAGGCGCTCTACAATCGACTCATACCCGCGGTCAATCTGCTCGATATTGTGAATGGTACTGGTTCCACTGGCCGATAGGGCGGCAATCAACAAGGATATGCCAGCACGAATATCAGGAGAAGTCATCTGTGTAGCGTTAAGCGGGGTTTGAAAGTCATGCCCAATCACCGTGGCGCGGTGGGGGTCACATAAAATGATCTTGGCCCCCATATCGATTAATTTATCGACAAAAAACAAGCGGCTCTCAAACATTTTTTGATGCACCAACAAACTGCCTCGGGCTTGGGTAGCCGTCACCAAGATGATGCTTAACAAATCGGGCGTAAATCCCGGCCAAGGTGCATCGGATACGGTCAATATCGAACCGTCGATGTCGCTTTGTATGGCATAACCATCGGTATGGGCAGGAATCACAATATCGTCGCCTTTTCTTTCTAAGGTAATGCCCAACTTTTGGAATACCCGGGGAATTTGCCCTAGGGCTTCCCAACGCACATCCTTGATGGTTAAGGCACTTTGGGTCATCGCAGCCAGGCCAATCCAGCTACCAATTTCGATCATATCGGGCAACACCCGATGTTCGGTACCGTCCAATTGGGCAACCCCCTCGATATGGAGCAGGTTAGAACCAATTCCGGAGATTTTGGCCCCCATACGGTTAAGCATTTCACAAAGTTGTTGTAAATAGGGCTCACAAGCCGCATTGTACAAGGTGGTTGTTCCTTCGGCCAAAACAGCCGCCATAACGATATTGGCTGTTCCGGTAACCGAGGCTTCGTCCAAAAGTATATAGGTGCCTTGCAAACGAGAGGCCCGTACCTTAAAAAAGCTGGCTTGTGTATCGTAATCAAATTGGGCACCGAGTTTGATCAACCCCTCAAAATGAGTATCTAAGCGACGGCGGCCAATTTTATCTCCGCCCGGTTTGGGGATGCAACCCATGCCAAAACGAGCCAGCATAGGTCCCACCATCATGATCGAACCCCGAAGGGCCTTCCCATCTTCTTTAAATTCGTCCGAATCAAAATAGCCCAAATCGACCTTGTCCGCCTGAAAAGTATAACTTCCCTTGGCCTGTCGACTCACCTTAACACCCGATTTTTCAAGGAGATTGATCAGTTTGTTGACATCTATGATGTCGGGCACATTGTGAATGGTGACCGGTTCGGCCGTAAGCAAGGTTGCACACAGGATTTGCAGGGCTTCGTTTTTGGCCCCCTGAGGCGTGATTACACCCTGAAGTTTGTATCCCCCTTCAATGACAAAACTTCCCATGCTTTAGTAGCGTTTGCGTTTGCGATTGCGTTGTTTGGTATTGCTTTTGGGGCCATTTCCGTTTTTGGTTTTAAGCTTTAACAATTCTTGGGCGTCGGTCAAGGGTAAAAGCTCCTCAGCCACTTTAAGTGCGCCATCCGAAAGTTCGTCAAGGTGGGCAAAAATCACCGAATCCTCTACCGTGTCTTTGTTCCAATTTAAAAAACACTTTTTCATATGATTGGCAATGGTAAACACCAAGGCATCTTTAAGGTCTCCTGCTTCCCAGCTTTTGGCCACCTCTATCATACGCAAAATATTGATCCCATAAAAACGGTATTTAAGATGGGTGTTGGGATATTCTAGGCGTTCGGGACGGGCGTCGAGTATTTCTTTTTGAGGAACTTCATAAGGCGAATCTACATCCAACGCAAAATTGGCCATGATGTGTAATTGATCCCATAGCTTGTGTTGAAAATCGGGTACGTCACGCAAATGCGGATTGAGGTTGCCCATCACCCCGATGATAGCTTGGGCTTGTTTGTTGCGTTTTTCGCGGTCTTTTTCGTCCACTACCTGTTGAATCATCAGGTGGATATGCCGGCCGTATTCAGGGATAATTAAGCGTTCACGGTCGGTATTGTATTGAAGTGTTTCCATAGTCTGTTTGTCGTGTTCTAGGGCGTGTGGTGCAAAATAGTAAAATTATCACGGAAAACCACTGCGCCAAAGGGCTTTAAATTGTCCTTGCCTAAACGGGCATTATAAACTAATGACATCTTGGAGTTGATGGATTTTTTTATACAAGGCCACGACCTGGTCGGGATGGTCCATTTCGGTCAAAATACTCAAACTAAAATAGGTCCCCTTGGAGGAGGGCTTGGTGGTTATTTTTACTTTTTTATTCTTAAAGAGTTGTTCGATTGCTTCGCGACTTTTATTGTCTTTTTTTAAAATAAATTTAAATAAATACGGTCCGGGCCAGGCTTGTGAATCGGTCAATTGTTGGTGAAACCGTGGATAAAAATCAGCGTCGGGTGCTCCAGAATTCATTTTGGGGAGTATTTTTGTGTAAATATACGGATTTATCACCCAAGGATGAAGATTGTTATCACCGGAGGCCCCTCAAGCGGCAAAACGGCATTGATCGAAGCCCTAATAGCCAAGGGCCATACCGGTATGCATGAAGTTTCGCGCAAACTTATTCGTTGGGGATTAGAAAATGGCTATAACGATTATTTTTTGGAAGATCCCGAGGGGTTTAGCCAAAAATTATGGCTCGGACGTGTAGCCCAATACGAGTCAGCTGACAAACTTTTGGCCGAGCAACCCGAGAAGCCCGTTTTTATGGACCGGGGCATACACGACATTGTCGCCTATCTGCGCTACCAGAACCAACATCATCCGCAATGGGAACAAGCCTTGGAAAAATACGCCTATGATGCAGTGTTTTTGCTCCCCCCCTGGGAGGCTATCTACCAAAAGGATACCGAACGTTTTGAAGATTATGAAACCGCCCAAGCACTCTACCAACAACTGAAAAAAATTTATACCGACTCCCATTCGCGGGTCTATGAAGTCCCCAAAGACACCATCGCCAACCGCATCGACTACCTCCTAAACACCCTTCACTAATGCACAGCCCCAAAGCACTGCTGAACACCTACTGGGGCCACAAAAATTTTAGACCCCACCAAGAAGAAATCATCGACAAGGTACTGGCGGGCAAGGATGTTTTGGCCATCTTACCCACCGGTGCAGGAAAATCACTCTGTTACCAACTCCCCGCCCTGAGCCTGGAGGGAATCACCCTGGTGATTTCACCCTTAATCGCCTTGATGCACGACCAAGTAGCACAGCTCACCGCGCGAGACATCAAAGCCATGGCTTTTGTGAACGATCCCAAATGCTCCATCGAACAACAATTAGACAACAGCCAATACGGGAACTTTAAATTGGTGTACTGCGCCCCCGAACGGCTTTTGCAAACCGCATTTTTAAACCGACTGATCAAACTGCCCATTGTGCGCATCGCCATCGATGAAGCTCATTGCATCTCCGAGTGGGGGCATGATTTTAGACCGGCCTATCGAAAAATAGCCCGGCTACGGGAACAATTGCCCCATGTACCCATTATCGCCCTAACCGCTTCTGCTACACCCCCAGTACAGGAAGACATCGTGCAAAATTTACAGTTAAAAATCGACCGTCCCGACCTGGCGTCTTTTAAACGGCCCAATTTGCAGTACCAAGTTATCGAAACTGAAAACAAAATCGGGCAGCTTTTTCAACAACTCTCACGCACCCAAGTGGCTATCGTTTATTGTTGGACCCGCCAAGAAACCGAAGAAATTGCCCTACAGCTTCAGCAATTGGGTCTTGCTGTAAATTATTTTCACGGAGGTTTAAACAACGATGAAAAACAACAACGGCTCGAAGCCTGGCAAACCGAAAAAACACCCATCATGGTGGCCACCACGGCTTTTGGAATGGGTATAGACAAGGCCAATGTCGATCGGGTGTTCCACCTGACCCTCCCCGACAGTTTAGAAAATTACTACCAACAAAGTGGTCGCGCCGGTCGAGACGGAAACGAAGCCCAAGCCGTATTATTGGTTCACCCAGGTGAACACGCCCAAATTCAAAAGCGTATCGCCCAAGAAACACTGGATAAGGAGTTTGTAGAAAAAACCTTTAAAGCACTCTGTAACTACCTGCAAATTCCCATTGGTGAAGGGGCCGACTGTGCCTATCAGTTATCGCTTCAGCACTTTTGCCAAACCTATAAACTGCCCATGAGCAAAACCCTTGCTTGCCTGCAATGGATGGACCAATCGGGTATTTTTGGCCTGCAACAAAAAAACACTTCCGGACTGCGCTTTAGCGTCGATGTCTCTCCCGAGGTATTTCGTCAAACCAGCAGTCTTAATCCTTCGGCAGTGGGCCTAGTTCAATACCTCACCCGGAACTTTCACCAGCTTTATCAGACTGAACACCTCTTGTTTTGGGACCAAATACTTCCTCAGTTTCAGCAACCAAAAGAGAAAATACTAGCGGCCCTAGATGAGCTCCAAAAAAGAGGCAACCTGCATTATACTTTGCTTGCTACCGACCTACAACTGCATTGGCAGGTACCCCGCGAAGACCATTACACCCTAAATCCACTTTTGGCCCAACTCAAAAAACGCAATTCCCTTAAACAACAAAAATGGGCCGCTGTATTGGACTATGCGTTTACGGCCAACAACTGTAAACAACAAGAACTACTGCACTATTTTGGCGAATCAAATACCAGCCCCTGCGGCATTTGTTCGGTTTGTAGCACAACCCAAAAAACGCAAACGCCCCAACAAACCAATCGGCAATTGCTCGATGTATTAAAAAAAGGCCCCCAAACCCTTCGTGAAATTTCATTTGCCCTAGATTGTAAAGAAAGTGTACTTTTGGAAACGCTGCATGAATTGGCGTCCAATCAACAAATCACACGAACCGATGACAACAAATGGCAACGCGCATAAAAACTGCCGCATTGTTTTTTTTGGTACCCCCGACTTTGCGGTCCATAGCCTAGCGGCCGTGGTCGAAGCGGGCTATGTGGTGGTTGGAGTAGTGACCGTTCCCGACCGACAAGCAGGCCGTGGGAAAAAACTCACCGCTTCGGCGGTAAAAGCCTATGCCGAAATAAAGCAATTGCCGCTTTTACAACCCCAAAACCTCAAGGATCCCCAGTTTATTCAATCCCTCGAAGCACTCCGCCCTGATCTGATGATCGTAGTGGCCTTTCGGATGTTGCCTCCTGCCGTTTGGCAAATTCCCCCACTGGGCACCTTTAACCTTCATGCCTCTTTGCTTCCCCACTACCGAGGTGCCGCACCCATCCATTGGGCCGTGATCAATCAAGAAACCGAAAGTGGAGTCACCACCTTCTTAATCGATGAACAAATCGATACCGGTGCTCTGCTGTTGCAAGAAACAATTCCAATCGCCCTGGACGAAACCACTGGGAGCCTCCACGCGAAGATGGCCCAACAAGGAAGTCAATTGGTGTTAAAAACCATTGCCGGGCTTATCGATCAAACCATTCAACCCCAACAACAACAAAGCTCGGGGCCACTGCGCTCAGCACCCAAGCTGACCAAAGAAAACACCCAAATCAACTGGCATCAACCCCTAACAGCCATTTGTGCACAGGTTCGAGGGCTTGACCCCTATCCCGGAGCCTGGACGCGCTATAGTGACGGCCAACAAGAATGGGTGGTTAAAATTTGGGAGGCAGACCTCCAAAGAACTGAGCAAAAACTCCCCTTAGGAACGATTCATATTGACCAGCAACAAATCCGGGTGGCGCATCCCGAAGGATGGTTGATTTGCCAAGCCCTACAATTCCCCAACAAGCGACGTTTAGGGGCTTTAGCACTGCTAAACGGCTATAATTTTCCGGCCAAAGCCCGTTTTTTGCTCTAGCTTATTAACAAAACGGCTGTTTTATCAACAATAATGCGGATTTGCCCCGGTTTTACTTGGGACTTAGGCCAAAGCCGTTAAATTTGTTTTAGAAGTAACCTAAAAAACCTTTTAAAATTATGAACAAAACAGAATTAATCGATGCAATGGCAGCCGATGCTGGCATTTCGAAAGCAGCAGCTAAAAAGGCGTTAGAGTCATTTTTAGGAAGCGTAGGCGGAACCCTTAAAAAAGGTGGACGTGTATCACTCGTTGGATTTGGATCTTGGTCTGTATCCAAAAGAGCCGCTCGTGAAGGAAGAAATCCCCAAACTGGAGCGACCATCAAAATTGCTGCAAAAAATGTAGTAAAGTTCAAAGCAGGTGCTGAGTTATCAGGGTCTGTAAACTAATTTTTTGATACCTAATAAAGAAGCCCCTTTTTGGGGCTTTTTTTTTACCTTATATTGTCTTTAGATAAATTATAAGCATGCACTTTCAAGGTAAGCTACTTACTGCCGACCCATCAATCCTGGGAGATCCTCATTTCCATCGGGCGGTGGTATTGATTGTCGATCAAAACGAAAGTGGTTATGTGGGCTTTATTCTCAACAAACCCCTTGGCTATAGCCTAGAAGAAGCCCTGGAGTCGGTACCTGTGCAAGACCCCCTCTATTTTGGTGGGCCCGTAGAAAAAGACAATCTTTTTTTTATCCACGACCTAGGAGAACAGGTTCCGGGTAGTGTACCCATCACCGAGCAATGGTATTGGGGCGGGGATTTTGAGCAAATGACCTCCCTGCTCAAGTCTCCCGATAGACCCCCTTGCTTTGTTCGCTTTTTTTTGGGGTATGCGGGCTGGGATCGCCAACAGTTGCAACAAGAATTGGACAACGGTTCTTGGATGGTCAGCGATGATCTTTCGACGGTTTTATCGGAAGAGAATCCGACAGCGCTTTGGCGCGATCAAATGGTGCGTAAGGGGGGCAATTATCTACTCTGGGCCAATACCCCCGAAAACCCCTACAACAACTAAAAAAGGGTCTGTACAAACGCCTCGAACAAAGCCTGGGATTGGGTGTTACCATAACTTGTTTTACGGTATTGCCCCACCGGTTCTAACCCGTGTTCCAAGGAAAGGGCAAACACCTCATCAGCTTTTTGTAAATCGAAAGGCGAAATGACGGCCTCTTGAAATTGAAATTCTGCTTGTTGGGCCAACCATTCGTTAAAAACGGTTCTTAAAACCGATTGTTCAACCCCGCTAGACAAGGGAGGCGTGCTGATTGTTTGATTCTGGATCAGGTAACAGCAACCCTGAGCAGTGGCGACGACTTCTTTTTGGGTGTTTAACAAAAAACAATTGTCAAAGCCGTTTTCAAAAGCAAATACACGGGCCCAATCCCGGTGTCGTTGATGCGCTCCATAAAGGTTGCTACTGGGATCTGAGGAGATATAGTAATCTTTAAAAAGTTCTACCGTTGCTCCGGTACCCACGCTATCAACCAGAGAATCACAGGGGTGTATCTGTATCCTAAAAGACAAGGTTGAATTGGGACGGTCTTGAGCAATAGCGGCAGTGCGGTAAAAAGCTATTCGCGCAATAAATGATTTTTGTGTAGGGTCTTGGGAAAGGGTTTGACGCAGTTGTTCATCCCAAAACTCCATCGTGTAAGACAAGGGAATCTGCACTCGTAAACGACGCAGCTGAGCCATCAAGGCAAAATAGGTGGCTTCTAGGAGTAAGGGTGCCCGCTTTTCGATGCGCCAATCGGTTTGAAGAATAGGGCCTTCCCAAAGCCGCTCCAAAACCGAAGCTGGAACCGCTGATAACTCGGTATAGCATCGACCATCAAAGTTATACATAGGCTTTTAGGTAGATCCCAAGACTTGTTTAAGGGCGCCAATGGAATTTTCCCACAGCATTTTGGCTTCCTCTAATTCGTCTTCTTCGGCAAAATCGGTAATGATTAGGGATACATCTTTGGTGATGTCATCCACTTGAATAAAAAATTCAAAATAATAATCCTCGCCCTCATCTACGTCCCATTGGAACTTTACTTTTTCATGAGGCTTTTTGGTGAGTAGCCGGGCTTGTTCTTCTCCATCGTCCCAGATAAACGTAAAAAGCTCACCCCGAGAATTGACGTTGTCAGCAAACCATTCAGAAAGCCCAGAAGGCGTTGATAGGTATTGAAACAACAATTGGGGAGAAGCGTGGAAATCAATCTCTAAACGGAATTTGGTTTTTAGACTCATCTAAGAAGTGGTTTGGCCTGAAAATAACTAAAAAAAATGAATGAACCCCTTTGGATCAAAAAAAAATAATGCACTTGCTACAATAGGATTATGTTTTTATATTTGCCGCGTTATGGCGAGGTAGCTCAGCCGGTTAGAGCGTCGGATTCATAACCCGGAGGTCGGGAGTTCAAGTCTCCCTCTCGCTACAAAAAAGCCGTTGAAGAGTCAACGGTTTTTTTTATCCCCTGTTTTTATTGTTTGACAACGGCTTTGACCGAGGTATTTCCACTCGATGGTGGTGGGCTATACCCACTCCCTCCATCTTGGACTACCGTTCGCTGGGGGGCGCTAACCCGAGGAAGGGCATAATTACCCGCTGCATTGGGCGCATAAGGGTTTACCGTATAATCTGTGCGAGGGGCCGAGGGGATAGCCGACGTACGAAAGGAGGCCGCCGCGCCCGAATTTGTAATTTCACGTTGGGGAGCACGTTGCTTCACCCGTTCATAGGCCACACCCGAAACACGCAATTGCTGCATCACGTTTTTAAGTGGCTTAACCCCTGGCTTGGAGCGAGGGGAGATTATTCGTTTGGCTGATTTTCCCACACGGTTATAGGTGCGTTCTACGCGAGCGCTACTTTGGGTATTGAAAAGTAAATTATCCTCAAAAACCCAATCACCCTGCTGCTGTTGAGCTAAAAATCGTTGGGTATTTGCAACATAAATATTTTCGGACTGGCGCCAAAAGTCAAACAACGCCAGTGCAGAAACATTACGTGCATTGAGCAGTGTAAAGCGTTTGGATACCGCAAAAGGAATATTCCAGGCATACGAAGCCACCTGCAAAAAAAGCGAATTACTCCATTCCATCCAGGTTAAAAAGCGGTTGTCATACAATTCCCAATGCGAAGACCAGCCCTTACGACCTAGCGTATTGAGGTTAAAATAACGCAGGTACCAGGCCGGGTTTTGTTGGGTGACATAATGGTAATAATCTTCGACCAAGGCCCGTTGGGCGAAAAAGGTTATCCGGGCCGAAATGGGATCTTCCGAAATGGTCAACGTATAAGGAAGACGCATTTGCATTTGCAATGAATCGGCAAAAGAATCTCTGTTTTGCGCAGTCAGCAAACAGGAAAATAATGCTAGTAAAAAGAGATAAGGCTTCATAGGTTTGACTCAAAGTTAAAAATTAGCGTATACAACACCAAAACCATTGTTTAGAAATCCTTATTTTTGGTGTAAAATTCGACTATTATATGAAAAAGTACTTGCTTGTTTGGGGCCTTGTGGGATTGTGGCTGTTGGGCTGCGGCAAGGATGAAGCCCCCCAAGAAGAAGAGGAAATCATTGAAGAAGAACCCCAATTGGCCAGTTGTGTTGACTATACCGACGTTGACGACCAAGACCTGATGACCTATTGGAACCTGTTTGTCAACGACGTAAAATGTTCGCGTGGAGGACCCGATTACGGTGCCTCACACAATGTGGTAAGCATTCGTTTTGTGGTGCAAACACCCGAACAGCAGGCCTCGGGAGTAACCCCTGATCATGCAGGTTTTTCGACCTATAACGGCTATTGCTTTTCGGACATCGTCGATATAGGTGTCATCAAAGACTATTGGGAAGACTACACCCCTATTCAGCAACTTTGGCTGATGTACCACGAATTTGGTCACGATGTATATAAATACCAACACAGCAGTAACCCGGCAGACATTATGTGGCCGTCCATCACCCGCAGCGATACCAAAATCAACGATTTTATCCGGGCCAAAGAACGTTTTTTACGAAGAGACTTTGACGGTATTGCTTATATCCAATGTCCTGACTAGGACTGGGGAGCGCTACATTGACCTAAGCGCGGATGCATCCAATAAAACCATAGGGGCGGCACCAGAGCCACCAACATAGAAGTTGGATATCCCCAGGGCAGTTGTGGGCTCTCGGTTTTGTTTTCTAAGATTTGGTATTTTTTGGACGCCCGATGGTGGTGATCACTGTGACGGGTTAGCTCATAGAGTACCAGACGACCTACAATATGGTTTGAATTCCACGAATGCACAGGCAATACCCGTTCATAGCGGTGCGCATTGATTTTTTTGCGTTGCAATCCATAGTGTTCGATGTAGTTGATGGTCTCTAACATCAAGACCGAAACCAAAGCCACTAGTACAGCATAGACAACGGCCCAACCGCCCCAAAGCGCGAACAACAGCCCCAAATAGCCCGCCTGGAAAAACGCGTACCACAACAGGTCGTTATAGACCGACCAAAAGCCCGCTTTACACTGGGTCAACAAATCGCGCTGTAGGCGTAATGCACTGCGATACTGGCCGATGATCGAGGTAAACCAAAAGGCATACACACTTTGATTTTTAGACGCACTGGCTGGATCTTCCGGGGTTGCGACATTTTTGTGATGGCCAAAGTTATGCTCAATATAAAAATGCATATACAAAGAGGGACACAACAGCAGTTTGGCCAAATAACGACTGGGACTGCTTAACCGATGTCCCAATTCGTGGGCGACATTGATGCCGTTAGTAGCCAACATGATTCCTAAAGACAACACCTGTCCCACTTGGGTTGACCAGGTTTGATCTTGGGTGCTGAGCTGCCAAAATCCATAGCCCAACAAGCCCAACACAAAGGGTAAATTGAGGTACAACAATACATCAAAAAGCCGATTGGCCAATCGGCTTTGTTTTTCGGTTTCACTATAGCGCTCGTCACGCTCGGCTAGAGCTACTTCCAATACCGGAATACACACAAAGGCATAAAGCACAGTAGCATAACTACCCAACCCCTCGGCCTGCACCGCATAGAGCGTTACCAAAGGAATGCTATAAGCCAACAAATATTTTAAATCATCTACACGCATCGCATCAACACTTTCATCATCATATAGTTACTCCCAAATTTAACAAAAAGTTGTTTCATTTTTTAACGGTTCTTTATTTTTAAAAACCGCTTTTTTTGGCCCGATTTAGGCTTCGCATTTTTTTTGTTTATAGATCACATGGAGTACTAGACCAAAAATGATTAAAAAAGTACCTAAAAACGAAAGCAGGGTATAGGTTTCGCTAAAAACAAAAAGCCCCAGGCTTAGGGTAAAAAATACCTCGACATACTTAAAAGGAGCCACCCACTGTGAAGGGTAAATCTGAAAAGCCTTGGTCATAAAATACTGACCAAAAAAGCCAAAAATACCCAACGCCGCCAACAATACCCATTCGATACCCACGGGCGTTTGCCAGGAAAAAAAACTACCCAAAAGCCCCACCAGGGTGGCTGTCAACATAAAATAATTGACAATCACCAGGGGGTGTTCTAGCGTCCCGATTTTTCCAATAATCAAATACACCGAGGCACTAAAAATTGCACACAACATAATCATCGAAAAGCCCCAATAGCTTACACTTGGGTCAAAGCCTTTGACCAAGACTACACCGGTAAAAGAAATCAAAATAAACAGCCATTGCAGCGCACGCATTTTTTCTTTATACACCACCACGGCAAAAATCGCCGTTAGCAAAGGAGCTGTATAGCGCAGGGTCACGGCAGACCCTATCGAAATAAAATGTAACGCCCCAAAAAACAGCACCATCGATATGGCGCCCGACAAGCCCCGAAAAACCAATAAACGCCGATGCGTACCCCAAAGCGAAACCCCTTGCTTTTTTAGTAAAGCGGTGGTAATCAATAGGGTTCCCAAAGACCGAAAAAAGACCAGTTCAAAGGTGGGGAAATGCACCAAATACTTCACCAGACCGGTCATTACCGAAAACGACAGGGTACTCCATACCATAAAAACAATTGCCTTTTTGTACAACGGCGGAAGTGTTAGTGGGTTTGCAGGGACAAGATAACAAACAATACCCGAGCCTGGTATGAGCAGCGCCATGAATTTCCTATCTTTGACCACTTAGTAAAATGTTCATGCCTACACTTAGCCTCATTGCCCTACCCTCCGAACTGTTTGCCCTAAGCCTAGCCCTTTTTGCCGCCCTAGTCCTCGGTATCTCCAAATCCGGGATCAAAGGCATTGCTATTTTGGTGGTCACCTGCCTCGCTTTAAGCTATGGGACCAAAGCCTCTAGCGGTATCTTGATGCCACTGTTGATTTGCGGTGATTTATTTGCCATCATCTACTACCGCAAAACCGTCAAATGGCGCTACCTCCTACGGCTTCTTCCCCCCATGATTGTGGGGGTGCTACTGGGGGTGTTTATTGGCCATCAGATTCCGGTAACTACCTTTAAACTCATTATGGGAAGCATCATCCTACTGAGTGTTTTATTGCTGTTTTACTGGGAATACCGCGAAACAACACGGATATCTCAACACTGGATCTTTGCTCCTTTTTTTGGAATATTGGCCGGCTTTACTTCCATGATCGGCAATTTGGCCGGGCCCATTACCAATATCTATTTCCTGGCCATTCGACTGCCCAAATACGAGTTTATCGCGACTTCGGCCTGGTTGTTTTTTATCATCAACCTTTTTAAAGTCCCTTTTCATATTTGGGTATGGGAGACCATCACCTACACTACCCTGATGGAAAGTTTAAGCTTGTTGCCTTATACCCTACTTGGCTTGGTAGGGGGTGTTTTTTTAGTAAAAAAAATTCAAGAGCAACGCTACCGCAAGTTGATATTGTTTTTTACCTTGCTGGGAAGTTTAGCTATTTTATTCTAACCAATTATGCCATTTTTTGCCCAAGGAAACCGACTCAACAGCATCTTACCTCTTAGATACCCACACTGCCATACCGGCAAGTTTTTGGTGCATCCCATCACCAAAATTTTTACCATCACTCGGGTGCGCGAACACTGCGACCACTGCGGTGCTGCGTTTAAGATCGAGCCCAGTTTTTACTATGGCTCCATGTATGTAGCCTATGCCTTGGGTGTGGCCATTATGGTTATGGTAAGTGTTTTGTATTGGCTCATCGCTGAGGAGTTTTCAGTCAAAGAATGTTTTATTTGGGTGTTTTCCAGTTTGCTGGTTTCTTCTCCTTTTCTCAACGGCTACGCCAAAATTATCTGGGCCAATTTCTTTATATCCTACGACCCTAACGCAGGGAAGAAGTAATTCCCTTGATCCGATCGACCACGGCCTTGATAATAGCCATATCTGAATGACCCACCGATTGCCCGGCAAAAGGATCATTTTTTGGGTAGATACCCGTAAATCTTATCGGAGGGGAGCTACGATATCCAGACAAATGGATACAAGAAAATCCTGCCGCTTGAAAGCTTGTGCAATTCTGAAGATTGACCCCTCCACCAGGCTGAAATTCAAACCCTTCTGGAGCGGCCGCTTGCCAGTTTTTTAAAACTTCCAAACCCTCAAAGGCTGTTTCGGCACCCCCCGAACTTAAAATTCGACGAAAACCCAAGTCCCACAATTGCTGTAGGGCTGTTTGAGGATGAACCACCCAATCGAAGGCTCGATGAAAACTCAAAGCCATATCGCCAGCTTCCGCCACCATGGCTTTCAAAGCACCTAGGTCAAGTTGTAAGTCAGTTGTCAATGCCCCCAAAACAACTCCCTGAGCTCCTGCCTCACGCACCATGCGAATATCTGCCAGCATTTCTTCCAATTCATCGGAATCAAAACAAAAATGCCCCGCTCGCGGTCGTATCAGACAATGCACATCGATCGACCCCAACGCAACAGCGGCATGGGTCAGCCCATAAGAAGGAGTTAATCCGCCTAGGCTATAGGCAGCGCATAATTCAGCACGGTCGGCCCCCGCTGCTGCGGCATTTTTAACTGAAAGGAGTGAGGTGGCACAAACTTCTACCTGCATATTTTTTTTTTTTAAAAATACGGCTTATATTATTTTTAAGTAATTTAAAAACATGAAAAGACGTCATTTTATAAGCTCCAGTAGCGCCGCCGGAATGGGCGCCTTGGTGGCTCCCTATTTTTTTTCCCCTCGACCCTCCCCGAGCCACACTGGTCAATTCGAGCCGATTTCTATTTGTACATGGAGCTTTGTCCAGGCCAATGCCGCTGCTTTTCGAGCGCTTCAAACAGGGAAATCTGCGCTTGAGGCCGCCATCGAAGGGGTGGCTGTCGAAGAAAACAACGCTCAAAACACTACCGTGGGGCTGGGTGGCGCTCCCGATCGCGAAGGAAATGTCAGCCTAGATGCCTGCGTAATGGATCGTCAAGGGAATTGCGGGGCGGTCTTGGCCGTCGAAAACGTAAAAAACGTGGCTGCACTCGCCAAAGCTGTGATGGACAATACCCCGCATGTGATCCTAGCAGGAGCCGGGGCTCAAGAATTTGCCCTCCAACAAGGCTTTGTGCCCGAAAATTTGCTTACTGAAGAAAGCAAATTGAATTGGGAAAAATGGCTAAAAACAGCCATGTACAAACCCGTGATTAACATCGAAAACCACGACACCATCGGAATGCTGTGTCGAGATCAGAATGGACATATCGAAGGGGCTTGTACGACCAGTGGTTTGGCCTATAAAATGAGAGGGCGTGTAGGCGATTCACCCATCATTGGTTCCGGGTTGTTTATCGACCAAAAGATAGGCGGAGCCGTGGCCACGGGCATGGGAGAAGAGGTACTCAAAACCGTGGGGAGCTTTTTGATCGTAGAGCTGATGCGTCAGGGCAAATCGCCTCAACAGGCCTGTGAAGAAGCCGTCGCACGAATTTTAGAAAAAAACCCTGGGAAACCCAACTTCCAGGTAGCCTATTTAGCGATGAATACCCAAGGTGAAATCGGAGCCTATAGTATTCACCCCGGTTTTACCTATATGCACGCCCAGAAAGAAAATAATGCCCACAAGGCCGCTTCGGCTTTTTAAAATTATTGGAAATGAAAAAATACATTCTCGCCATAGATGCCGGTACCACAAGTTCACGGACCATCATTTTTGACCAAAAAGGAACTACCCAGGCGATTGCACAGCACGAGTTTACCCAGCATTTCCCTCAAAAAGGCTGGGTCGAACACGATGCAAGTGAAATTTGGGAAACCCAACATAAGGCCATCAACGAAGCCATCGCAAAAGCAGGGATTACCCCTCAACAACTACACGCTATCGGAATCACAAACCAAAGAGAAACCACCGTAATTTGGGACCGTGAAAGTGGCCAACCCGTTGGCCCTGCCATCGTCTGGCAAGACCGAAGAACCGCCAATCTCTGTGAGACGCTTACAGCAGCACAAAAAGCCCCTGTTTTTTATGCTAAAACCGGGCTGGTCTTAGACGCCTATTTTTCGGGTACCAAAATCAAATGGATATTGGACAACAATCCCGCTCTAAAACACTTAGCTAAAGCCGGAAAACTCGCCTTTGGAACCATCGATTCCTGGTTGGTGTGGAAACTCACCCAGGGCAAACATCACGTGACCGATGCGACCAACGCCAGTCGAACCCTTTTATTCAACATTCATACCCAACAATGGGATAAAGAACTGATGGACCTCTTGGAAGTCCCGGCTCAACTCCTTCCCCAAGTGGTTGATTCCTCCGAGCTGATTGGCCACACAGATTCGGAGCTTTTGGGGGCTGAAATTCCTATTTCGGGTATCGCCGGTGACCAACAAGCCGCACTGTTTGGACAGTTATGCCTAAGTCCGGGGAGTGTAAAAAATACCTACGGCACCGGTTGTTTTTGTATCATGAATACCGGAGACACGCCTGTTGTGTCAAAAAATAAAATGCTCACCACTATAGCCTACCGGCTTAACGGAAAAGTTACCTATGCCATCGAGGGAAGTGTGTTTGTCGCCGGCGCACTGATTCAATGGTTACGCGACCAACTGCAAATGATCGAAAAAGCACCCGACATAGAAGAATTGGCATTGACCGAAAAAGACAGTGGCGGACTGACCTTTATTCCAGCACTCTCCGGGTTGGGCGCGCCCTATTGGAATCCTCATGCGACCGGTGCCCTAATGGGTATCTCCCGGGGAAATTCAAAGGGACATATTGCACGGGCTGCTCTAGAAGCCATTGCGTTGCGTTCCCGAGACATCATCCTGGCCATGCAAAAAGATGCCGGCACCCCTTTTGAAACCCTTAAAGTAGATGGTGGGGCGAGTACCAATAATTTGTTGATGCAACTACAAGCCGACTTGCTAAATACCACCGTTATACGTCCGCAAACCACAGAAACAACCGCCCTAGGCGCAGCTTTTTTGGCAGGCTTGGCCACCGGTTATTGGGCCTCAATCGATGAGCTAAAAGCCCTGTGGCAAGAAGATCGCATATTTAGCCCACAAAAAAATGAACAAACCGAACAGGTCATCAAAAACTGGGAAGCACGCATGGCTAAAATTTGATTAGCAAAAAATGAATCGAGCCAAAAACATCCACAACATACAAACCCAAAAAGAGCCCTGGGATATCCTTATCATCGGAGGTGGAGCTTCTGGCCTGGGAACAGCCATTGACGCAGCCAATCGTGGATATAAAACTTTGTTGCTCGAACAATACGATTTTGCCAAAGGCACCTCTTCACGAAGTACCAAACTGGTGCATGGGGGTGTACGCTATTTGCAAAATGGCGATATTTCGTTAGTCATTGAAGCCTTGAAAGAACGGGGTATCATGCGAAAAAATGCCCCCCATTTGGTCCGTGACCTCAGCTTTGTTATTCCCTCCTACGACTGGTGGAACAGTCCTTTCTATGGCTTGGGGCTTAAAATTTATGACCTTATGGCCGGTAAGTTGGGGCTGGGACCTTCTACCCTACTCAATAAAGAAGAAACCCTCGCCTTGATTCCCAATGTAAATCAAGAGGGGCTCCGTGGTGGAGTAATCTACCATGACGGTCAATTTGACGATGCACGGATGGCTATCAGCATGGCGCAAACCGCTGAAAATCAAGGAGCATCGGTCGTTAATTACCTTGAAGTCAAACGTTTACTCAAAAAAGACGGGATACTCGCCGGGGTTGAGGCAGAAGATACTCTGACCAAACAAGGTTTTACAATTTCCGCCCAGGTGATCATCAATGCGACCGGGGTTTTTTCAGACAACATCCTTCAAATGGATAAAGCCCGAGTCACACCGATGATACGCCCAAGTCAAGGGGTGCATTTGGTGTTGGACAAAAAATTTCTCAAAGGCCCCCATGCGATTATGATACCCCACACCACCGATGGCAGGGTGCTTTTTGCCGTGCCTTGGCACGATTATGTCGTCGTCGGTACGACCGATACTCCATTAAAAAAAGCGTCGATCGAACCGCAAGCCTTGGATGAAGAAATCGATTTTATCCTGTCCAATGCCAGTATCTACATGACCCAAAAACCTACCCGAAAGGATGTAAAAAGTATTTTCGCAGGCTTACGACCTTTGGCTGCAGGAGGAGATGAAAACGACACCAAAGAGGTTTCTCGCCACCACAAAGTACTGGTCTCCACCAGTGGGCTGGTCAGTGTACTGGGAGGCAAATGGACGACCTACCGTAAAATGGCCGAAGACACCGTCAATACAGCCCTTACTGTGGGCGGATTACCTGAACAAAAATGTGCTACCGAACAACTACCTATACATGGGTACGACGAAAAAGCCGACTGGAACCACCCCCTGCATGTGTATGGAACGGATGCCCAAAAGATTTTGGCCCTCGACCCCGAAGGCAATACTTCATTGTCCTCTCAATTTCATATTACACCCAATCAAATTCGCTGGGCGGTACGAGAAGAAATGGCTCAAACAGTTGAAGATGTTCTTGCACGTCGAATTCGAGGATTATTTTTAAATTCGAAAGAAACCCTAAAAATTGCACCGCAGGTTGCCGGACTAATGGCTAATGAATTAAAACAAAACGCCAGCTGGGAAACCACACAATTAAACCATTTTAAAAACCTTTGTAAAAACTATCAATTATGACCATAGAACCTTTTCTTGCAGAATTTATAGGTACCACTATGTTGCTCCTTTTGGGGGTGGGGGTGTGTGCCAATACCAGTTTAAAAAATACCTTTGTCCAAGGTCAACCGTCTTGGATTTTGATTACCTCAGCCTGGGGTTTTGCCGTATTTATCAGTGTTTTTATCACAAGTCAATTTAGCGGGGCACACCTCAATCCGGCCGTAAGCATTGGACTGGCCGTAGCCAATAAGTTTTCATGGAGCCTTGTACCGGGCTATGTCCTGGCGCAGCTTTTGGGGGCCATGTTTGGGGCCTTCCTGGCCTATTTGGCCTACCGGGATCATTACCAAGTTACCGAGGATGAAGCGACGGTTAAAGGGACTTTTTGTACGGGGGCGGCCATACGCAACCCAGTCAATAACCTTTACACCGAAGCGATTGGGACCTTTGTTCTGGTCTTTTGTGCCTTGGCGATCGCAGGGCCCAATATCGAAATCGAAGGGGTAGACGTACAAAACTTTGGCTTGGGTGCCTTGGATGCCCTGCCCATCGGGCTTGTGGTTTGGGGGATTGGAATGTCCTTGGGGGGAAGTACCGGCTATGCCATCAACCCAGCACGGGATTTGGGACCACGAATTGTCTATCAATTTTTGCCCCGAAAAAACAAAGACGCCGATTGGTCCTACAGTTGGATTCCCATCGTGGGTCCTACTCTAGGTGCGGTACTTGCTGGTGTGCTCTATCTGGGACTCTCCTGATTTATTTTGCAACGTTAACTGCACGAGTTTCACGAATGACCGTTACCTTCACCTGACCGGGATAGGTCATCTCGGTTTGAATTTTTTGTGAAATTTCAAACGAAAGCTGGACTGCCTGATTGTCGGAAACTTTTTCACTTTCGACAATTACGCGTAATTCTCTACCCGCTTGTATGGCGTAGGCTTTGTTTACTCCGCTAAAGTCATAAGCGACATTTTCCAGGTCTTTAAGGCGTTGCACATAGCTATCCAATACCTGTCTGCGTGCGCCTGGGCGCGCTCCCGAAATCGCATCACAAACCTGAATGATGGGAGAAATCAAGGAGGTCATTTCGATCTCGTCATGGTGCGCACCAATGGCATTACAGACCTCGGCCTTTTCACCATACTTTTCGGCCCATTGCATTCCCATAAGGGCGTGAGGAGTTTCAGATTCTTCTTCGGGCACCTTGCCTATATCGTGCAACAGTCCTGCGCGTTTGGCTAGCTTTGGATTAAGTCCTAATTCGGAGGCCATCACACCACACATTTTGGCCACCTCGCGGGAGTGCTGAAGTAAGTTTTGCCCATAGGAAGAGCGGTATTTCATACGCCCCACAATTTTGATCAACTCAGGATGCAAGCCATGAATTCCTAAATCTATGACAGTGCGCTTGCCCACATCGAGGATTTCATTTTCGATTTGCTTGCTGGTTTTCTTAACCACCTCTTCAATCCGTGCCGGGTGAATACGCCCGTCGGTCACCAAGCGGTGAAGAGACAGTCGAGCCACTTCGCGGCGAACCGGGTCAAAGCAGGAAAGAATGATCGCTTCTGGGGTGTCGTCTACAATGATTTCGACTCCCGTAGCGGCTTCAATTGCACGGATGTTTCTTCCTTCTCGGCCAATGATCCGGCCTTTGACATCGTCGGACTCTAGATTAAAAACCGACACACAGTTCTCAATCGCCTCTTCCGTGCCAATACGTTGAATCGTATTAATAATGATTTTTTGGGCTTCTTGTTGTACACTGAGCTTGGCCTCTTCGATTTTCTCCTGGGTATAGGCCATGGCATCAGCTTGTGCTTTTTCTTTAAGGGACTGAACAAGTTCTGCTTTGGCTTCCTCAGCCGAGTATTGGGCCAATTCTTCGAGTTTTTCGACCTGTACTTTATGTAGGGCTTCGAGTTCCTCAAATTTTTGATCGGCCTTTTCGGTTTTTTTCGAGAGGGCGAGGTCTTTCTGTTCCAATTGTTTGGTCAGGGTTTTGTTTTTATGAAGCTCATTGGAGAGGTGATTTTCTTTTTCTTTGGTGCGGTTTTCACTTTCGATGATTTTTTTCTCCCGCTCAAGAATCACCTTTTCGTATTCTCCTTTAAGCTCAATAAAGCGCTCTTTGGCCTGAAAAATCTTTTCTTTTTTGATCCGCTCTCCCTTGTGCTTGGCATTTTGAATAATGCTTTTGGCTTTTTCTTCAGCCGAAGCGATGACGGAGTTGCCTTTGATTTGTTGGATGAATCGCACCAACAACCCCCCGAGAACCAATCCACCTAGGCCTGTTGCTAGTATAATAAGTATGTCTGTTTTCATGTCTTACTAAATAAAAAAAGCCTGCATTAGTGATGAAGTTTTGTATAAACCCCTAAATAGACAGGTTTGAGGCTACCCCACTGATCGAGGATCTGTACAAAACAGCTTGCTCTTACAACGGCAAATCACCTCTTTTAATGTAAACTTCGTTGAGTTTATCAAAAATGTCAACTAATACAGGCAGTGTTGTATTTGCTTTTAAAGAACTTAGTAAGTCACCATATGAACGTCAATCAGGTCGATCAAATCTTTAAGTTTTTCAATGGCAGCGTGGTCATCACTCGGAGCCTCTTTCTGTGCTTCGAGCTGTGCTGCAAATTGAAGCGTGCACATCGCCAAGACATCTTGTTTGTCTCTCACGGCGTAATTTTGCTCTAGTTTTTGGATGGTTGCGTCAATTTTTTTGGCCGCTTGCCGGAGCGATTGCTCCTGTTCTGGCGCTATGGTCAGGGGATACACTCTCCCGGCTATGGTCAATTTTATTTTAAGGGGTTCACCCATCTTTATTCTAGTGATTCGATGTGTTGGATGCAAGCATCTACATCATTAATCAATGCACTTAACTTTCGTTTTGTGGTGGCTTTACTTTCGTTACTGCCGAGTAAGCTGTTGGCCACTTGTAAAGCGTTGTTTTCGACTTTAAGCGCCTCGTGTTTGGAGGTTAAGGCTTCTAAACGATTTTCATAATCCGAAACCTGTTCTTCTAATCTACTGATTACAAGGTGATTATCCTTTAACTTATTGAGCAATACAACAAGTTTTTGCTCCAAAAGGGCGATGTTTGAGTCGATGACACGCATAGAGTGATTTCAACTTACTTAAACAAATTTAGGAAATAAGCCGCAGTTTTAACCGCTTCGGTAAAACAGTTTTTAAAAACTTTAACACCTGGGTTTGGATCGTCGATGGCTGGAGGTTTTATTTCATAAATTTAAATAGTACCTTAGACATTGAAAATAAAAGTATGGCCAGCCTCAAGTATCGCAAATTATTTTTCTTGGTGTTGATGGGTTTTCAGCTCTTGCATGGACAGTTGTATGAAGCCCCCATTAGTCCTCCCCTAAAAATTCCCATTGCCCTATCGGGGACCTTTGCCGAGCTACGTTCCAGTCATTTTCATGCGGGCTTGGACATCAAAACGAAGGGCCGTCAAGGACTTGGTGTCTATGGGGTTTGGGATGGCTATATAAGCCGAATTTTGGTGAGCACCAGTGGCTATGGTAAGGCCATTTATATTACCCACCCCAACGGCTTGGTGTCGGTCTATGCGCATCTTAAAAAATTTGCCCCCAAAATCGAAACCTATGTCAAAAACCTACAGTATCAAAAAGAATCTTTTACCCTGCAAACCTTCCCGAAAAAGGATGCGCTCCAAATCGATAAAGGAGAATTGATTGCTTATTCTGGAAATACCGGTGGGTCGTTTGGGCCGCATTTGCATTTTGAACTTCGGGAAGAACAATCCCAGCATCCTGTCAATCCGCTACTACATGGTATTGAAGTCGAAGACCAAATCCGACCGCAGTTGCGCAAATTGTTTGTCTTTAATAAAAGGGATAATGACAGCCTTAGGGTAGCCGAAGAAATCAGCCTTAACAAAGTCAATGACAGCCTCTACGTCACCCGACTTATCCAAGGGGCGGGTAGTTTAGGTTTTGGTCTACAACTGTTTGACCGTCAAGACCGTAGCTGGAATAAAAACGGAGTATATGCCTTGCGAATGCACATCAATGGACAAACGGTTTTTGGGTACCGATTTGATGCTTTTTCTTTTCAAGATTCCAAAGGGATTAGTCAATTGATCGATTACAAAACCTACGTGGATCAAGGAACCCGCGTACAAAAATTATTTGACCCTCTTTATGAAGACCTTTCTTTTATCGAACAGGAAAGTGATGGATTTGTTAACATTGAACCGGGAAAATCGTATCAATTACTGATCGAGGTCGAAGATTTTGCCGGTAATACCAGCTATATAGAAACCTATATCGAAGGGACAACACCAGAACCTCAAAAGGGTGCAACCCCAATAGAAAGAGGCACCCTGATTACACCAGACAAAGATTACCTTTTTAATTATGGAGGTTTCGAGGTATATTTTCCGAGAAAAAGCCTTTACCGTCCGCACCAGCTTTTTATCAACGCCCGAAAAGACACGCTGTTTTTGGACCGCAATCGACTACCCATCCGCAATGCCTTGGAACTACAATTCCCCGTTTCGACATCCGATAGCCTTATTCAACGGCAGTCATTTATCGCTTTGCTCAACAAAAAAAACAAACCCGGCTACGTCGATACCAACGTCAAAGAGGGGCACTGGAAGGCCAAAACCAAAACCCTAGGCACCTACACCATCGCTCGGGATAGTGTGGCCCCACAAATCACGCCGGTCAATTTTAAACCCGAACAATGGTTGTCCAAATACCGCTACCTCAAGCTCAAAATAAGCGATGACTTTAGTGGAATTCGGTCCTACAAAACCTATATCAACGGCCAATGGGCTCGCTTTGAGTACGAACCCAAAGACGGATCGCTAACCTATGATTTTGAGGATCAAAAATTTGAGGCGGCCCAGCACGATTTACGCATTGAAGTTGAGGACAACAGTGGAAATACCACTCAGTATGAAACAGTGTTTTTTAGGAAATACTAGCCCGGTACTTGTTCGCTGACAAATTCTTCCAATACGCTGATTACATAGTCCACCTCTTTTGGGGTGTTGACATGTGAAAAAGAAAAACGCAAAGACGGATAAGGACTTTCTTCTCCCTGGTGTAAAGCGCGGATGACATGCGAACCCGAATTACTCCCCGACTGACAGGCACTCCCTTTGGAACAGGCGACTCCTTTGAGGTCGAGGTGAAAATCCAAAAGTGCTATTTTGTCCTTGGGTACAGGCAATTGTACATTGATTAAGGTATAGGTACTTTGCGCTAGGTCCTCCGAAAAACCATTGAACTGAAGGTCGGGAAAAAGCACTTTTAAACGTTGGATAAAATAGGTTTTGAGTTGGGTGATTTCCGCTTGTTCTTGGTCCAAATGCGCATAGGCTACCTCCAAGGCTTTGGCCATCCCAACAATATTGTGAACCGATTCAGTACCGGCGCGTAGCCCGCGTTCTTGCCCTCCCCCAACGATAAAGGGTTTAATGCCTGAATTTTTTCGCACATAGGAAAAGCCAATCCCTTTAGGTCCGTGGAATTTATGGGCCGCAGCTGAAAAAAAGTCAACCGGCAACTGAGACATATCCATCCGAAAATGGGCCACACCCTGCACAGCATCGGTATGGAACAGGGCTTTGTGTTGATGACAAAGATCGCCTACTCGCTGCAAGTTCAAGATATTTCCGATTTCGTTGTTGACATGCATCAGAGTGACTAGCTTTTTAGTAGTGTCTGCAGTCAGCAATTCTTCCAAATGCGCATAATCAATTGTTCCTTGCCGATCGTGTTGCACATAGCGCACTTGGATGCCCTCAGCCTCCAGCTCATCGAGTGTATGCAAAATGGCATGGTGCTCCAGACGAGAAGAAATAAGAGTTTGGACCCCCAAATCTTTAACTGCACATCGCAGCAGCATATTGTCCGATTCGGTACCTCCGGAAGTAAAAATGATTTCTTGAGCGGACGCATTAAAATGGGACGCGATACTTTTACGCGCCGTTTCGATCAATGCCTTGGCCTCACGACCATAGCTATGGGTCGAAGAGGGATTGCCAAAAGTTTGTGAAAGTACTTTGCTTACGGCATCAACTACCTCTTGACGCATGGGGGTGGTAGCAGCATTGTCAAAATAAACGGGCATTTGAGGTATTTATAATCAAATGTACAGGTTATGATTCAAATTCGCTCAATGTTTTTTTGATAATCGAAATACAATCCATCAATTGTTCTTCGGTCATCACCAGCGGAGGAGCAAAGCGGATGATGTTTCCGTGGGTAGGCTTGGCCAACAAACCGTTGTCACGGAGTCGAAGGCAGATGTTCCAGGCGGTTTTACTTTGCGGGCTATCGTTGATGACGATGGCATTGAGTAATCCGCGCCCACGAACGCTAGAGACAATTTTACTGTTTTCGATATAGGCTTGCATTTCAGCCCGAAAGATTTTACCCAATCGCCGTGCGTTTTGTGGGAGCTTTTCATCACGCACCACTTGTAAGGCCTTGAGTGCTACAGTAACTCCAAGAGGGTTTCCACCAAAAGTACTTCCGTGTTGCCCCGGTTGGATCACATCCATTATATGACTGTCACACAATACCGCCGATACAGGATAGGTACCTGCACTGAGGGCTTTCCCCAAAATGAGTAAGTCTGGACGGATATAAGTTTCTTTTTGGCGCTCACAAGCACCTGCACAACTACAGTCTCCACAAACAGCCAACAAGGCTCCCGTACGTCCGATACCGGTTTGAATTTCATCGGCAATCAACAGGGCGTTGTATTGGGTACACAAGGCCCGTGCTCCTCGGATAAAATCGGTGTCGGGAGTATAAACACCTGCTTCACCCTGGATGGGTTCAACCAAAAAGCCGACCACATTGGGGTAGGCTTTGAGGGTAGCTTCTAAAGCGGCTAAATCGTTGTAGGGAATTGAGATAAACCCGGGGGTATGCGGACCAAAATGGTCTTTAGACCCGGGATCGGATGAAAAAGAAATGATGGTCGTTGTACGCCCGTGAAAATTGTTATTACACACAATGATTTGTGCCTGATTTTCGGGCACACCCTTGTGGAGGTAGCCCCATTTACGGGTAATCTTGATGGAGGTTTCTACCCCTTCGGCCCCGGTATTCATCGGCAACAAACGCTCAAACCCAAAAAACTGGGTTGTAAACTCCATATAATCCCCCAACTTATTGTTGTGAAACGCACGGGAGGTCAAGGTTAGGGTCGCCGCTTGTTCTTGCAAGGTCTTGACGATCTCCGGATGGCAATGCCCTTGGTTGACTGCCGAATAGGCCGACAAAAAATCGTAGAATTGCTTGCCGTCCACGTCCCAAAGGAATACCCCCGACCCTTTGGCCAGCACAACAGGCAACGGATTGTAGTCGTGTGCACCGTATTCTTTTTCTTGATTTAAATAGTATTGGGCTAATGAAGCTTGTTTTGTGTCCATAATGTTTTATTTATAACAATTTATTTCTCTTTTGTGATAAATTTAAGTAAAAAAAGACAAGTAACCGTAGGGCTCAGCCATTATTTATTGACAATTTTATTCGATAAAAAAATTAAACAGCCGGACTCCATACCATAAAATTCTATAGTATTTTTGGGGCATGCCAAGAAAATTCAAAGCGCAGACTTTTGAGCAGCTGCAGGTTGTTGATATTTCGGCCAAAGGAGCCGGGGTAGCCAAAACGGCAGCGGGTCAGGTGCTTTTTGTTCCGGGGGTCATCCCGGGGGATCTCATCACCGCCACGGCCTATAAAAAAAGAAAAGGCGTACTGGAGGCCAAACTCCAACGCATCGAAAAACCATCACCCGATCGCATCACACCGGTTTGCAGCTACTTTGGTAACTGTGGGGGTTGTAAATGGCAAAACATGGCCTACCCTGCGCAGTTGGCTTTTAAACAAAATATTGTGCAACAAAATCTCTATAAAATTGGGCATATCACCCCCGAAGAGACCTTGCCCATTAAAGGAGCCAAAGCGGATTATTTTTACCGGAACAAGATGGAATTTTCTTTTTCCAACCAACGTTGGCTCTCCCCCAGTGAAATTGAGGGAAGCGATCCCATAGAAAGTAAAAATGGTCTCGGATTTCATAAGCCGGGGCTTTGGGATAAGGTCGTTGACATCCACAAATGCCATTTGCAAGCCGACCCCTCCAATGCCATCCGAAACCGTATCAAAGCCTATGCTGAAGAAAAAGGATTGGCTTTTTTTGACCCCAAAAATCAAGCAGGCTTTTTACGCAGCCTGATGATTCGATTGACCAGCACGGGTGAAGTAATGGTGTTGCTTCAATTTTTTGAAGAAAATCAAGCACAAAGAACCGCCCTGCTCGGTATGTTGCAGAAAGAATTTCCAGCCATTAAATCGTTATTGTACTGCATCAACAACAAGGGTAATGATAGCATATACGACCAAACGATTCACTGTTTTCACGGACGTCCCTATATCGTGGAAAAAATGGGAGCGCTTGAATTTGAAATTACCGCCAAGTCCTTTTATCAAACCAATTCAACACAGGCGGAAGCACTCTATCAAATCGCTGCAGATTTTGCCGGTTTACAAGGCGATGAAACGGTCTATGACCTCTATACCGGAACCGGGACCATTGCCCAATTTATCGCCCATCAATGTCAAAAAGTGGTGGGAATAGAAGCCGTAGAAGAGGCGGTAGAGGCCGCACGTAAAAATGCCCAACGCAACAAGATTGAGAATGCGATTTTTGAAGCCGGCGATATGAAGGTGTGTTTTGACGATGAGTTTATCAAACGACATGGCCCTGCCGATGTGGTCATCACCGACCCCCCGCGAGACGGGATGCATCCCAAGGTTGTGGAACAACTTTATAAAATCGTACCAAAAAAAATCGTCTATGTCAGTTGCAACAGTGCCACACAAGCGCGAGATCTGGCGTTGCTGTCTAGCCATTACAAGGTCGCTCTGTCCCAGGCCGTGGATATGTTTCCGCAAACCCATCATGTAGAAAATGTTGTACTTTTGCTACGACGATGAAAAACAGCCATCCCTTTCTTTTTCTCTTCATAGTCAGCAGCTGCTTGTTGTGGTTTACCCAATGTGAAAAAGATGACATCTGTGTCGAGGGAACCCCGGGAACTCCCAGGTTGGTATTTGATTTTTATGATGTTGAAAATCCGGAAACATTAAAAGATCCGGGCAATTTTGCCCTCACTGCCGTGGCAACGAGCACGACCATCGAACTCGGCAGTGGGCCTTATATCCTCCCCCTGCGCAACGATCAAGATTTTACCCAATTTACCCTTACCCTTAACCCCGGACAAGAAGACGAAAACCAAGACCTGATACAGATTCAATACCTCCGGGAAGATTTATACATCAACCGCGCCTGTGGTTTTCGCGCCGTATATACACTCAACCCAAATGCCCTGGTGCATTTGGACGATCCCGAGCCGTGGATCAAAGGATTTTATATCATAGAAACAACCGTCACCGATGAAACAGTGGTCCATTTGGCTTTGCTGCATTAGCCTTTCGCTTCCCATGAGTTGGGGGCAGCAAACCCAACCCATAGACAGTACTGCTCAGGATGCGGTAAAACCTCCTGCACCTCTTGCCCTGCGTTTTGGAGTCGATCTCTCACGCCCCCTTCGTGCCCAACTTGACAGCGACTTTAAAGGATTTGAATTGGTCGGAGACCTTAAAGTCTATAACGACCTGTATGTCGCCTTGGAACTCGGGAATGAAACCCGAACCCAACAATCCGAGCAAATCAATTTTACCAGCGAGGGAAGCTACCTCAAACTGGGAATTGACTACAATATGTACGACAATTGGGTCGGCATGAACAACCAGGTATATATCGGTCTGCGCTTGGGCAATAGCCTTCACCAACAAACGGTCAACAGTTATACCCTCTACACCACCCATCATTTTTGGCCCGAATCACCGGTGACCAACAGCAATGCCACGAGAACCTATACCGATCTCAATGCGCAATGGGTCGAGGTGTTGGCCGGTATCAAAGTCCAGGTGTTACACAATATCTATTTGGGGCTCAGTGTGCGTATGCACCGCCTTTTAAGTCAAAAACAACCGGACAATTTTAACAACCTCTATGTCCCCGGATTTAACAAAGTCACTGACGAAAACAACTTTGGCGTTGGGTTTAATTATACCCTGACCTACTCCATTCCCATTCGTATTGGCAAACGCTAAGGCAATACTAAGGCTTGGGCGTTTGTTTATGTAACTTTTTGGTTCCGCTATAGATGGGAAAATGGGCCAAACGAGTTTCGAGCTTTCCATTAAATAACCGAATTTTTTGCTTTGGGCGTAGGCCCAAAAACTTCAAGGCTTCTAAATTGGAACTAATCACCCAGGCATCGGTATTAAGATACTGCTGCTTAAAAGTGTCGCCCATCTGACGGTAAAGGCTTTCGATATCGCCTTCGAGTCGAGTACCATAGGGCGGATTGGTCATCAAAAGCAACTTTGCATCACGGGATTTTTCGGAATGGAAAAAGTTTTTACGTTCAATGCGAATAAAATCTTCGAGGGCGGCTTGCTTTATATTTTCTTGGGCTTTACGCACGGCCGATGGGGCCTTGTCAAACCCGGTGATGGCCACCGATGGGTTAACGGCCTTGTTCAATTGGGCTTCGCGGATTTTACCAAACAACTCAGGCTCCCAGTCGGGCCAATGTTCAAAGGCGAACACTTTCCGGTGCAACTGGGCAGGAATACGGGCGGCTAGCATGGCTGCTTCGATTAACAGAGTACCACTTCCACACATGGGGTCGAGAAAATCGGTATCGCCCTTCCAACCGGCCAATTGCAACATGCCTGCGGCCAAAACCTCGTTGATGGGGGCGATATTCGTTAAATTTCGGTAGCCCCGTTTGTGTAAAGAATCACCAGAAGTATCGATCGATAGGCTACATTGCTGGTCGTCGATATGCAGGTGAAACCGAAAATCGGGATAGTGACGATCTACATCCGGACGCTGCCGGGTGCGTTTGCGAAAACGGTCGACCAGGGCATCTTTTACCTTTTGGGAAACAAACATGCTGTTGGTAAATGTACTCCCATAGACCACACTGTCAAAGGCAAAGGTTTGGTCTTCACGCATATAATTTTCCCAAGGAAAATCGACAAAAGCCTGATAAAGTTCCGCCTCATTGCGTACCGAAACACTGTAAATCGGCTTTAATATTTTTAGGGCCGTACGCAAACTGAGATTGGCCTTGTACATAAATCCCTTATCCCCCACAAAATGGACAATGCGGTTGCCGGTTTGGACGTTTTGGGCTCCGAGCTGTTGAAGCTCTTTGGCCAGTACATTTTCCAAACCAAACATGGTTTTGACCATCATTTTGAAATTTTCTCCCATGGTAGCGTGAAAGTGCAAAAATAGCGTATTTTTAAGGTCTATAGCTACTTGGTGTTTACTTCCTATGCCTTTAGATTCTTTTTTGCTCTTGTGGATACCGTTTGTAGGGGGGCTTGTCGGCTGGCTACTCGCCGCCAACGCCCAACGTACATTTAAGGTCTCCAAGGATTTGATTTTGGTATTTAGCGGTGCTTTTTTGTTGGCCATAGTCGTGTTGGAGCTCTTACCCGTCGTCTATACAGCCACCGATAAAAAAATGGGCTACTGGATTTTACTGGGCATTTTTATACAAAGTTTTTTGGAATACTTTTCGCGGGGTGCCGAGCACGGACATATCCATCTGGACAAGCTCCAAAAGTTTCCCCTCCTGCTATGGCTTAGTCTTTGCATCCATGCGTTTATCGAAGGATTTCCTCTGGTTGATTTTCCCCACTTGGCCTGGGGGATGTTTGTCCATAAAATTCCCATTGCCTTTGTCATCTACCTATTACTGCAAAAAACCAACACCTCCCCTATTGTCCGGAGGCTGAGCCTTTTGCTGTTTGTCAGTATGACCACGCTAGGGGGGCTGAGTATGGCCTATTTGGATTCCCTACAAGCCATAAGCCTACCCTTGTTGGGCGTGGTTGTGGGGGTCATCTTGCATATTGCCACCACCATTATCTTTGAAAGCAACGAAGGCCACCGATTTCAAGGGGCCAAACTGGCCTGTATCTTGGGGGCCGTCCTTTTAGCGCTACTTCTCTAAAGGCTATAAAACACTTTTTCTACCACTTATTACACCCCAGAGGCCATTGATTACCCCTACTTGGGTTTACGGTGATATTTGCCGAATCTTCGTACAAGATGATTAGATAATAAATAAAGCCTTATGTCCGCTTCATCAACACATACTTTGCTTTTCAAGATTGACGCCCTCGGGAGTCAATCCAAGCGACCTAAGGCACAAAAAGAGTTACCGCGTCTGAGCGCATCTTCAAGGCCCCTTGGTTTATGGTATACAAATTCATCCTTGAAGAATCCTGCAACTTTCCCACTCAGACACGGGGCTCTTTTAAAGCAGAATAAGCACATAAATACTTAACCTACGTTTTCATTTATTGATTTTTGTTTTTTACCACCTCCTGCCCTAGGGGGTGGTTTTTGTTTTTTCACTGAAATGATGTACTTTTTCTAAAATTATTTCAATGAAAAACTGGGCACTTCCCTTTGTCATTTCCCTCGTATTTTTTTCCTGTCAATCTCCCTCTACCCCAACCGCCAAGACCCCCAATATTATCGTTATCCTGACGGACGATCAGGGTTATCAGGACTTGGGTAGCTTTGGTTCGCCCGATATCGAAACCCCCTATTTGGACCAAATGGCCCGGGAGGGTGTACGGCTGACCAGCTTTTACTCGGCTCAGGCTGTATGCTCTGCGTCTAGGGCGGGACTTCTTACGGGATGCTATCCCAACCGTATTGGCATACACGGTGCTTTGATGCCCAACAGTAAAAAAGGAATTAACTCCAACGAAACCACCTTGGCCGAACTGTTAAAGACCAAGGGATACCGTACCGGGATTTTTGGAAAATGGCATCTGGGTGACCATCCGCAATTTTCGCCCCTCAAACATGGATTTGATACCTATTTTGGGATTCCCTATTCCAACGATATGTGGCCTTTACATCCCCAACAGGGCAAAGGCTTTAATTTTGGCCCCTTACCCTTGTACGAAAACGAGCAAATCATCGATACGCTTACCGATCAGTCGCTATTGACTACCCAAATCACCGAGCGGAGCATTCAATTTATCGAAAATAACCAAGACGAACCTTTTTTTCTGTATATCGCGCACCCTCAACCACATGTTCCCCTGTATGTCTCGGACAAGTTTAAAGGAAAAAGCCCCCGAGGCCTTTATGGCGATGTAATCATGGAAATTGATTGGTCGGTGGGGCAAATCCTACAGACCCTAAAATCCCTTGAATTGGAAGAGGAAACCCTAGTGATTTTTACTTCCGACAACGGGCCCTGGCTAAGCTATGGCGAACATGCTGGCAGTGCACTCCCCCTCCGTGAAGGCAAAGGAACCGCCCTCGAAGGCGGACAACGCGAACCCACCATACTCTATTATCCGGGTACCCTACCCCAAGGACTATCCGTGGACACCCAGATGATGAACATAGACATCTTGCCTACCCTTGCCCAGCGGGTTGGAGCAGACTTGCCCAAGCACCCCATCGACGGTAAAGATGTCTGGCACCTCTGGACCGGAGAATCGACCACCAACCCCCATGAGGCCTATTATTTTTATTATCACGTCAACGAACTGCACGGGGTGCGTTATCAAAATTGGAAACTCTATTTTCCCCATCGCTACCGCACCTTAGATGGTCAACCCGGTGGGAAAAATGGCCTTCCTGCTCCCTATAGCTATAAGAATATTGAAAAAATTGAACTTTATAACCTCGATACCGACCTAAGCGAAACCACCGATTTGGCCGAACAATACCCCGAAGTAGTGGCCCAAATCGTGGCTCTGGCCGACCAGAAAAGAAAAGAGTTGGGTGATGCCCTGACCAATCAAACAGGAACGGGGTCGCGTCCGGCCGGTAGCATCGATAAAGAATAATAAGGGTAAAAAAACGAATCAGCGTATGAAAAAAATAATTTTAGGACTGGCACTCCTCCTTGTAGGCTGCCAAGCAAATGAACAATCAAGCACACCTCCCAATATCATCTATATTTTGGCCGACGATTTAGGCTATGGTGAATTGGGGGTTTATGGGCAAGAAAAAATCAAAACTCCACATATCGATGCCCTAGCCCAAAATGGGATGTTGTTTACCCAACATTATTCGGGAGCACCGGTTTGCGCACCGGCGCGCTATATGTTTTTGACCGGTAAACACAGTGGTCATGCGCATATACGGGGGAACGATGAATGGCGCGAACGCGGTGAAGTGTGGGACTATATCAAGGCTTTTGAAGATCCAAATCTCGAAGGACAACGGCCCATCCCCAGTCAAACCCTCACCCTGGGCAAGCAGCTAAAAAAAGCCGGTTACCAAACCGCCATTATCGGAAAATGGGGACTGGGTGCTCCCCTCACCGAAGGGGTGCCCAACCGACAGGG